>Ga0207421_10003432_pt1 | contig 18871 bp, 15 predicted proteins | sample SodLakKL_010_SED_4_FD_187542 | JGI IMG/M metagenome (GOLD analysis project Ga0207421, IMG submission 187542) | Alkaline sediment microbial communities from Lake Tanatar, Kulunda Steppe, Russia - 8KL_010_SED (SPAdes) (version 2) | ecosystem: Environmental > Aquatic > Non-marine Saline and... | reverse complement strand
CCCGGTCCGGACCCGCTCAAGTCGTCCCTGAGCGCTCGTAGATGGCCATCCATGGCCATCTACGGTCCGGACCGGGCACACCCCACACGGCTCTGCAGCGCTTTGCAAAGGTCGAGGCCCAAGGTGGTGGTGCGCTGCGCTTGGCCCACCCTTGTACGCGGTTCGCGGTTGAGGGGGGGGCAAACGGAAGAGCCCGCCGGATGGATCCGGCGGGCTCTTCTTCGGCGGCACGCCGGGACATGGTCCCGGCGGGGGCTCAGGAGGCCTGGCTGAGTTCCCGGATGCGGGCGTTTAGGCGGCTCTTGTGCCGCGCGGCCTTGTTCGCATGGATCAGGCCCTTGCCGGCCGTGGAATCGATTACCGGCACCGCCTTGCGGTAGGCGCTGGTCGCCGCTTCCTGGTCACCGGCACGAATGGCCTTGAGCACATTCTTGACCGCGGTGCGGAAACGGGAACGGTTCGCCATGTTGTGGGCGCGGTGTTTTACGGCCTGTCGGGCACGCTTACGGGCTGATGCGATGTTCGCCAAGGCGAGTTCCTCTTGGATACCGTGTGAAGCAATCGGGAAGGGTGCGAAAAGTACCTTGAAGCGGCCTCGGCGTCAAGTCGGTTCCGGTGTGGGTGCCGGGATCCGGCCGTGGCACGTCGCCGAGGGATGGAAACGGACCCCTGTAGCGTCCCTGTAAGATCCGTAATCCGGACCGGGATGCGGTCCCCAGGTGCGCAAGTGCCCGGTGGCGACCCCGCGAATTCCACACCCAGCCAACGAGGAAGAGACGCAATGAAAGAGCCTGCAAGCCCGATGAACCCGGCCCGTGCCGTCGGCGGCTTCGCCCTGATGGCGCTGCTCCTGCTGGCCACCCTGCTGGTGGTGGCCCCCAAGGCGGCGAACGCCGCCGAGGCCCGCGTGGTCTACCATGCGGATTTTGCCGATCCGCGCCGCTTCTCCGCGATGCTCACCAGCATCAACAACATGGTGATGCACTACGACGACAACTTCATCGATCACGACGTGCGGATCGTCTTCGTCGCGCACGGGATCCGCTTCGTGACCGACGATGCGCTGGCGGATACGCCCTTCGCCGAAGACGAGGTCCTGCGCGAGGAGCGCAGCACGCTGCGCGGGCGCCTGCTGTCCCTGAACACGATGCACAATGTCCGTCTGGAGTTGTGCGAGATCACCCGCAGCCAGATCGGCCTGGACACCGATGACGTGTATGACGCCCTCGAGTTCGTGCCCTCGGGCGTGGTGCGGCTGGCGGAGTTGCAGAACCAGGAAGGCTTCGCCTACATCAAGATCGAGTAAATGCGACGCTCGTAGGTGGGCCTGCTACGGGGCCCACTCGGCCGCTGTGTGGTGGGCCCGCTGCGCTTGGCCCACCCTTGTATGTTGAAGCTGTGTTGGGATCATGCTTGCGCACGGGTGGTGTTTCATGCGGGGGCGCGGGTGGCCTACACTGGCGCGTTTGGTGAGTCAGGGTTGCCGTGAACCGCATCTTCCGTTCCACCGCCATCGTCAGCGGCATGACCCTGATCTCCCGGATCCTGGGTTACCTGCGCGACATGGTGCTGGCGGTGACCTTCGGTGCCGGGTCCACGACCGACGCGTTCTTCGTCGCGTTTCGGATCCCGAATTTCTTTCGTCGCCTGTTCGCGGAGGGGGCTTTCTCCCAGGCCTTCGTGCCGGTGTTCGCGGAATACCGGCAGCAGCACGGCCGGGTGGCCCTGCGCGATCTGCTCGATCACACCGCCGGCACGCTGATGGTAATCCTGAGCCTGGTGACGCTGATCGGCGTGCTGGCCGCACCGTGGTTGATCTGGGTCTTCGCGCCGGGGCTGGCACAGGCCGAGGGCCGTCAGGATCTGGCGGCGCAGATGCTGCGGATCACCTTTCCGTATTTGCTGTTCATCTCGCTGACCGCGATGGCCGCCGGGATTCTGAACAGCATCGGCCGCTTCGCGGTACCGGCGTTCACCCCGGTCTTTCTGAACCTGGCGCTGATCGGCGCGGCGTTGTGGGGCGCGCCGCTGTTTGCGGAACCGATCGTCGCGCTGGCCTGGGGCGTGTTTCTGGCCGGCGTGCTGCAGCTCGCCTTCCAGGTGCCGTTTCTGGTGCGGGCCGGCCTGTTGCCGCGGCCGCGCCTGCGGCGTGCGCATGCCGGCGTGCGCAAGATCGTCCGCTTGATGCTGCCGGCGATCCTCGGCACGTCGGTGGTGCAGGTGAATCTGCTGGTCGATACGATCGTGGCCTCGTTCCTGGTCGCCGGATCGATCTCCTGGTTGTATTTCGGCGACCGTTTCGTCGAATTGCCGCTGGCGCTGTTCGGCATCGCCATCGCCACGGTAATCCTGCCGCGCCTGTCCGGCGAGCACGCGCGGGCCGATCAGGCGGCCTTCGGGCGCACCCTGGACTGGGCCCTGCGGATGGCGCTGCTGGTGGCGCTGCCGGCCACCGCCGGGCTGATCGTGCTGGCGGTGCCGATTCTCGCGACGCTGATCCAGTACAGCGCCTTCACCGAACACGACACCCGCATGGCGGCGATGGCCCTGGCCGCCTACGGCCTCGGGCTGCCAGCCTTCATCCTGATCAAGATCCTGGCGCCCGGCTTCTTCGCGCGCCAGGACACCCGGACGCCGGTGAAGATCGCGGTGATCGCGATGCTCGCGAACATCGGGCTGAATGCGCTGTTCGTGTTGCCCTGGTACCTCTCCGGCGTGCCCGGTGCTCATGCCGGCCTCGCGCTCGCGACCTCGGCCTCGGCCTACCTGAACGCGGGCTTGTTGTATCGCGGCCTGTTGCGCGAGGGCATCTACCAGCCGGGGCCGGTGCTACCGGGCTTCCAGATGGGCCTGTGGTCCGCGCTCGCGGTGATGATTGCGCTGCTGCTGTGGCTCGCACCGGGCTGGGACCAGTGGTCGGCCTGGGCCGCCCCCGAGCGCGGCCTGGTCCTGCTCGGCCTGATCAGCGCCGGCGCCGGCAGCTTTATGCTCGTGCTCTGGCTCGCCGGCCTGCGCCCGCGCCAGTTTCTGCTGCACGACACCTGAGTGCCTGTATGTCCTGGCTTGAGGTCTTCGCCTGAGTCTTGGGCGATGCGTCAAGGGTTCTTTCGCGGCCGCCGAGGCCGGTCCGGCCCGTGCGCTGTGGCCGCGTGCCCGGAGGCGAAGGCTGGCCCTGGATGTGGTGGCGGCGGGGGCGGGGTATACTCGCCCCTTTGCGCGGATGAGTGGCGATGCGGTTGTTGCGCGGCTTGACCCTCCGCAACCCGTTGGATTCCGGGGCGGCGGTCACAATCGGGAATTTCGATGGCCTGCACCGGGGGCATCAGGCGGTCGTGTCCCGTCTGCTGGCCGCGGGTGCCGGTCTGCACGCGCCTTCGGTACTGATCACCTTCGAGCCCTTGCCGCAGGAGTTCTTTGTGCCTGAACGGGCGCCGGGGCGGTTGCAGCGGCTGCGCGATCGCGTCGACTTCCTGCGTTCCACCGGCCTGGATGCGGTGTGGCTGATGCGTTTTGCGGCGCCGCTGGCGAGCCTGCCCGCGGAGGCTTTCGTCGAGCGCGTGCTGCGTCAGTCGTTGCAGGCCCGCCATGTGCTGGTCGGCGACGACTTTCGTTTCGGCCAGGGTCGGGGCGGGGACTTCGCACTGCTCGAGGCCATGGGCCGGGACCTGGGCTTTACGGTGGAGTCGACCCCGACCGTGGTCGACGCCGAGGGCCGCATCAGCAGCACCCGCGTGCGCGCGGCCGTCCAGGCCGGCGACTTCGACGCTGCGGCCCGGCTGCTCGGGCGCCGGTACGGCATCTGCGGCCGGGTGTCGCACGGCGACAAGCGCGGCCGGCTGATCGGATTTCCCACCGCCAACCTGCGCCTGGGCCGCCAGCCGATGGCGCTACGCGGCGTATTCGCCGGCTGGCTGCACGTTCAGGACGGCACCCGCCTGCCGGCGGTCACCAATATCGGCTGGCGACCGACGGTGGCCGGCACCGAGCAGCGTCTGGAGGCGCATGCGCTGGATGCCAGCATCGACCTGTACGGTCGCCTGGTGCGCTTCGAGCCGCTGGCGAGCCTGCGCGGCGAGCAGCGCTTCGATTCGCTGGATGCGCTGAAGGCGCAGATCGCGCGCGACGTCGAGTCCGCGCGGGCCGTGTTCGCGAACCCCTCCTCAGCAGCAGCCGGCCTGACCGGCCTATCGGACATTGATCATGGCACGTAAACCGGCTCCGCCGAATCCCTACAAGCACACCCTGAACCTGCCCGAAACCGCCTTTCCGATGCGGGCCGGCCTCGCGCAGCGGGAGCCCGAGTGGCTGCAGCAATGGACCGAGGCGGAGCGCTATCGGCGCCTGCGCGAGCATTGCGCCGGCCGGCCGCGCTTCATCCTCGCGGATGGGCCGCCGTACGCCAACGGCGCAATCCACGTCGGCCATGCGGTGAACAAGATCCTGAAGGACTTCATCGTCAAGAGCCGGACGCTGTCCGGCTTCGATGCCCCTTTCGTGCCCGGCTGGGACTGCCACGGGCTGCCGATCGAGTTGAAGGTCGAGCAGCAACTCGGCAAGGCGGGCCATGACGTGGAGCCGTCGGTGTTTCGCAGCGCGTGTCGCGCCTACGCGGCCGAGCAGGTGGCGGGACAGAGCGCGGAGTTCCAGCGCCTGGGCGTGCTGGCGGACTGGGAGCATCCCTACCTGACCATGGACTACGCGATCGAGGCCGACACCATCCGCGCGCTCGGCCGGATCATGGCCCGCGACCACGTGCAGATGGGCGAGAAGCCGGTGCATTGGTGCGTGGACTGCGGTTCGGCGCTGGCCGAGGCCGAGGTCGAGTACGAGGACAAGATCTCGCTTGCGATCGACGTGCGCTTTTGCGTTCCGGACGACATCGACCTGTTGCGGCGCATGGCGCTGGAGGGCGATTCCCACGGGCCGGCCAGCGTGGTGATCTGGACCACCACCGCCTGGACGCTGCCGGCCAACCAGGCGGTGACGCTGCACCCCGAGCTCGAGTACGTGCTGGTGCAGTTCGAGCGCGAGCGCCTGCTGGTGGCCGCGGATCTCCTGGAGGAATGCCAGCAGCGCTACCAGCTCGGGGAGGGCGTGATCGTCGGTCGCGTCCGGGGTCAAGGCCTCGAGGGCCTGATGTTGCAGCACCCCTTCCTGGAGCGCCAGGTGCCCCTGATCCTCGGTGAACACGTGACCACCGAGGCCGGCACCGGTTGCGTGCACACCGCGCCGGGCCATGGCCAGGACGATTACGTGGTCGGCCGGCGCTATCAATTGCCGGTCGAAAACCCGGTGGGTCCGGACGGGCATTTCCTGCCCGGGACGCCGTTCTTTGCCGGAGAGAACGTGCACCAGGCGAATGCGCATGTGGTCGACGTGCTGCGCGAGCACGGGACTCTGGTGGTCGCGAACAAGATCCATCACAGCTATCCGCATTGCTGGCGGCACAAGACGCCGATCATCTTCCGGTCCACCCCGCAGTGGTTCATCAGCATGGATCACGCCGATCTGCGCAGCGAGGCCCTGCAGGCGATCGCGAAGGTCCGCTGGCTGCCGGACTGGGGCCAGGCGCGCATTCACGGCATGGTCGAGAAGCGCCCGGACTGGTGCATCTCGCGCCAGCGCAACTGGGGCGTGCCGATCCCGGTGTTCCTGCACCGGGAGACCGGGCGGCTGCACCCGCGCACGCCGGCGCTGCTCGAGGCGGTGGCGCAGCGGGTGGAACAGGGCGGCATCGAGGCCTGGTTCGCGCTGCGCCCGGAGGAAGTTCTGGGGCCGGAGGCGGACCAGTACCTGAAGTCCAAGGACACGCTGGATGTCTGGTTCGATTCCGGGGTCACGCACTTCAGCGTCAGCAGCCGGCGTGCCGAGCTGGGGTTGCCCGCGGATCTCTACCTCGAGGGTTCGGACCAGCATCGGGGCTGGTTCCAGTCCAGCCTGCTGACCAGCATCGCGATGGAGGGCCGCGCGCCTTACCGCGCGGTGCTGACCCACGGCTTCACCGTCGACGAGAACGGCGAGAAGATGTCGAAGTCGCGCGGCAACGTCGTCGCGCCGCAGGAGGTGGTCTCGACCCTCGGTGCCGACATCCTGCGCCTGTGGGTGGCGGCCACCGATTTTTCCGGCGAGATGGCGATCTCGCCGGGGATTCTCGAGCGCACCGCCGATGCCTACCGGCGCATCCGCAACACCACGCGCTTTCTGCTTGCGAACCTGAACGGCTTCGAGCCGCAGCGCGATGCGCTGGCGCTGGAGGCCCTGCTGCCGCTGGACCGCTGGATCGTCGATCGAGCCCTCGGCGTGCAGACGCAGGTGGTGCAGGCCTACGACGACTATCAGTTCCACCAGATCTACCAGCGCGTGCACAACTTCTGTTCGGTGGAACTCGGCAGCTTCTACCTGGACGTGATCAAGGATCGCCAGTACACGACGCCGGCCGACAGCCAGGCGCGACGGTCGGCGCAGACCGCGATGCACCACGTCGCCGAGGCCCTGACCCGGTGGATCGCCCCGATCCTGAGCTTCACCGCCGAGGAGATCTGGGTCTTGCTGCCGGGGCCGCGCGCCGAGAGCGTGCTGTTTGCGGGCTGGTACGACAAGCTCGAACCGCTGGCCGCGGATGCGGTCTTCAGCGCCGCCGATTGGGACCGGATCCTCGAGGTGCGCACCGAGGTTGCCCGTGCGATTGAGGTCGCGCGCCAGGAGCAGGGCCTCGGTGGCTCGCTGAATGCCGAAATCGACCTGTATGCTGGCGGCGAACTCGCCGAGCTGCTGCATCGCCTGGGTGATGAACTGCGCTTCGTGCTGATCACTTCGGCCGCGCGGGTGCTGCCGGAACCGGCCCCCGGCGGTGTCGTCGCCGAGGCGGTGGCGCCGGGTCCGCGGCCGGTGACCCTGGAGGATGGCACTCCTCTTGCGATCGAGGTGCGCAAGAGCGAGCACCCCAAATGCGTGCGGTGCTGGCATCGGCGCCCGGATGTGGGGAGCCACGATGCCCATCCGGAGCTCTGTGGACGTTGCGTCGACAATGTCGATGGGCCGGGCGAGCAGCGGAGGTTCGCCTGATGTGGGGGCGTAGCGGGCTGCGGGTGGGCCTGGTGCTGGCGACGGTCGTGTTGGTGCTCGATCAGATCACCAAGCTGTGGGCCGAGCGCGCCCTGACCCTGTACGCGCCGGTGGAGATCACGTCCTTCTTCAACCTGACCCTGGTCTACAACCCCGGTGCCGCGTTCAGCTTCCTGAGTTCGGCCGGAGGCTGGCAGCGCTGGTTCCTGTCCGCGATTGCCTTCGGCGTGGGGCTGGTGCTGGTGGTGTGGCTGTCGCGCGTGCCGCGCCAGGCCTGGTTGTCGGTGACCTCGCTTGGACTGATCCTGGGCGGCGCCTTCGGCAATCTGATCGATCGGGTGCGGATCGGCCGGGTCATTGATTTCGTCGATCTCCACTATGCCGGACTGCACTGGCCGGCCTTCAACGTGGCCGATGCGGCGATCACGGTCGGGGCCATTTGCCTGATCATCGCCACCTTCACCGAACAGCGTACCCACGTCGTCGAGGACAAGGCATGAGTGGCATCGAACCGGGGAACCGGGTAATCCTGCATTACCGCCTGCAGCTCGAGGACGGCTTCATCGCCGACAGCTCAGGGGCCGAGCCGCTGGATTTCGTGCTCGGGGACGGCACGTTGGAGCCGGGCCTGGAGCAGCATCTGCTCGGGCTTGAGCCCGGCGCGCAGCGGGAATTTGCGATCGCGCCGGGAACCGTGTTCCCTTTCCCGACCAAGGCCGCGGTGCAGGTGCTGGAACGCTCGGCGTTTCCGGAGGGCATGCCGCTCGAGCCGGACATGATCTACGAGTTCAACACCCCGGCCGGTGATGCCGTGCCCGGACGCATCCGCAGCCTGGAGGAGGGCGCCGTGACCGTCGATTTCAACCACCCGCTGGCCGGGAAGGCCTTTCGTTTTCTGGTCGAGATCCTGGCGGTCGACCCGGATCGGGACGCGAACGGGAATGCCGCTGCTGATTCCGGTCCGACCTCTGATCCCGGCGCCGATGCGCCGGCCGGGCGGGGCTGAGGCCGTGGACATCCTGCTGGCCAACCCCCGGGGCTTCTGCGCCGGCGTCGAGCGTGCGATCGAGATCGTCGAGCGGGCGCTGGAGATCCACGGCGCTCCGCTCTATGTTCGCCACGAGGTCGTGCACAACCGCCATGTGGTCGAGCGCCTGTGCGCGGCCGGCGTGGTGTTCGTCGAGGAACTCGATGAGGTGCCCGATGACCAGGTGGTGATCTTCTCCGCCCACGGGGTGCCGCGGCAGGTGCAGCAGGAGGCCGCCCGGCGCGGGCTGACCGTCTTCGACGCCACCTGCCCGCTGGTGACCAAGGTCCACCTCGAGGTGAGCCGCTATGCCCGCAACGGCCTCGAGGTGGTGCTGATCGGCCACGCCGGCCACCCCGAGGTCGAGGGGACGCTCGGCCAATTCGATTCCCGCCACGGCGGGAAGATGTACCTGGTCGAGTCGGCGGCTGATGTGGCGACGCTCGACGTGGCCAACCCCGATCGTCTGGCCTATGTGAGCCAGACGACGCTGTCGATGGACGATACGGCCGAGGTGATCGACGCGCTGCGACAGCGGTTTCCGGCCATTGAAGGCCCGCGCAAGATGGATATCTGCTACGCGACTCAGAACCGCCAGGATGCGATGAAGGTGCTGGCCGGGCAGTGCGACCTGCTGCTGGTGGTCGGCTCGGCGAACAGCTCGAATTCCAACCGCTTGCGCGAGATCGGCACCCGTGCCGGCGTCGAGGCCTACCTGATCGACGGACCCGCGGACGTGGACCCGCGGTGGCTCGAGGGCAAGCAGCACATCGGCGTGACCGCCGGGGCCTCGGCCCCCGAGATTTTGGTTCGGGAACTGATCGAGTACCTCGAAAGCCTGGGCGCCGGCGCCGTCAGCGAGGTGGCCGGACAAGAGGAAGCGGTCACCTTCTCGCTGCCGCAGGCGCTGCGGCAGTGAACGCCTCCTAGGTTCAGGCCAAGAACGGTGGGTGCTCTGCGCTTCACCCACCCTACATGGAATCCAACCCGTCCCGGAACCCCCGAACGTGGAACCCACCTGTCCCGAATCCCCGCAGGGTGGGCCAAGCGCAACGGGTCCACCAACAGCGCGGGGCTCAGCGCGTCGTGCGGGCCACCGGCAGGCGTGCGGCTTTCCACTCCGGGAAGCCATCTTCCAGGCGCCGCGCGCGAAAGCCCAGGCGACGCAGTTCCTCCACCGCCTCGAAGGCGAGCACGCAATACGGGCCGCGGCAATAGGCGACGATGTCCCGGTCCCGCGGCAACTCATCCAGATGCTGCCCCAATTCCTCCAGCGGGATATTCAGGGCCCCCTTCACGTGTCCGGCGCGAAACTCCGCCCGCGGACGCACGTCGATCACCGTGACCTCGCCCTTGCGGGCGAGTTTCAGCACCTCCTTGGGGTCCATCGGCGTCAGGTTGTCCCGGCTGGTGAAAGCCTCCCTCACGATCCGGTCCACCTCCGCCAGCTGGGCCTCGGCGATGTGGCGGATGCCGGCGATGGTTCGAGTGATCTCGGTCTCGTCGGTCAGGGAGTAGATCACCTGCACCCCCTCGCGTTGCGATTGCACCAGCCCCCCCTCGCGCAGCACCTGAAGGTGGTGTGAGGCATTCGCCATCGGCACCCCGACGGCGCGGGCCAGCGCGTCTACGCTGTGCGCGCCCTGACCGAGCGCCTCGAGAAGCTCGAGGCGGATCGGACTCGCCAGGGCCTTCGCCACGCGGGCGAAGTGGGTGAACAGGCGAGCCTTCGGCGGTTCTACGCGGGCGTTCATGGGCGACGGACTCGATTTCCGAACAAAGTCATGTTCGGAAACAGTCTAAATGATTTTCCTGATTATCACGGAACTTCACAGGGCAGCCCCTGCAGACGGCGAGCCCCGTCGCGGGACGCCGTTAGGTGTCGCTGTCCGAAGTAGTGGAGGCGTCCGGGGCGGGTGGGATTTCCAGAACCCGCCGGATTTCGCGGGTGTCGACGGGCTTGATTAGGTGCTCGTCGAAGCCCGCCTCGCGCGTGCGCTGCCGGTCGTCATCCTGGCCCCATCCGGTGACCGCGACCAGGATCAGCCGGTCGCCGCCGGGCAGGGCGCGCAGACGCGTGGCCACCTCGATGCCGTCCATTTCCGGCAGGCCCACATCGAGCAGCACGACCTGCGGGCCGAAGGCCTCGACCTGCTCAAGTGCGCTCGGACCGTCGTGGACCACCCGCACCAGGTGGCCCATCAGCTCGAGCAGCATACGCAGGGCCTCGGCGGCATCGATGTTGTCCTCGACCACCAGCACCCGCCGCGATCGGCCCGGTGCCGCAGCGGGTGCATCCGGCGCCGGTGCGGCACCGGCGCTGCGGTGCACGGGCAGGCGCACCACGAACTCGCTGCCGTGGCCGAGCCCCGGGCTGGTCGCGGTGATGGTGCCGTCGTGCATCTCGACCAGTTTGCGCGACAGGGCCAAACCGATTCCCAGGCCGCCGCCGCCGGTGTGCTCACGGTGTTCGGGCACCTGACCGAACAGGGTGAAGATGCCTTCGATGCGGTCGGGGGGGATGCCGTAGCCGTTGTCCCGAATCGCCACCAGGACCTGCCGGCCTTCGGTCTCGCTTCGCACCCGGATGGTGCCGCCGGGGTGGGTGTACTTGGCGGCATTGCTGAGCAGGTTGGCGAACACCTCGGTCAGACGCTCGTGGTCGCCGTTCACCGGCAACGGGGTCTTCGCCAGATCCATGATCAGCTCATGGCGGCGCTCCGCGAGGTCCGGGCCGAGCTGTTCGATCGCGGCCTCGATCGATGCGTTGAGATCGAGCGGGGCGCGCTGCAGTTCGATGCGGCCCTGGCTGATGCGCGAGATGTCCAGCAGATCGTCAACCAGGCGCACCAAGTGGGCGAGCTGGCGCTCCATCATCGGCCGCACCGTGTCGAGCAGCTCCGGCTTGTCCCGAACCTGTCCGAGCAGTTCGACCCCGGTGCGCAGGGGTGCGAGCGGGTTGCGCAACTCGTGGGAGAGCACCGCCAGAAACTCGTTCTTCGACCGTGCCGCCTCGTGCAGCGTCTGTTCCGCCATCTTGCGCGCTGTGACGTCGGTGGCCGCGCCAAACCACTCGACGATCGCACCCTGCTCGTCCAGTATTGGCGCCGCACGCGACAGGGTCCAGCCCACCGCACCGTCGGCCTGGCGTACGCGGTGTTCCAGCTGGAACGCGCCCCTGGTGCGGATGGCCTGTGCGATTGCGTCCTGCACCCAGGCCTGATCGTCGGGGAGGATATAGACGTCCATCCAGTTCCGGCGCGGCTCGACGGTGTCGGCCATGAAGCCCCCGCCCTGCAGCTCGCGCATCTCGGTCCAGCCCGGGTTCATGATGTACAGGGCATCGCCGCTGGCCTCCAGCAAGGCGCGAAAACGCCGTTCGCTCCGGCGCAGGTCCTCCTCCGCACGCTTCAGGTGGGTGACGTCGACCAAGGTGATCACCACACCGTCGATCCGGTTCTCCGTCGCACGATAGGGCATCAGTTGGACGATGAAGGCCCGCCCGTCACGCGCATTCGCGCTACGCTCGAGCGGGATCAGATCCTTGAGTACGTGGCGCGCATCCTCCTCGATGTTCTGGTAGTCCAGCGCATGGGTGATATCGCCGATGGCGCGGCCGTGATCCTGCGCCTTCACGTTGAACATGTTCTTCAGTTGCGGGGTGAAGCGCTTGATGCAGAGCTGTCGATCGAGAAACAGGGTGGCGATATTCGTCGCCGCCATCAGATTTTCCAGGTCGTCGTGCGCGCGGGCGGTTTCTTCGAGCTTCAGCTTCATCTGGTGATTCACCGTCTGCAGCTCTTCGTTAATGCTCTGCAGTTCCTCCTTGCTGGTCTCGAGCTCTTCCGTGGTCGAGCGGAACTCCTCGTTCAGACTTTGCAGCTCTTCGTTCGCCGCGCGCAGATCTTCTTCTGCCACATGGTGCTCGGCGTGCAGGCGTTCGATATGCTGCTCCGCCTGATACAGCTTCTCGAGCAGCGCCTGCTCGCGCTCGCTGCTCGGTTGTTCCAGGACCTGCTGCTGCAACGCGGTCGCCGGACCGGCCTCGAGAAACAGCACCAGCGCCTGGGTGTCCGCCTGGCCCTGCTGGTCGCGCGGTTGCACCAGAACGGCGACCCGCCGGGGCCCTTCGGTGCAGCGTACGGTGACGAATTCCGAGAGCCACGGCGCACCGCTTTCCAACGCATGGCGCAGCGCGACGGTCAACTCGCCGCGCAACTCCGGGCGCACCGAGTCGGCCACCGACAGCGTGGCCGGCCCGCCGCGCGGCTCGAAGAACCGGCCCGCAGACTCCGAATAGCTGCGCACATTCCACCGCTCATCGACCAGGACGCTCGGTGGGGCGAGCGCTTCGAGCACCACCCGATGCCGTTCCATCAGGCCTTCCCGGTCTACTCTTGGCCGTTCGAGCGGCCGTGTTGACGCGGGCGGCTGGGAAACGGTCGCCGGCAGGTCCGGGAGGATCGATCGGCGGCCGTCGCTGTTGGCTTGCACCGTGTAGATCCGGTGTTGCTTGGCGAGGGGACGAAACCACTTGGGGTTTGCCGTTTCAGCCGAACCGAGAAACAGGTAGCCATCGTCGCGACACGCGTAGCGAAAGGTCGCCATCACCTGCTCCTGGAGCTCACGGTCCAGGTAGATCAAGAGGTTTCGGCAGGAGATCAGGTGCAGTTGGGAAAATGGCGGGTCACGTTGCAGGCTGTGCGTGGCGAAGACCACGCGGTCGCGCAGCTCCGTGCCCACCCGATAATGATCGTCGGTGCGCCGGAACCAGCGTCTGAGCCGCTCCTCCGACACATCCGCGATGATCGCTTCCGGATACACGCCCTCGCGCGCCACGGCGAGCGCACGCTCATCCACATCCGACGCGAAGATGATGAGCTCTTGCTGGGTCTGGCGACGCTCGAGTTCCTCGCTGAACAGCATCGCCACGCTGTAGGCCTCCTCACCGGTGGCGCAGCCGGGAACCCAGCAGCGGATCGGCTGCTCCGGTTGGGTCCGGTCCACCAGGGGGGCCACCACGTGCTCCTGCAAGGCCGCCCAGGCCTCCGGGTCGCGGAAGAAGGCGGTCACGGAGATCAGCAGATCCCTCAAGAGCGCCCGCACCTCCTCCGCGTCCGCCTCGAGAAGGCGTTGGTAATCCGTGACTTTCGCCGTATGGTGAAGCTGCATGCGCCGCAGCAGACGGCGCAGGATGGTCTTGCGCTTGTACTTGGAGAAGTCATGGCCGGTGCGCCGGCGCAGCAGTGCGAGCACGCCCTGGAGTGCCTGGGCGATATCGTCTTCGGCCCCCGGCCCTTCGGCGTTCGTCCATTCGGTACCCACCTGTTCCGAAGCGGCCACCATGTGTGCGATCCGGTCCCGGCTGCCGATCAGCGCGGCGAGCCGTTGGACCAACTCCCGGATCGGCAGCACCACGTCGGCTACACCGCCGGCCATCACTGCCCGCGGCATACTCTCATGCGCGGCTTCGTTCGGGTCCTGGACCAGCACGAGGCCGCCGGCTTCCTTCACCGCTTTCGCACCGATGGTTCCGTCGGACCCGCTACCGGAGAGGATCACCGCGTAGATGTCGCTGTGCGCGCTGCACAGCGAGCGGAAGAACAGATCGATGGCCGCGCGCTGCCCCCGTGGCCGCTCGAAGGCCGAGGCGCCGAGGGCGGCATCGGTGAGCTCCAGTTTGCGGTCCGGAGCGATCACGTAGACCTGGTTGGCCGCCAGGTCGACCTGCGCATGATCGCCGACCTGCACCACCGGCATCGCAGTCTCGCGTCCCAGGATTGCCGGCAGGTCGCTGTCCCGGTCCGGGGCCAGATGCACGATCACCACATAGGCCGCCCCGAGATCGTCCGGCACATTCCTGAAGAAGTGCTGCAACGCCTCCAGCCCCCCGGCGGACGCGCCGATGCCGACGATGGGGATATCGGAATGCGTGGACGCGTGCGCTTTGGGCATCGTTTTTCCTGAGTTCTTCCAGTCCGCATGGGTTCTTCAAGATGGAGGATAAAGCGGACCACGGCGCGGAGCCATCCCATTCGTCGAGGCCAAGAGCGACTTCACCGTGCACCTGCGCTCGGAGGACGTGCGCGAGCGCACCGGTATCGACTCGCTCCTTGGTCTTGGTCTTGGCTTTGGCTTTGGCTTTGGCTTTGGGGCACCCCTGGTGAGTTCACTGCGCTTGTCCAGCCCTACAGGCGTACGGCTCCACTTCCGATAGAATGCGCAGCGTACGTGCGCTGCGTTATTGTGCAGCCGGCACCGATGCCCATGCGAGTTGGAGGCAATGATGAAGACCTACGAGTGCAATACCTGTGGCTTTCTCTACGATGAGGCTGCGGGGCTCCCGGACGAAGGGATCCCACCCGGAACCCCGTGGGATCAGATTCCGGACGATTGGGTCTGCCCCGAGTGCGGTGCCACGAAGGCGGACTTTACGCCCCTCGTCTTCGATTGATCCGCGATTGCGGCGCACCAGATCGGTCGGGTGCGTGAAATTGCTTCGTTCCTGAACGACGACGAACGCCCGGTTGATCGCGGACGCACCCGGATCCCACGGTTCAGGGGCCGGCGCCACAGGCGTTGAAGTCGGCCACTTTGGCGTTGAAGGTCTTGACCATGGCGGAAAGCGTGTCCTGCACCCCCCTGGTCTCCGCCACCCGTTGGTTGAACTCGCCAACCTGCTGGTTTCGAGTCCGTATCAACCGGTTTCGCTCGGTGTGATCGTTCGCCCGGTCGATGCGCGACTGCAGCGCATCCAGTTCGCGTTGTCGATCGCGTAAGCCTTCGTTCAGGAGGCCCAACCGCGCATCGACTTCCTTGATGGCCGCGCGGTCGCGCTGGCTAGGACGCTCGCCACAGTCTGAGAGCGGGCGGCCGAACAGTTGCACCGCGTAGACGTGGACCACAGAACGGTCTGTGGCCATTCGGCTATCCCGCACCAGGCCGATCCCGATCTCCCGCACCTCGCTATCGAGGATGTTGGCCCGATGGACCGGACTGTCGATCCAGCCCTGCACGAGGGCCTGGGCGGATCGCCAGTTCCCCTTGGCGATATTCTCCGTCGATACCTTGGCCACATACCCAACGGCCTCGATCGCCTCGTTGGGACCCTCGCCGGTGTTGGGGTTGTGATGCGCGAAATACCGGTGCGTTTCCATGTCCAGCGCGCGCGCCTGTGCTGCAACGCTGAGCGCCGGGCTGAGCGTCAACGGCGGCAGGCCCTGCGTACTGCGAAACGTGTTGGTGTATCGAACCACCTCCTCCGGGGTGAGGGCCTTCGGAAGCGCGGTTGAGAAGTCCAGACCGCCGCGCTCCAGACGCTCCGATTGCGCCGGGTTGAGCCAGAGCAGCAGGGCGCCGCCCAGTACGATCAGCAGAAACACGCGATGCATCGACGTTCCTCAACCGGTTGCTGACGTTGGGACCTTCCGACGGGTATCGGCAAAGGCTGCGAGCATTGATGAAGCACTCGTCGCCCGGCAGGCCAGGCTCGAGAAGCTGGTTCAATTCCCGGGGTTGGAAGCGGGCGCGCGTCCATCATGGCCGGCATGGCCGGGTGGTGTCCAAACCGAGCATCAGCATAAACGGCTCCAATCCCCGTTGCGCCTGCGGGTGATGGAATTCCGGTAGATGCGCGGCGTCTGAAAGGTTATGACGTCATCCTTTTCAGTCCGGGCCATGGGTTCCTGCGACGCCGAGCGACGGCGCCGGATCGGGGCCTGCCATCGACGCACTCGTTGCCATCGGCTCATCGCGCTCGGCCTTGCCCTGCTCGTATCGATGACCCTGCCGGTACCGTCGAGCGCGGCGGCCGAGGCGTGGCCAGCGGCATCGCGCGTCGTCTGGAACGGCTTCGACACGGCGCTGTTCACCCGCGCGCGCACCGAAAACCGCCCGCTGTTTCTCTACTTCCACGGGCAATGGTGTACCTGGTGCCGGGATTTCCAGGAGCAGAGCCTCGAACACGACGAGGTCGTCGCGGTGCTGCGGGCCGGCTACATCCCGGTGCTGATCGACCTCGACCGCCGGCGCGATCTGTTCACCCGTTATGGCGGGCGCGGCCTGCCGTTCGTGGTGATCCTCGATGCGAACGATGAGGTCCAGGGTCGTTTCACCGGACACGTCGGCCCCGAGGATCTGGCGAGGGTGCTGGTCGAGCGGCGTCGGCAGATCTCGGCGACCGGCCGGGAGCAGACGCCGGCGGACGAACCGATCGATTCGGTTGCGGCCTTTCTCGAGATGCTCGACGAGGTCTATGAACCGCGGACCCGGCGCCTCAGTGGTTCTTCGCTGTTCGCCACGCTGAGCAAGCGGCCGCAGCCGTGGACGCTGAATTTCCTGCTGCATCAGGACGCCTGGGACGAGCGCGTGCACGCCTTGCTCGAGCAGGTGGTCCTGGACCTTTGGGACGCGGAGGAAGGCGGCTTCTTTTTCTTCTTCGACCCCGACCAGCCGGATGTCGAACGGGCCCGCGAAACCTCCAAGCGGCTCGACCAGAATGCGGCGTTTCTGTGGCTATTCGCCAAGGCGTATCAGCGTTTCGGGGACCCGTCGCTGCGCACGGTGATCGAACGCAACCTCGCCTATCTCGAACGGCATTTGTGGGATCCAGAGGAGCAGCGATTCTTCAGCAGCCAGTACTCGGACGCCTTCTACTACGCGCAGCCGCTCTCGGTACGCCGGGATCTGGCCCCGCCACCGGTGGATCGAACCACCCTCGCCGATGCGTCCGGACAGGCCATCGGGGCCCTGGTGCAGGCCGCGCAGGCGCTGAACGATCCGGAGTTGCTCGACTGGGCGGGTGACGCGCTGCGCGCGCTGGATGTTCATCTCGGCCATGGGACGGGCTATTATCACGCGTTGCCGGCGGACGGTCCCGCGGAACTGCAGGGCTACCTGCCGGCTCAGGTCTGGCCCGGGATTGCCTGGAACCTGTACCTCGAGGCCACGGGGGGCCAGCGCCATGCCCGTATCGACGAACTGCTCGAGGTGATTGCGACCTTCCACGACCCGGCGCTCGACGGCTACCGGGAACGGCGCACGCCGGAACTCGAACCCTGGATCGAGACCCGTACGCAGGCCGCGCTCGCGTGGTGGCTGGCCCGGGTGGCACCGGACCGAATCGCACGCGCGGGCCTCGAGGCGGACCGGGTGCATCGGCAGCTGTGGATCGCACCGGGCGCCGATCCCGACGACGTCGCTCTCGGCTTCAAGGCACGGACGGATCGAACGATGGAACGCACCCCACTGGGGAATACCCCGCTGAAGAAACAGGGATGGAAACCCTTGAATGAAGGCACGGCGATGAAGGCACGGCGATGAAGGCACGGCGATGAAGGCACGGGGAACGCCGATCGCGGCACATCCCGCCGCGGTGCTGGACTTCTGGTTCTCCGAGTCCGTGCGGCCGCTCTGGTTCCGGTCCACGCCGGACTTCGATGCGCAGATCCGCGACCGGTTTCGTTCCACGTGGCAAGACGCCATGGCGGGCCAACTGGACACCTGGGCCCAAACGCCCGAAGGGGCGCTCGCGCTGGTGATCGTGCTCGATCAGTGGCCGCTGAACATGTTTCGCGGCACGCCCGAGGCCTTCGCCGGTGAGGCCGGGGCGCGCGCGGTCGCGGATCATGCGATTCGGCAGCGCTGGGATCAGTCGATGGACGACGCGCACAAGGCCTTTCTCTACCTGCCGTTCATGCACAGCGAGTCGCTGCCCGACCAGGACCGCGCGGTGCAGCTGTACCGGGACGCGGGCATTACCGACAGCCTGCGTTGGGCCGAGCACCATCGCGAAATCATCCGTTGCTTTGGTCGTTTTCCACACCGCAATGAAATCCTCGGCCGAGAACCGACGTCCGAGGAACGTACGTGGTGGGCATCGCCGGTGGCCTTCCGGGGATGACGCCCAAAAAACCGCTGGTGATCCTGAAGACCGGTCGCAAGATCGACGCGCTCGCTGCGATTCCCGGGGATTACGAGGACTGGATCGCCGCCGGGATGGCGTGGGAACGGGCCACGGTGCGGGTGATCGATGCCGTCGCCGGTGGGCCGTATCCGGAACCCGCCGCGGTCGCGGGTGTCGTGATCACCGGGTCCGGCTCGATGGTCAGCGAACACGCGCCGTGGATGCGCAAGGCTGCCACCTGGCTGGCCGGGGCGGTGCAGCAGGAGATCCCGGTGCTCGGTATCTGCTTCGGCCACCAGCTGCTCGCCCACGCCCTGGGCGGTTGCGTCGATTACAACCCGCGCGGCGTCGAGGTCGGCACCGTCGAGGTCCGTCTGACCGAGGCCGCCGCCGGCGACCCGCTGTTTTCGGTTCTGCCCGCCCGGCTGCCGGCGCAGCTGAGCCATCGCCAGTCGGTGCTCGCGTTGCCGCCGGGGGCCACATTGCTCGGGTCCAGTACGATGGAGCCGCACCAGGGTTTCGCCGTCGGGTCCCGCGCGTGGGGCGTGCAGTTTCATCCCGAATTCGACGAGCAGATCATGCCCGGCTTCGTGCGGTATTACGAAGAGATCCTGGCGGCGCAGGGCCGTGTCGCCGAAGATCTGTTGGCCGCAATCGGTCCGGCACCGCAGAGCCAGGGGCTGTTGCAGCGCTTCGGGGACTTGGTGCGCGACGATGGGTGAGCCCGGTTATTGAAGATCGCGAAAGAACTGCAGCACCAGCAGGCCCACCAGGAACCACAGCAGCATGCGCAGCCAGCCGCGGTAGGCGTCCGCGGCGACGCGGTCGCGCAGCCACATGCCCGAGCGAAGCCCGATCAGGGCCATCACGCCGAG
>Ga0207421_10003431_pt1 | contig 18872 bp, 16 predicted proteins | sample SodLakKL_010_SED_4_FD_187542 | JGI IMG/M metagenome (GOLD analysis project Ga0207421, IMG submission 187542) | Alkaline sediment microbial communities from Lake Tanatar, Kulunda Steppe, Russia - 8KL_010_SED (SPAdes) (version 2) | ecosystem: Environmental > Aquatic > Non-marine Saline and... | reverse complement strand
GTCTGTCTTGGTTTAAATTATTGTTCTCACGCCGAGGAGATGAATTATCCCCTGCCCGGGAAGCCGATTATATTTCTTAAGCCATCTACTTCTGTTATTGGGCCAGGCGAAAAGATCCTTTATCCTCCCCAGAGCAGGCGTGTTGATTATGAAGCGGAATTGGGAGTGGTAATCGGCCGCCGAACTTACCGGGTCAGTTCTTCAGAAGCCCTGGACCATGTAATTGGTTATACCGCTGCTAATGATATAACCGCTCGCGACAAGCAGCCTAAAGAAGGCCAGTGGACCTATGCTAAAAGCTTTGATACTTTCTGTCCCCTGGGACCGGTTATTGAAACCGGCATAGAAAATCCGGAAAGCCTGGTGGTCAGGGGCTATTTGAACGGTAAACTGGTACAGGAAGCGCCAACTGCCGATCACTATTTTAACGTGGCTGATATAATTGAATTTATATCCGGATGTATGACCTTGCTGCCGGGTGATGTAATCTTGACAGGAACCCCTGCAGGTATTGGTTCATTAAATCCGGGTGACATTTTTGACGTTGGTATAGATGGTATTGGGACGTTAAAAAATACTGTTGTTTTAATGGACTAAGATACTTTAAGGCAGGAAATATTTATGCTAACTTTAATAAAAAATGGTGTTGTCATTAAACGGTTGATAGTATATAATGAAGTTAGATTACCGGACCGTTTAGGGCAGTTCTGTCGCAAGGTGGAGGCTCTTAAGCCTGGTTTCTCTTACCAGGAGAGACTTATAGGTTGTCGGTCAGGAAATAGATTTGCATTTAAATTTTTCTCCCTGATGAGGCAGCGTAGCCGCTGTCTCTTTTTTTTCTGAAAGGTAGGTTATTCTGGTCATGCATATTATAATTGTCGGCGGTGGCGGGGTCGGTTATGAACTGGCCCGCAATCTTTCAGAAAAGGCCCAGGATGTTGTTGTCATCGAGAAGAGCGAAGACAAGGCCAGGCGCTTTAGAGAAGCGCTTGATGTGATGGTTATTGAAAATAACGGGGCTAATGCTGCTGTATTGGAAGAGGCTGACATAAAAAATGCCGATATGATGATTGCCGTTACCCAGGTTGACGAGGTAAACATCATTGCCTGCATGCTGGCCAAGCAGTATGACGTTCCGATCACAGTCTGCCGCATTCGTAATTCGGGTTATGCCGGAGATACATCAGTTTTAACCCCAAAACAGCTTGGCATCGATATCGTAATCAACCCCGAACGGGTTGCAGCTATGGAAATTTCGAAGATTTTGCATTTTCCCGATGCAGCGGAAGTGGAATATTTTAACCGCGGTAAGGTTATGATGCTCGGAGTAGTTGTCGGTTCTGAAGCCGATATTACGGGAGTGCCCTTGCGTGATTTACCTCTCAATCCTGATGCAATTATTGTCGGTATTAGCGATTATACGGGTAAGTTCATAGTGCCTGGGGGCAGCGATATTGTTTATCCCGGAAATAAAGTATATCTGCTTGGAAAATCCCGTAATTTGAAGGATATCAGTTCCATGCTGCACCACGACAAAACCAGGATCAACCAGGTCAGTATTCTCGGTGGAGGGATGATCGGTCGTCAGCTGGCCCTGCTGCTGGAAAAAAGCAAACAGCAGTTTAATGTTAAGCTGATTGAAAAAAGCGAAGAACGCTGTGAAGAGTTGTGCCGTGATTTGAATAAAACCCTGGTTGTCCAGGGTGATGCCACTGAAATGGCCATGCTCAAGGAAGAAGATACAGACTGGGCTGATGCCGTTGTTGCAACAACGGGGGATGATCGTAATAATATTGTTGCAGCCCTGCTGGCCCGCCAGTTTGGTGTTAAAAAAATTATCTGTGAAGTTATGAAACCCCAGTATGTTCCTGTTTATAATGCCCTGGGCATCGATAGCTTGATTAATCCCCGTCTGTTGGCCGCGGCACAGATACTCAGGTTAACCCGGAAAGAAGATGTGGTTGCCCTGTCGATCTTGCAGGATGAAAAAGCAGAAGCTATTGAATTGATATTGCCAAAATCTGCTAAGGTAGCTAACAAAAAGATTTCATCCGCTAATCTGCCCCGCGGCATGCTGATCGGATCCATTGTTCGCAATGACGAGGTTATCATTCCGAGAGGGAATACGGAATTGCTGCCCGATGACCATCTGGTTATATTTACCATACCGGAGGTCAGCTCAAAGCTGGATCGCTACTTTGCTCCTGCAACCGGAAAAGAGGACAGGGAATATCTACGTAATAAGTTGATTCATATTGAAGAAGATTGATCGCCCTGCTGTTTAAGATACAGGCAGTTTTTTGCAGGCAAGGAGGTTAACTTGTGCGCAGTATTCGAATATTTTACCTGATCGGCATACTGCTCCTGTTTTTAGCCTTTTCAATGTTTCTTTCAATGCTGTGGTCCCTGGGAGAACAGGGGCCGGATAGGATTGCTTTCTTGCTGGCAATCATATTCACAACCGCTGCCGGCGGTTTTTTTTACTGGTTCTTTTCTCCTTCAAAAGGCAGAGAGCTTAGTATAGTCGAAAATTTTACCCTGGTTACAATGGCCTGGTTCGTCGCCGGCATCTTTGGAGCCCTGCCCTACCATTTTTATGGTGTTTTTGAAGGCAACTATCTGCATGCTTTTTTTGAATCCATCTCGGGCTTTACCACTACCGGGGCTACCCTGATTGAGGACATAGAAATATTGCCCCGCGGAATACTGCTCTGGCGCAGTTTTACCCAGTGGTTGGGTGGTATGGGAATTATCGTTCTATTCCTGGCTATTCTGCCTCGCTTCGGTTTCCGAAACATGACCATGTTTAAAGCTGAAATTCCCGGACCGGTAGCAGAAAGAGTCGTGCCCCGGGTTGTGGAAACTGCGCGTCGCTTATGGTTGATTTATGTAACTTTATCAGTAATCCAGTTGCTGCTTTTAATGTTTTGCGGTCTAAGCTTTTACGATTCGTTGTGTCATGTCCTGACTACCATGCCCACGGGTGGGTTTTCAACTTATAATGCCAGTATTGCTGCCTTTAACAATCCCCTGGCTGAAATTGTGATTATCTTTTTTATGCTCTTTGCCGGGATCAACTTTGCTCTCTATTTCCGCCTTATTCGGGGTGACTTAAATATATTCAAAAACCCTGAACTGCGTTTTTACTTGGCGTTAATTGCAGCGGGCATAATTTTTGTTACAATCAATACCTACGAGTTTGGGACAGGAGACTTTTTCACTTTGCTGCGCCAGAGCGCTTTCCAGGTGGTTTCTATTACGACTACAACTGGTTATGCCACGGTTGATTTTGATGTCTGGCCCAGCTTTTCCCGGCTTTTTTTGCTGCTTATGATGTTTTTTGGCGCCTGCGGCGGTTCAACGGGGGGTGCTATGAAACAGGCCCGCTGGATGTTGATGTTTAAATATGCCCTGCGCGAAATTCGCCAGATTATACACCCTTCGGCAATATCTACGGTTAAGCTGGGGCAGCAGCATGTCAGCGGCGAAGTACTGCGCCCCGTGATGGGTTTTGGGTTTCTTTATATTACCCTTACTGCTCTGGCAACCCTTGCCCTTGCATTTATGGGACTTGACTTTGAGACTGCTTTTTCTGCCGTAGCGGCAACAATAGGTAACGTTGGTCCTGGTTTAGCAGGTGTAGGTCCGACAGAAACCTACCGGGTCATTCCACCGGCAGGCCAGTTTCTTCTAACCGTGATGATGGTTGTCGGTCGTCTTGAAGTCTACACCGTCCTGGTAATTTTCCTGCCCGAATCAAGGCGTCTCTGGAAGAAAAACAAAGGGAAGAGAGGCTATATTTAATGTTATCTTTCCAGGCCTATATTAAAAAAGTCAAACAGGGCAATTTTGACCCGGTTTACCTGTTTTATGGTGAAGAAAAATATCTGCAGGAAGAACTTACCCACCAGCTGGCTGTTGCGTTTCTCGGGCAGGATAGCGAATTCGGTCAGGAAAAAATAACAGGAGACTCTCTCGATGTTGAAGAATTACTGGCCAGACTTGGCGAATCAGGTTTGTTTGCCAGGCGCCGCCTGCTGATTGTAGATAATCCGCCGTATCTTGTGCCGCCGGTTAAAACAGATGATAAAAATCAGCCTGATGAAGAAAGGGCGGAAGACAGCAGGGAAAAATCAGACAGCGATCTATTGGAGAACTATCTGAAACAAAGCACTTCAGGTGTGCCGGATAGCATCCTTGTTTTCCATGCCGCAAGAGTAGATCGCCGCAGGCGTCTTTTTAAGGTGATCGATAAAAATGGAGTTGCGATTGAGTGTAACTCCCTGAAAGGGGAAGCCCTGGCGGCCTGGATCAGGAATAAAGTTTCAAAACTCGGTAAAAATATTGAACGTCCTGCTGTTGAAAAGCTGCTGGCGGCAGGAGACCAAAGCCTGTACTATCTTTCCAATGAACTGGAAAAGTACAGCAGCTTCCTGGGTGAAAAAGAAAAAAACATTACCGTTCAAACTGTAGAAGCCCTTTTTTCAGGAGACATCCAGGGTGATGTTTTCAAGTTGTCTGATGCTATGGCTGAGGGCAATATAACCCGAGCTTACGATATTTTGGATCTTTTATTAAGAAGGCGCGAAAAACCGCTGCTAATATTTTTCATGCTTGTTCGTCATTACCGTCTGCTTTTACAGACCTGCTGCCTGATGGAAGACGGCTTGCCCCAAAGTGAGTTTGTTTCTGCTTTAGAAGTGCATCCTTTTGTTGCCCGAAAGCTGAGGGAGCAGGCAGTTTCATATAACAGGTTTGTTCTGGAAGACGTACTTCTGGCCCTGCAGAGGACAGATCAGCAGATTAAAACAGGTCGCATTGAACCTTCAGAGGCTCTTAAGCTGATTTTAAGCAGGATTGATTATGTTCAAAGTGCTGCCAATATTGGTGTATAATATAAATAACTACAGTTTAAGAGCAGACTATAAGGCAGGGGGGATGACCGTGGATACCGGTTCAAGAGTCGATAAAGAAAAAATTATGATAGAAGTTTACCAGCGTGGTTATGAATACGAACAGCGTTATGATGGGTGTGCACAGTGTGTTGTCGGCGCTATTCAGGATTTCTTTCCTCTCAACAATGCTCTTTTTAAAGGGGCAACCTCTTTTTCGGGGGGCATTGCCTCAACCATTGAAGGCTCATGCGGCGCTTTTAGTGGCGGTGTTTTGATCCTCAGCTATTATTTCGGGCGTTCGCGCGATGATTTTTCCGATATTGGAATGCTGCGCCGTCCGGGTCCGCTGGTGCGGATCTTTTGGGAACGGTTTGTTGATAAGTATGGTGGTTATACCTGCCGCGAGGTGCAAAATTACTTATTTGGTCGGGCTTATCGTTTTTTAGATAATGAAGAATACTGGCAGTATGAAGAAGCGGGTGGAGTTAAAGATAAGTGTCCCACAGTTGTCGGCCAGGCCGGGGCCTGGTTGGCTGAACTGCTCATTGATAACAACGTGCCCTGTATAAAATCATAGTCATACTAAAGGGCTCTATTGTAAAATAAAAAACCAAAACCGACCTGCCGTCCACATATTTCGGACAAGGGTCGGTTTTTGTATTCGCCTGACCGGTTTAGCTTTATGAAAAATCTATACAGCGTCACTCTTATGAAAAATTCGATCCAGGTGAGATTTCTTACGGGCTGCATTATTCTTATGTAAAATTCCTTTTGCTACCGCTTTGTCAATCTGGCTGACTGCTGCATTTAATTTGTCCCTGGCTTCTTCCCGGTCTTCGCTTGTAAGAGCTTCTTCAAAACGGCGGATGGCTGTTTTAAGTGTACTCTTAATCCGCTGGTTGCGGTCTTCGCGTTTCAAGTTTTGTCTGGCTCTTTTCGCAGCCGATTTTATGTTAGGCAAACTTGTACCCTCCTTCCTTTGCTTAAGGCAATAAGATATTACCATCAGTGCCGGTAAAATGCAAGTCTTCTCCACAATATTTCTGTCAAGAAGGAGTAAAATGAACTGATATCGAAGTAATCAAATACTCAATGATGCTTCGGGAAGGGTGAGCATTTTGAAAATACTGAGTCGCGATTCGATGAAAGAGGCTGACCGGAAAACTATTGAAGTATTCGGGATGCCCGGTGCCGTATTAATGGAGACAGCTGGGCTCAGGATTGCCGAGTTTATATTTACAAAAATGCCGAAAAAGTCCCGGGTTGTTGTGCTGGCGGGCCATGGCAATAACGGTGGTGATGGTCTCGTAGCCGCCCGGCTTTTTAAAAAAGCAGGTTACACGGTATCATTGTGGTGTGCAGCAAAACCGGGGGGTTACCGTGCTGAGGCGGCAGCAAACGAAAAATTTTTAAAAGAATCAGCTTTCCCATTGCAGTATATATCAGGGTCAACAGATCTTGGCGGTTTGCACGACGATTTGAAATGTGCTGATCTAGTTATTGATGCTCTCCTTGGCATCGGGGTTGATCGCGAGGTAACAGGTTATACGGCTGAACTTATCGATGCTGTGAATAAGTGCAGCGCTGCTGTTTTGTCCGTAGATATTCCCTCCGGTGTAAATGCCGATACCGGGGCAGTAATGGGCTGTGCCGTGAAGGCTGACTGGACTGTTACTTTTGCCAGTCCTAAATTGGGTTTGGTCCTCCATCCGGGAGCAGGCCTGGCGGGGGAAATAATTGTTGCCGACATTAATGTTCCCGATTCGCTTTTAGATAAAGAAACCTTTACCCTGGTCACTGCTTCATTTGTCAGGAATATTTTGCCGGATCGGCCTGTTGATGCCCATAAGGGCAGTGTAGGCCGTGTTTTGATCGTAGCTGGATCGCCTGGCATGACCGGGGCAGCTATGCTGACAGCGGAATCTGCTTTGACAGCGGGGGCAGGGTTGGTGTATTTAGCTGTGCCCGAGAGTATCTGCCCTGCGCTGGAAGCCAAAATGATGGAGGTTATTATAGTTCCCCTGCCCGAAGAGAAGAAAGGCATAATTAGTCCGGAAGCAGCAGAAATAATTATAGAAAAAGCCGGGCACTGTGATGCGCTTGCTATCGGTCCCGGGCTTGACACCGGAGATGTAACCTCGGTACTTTTGAACAAGCTGGTTCAGTTAAGTCCTGTTCCGATGGTTTTAGATGCCGGGGCCCTGGCTGCCCTGGGAAAAAAGATGAATATGCTGCGTTCGGCAAGGCACCTGCCGGTAATTACTCCCCATCCGGGAGAGATGGCCCGCATGACAGGAGTGTCAGCAGGACAGGTCCAGAGCAGTCGACTGGATGTAGCGATGAAAAATGCCCGTCTCTGGGAATGTATAATAATGCTCAAGGGTCCGAATACTATTGTTGCCTCTCCTGACGGAAGTGCTTTCGTAAACCCCACCGGCAACCAGTCTCTTTCCACTGCCGGTTCAGGTGATTTGCTTACCGGCTTTGTTGCTTCCTTTATTGCCCAGGGAATACCTTCGAATAGCGCAGCTGCGGCCGGCGCTTTCATGCATGGTCTGGCAGGAGACCTGGTTCCGTCCGGAAGGGGGCATATGGCCCGTGATGTGCTTGCCAATTATAAAGCAGCTTTTCAATATTTAGAGCAGTGTGATGAACATTATGAGGGTAATCCTTATCTTAAGAAGGTAAGGCCCGTATAAACTTTTTGGAGGGGATCCGGATGTTGGACTGTCTTATGACAACTGAAGAAAAAAAACTGAGAGAAGAGGTGCGTGCCTTCGTAAAGGAAGATGTTGATAAGCAGCTTCTGCGGGATATGGACGAAGACAAAGTACGTTACCCCCGGGAGTTCCTGGAGAAAGCTGCCGCTCGTGGTTTGATCGGCCTGCGCTTTCCGGAAAAATACGGGGGGCGGGGTATGCCCTGGACTTCAGAAATAGTTGCCCTGGAGGAAGTCGGGGTTCTCGGGACATCACTGGGCTGTCTCTACTCACTGGTCAGTATTGTCGGTGAGGCAATCGATAAGTTCGGTTCAGAGATGCTAAAAGAAAAATACCTTCGCCCGACAATTGAAGGGCGCCTGACTGCTGCGGAAGCTTTAACAGAACCGCGCGGCGGCTCAGATTTTTTTGGAGCAACCTGCACAGCGGTAAAAGATGGCGATCACTATATCTTAAATGGCCAAAAGCGTTTTGTAGTCGGATCTGAAGGTGCAGATTACTTTATGGTTTATGCCCGCACCGACAAAGATGCTCATCCGCACAAGTCAATCAGCGCTTTCCTGGTTGATCGCTGTCCCGAGGTAAAAGCTGAATATCTTTACGGTTTAATGGGGACACGCGGTGGCGGGACAGGCCGACTTGTTTTTAAAGATGTGCGTGTTCCCGCGGAAAATCTTCTTGGTGAAGAGAACAATGGTTCGGCTATTTTTTACCAGATGATGATCCCCGAACGTATGACCAGCGCAGGGGGTGCAATCGGGATGGGCCGGGCCGCCATGGATGTAGCCGCCCGTTATAGCACCAGGCGTAAAGCATTTGGTACGGAAATAAAAAACTTCCAGGCAGTTAGTTTCAAAACAGCCGATAGTGTTACACTACTGGATACAGCGAGGGGTATTGTTTACCTCGCTGCCCGTTCTGTTGATTCAGGAGATCCGGCCGGTAAAACCAGGCGTTTGGTTTCCGAAGCCAAAAAAGTAGCCACTGAAAATGCCTGGAAAGTAGTAAATAATGCGATGCAGGTAATGGGAGGAATCGGTTACACTAATGTCTATCCCATTGAAAAAATGCTTCGGGACGTCCGCCTGATCATGATATGGACAGGAACCAATGAAATAATGGATTTGATTATCCAGCATGAATACTATAAAGAAATGGAAAAAGAAGGTTTCAAGGGTCGTGACATCGAGTTTGATGCCATCGAAGCCGACATGGTTGATGAAAAGATATATGAATAAACAGGAGGCGCAGCAGAAGTAATGGACAGAGGTATGGTAAAAATTGGTTTGCTGGGTGTCGGTACTATCGGAGGTGGTGTAACCGCTCTATTAAAAAGCAGCGGCCGTGAAATAAGTGAAAAAATTGATGTGGATCTGGTCCTGGCCAGGGTTGCCGATCGCAATCTCTCAAGGCTGCAGTCTCTCGGCTTCCCCGAAGATATAATTACCACGAAAGCTGCAGATGTACTGGAAGATCCTGAAATAGATATAGTGATAGAGCTGATCGGTGGTATCGAGCCTTCCAGAAGTATGATAATCAGTGCCCTGGATAACGGTAAATATGTAGTTACCGCCAACAAAGATTTAATGGCTGCACACGGCGAAGAACTGCTGGCTTTGGCCCGTGATAAAAACCTTAATATTTATTACGAAGCAAGTGTCGGTGGAGGGATACCGCTCATACGTCCCCTGAAGCAGAGTCTTGTGGCCGATAGCATCCATCGCCTGATTGGCATTGTTAATGGAACAACCAACTATATTTTAACCCGCATGGCCGCAGACAATTTAAACCTTGAACAGGCCCTTTCTGAGGCAAAAGAGCTCGGTTTTGCCGAGGCTGATTCGTCAAGTGATATTGAAGGTCGCGATGCCGCCTATAAATTAATGATCATGAGCGGGCTTGCCTTTGGCAGCAGTATCGATCCCGGCAAGGTACACGTTGAAGGGATCAGCTCGGTTACTTATGAAGACATTGCTTATGCCCGTGAAATAGGTTATACAGTTAAACTGCTGGCGATCGGAGAAAAACTGCCCGAAGGGCTTGCATTAAGGGTTCATCCGACTCTCGTTCCCGCCGATCATCCACTGGCCTCCGTGTTAAATGAGTTTAATGCCATCTATATCGAGGGTGATGCCGTTGGAGAAGTTATGTTCTACGGCCGCGGTGCAGGGGCAATGCCAACAGCTACTGCCGTCCTGGGCGATGTGGCGGAAGCAGCTCGCTGCATTTGCTTCCGCTGTAGCGATGGAGAGATCGAGAGGTCGTTTAAAAAAGCAAATTTTGTTCCGATTAATGATCTTAACAACCGTTTTTACCTGCGGTTTTTGGCCGATGATCGGGCCGGTGTCTTTGCCTCCCTGGCTAACGCCTTCGGTGATGAAAAAGTCAGCCTTGATATGGTCATTCAAAAGCGCCGTTTTGGAAGTACTGCGGAAATTGTCCTGGTCACCCATGATGTCTGTGAAGCTGCTTTTCAGAAAGCTCTCGAAAAGGTAATCAGCATTCCGGCTATTAAGCCTAACCCGAGTGTGATTCGACTGCTTGGTTAGTATCCTTTCAGTTATAGATGTTCAGTTAAAGAAAAAACAGGAGATTAATAATAAGGGGATATCCGTTGAAGCTTTGGAAAAAGTAAAGCAGGCAGCTTAGAAGTGAGAGATTTTAAAAGATAATCATAATGGTTTTGTTATTAGCCTCTGAACTTCAACGGTGGGAAAGGTGCGGCAAATAATGTATCCATCTTTTTCAGCCCGTCCGGCCTGGGCGGAAATTAACCTGGATAATATAGCTCATAATCTGCGCCAGTTCAGGCAGCAAATTGGGCCGGTAACCAAAATGATGGCTGTTGTTAAAGCTGACGGATACGGCCACGGGGCTGTAAAAGTTGCTGAAGCAGCATTGCAGTCTGGAGCATCAAGCCTGGCAGTGGCTTTCGTCGAAGAAGCAATTGCCCTGCGGCAGGCCGGAATTGATGCGCCGATTCTTTTGTTCGGTTATACCGATCCCGTCCAGTTTCCGATACTGGTTCACTATAAGCTAACTCCCACAGTTTTTGGTTTGGATACCGCTCTTGAATATTCTGAGTTTGCAGTGGATCACGATACCGTACTGCCTCTTCATTTAAAAATAGATACCGGGATGGGCAGGATAGGACTGCTGCCCGATGAAGCTGTTGAAGTGATTGTCCGGATCAGCCGCCTGCCGGGTTTAAAAATTGAAGGTATCTATACTCACCTTGCTGCTGCTGAAGAAAATGACTTAACATATACAAGAGAACAGTTAATGCTTTTTAACAGGATCATAGACAGTTGTACATATAAAGGGGTTACATTTCCCCTGGTTCATGCTGCCAACAGTGCGGCAGCAATCAACCATCCTTCCGCCCGTTATAACCTTGTACGCCTGGGGATAGCCATGTATGGCTGTTATCCCGCACCGAATCTGCAGGGCAAAGGTATAGATCTTATACCCGCCCTTACTTTTAAAAGTAAAGTTGTCCTGGTTAAAGAAGTTCCCGTGGGAAGCGCGATCAGTTACGGCTGCACCTTTCGAACCACAAAAGATACCCTTGTTGCCACCGTACCTGTTGGCTACGCCGACGGTTACTGCAGGCGGCTTTCAAATAAGGGCCATGTCTTGATTCGCGGTTGTCGCGCCCCGGTTATCGGTACTGTTTGCATGGATCAGCTTATGATTGATGTCAGCCATATTCCCGGGGTGCGTTTAAATGACGAAGTAGTAATATATGGAAGGCAGGGTGGGGGGCATGTCAGTATAGAAGAAGCAGCCGACCAGGTTGGAACAATTAATTATGAACTGCTTTGTGCTTTGGATAAACGTATTCCCCGTTATTACTTCCAGGAAGGTAAATTTTCATCTGTCTACGATATTATCGAAGACCGGATCATCTCTATAAACAGCTGAAGATTCGATACCGTGGTTGAACCACTGCTTGTTCTCCATCAGGATTGCAATGGAATGCGGCAGGGAAGAAGGGTATATCAGCGAGCGGGCATAGAGCAACAAAGCTCCGCAAAGGCATGTGCCGAAATGTTTGCGAAAGTGTTTTTTAAAGAAATAATTGTATGGTTTTTCGGCTGCAGTGTTTTCTTTTTTGGCCAGCTTTACGGCCTGAACGGCAAGAATGGCGCTTTTAAAGGAGTTGTATAGTCCTTCACCTGAAAAAGGCTCAACCAGCCCTGCTGCGTCTCCAATTAGAAGCAGGTTGCCGGATGCGGATTTTTGCAATGGTCCGAGAAAAGGCAGGGGCCAGAAAGACGGGTTCGAACTGTTAAGATTATCAGGAAATATTTTACGGTAAGCTTTTAACATCAGGGGCCTGCTTAAAAGTCCTCCCACCCCCTGGTTTGTCCAATCCGGGCCGCTAAATGACCAGCTCATTCCTCCGAGGGAGGGAAGAGGATAAAACTTTGAGGTCCCTGTTTCTGCCACCTTGGATTTGGTTTTAATTACACGAGACATGCCCCAGCCCTTCAATCCTTTTCCGGGTTTTCTAAGGCCGGCAAGCAGGGCCGTTTTTCCCATTGCTCCGTCTGCGCCAATCAGGTAGCGGGTTTTTATAGTATTATCAGCATTCTTTCCGGTTTTCAAAAGATAATAACTGTCTGATCTGTAATCGCTGCCGAAAATCTTGCTAATTTCCTGGAGGGGTTCTTCTTCTTTCAAGCGGGCTCCCTTGCTGCAGGCATATTCGGCTATTAGCTGATCAAACTTTTCTCTTTCCACAACCAGGCCCAATCGGGTTTTGCTGTTATAGGTATATGGTTTTCTTCTCTTAATCATGGATACCTGGTAAACCGACTCAGAAGGAAGCGAAGAAAGCTTAAAATCTTCCGGCAGCAGGGCTATACTGCGGGCAGAAAGAAAGCCGCCGCAAATTTTGGGACGGGGATGTTTTTTGCTTTCCAGGATAACTGTCGACAGTCCTGACTCTGCAGCCAGGCTGGCAGCCAGTGCCCCGGCCGGACCGCAGCCGACAACGGCCAGGTCATAAATTATATCTTTCTCGTGATTGTTGCTTATACTGCCAGGGATTGTTTTGTTTTGTTGATTTTCTTTATTTTCCACTATCTTGATATGGTTCCCTTCTGAGTTGTCCTGGAAATACTTGCACTGGCTATGGCAAAATTTTAGCTCTGCTTGAGTGTTTTCTTCCTGATTATAGCACAGCCTGGCAAGTATTAGTGATCCATATAACCTTGACTGAACTTTACAGATAGATTAAAATTAGCGTGTGATACTTAAGCCAATAAAAAAATTCTTATTTATGAAATGGCGGCTAAAAACGGGCCTGAAAAAGTTCCTGTTACATCCGCTAGAAACTATTTAGATACCAGGACCGGCTCAGGGAAGCCGGTTTATTGTTTTCAGCTCTTATTATCACAATGGGAGGTTTTATCGTGGCAATAGATTTTAGTAAAGAAGTCGATTACGTAGCCCGTCTGGCCCGCCTTACTCTCGATTCAGAAGAAAAAGAACTTATGGCAGGTCAGTTAAGCGATATATTAGATACAGCCAGGCGTATCCAGGAGCTGGATACGACGGCGGTAGAGCCGACTTCGCATGTCGTTAACCTGCCGGCGGTACTGCGCGAAGATGTGACCAGGCCGTCTTTAACTCTTAACAGGGTGCTGCAAAACGCTCCCCGACGCCAGAAGCAATTCTTCCGGGTGCCTAGCATTGCCGGGTTAAACTCTGAAGAGGTCGAAGAGTAGCCAGCCGGGTGAAGAACTGCCCTGTTTGGTGCCGTTAGAAAAGAGGATTAATATGAAAATCTATGAGCAGACAGCAGCGAAATTGAGCAAGCTGCTTCAGAAAAAAGAAGTCAGTTCGGTTGAAGTAGTGCAGAGTTTTTTGGACCGCATCGAATTGATTGAACCTTATCTAAAATCATTTATTACCCACACACCGGCGATGGCTCTTGACATGGCCAGCACTGTTGACAATAGAAGGGCAGGAGGGGAAAAGCTGCATCCCCTGGCCGGGGTTCCCATTGCAATCAAAGACAATATCAGCACCAGGGGCTTGCGCACAACCTGTGCTTCAAGGATTTTAGAAAATTATATTCCTCCTTATGATGCTACGGTTGTCGAAACTTTAAAACAGGTCGGTATGCCGCTGCTGGGCAAGACTAACATGGACGAGTTTGCGATGGGTTCATCAACCGAGAATTCCGCTTTTTATCCTTCCCGCAATCCATGGAATTTAGAAAGAGTTCCCGGTGGCTCCAGCGGCGGTTCTGCTGTAGCCGTTTCCTCGGGTATGGCTCCTCTTGCTCTCGGTTCTGATACCGGCGGTTCAATCCGGCAGCCGGCTTCGCTTTGCGGCCTGACCGGACTGCGTCCCACTTACGGGAGGGTATCCCGTTACGGGCTAATTGCTTTTGCTTCGTCTCTTGATCAAATTGGAACGCTTTCCCTGACAGCGCTGGACAGCGCTATGCTTATGAACGTTATCTCCGGTTATGATTTATTTGATTCAACTACCCTTTCCGAGCCGGTGCCCGATTATACGGTCTTTCCTGAAGAAGGGATAAAGAAATTAAAAGTTGGAGTGATCAAAGAGAACATTTCGGAAGATTTCGATCCGGAGGTAACTGCTGCTGTTATGAAAAATATTGCTTTACTGAAAGAAAGTGGGGCCGAAGTTGACGAAGTATCTCTGCCCCTGATAGATTACGGTCTGGGTGCATATTACCTGATTGCTCCTTCAGAAGCCAGTTCCAATCTGGGCCGCTATGATGGTGTGCGCTACGGTTTTAACGCCGGCGGAGAAAGTATTGACGATATGTTTAGCGCTACCAGGGGTCGTGGCTTTGGTCCCGAGGTAAAACGCAGGATCATGATTGGCACTTACGCCTTGAGTGCCGGTTATTTTGATGCTTACTACCTGCAGGCTATGAAAGTAAGAACCATGATTCGCCGGGAATATGAAGCAGCTTTCAAACGCTTCGATATCCTGGTCGGAGCTACCACGCCTACCCCTGCATTTAAAATTGATGAAAAAATCGATGACCCCCTGCAGATGTATCTTTCAGATATTTGCAATATTACCGATTCTCTGGCCGGAGTGCCGTCCCTATCAATTCCCTCTGGAATTAGTTCAGGGGGGCTGCCGCTGGGCATGCAGCTGACAGCATCTCCGCTAAAAGAGGGGCTGTTGCTTAAGGTAGCCGGCTTCCTGGAGCGGGAGCGGGGTCATCTGCCGCTGCGCCCAAAGGTAAAGCTTCCCGAGGGGGGAGAGGTCTAGATGAAATATGAAGTAGTGATTGGTTTGGAGATTCACCTGGAGCTGCAAACTTCTTCAAAGCTGTTTTGCGGCTGCAGTACCATCTTCGGCCGGGAACCGAATTCTAACTGCTGTCCAATCTGTCTCGGCTTGCCTGGCAGTCTTCCGGTTTTTAACCGCAGGGCGATAGAACTGGCGGTTGCCGCAGCACTGGCATTAAACAGTGAAGTTCAGGAGAAGAGCCGTTTTGATCGCAAAAACTATTTTTATCCAGACTTGCCGAAAGCTTACCAGATATCTCAGTATGACCAACCATTGGCCAGAGGTGGTTATCTCCAGATTGAAGTCGACGGCGCCTGTCGTATCATTAATTTGGAAAGGGTGCATCTGGAAGAAGAGGCCGGCAAGCTGATCCATTCGAGTGAATCGATCATGGGTTCTGATTATTCCCTGGTGGACTATAATCGGGCTGGAATTCCCCTGCTTGAGATAGTTACCGCTCCGGATATTACTTCCGGCCGGGAAGCCCGTCTTTTCTTGGAAGACCTTCGTTCAGTATTGCTTTACTCGGGTGCTTCTGACTGTAAAATGGAAGAGGGATCCCTGCGCTGTGACGCAAATATTTCACTGCGCCCCGCCGGATCCGATGAACTGGGAACCAGGGCTGAAGTAAAAAATATGAATTCTTTTCGGGCTGTTGAGTTAGCCCTAAATTATGAAGCCGGAAGGCAGGAAGAAATTCTGGCCGCAGGCGGTACTGTTATCCAGGAGACATGCCACTGGGACGAAGAGAGAAAGAAGACCATTCCCCTGCGCAGTAAGGAGGGATCTTCAGATTACCGCTATTTTCCGGAGCCTGATCTGCTGCCCCTGGTTTTAGAAAGTGCATTCATTGAAGAAATATCTGCTGTCCTGCCCGAACTTCCCGCTGCCCGTCGAAACCGTTTAAAGGAGCAGTACGGTCTGGATGCCAGTGAAGCAGCCTTGTTTACCTTTAACCGTTCTCTTGGAGATTTTTTTGAAACAGCAGCAGCAAGATATAATCAACACGCTAATCTGGCCAAGTGGGTTCAGGGGGATTTGCTCTACTATTTGCGTGAAAGCGGTAAGAACGTAGAAGAGGTTGAACCGCAAAAATTTGTCGATTTGCTCACGCTGCTGGATAAGGGGGAAATTAACCGCCCCGTTGCCAAAGAATTGCTTAACGAGATAATTTTAAGCGGCACAAGCCCGGAAAAGATGATTCGGGATAAAGGGCTTGGACGTATTTCTGGGGATGAACAACTTCTGCCCATAGTTGAGAAGGTTATTGCGGAAAACCCTGATGCAATAGAAAACTACCGGCAGGGTAAAGAAAAGGCCATGGCTTTCCTGGTGGGAAGGGTTATGGCCCTGACCGGCGGCAGAGCCGATCCCGGTGAGGCAAATAAAATGTTGAAAGAGAAAATCAGCTGAAAATAGGCGGTGCTCGTATGGAGAAAATTAACAGCCTGGCTGTAGTGGGAGCCCAGTGGGGTGATGAAGGCAAGGGCAAGGTGATTGATTACCTGGCCAGCAGAGCCGATGTGGTAGCGCGTTTCCAGGGTGGCAATAATGCCGGACACACTGTTGTTTATGGTGCTAATATCTTCAAACTGCACCACGTGCCTTCAGGAATTATCAATGCAGGGACTTTATGTTTGCTGGGCAACGGTATGGTTGTCGATCCACTGGTGCTGGTAGAAGAACTTACCGAACTGGAAAAGCGCGGCATTGATACTTCGAATCTGCGGATAAGCGGCAAAGCGCATCTGAACATGGTTTATCACAAAGATCTCGATGAAGAGAATGAAAAACTCCTGGGAGAAAAAAAGATCGGTACCACGGGGCGTGGTATCGGCCCGGCTTACGCAGATAAAATTATGCGCCGGGGTATAAGGGCAATCGAGATGATCGATTTAGAACGCTTTCGTGAAAGGCTGGCCGGTATACTGCCCTTGCAAAACCGGATTTTGAAAGAAATCTATGGTCATGCAGGCTACGATTTAGGCAGGCTGATTGAACTTTACCGACCTGCTATCGAAAAACTGGGGCCGATGGTTACAGATGGATCTCAGGTTTTATTTGAATGCTTAAATGCCGGGAAGAAAGTTTTATTTGAAGGGGCCCAGGGAGCCCTACTCGATATTGATCACGGCACGTACCCTTATGTTACTTCATCATCTACTGTTGCTGCCGCAGCGGCTACAGGCAACGGGGTGGGGCCTCAGCTTGTCAGGCAGTCCCTGGGAGTAATCAAATCCTATACGACAAGGGTCGGGGAAGGACCTTTCCCTACAGAAGATCATTTCGAGGCCGGAGAACAACTAAGGGAACGGGGCAATGAATTCGGAACAACTACAGGACGCCCCCGCCGCTGTGGTTGGTTTGACTCTGTCATCGCCCGTTATGCCGCAATGATAAACGGGTTGACAGGCCTTGCTGTTACCAAGCTTGATGTGTTAAGCGGAATGGATACGGTTAATATCGCTGTTGCTTATCGCTGTGGAGAGGTGGAAATAAAAAACTTCCCGCAAAGCATTGAAGAGCTTAAAGAGTGTACCCCTGTTTATGAAACATTTCCAGGCTGGGATGAAGATATCTCCCGGGTCCGCAGCTTAAAGGATTTGCCAGCGGCAGCAAGACATTTTCTAAATGCAATGGAGGAAAGCGTCGGCGTTAAAATTGAACTGGTTTCTGTTGGTCCTGACCGTTCGCAGACGATTATCGGTCAGAATTCAATCTTAGAATCCTGGATTGGCCATAACCAGTAAAAAAACATATTTTCAAGCAGGATATTTACTCTGGGCAGTCGAATGTTACAGAATAATTTCTAATATTCACATTATAACTGAATGATCCAGAGATAATCTAATAAAAGGGGAGGAATAGTATTTGCATAGTCTAAAAGTATCATTGAAAATAATCATCAGTTTTCTTTTTTCTCTGGTTGTGCTCTTAACTTTTCTTACAGTTTCGCTTTTTGGAGTTCAGGCTCGTGACACCGTGCGTTTAATCGTTACCGAAGCTACAGGTTTACAGCGGGATATGGTTGTATTAAGTGCTGATCTTCAGCCCCTGGTTATCCATAACGTATTCTGGCTTTGTATCGCTTCATTTGGGTTTATGTTAATTTTCATGTATTTTATCGATCACAAGTTTAGAGATTTTCTTGGTCCGGCAGTCCTGAGCCTGGCTATAACTCTCGTATTATTTGTTGTAATTTCTGTATCGGCTGATTATATTTTACGTTTTGTCGGTCCTTCAACTGACATGTATATTGAAACTGCCTTCTATCGCTTCAGGCAGGCTGTGGTAGGCATGACAGCTTTCGGAATTGTCTTAACTGCCATTGCGCTTCGGGGTGATCAATTATTTAAGAAGGCAAAGAAAAAATAAGAAGATGGTTCTTTTAAACTTACGCAATGCAGGGGCGAAAACAATCGCCCCTGAATTGTTTGATGATTGCCTGGAGGAGATGAAATAATTTGCCTGTACTGCATACAGCCGATCTGCACCTTACAGAAAAGGATGAAGACCGCTGGAGTGCTCTTGATGAACTAATTAGCCTGGCCCGGCAGCATAATGTTTCTGCGCTGGTTATTTGCGGTGATCTTTTTGATCACGATACTGAGGCAGAAAAATTAAGAGGAAGGTTACGTGCTTCGTTTGGCAGCGGAGACTTTCAGACCATTATTCTTCCCGGGAATCATGATTACAAAGCTTATCGCAGCGGTCTTTATTTTGGAGATAAGGTTTCTATTCTTGACAATTGGGAAGAGCCGGTAGAGGTAGGTGAGATGGTAATCTGGGGCCTGCCTTTTGAACGTTTAAGTACTGAAAAGATGGTAAGCCGCCTGAAAGACTTAAGCACCCGGATGAATCCTGAACGTATTAATTATTTGCTCTTCCATGGAGAGCTTTTAGACGCTTACTTTTCGCCGGAAGACATGGGAGATGAAGGTGAACAAAGGTATATGCCTGCTAAACT
>Ga0207421_10003429_pt1 | contig 18874 bp, 18 predicted proteins | sample SodLakKL_010_SED_4_FD_187542 | JGI IMG/M metagenome (GOLD analysis project Ga0207421, IMG submission 187542) | Alkaline sediment microbial communities from Lake Tanatar, Kulunda Steppe, Russia - 8KL_010_SED (SPAdes) (version 2) | ecosystem: Environmental > Aquatic > Non-marine Saline and... | reverse complement strand
ACGGCCACGGCGCTGGCGACCGCGTTCTTCAGCGGATTGCCGAGACTCTGAGTTATGTGATCAATCGGCCTTCTGACCTTCTCGCCCGTTACGGTGGCGAGGAATTCGCGTTTCTGCTCCCTGAAACGGATGCCAAGGGGGCGGCCTGGTTGGCAGGCAACATTCGGCAGGCCGTTGCTGAACTCGCCCTGCACCATGGTTTTTCACCTACTGCCAGACACATAACGATTTCCGTCGGGCATGCCACGCGAAAGGCTGACCCGGAGCGTTCGTCCCAGTACCTCCTCGAGGCCGCAGACCAGGCTTTGTATGGGGCAAAAAAAGCCGGCAGGAATCGGGTAGAAAGGGGATGAACGGATTTTTTCGGTTCAGTTGAAAAGACTTTCAGTAGATCTGAAGGACCGAATTGATCAACCATCCCATATAAAAAATATAGACGGTGAAGAGCAGTCCACCCTCGAGCCGAGTGATTCTGCCGGGTCCTCTGAAACCATACCCGATGACAAAGAGAGATGCGGTGAGAACTCCCATGACCAATATGTCACGATGGATGACTTCTTCGGGAACGGCCAAGGGATGGATGGCTCCGGCGATTCCCACCACCGCCAGCGTGTTGAAGAGGTTGGAGCCGAGCACATTTCCCAGTGCAAGGTCATGCTCCCCTCTGCGGGCGGCCATGAGGGCAGAAGCCAGTTCAGGAAGTGACGTTCCCAGGGCAACGATGGTGAGGCCAATGAGAAGGTCGCTGATTCCGAACCACTGAGCCATCTCCACCGCCCCCCAGACCAAGATGCGGGAACTGACGATGAGAACCACAAGCCCGGTGAAAAGCCAGAAAAAAGCCTGCTTTTTGGGCATGTCATGGACGCTCAGCCCCCTTTCCGTTTCCAGGTCAAGACTGTCCCCCCGGTGACGAAAGCCCAGAACGATGGTCCAGGTCATCAATGCCCCGAAAAACATGAGCAAAATCCAGGCGTCCAGTCGCGTGAGTTTTCCATCCCAGAGAAGAAAGGCCGTCAAAAGGGTGACCATGAAAAGAAGGGGCAACTCTTTGCGCAGCGCCTGCGAATGAAAGGATATGGGTTGAATGAGAGCGGTGAGACCCAGTATGAGTGCGATATTGGCGATGTTGGAACCGTAGGCGTTGCCCATGGCAAGGCCCGGATTGCCCTGGGACGAGGAAATGACGGAGACAAACAGTTCCGGTGCGGAAGTTCCGAATCCTATGACCACCATGCCGATCATCAGGGGAGGCATTCCCGCATGCCGAGCTGTGGCAGCCGTTCCCTCCACAAAACGGTCGGCACTCCAGATCAAAAGGGCCAACCCTGCCACCAGGGCGATGGCGGCGGCGGTCATGCAAAGCCCCTGATTTCTCTGCCCGTGAGAAATGCTGAGGTGACCCAAAACATTTTTGGTTCCTCTCTCAAATGACGATTCTTTTGGCAAGGAATCTGTGGAGAAGCACAGCCGGGCTCATGGAGCCAGGGATCGAAACCACCCACCCGTGAACGGATTTTTCTGGACGGCCCGGACTTGGCTTTGATTGCGTGAAGACAAGAACCCGGGAATGAGTTAAAGTCTCTTTTCATCGAAATGAAATGGCAATGTTTTGAAGGTTTCATAAAGTTTTGAAAGCTCCAACTCCATGTCCCCAATTCTTTTGAAGATACATGTTCAGCAGGAGTGATCTCTATTATGAAATGCTGGTTCTTTGAAAGCAAACGGATAGACCAGTGGCTTCGAATTTCTTGCATCCTTTTTTTAATGGTTCCCCTGTCCTGCGCCACTTTGGGAAAGCCCAAAAATGACGAGGCAGGACTGATCCAGTCCGTACAGGCTTTTCACAACGCGCTGAAATGGGAGGATTACAAACTTGCCAGCACCTGGTTCCACCACTCCCAGAGGGAAAATTTCTGGAACCTGGCCGATGAACTGAATGAAAACGTCCGCGTGATGGATTTCTCTCTACGCGATGTGTGGGTGGAGCAGCAGAGCCTCACAGGAGTGGCTCACATCCGTTGTCAGTACTTCCATACCCGAGACCCTCGGCTCATGTCAAAAACATTGACCCAGCGATGGAAATACATTCCGGACCAACAGGCATGGATTGTGGAACACTCCAATCTTGAGGCCCTGCTCACCGCTCCCTGATTCACATGTCCTCAAACCACAGCAAGGGAGGAGTTTCCATTGAACCTTGTACCTCCAATACGCATCACCCAGGCAACGGGTCATCCGGTTCGGGCGGACGGAGACCATGTGCTTCACTGGATGAACGCTTTCAGAAGGGTCGGCTGGAACTTCAGCCTGCAGCGTGCCGTGGAGTGGGCCAATGAACTGCAAAAGCCTCTTGTGGTCCTGGAAATCCTTTTCTGCAACACCCCCTGGGCAAGCGACCGATTTCACAAGTTCATCATGGAAGGCATGGCGGCCAATCTTCGAAGCCTTCAGAACACTTCCATCTCCTACTATCCATTTGTTGAGGAACAAGAGGGTCGTGGAAAAGCCCTGCTCCGCAAACTGGCTCAAAATGCCTGTGTCGTGATCACCGACGATCACCCGATCCACTCTTCCGATCAAATGCTTCACCATATCACTCAGGACATGAATGTCCTGGTGGAGAAGATTGATTCCAACGGCCTTCTTCCCTTGCGGGTTTCGGAACGCCTGTTCAAGACGGCTCAATCTTTTCGGCGATTCCTTCAATCTTCCCTGCCCGTGCATCTGGAACACTTCCCTGTGGCCCATTGTGCAGAGGATTATGCGGTGTCCCCTTCCAAATACGAGCCCTCAGATGAGATCGTGGAAAAATGGCCTCCTGCCCCAGCTGAGGTCCTTCATGAGGGGGAACCAATTCCCAAGGCAATTCCCATTGACCATGAGGTGTTCCCTGTGTCCATGCGAGGGGGCAGTGAAGCGGGGGAGGCACGCCTGCAACACTTTGTCGGCTCCATCATGAGCCAATACAAAGAGAAGCGAAATCACCCCGATGAAGACGGAACCAGTGGCCTTTCCCCTTACCTGCATTTTGGCCACGTCTCTCCCCACCAGGTGATTTCAAAGGTTTTTTCTCACCAGGACTGGACCCCTGAAAAATTGGGATCCAAGGCCCAGGGGCAGAAAGAGGGTTGGTGGGGAATGAACGAGAACGCCGAAGCTTTTTTGGACGAACTGATCACCTGGCGGGAAATCGGATTCAATGGCTGCTTTCTCGAGAAAGACCACGACAAATTTCAATCTTTGCCCCCGTGGGCTCAAACAGAACTGCTGAACCATGCCTCCGATCCGCGCCCCTACCTGTACACCCCGGAGGAGCTGGAATCCGCATCAACCCATGACAGGCTGTGGAACGCGGCTCAAACCCAGCTCCTGAGGGAAGGAAAGATTCACAACTACCTGCGCATGCTCTGGGGCAAGAAAATTCTTCATTGGACAAAAACCCCTGAAGATGCTCTGCACATCATGATTCATCTCAACAACAAGTATGCCCTGGACGGTTGTGATCCCAATTCCTACACGGGAATCTTCTGGGTGCTGGGAAGATATGACCGCCCATGGGGACCTGTGCGTCCCGTTTTTGGGAAAATACGCTACATGAGTTCGAAAAATACCCTGAGAAAAATCAAGGTGCAGGAGTATCTCTCCAGGTTCGGTTCTTCAGAAACCTGAGAGTGAATGGAACAAAGCATCGCCAGGAAACCAAAGGGGGCAGTATGCGGGACATTGAAAACACGGTTCTGCGGATTCTCACCGAAGTGGCACCCGAGGTGGAGCCGGAAAAAATCGATCCCCACAAGAGCTTCAGGGACCAGTTCGACTTTGATTCGGTGGATTTTTTAAACTTTGTCATCGCACTGCAAAAAGAATTGGGGCTTGCCATTTACGAAATGGACTACCCAAAATTGTCCAGTCTCAATGGCTGTGCCAACTACCTTCATGAGCAGCTGTCGAAACAGAGGGATTCTTCGTGAAGAAGCACCGGGACGGAAAGTCAAAGCTTCAGATTCAAGTGTATGAGGCCGGGATCTTCCGGGTTGAAACTTTGTGAAAATCCCAGGGCCCTGGCGAGCTTGATCATGCTGGCGTTCTCGGGCAGCGCTTCACCCCATATTTCCTTGATGCCCTGCGACCTGGCGTAGTCGATGATTCGCCTGAGCAGCATGGGTCCCAAACCGAGGCCTGTTTTGTCTCTTCTGATGAGCATGGCAAACTCGGCTTTTTCTCCATCGGGATCTTCAACGATTCGCACCACCCCCCACAGTTCCCCCTCCTCCCCATTGCTCATTTGTGCAACCACAAGAGCCATTTCACGATCGTAGTCGATCTGGGTGAGCCTGGCCGCCATGCTGTGAGGAAGCTCACGCATGGGGTGGAGAAACCGAAAACGGATTTCGTCAGGGGTTAAATTCCTGAACAATCGCTGAAAACCTGTCTCATCCTCCGGCCGGATGGGACGTATCTTCATTTTTCCCCCATCGGGCAATTCAACTAATTCTTCCAGTTCGTTGGGATAGGGTCGAATGGCAAGACGCGATGCGGGCCCTGAGCCCGTTTCAGCAATGCGCATTCTCGCATCCAGAGCCAGAACGCCCTTTTCATGGGCGACAAGAGGGTTGACATCCAGCTCGATGATTTGTGGAATGTCGCAAACGAGCTGTGAAAGCTGCACAAGGGCCAGCGCCACCCTCTCCGTGTCCACTGGAGGAATGTTTCGATACCCATGAAGAATTTTGTGGATTTTTGTTCTGCTCATCAATTCATGAGCCAAATGCATGTTGAGAGGGGGCAGGGCCAACGCCTGATCACGCACAATTTCCGCACTCAGTCCCCCCTGGCCAAAAGCCAGCACAGGGCCAAAGTGAATGTCTTCGGTCATGCCCATGATCAGTTCCTGGGAGTGGGGAAAACAGACCATTTCCTGTACAGAAAATCCATCTATACGCGCGCCGGGGCATTGGGCTGCCACATGCCGGAGCATCCCCTGAGCCGCCTTCACCACTTGGTTCTTGTTCGCGAGATTCAGCTGAACCCCGCCCACTTCGCTTTTGTGAACAATGTCCGAAGACAGAACTTTTAAAACGACAGGTTTACCAATCTTTTCCGCAACCTCACCCGCCTCATTTGGCGTGGCCACAAAATGGGTCTTCAAAACCCTGAGGCCATAAGCTTCCAGTATGTTCTTGGATTCCACCTCATTGAGCCATTCTTTCCCCTCCTCGAGGGCTCCCGAAATGATGGACTTCACGCGGGCAGGATCCCTCACGAGCGCACCAGGCACCCGGGGAGGAGTCTCCATGAGCATCTCCTGATTTCGCCGGTGCCTCACCATGTGCATGAAGGCCTCGACGGCTTCGGAGGGTGTGTCGTAGTGTGGAATGCCCTCCCGGGCGAACCTTTCCCTGGCTTTCAGAACGGAACTGCCTCCCGTCCAGGCTGTGAGCACGACGGGGCGCTGCTGTTTTCCTGCGCGAAGAACTTCCACCACCGTTTCCGCCGCCTCCAGGCTTGAAAGAAGAGCGTTGGGACAATTCAGGACAAGGATGGCGTCTGTGTGTTCATTGTCCAGAAGGGCAAGGAGAGCGTTCCGATAGCGATCGCGCGTGGCGTCGCCGACCATGTCCACTGGGTTTCCATGAGACCAGAGGGGAGGCAAAACTTCATGGAGGCGGACGAGAGTCTTGTGGCTCAACGGGGCCAGTTCCCCCCCTTCATCCATGAGGCTGTCTGCGGCAAGGACTCCCAGCCCGCCTCCATTGGTCAAGATGGCCATTCGCGCGCCATTGGACTTCACACGGGCACGGGCCAGAGTCTCAACAGAATCGAAAAGTTCCTGCATGGTGTAGACCCTCAGCATGCCCGCGCGTCTGAAAGCCGCATCGTAAACGCCGTCAGAGCCCGCGATGGCTCCCGTGTGAGATGTGACGGCCTTGGAACTCTCCCCGTGGCGTCCCCCTTTCAACACGATCACCGGTTTCAGGCGGGAAGCGGCCCTGGCGGCGGACATGAACTTTTTGGCGTGAGTCACGGTTTCCATGTAAAGGAGTATGGCTCTTGTGCTGAGGTCTGCGGAAAGGAAGTCCAGCATGTCTCCAAAGTCCACATCGGCCATGTCGCCCAACGCCACAAAATGGGAGAAACCGATTCCTCTCGAGGTGGCCCAGTCGAGAACAGCAGACTGGATGGCTCCCGACTGGGCGACAAAAGCGATGTTTCCCCTGAGGGGGTTCATGTGAACGAAACTGGCATTGAGCCCAACATGGGGAACCATGATGCCCAGGCAATTGGGGCCTACAATGCGAAGGAGGTGTTTTTGCGCGCTGCCCAGAACTTCTTCCCGGAGTTTCTGGCCCTGAATGTCGCCACGCTCACCAAAACCTGCCGAAATGACCACCGCGGCCCGATTGCCCATTTGACCCAGCTTGTGGATGATGGAGGGGACCGTCTCCGCGGGAGTGGCAATGACAGCCAGATCAGGAGTATGACTCAACTCGTCCAGAGAGGAATGCACCCGCCGGCCCTCCACTTCATGGTGGGTGGGATGGACGAAGAAAATCTCACCCTCGAAAGAGGCCCCGAGAAGGTTCCGTGCGATGACATTGCCAATGGAATTGGGACGGTCACTGGCACCAATCAGTGCCACGGACCTGGGTCGAAAAGCGCATTCCAGATTCCGTATGGTCATGAACCACCCCCATCACTCTCCCAATGGCAAAGGCTGGGAACATTGTTTTCCTTGAAGTTCGGTGAAGCCTGGACGCTGGCACGGATCATTTTTCATTCCCCTTGTGAAAGGGATGGAATTTCAGGATGAAGCTCAAGGGGAGGAAGGTTCCAGTGTGGAGGTGTCTCCCTCGGGAAGTCCCGTTTCCCTCGCCTTGAGCAAACGTCGAAGTATTTTTCCAGACCTGTTTTTGGGAAGATTTCCGGAAAACTCAATTTCACGGGGAGCAATGGCCGGCCCCAGTTTTTTCCGGGCGTAGCCCATGATTTCCCGCTTGAGTGCATCGGAGGGAGCCCGGCCTTCCTTGAGAGTGACGAAAGCCTTCACTTCTTCACCGGTGATTTCGTGAGGCTTTCCGATCACTGCCGCCTCCGCCACAGCCGGGTGTTCCATCAATGCATTTTCCACTTCGAAGGGTCCGACCAGGTGTCCGGCGGTTTTGATGACATCATCGTCTCTTCCCACAAACCAAAAATAGCCCTCTTCATCTTTCTTCACCAGGTCACCCGAAAGATACCATCCCTGTCGAAAACACTGTGCATATCGCTCCTCCTGCCCCATGTAACCCCGAAACATGGATGGCCAACCGGCCCTGAGAGCCAGCTGACCCGTCTCGTTGGCTTTGGCGAAAGTCAGTTCAGTCTTTTTTTCGTGCACAACTGCCGCCTCAATTCCGGGAATGGATACCCCCATGGAACCGGGTTTGATCTTTAAGGCCGGGAAATTGGCCACCATGATGCCGCCTGTTTCCGTTTGCCACCAATTGTCAAAAACAGGGGTCTTGAGGGTTTTTTCCCCCCATCGCACGACCTGGGGATTCAAGGGTTCTCCCACTGAGTGAATGGCGCGAAGGGAAGAAAAATCATACTTCTCAAGAAAATCCTCGGGAACGCGCATCATCCTTCGAAGGGCCGTTGGGGAAGTGTATAAAACGTTGACCCGGTGCTTCTGTATGATGTCGCACCATCTGGCCAGGTCAAAATCGGCCTCATCCATAACACTTGTGATGCCATTGCTGAGAGGAGAAATGATTCCATAGGACGTCCCCGTCACCCACCCGGGATCGGCTGTGCACCAGTAGACATCACCTTCTCGAAAGTCCAGAACATACCTTCCGGTCATGAGATGAACCACCACAGCCTCATGCACATGCACGGCCCCCTTGGGCAATCCTGTGGTCCCGCTGGTGAAATGCAGGAGGGCCATGTCTTCTTCGTGAGTGAACTCAATGGCGTGATGCGCGGAAGCCTCCTCCATGAGCTTGTTCCATGAGAGAACCTGCGAGCTTTCGTGCGATGCCTCATCGGTGAGAATCACATGCTTCAGGGAAGAAATGCGGGGCAGAATGGGCTTGATTTTCCGTTCGTAGTGACCCCTGGAGGTCACGAGAATCCTTGCCTCCCCAAGCTTCATGCGCTGCTCCACAGGCTCCGGACCAAAGGCGGAGAAGAGCGGGCAAAAGACGGCCTTGCTCCTCATGGTGCCCAGAGCTGCCACATAGAGCTCGGGCACACGCCCGGACAAGACAAAGACACGTTCCCGGGGTTGCACCTTCAGCGCGCCAAGCACATTAGCGAAACGACTGGACTCATCCTTCACATGGGAAAAGGTCAGGTCCCGGAGAGCCTGGTTCTCTCCCAGCCAGCGCAGAGCAACCCTTTCTCCCCTGCCCTCGTGCACATGCCGGTCCACCGCTTCGTAAACCATGTTCAGGCCCACTCCATGAGCGGGCAAACCCCGTTCCTCTTTCATGGCCCGCCAGGAAAACGAGCGGCAAAAATGCTGGTAGTCGGTCAGGTTGGGCCTGGAAAATCTTACAGTTTTATGACTGGGCTTTTCGTTGGCTTCCATGATGGTCACTCAATCAATTCAAGGTTCGCAAAAGTCCCCTGCCCGTCAGTGAAGCGTTTTCAGGAAAGTGGAAATGGCCCCCATGTATTCGTTGAGTCCCCGGTAGAAAATGTCATTGTGATTGGCGTGGGGTATCTTGAGAAATGTCTTCTGGCGGGATGGACTCGCTTCGTACAGTGCCGTGGCATCGGAGAAAGGGATGATGTGGTCGAATTCCGCATGAATGACCAACAGGGGACCTTCATGAGCCCGTATCTTTTCCAGATGACGGAATCCATCATCCTCCCTCAGCCCCAGCCGTTTGACAGGAACGCCCAGCAACTGAAAGAGTGGTAATTCATAGGCGAAGGCGCTTTCCAGTATGAGTCCTTTAGGTTTGACCCGAGCATGGGCTGCCAGCTCAAGAGCAGAAGCACTTCCCAGGGATCTTCCCATGACTGCCAGGGGACCCGAATACCCCTTTTCAGCCAGCCATCGGGTAAAAAAATCCAGCACCGCATGAGCATCTTTCAATATATGAGTCACTGTGGGACTCCCCGTGGAAAGACCGTAACCACGGTAATCCACCACGGTGAAATTGATGTTTCGGTGACTGTACAAGGGTCCAAGATCATCGTAGTCCGAAACGATTTCACCGTTTCCATGGAAGAACAAAACATTTGGATCGGTCTTTCCCCCTCCGTGAAATTTTGCATCGAGGGAAACCTTCTCATCCACGGGAATGACAAGCCTTTCGCCACTGCCTTGCGCACTTCGGCGGGCATCACTTCTTGGGTGAAAAATTCTTTGAGTCACTTCCGGATCATCCAGCAACGAATGGTCACGAGTTGAATTTTTTTGCATGAAAGTGCTCCCTTCTGTTCAGAATCTGGCTTTGAAACTTGTGGAACGCCAAGGGATCGCCCTGTTGTGAACTTCTTTCATGGAAGGCATCACTGTGTGAAAAACAGGGTTATGTACCGCAGAGCGAGAGCGACAATGACGACGCCCACCAAAAATTTGATGAACTTCTGAGGCATGTATTTCTGCATTCTCGCTCCACAGTACATGCCGATGAAGCCTCCGATACCAAAAAGAAGACCGAGGTACCAGTCAGGCCCGTGATAAAGGCCTTCCGGGGAAGGAATGACGCTGTAGAAAATAACGCCGGCGATGGAAGTGAGAAAGGTGCCCATGAGCGCGGCACCCGCAACGGTGTAAACGGGCAGGTTAAAGACGGCCACGCAGAAAGGGGCGATGATGGCTCCTCCCCCGATCCCGTAAGTGCCCCCAATGACTCCCACCGCAAGGGCCAAAAGCATCATGGAAACGGTGTTGAAAGAAAACCTCTCCCCCCCGAATTCATAGGTCACTCTCAGGGGGGAAAAGGACACGGTTTTCACCACCGCTTCCGGGGGCAGACCTCTCGCCATGCGCGCTTCCCGCCTGACTTTCATCTCCTTCACGTGTTAGGAAACGACGAAAGCGACCAGCGGCGGGACGAAGACTCACGTTTCAACGCCGGACACTTCAAAGGTCGTGTATAAAAACTCCACTTGTATCCCTCCCTTTATGAGTGTCATGGCTGCCCTTTCAAGCATTCATCACTTGTGAGCAAAAAAGCAACCACAAAGTCTTTGCTGAAAAAGAAAAATTGATGCTTTCCGTTTCCGACAACGGCAACTCGAGAGTCTCACATAAGAAAGAAAAGAGAGGATGAAAAAACTCAAGGAAAACCGTGAAAGAGGGAGAGGAAGTGTCGGTGACCTTTCGGGGAAAAAAAGCAATTTTTCACAGGAAGGTTGCTCAGAAAAAAAACACCACAAAATGGCGTCAGCCTCTTGACATTTTCATCCATGTGTAGATTCTACTGAGCTTTGAAAAAGGACGCTTTCCATCAATCAAGAGAAATGAACTGGCGTCAGGGTTTTTTAAAAGCACTGAAACAGAGCTTGTTGTCAAAGCCCGGAAACTTTTTCCGGCGCAGATGTTGCTAAACCCACATATCGCTCTCTCAAAAAAAAGTGACCTTGACCCATAGGGACCAGCTTTTAATGGCCCCCTGAAAGACTATTCCGCAACCCTTGAAAGAGTGGAGCTCATGACCCGAAGAGAAGCCCTAAAAATGTTCATGTTTGCAGGTGCCGCAACCTCCCTGGCACCGGTCATCCAATGCACAAGTTCCTGGGCAGCGAATGAAAACGCGACATTGAAGAGCCTCTGTTCCGGAAGACTTTCCGTTTTCAATGTTCACACGCAGGAAGCTCTTTCCGTCAGATATCTCAATTCCAAAGGAGAATTTGACCGAAGGGCACTCACAAAACTCAACAACCTGTTCCGCTGCCGGCACAACCATGAAGCCCACCCCATCGACCGGGATCTTTATGTGCTTCTCGATGCCATAAAGTCAAAACTCGGATCAACTGACCGGCCTTATCTGCTCATTTCGGGGTACCGGTCACCTGAACTCAATGAATATCTGAGAAGCCGCAGTATTGCTGTGTCAGACAGAAGTTTTCATCTCAGGGGCATGGCTGCAGACATCAGCATGGAAGGTGTTTCCCTGGCGGACATCAGGAATGTGGCTGTTTCACTGAATGCTGGCGGAGTAGGGACATACAGCAATTTTGTTCACGTGGATGTGGGCCCTCCCCGCACGTGGTGACTGCCTGGGTCCCCAAGCGGTCTGGCGAATATTCGTGGAACCGTCTTCGAAGGCGGGAAAGACCCATGGGGGATCCACGGGACTTTTTCAACAGCTTTCTGAGCTTCACGGATTGACATTCTCCCGTCATTGATTTTTCCTTGTGTCAACCTCTTGACCGGCCTTCAACGACCATTCATCCCGCAGCCAGTCTTTTTCCGCATCTCCACCTTTCCCCGGAATGTCGGCTTTATTTTCAATGCCCAGTTCAGTCACCCAGAGGGCACGTCTCGCAATGAGTAATTTTTGAAGGTCAAGGATCAAGGCACACCTCCTTTTGGTCCCACTCGGTTCATCATGGCACCAGGCAACTGATCCTGCAAAGCAATGTTAGCAGACTCTGATTTAAGAGAAGTGGCCAGTTTGTCAATGCGGGCAGTTCAAGGAAGCTTCTGCCTGACGGATGGTCAGTCCTCCAATTCATCCGCATTGTAGGCTTTGGACCATAATGCCGCACGGCGCGTGACTTCATGCAAGTCCCGAAGAAGGTTCATGGGCAGCTTGTCCAGTCCGATGGGTGAAGTGATGATGGTGAGGTGTGACAAGATGTCTTTTTTCAAGGGCACTCTGTGTTCTGAATCATTCATGATCCTGATACTCCCTGGCAGTTGTCGGAACGGGAAAAAGCAGAAAGGGGCTATTGCCAAAATCACATGCCTCAACTAAGATCCCTTGGCACTTCTGAGAAACCTTTGGCCCTTCTTTTGAACAGGCAGGCTCAATTCACACACGGAGTTTATGTTGAGCACCAAAGCAAAAATTCCAGATGACATTCTGAGGATCCTTGACGCTGTTGAGGAGGAAAACAGACGGCGGCGCACTTCCCTGGTGCAAAGAATAGTGGAGTGGAACAGGGATCGGAACCTCTTTTTCTTCGATGCCAACCAGGAAGTGCATAAGCTGAGCGTGTGCGCCAACGATTTTTTTTACTCCACGTCTCTCATTGGACGGCTCAATGCTCTCGCAGACTTTGAATTTGTCTGGTTTGGCGCCGCATCCAAGTATGGGGCCATGGTGTTTGCGACCATGGAAGAAATGGCGGCTGCAGAAAGGCATTACCAGTCCCTTTTTTCCTGGAAGGAGTCGGTGTACACCATCATGATCGAAAATGTGGTGGCCGAACTGAGCGAACATTGCCGCGGTGGAGAAGAAGATGCCGAGTGGATCGCTCTTCTCCTCGAAAGAATCTTGACCATCGTCATCGAAGCCAACGAAAAACGTCCCCTTGAGGAATCCAGAGACATGACAGACTGGAAAAAATGGCTCAAGAGTTCCAAAAAGGAAATTGAAATGGCATTCAACGACTGGCTTCTCGAGATGGATGAAGAAGAGTGATGCTCCCTGCCGCCGCGTGCATGGCCGCTTCCTCATTCACTGCCCGGGAATTCGGAAGAGCGGACCGAACGCCACGCTTTCAATGCACTCCAGGGGCGGACAACGCTATCGTTTCCACCAATTCTTCTTGTTTTCCTGGAAGAGTTCCCGTCCTTCACCGGGAAACAAGTCTCTCTCCGCCGGCTCGGCATACGGCTGCACGGAGGGCCATCGGTCTCTTTGAGGGTCGGGGCCTTCCAGGGCGGCCTCATGGGGAGACGAATCCACCAGGGTGGGATTTTCCCTCACATTGAAACCGTCCACGCTGTAGCTGAACTCAACGGGAATCCCATTGGGATCGAAAGAATAAATCGAATGGATGAACCCGTGATCAATGGCCTCGGAAACCCAAAACCCTCCTGTCTCCAGTTTGTCTTTCAACATCCACAGATCTTCTTTCCTTTGAACCTCAAAGGCCACGTGGTCAAAAGTGAAGGGGCCCTTGACAGGAAAACCATGATCTTTCTCTGCGGTGGGTTCCACATCAGGCCACTCAAAAAAGCTGATGAGATTGTTGGGTGATATTTCGAAAAAATAGTGTCGATACCCTGGCTTGCCCATGCCCACAACCAGGCGCATTTCCAGCAGGTCACGCCAGAAATGAATGGTAGCCTGCAGATCGCCGGTGGCCATGGACAAATGATGAATGCCTTTGTACTTGATCACGAATCCCCTCGCCATTGTGTTGGTGGTTTGAATTGCTCCATTGTTTATCAGGTAATATAAGGTCAACCTGAAGATGAGTCGAACAAATCTTTTGGGAAGAAGCCCTGGCAAGGGACCCATCCTGGAGGGCTTCTCAGGCGGAACCGGTTCCTGACCCGAGAGACGGCTTCGAGTGAATTTCAATCACGGTGACATGCTGCCGGAACGTTCCTTTTCCTCTTCCTCCGGAAAAGGAGCATTGCCAACGGACTATGGATGCGGGAGATTTCGCATGAAACAAAAAATCGTTCCCCTGTTCTTTTTGCTTGCATTCTGCCATGCATTCGCAGGGGCGGAGCCGGTCGATACACCAACCTTCCAGAAGCAGGGGGAAAATGCCGGTTCCACCTGGATCGAACCCATGACAGGCATGGAGTTTGTGTGGATACCCTCAGGATGTTTTTCCATGGGAAGTCCCGTCACAGAAGAGGGGCGACACGAAGATGAGGGCCCTGTGAGAGAAGTTTGCGTGGACGGGTTCTGGATGGGGACCAGGGAGGTCTCCCGGGGTGAATTTGCCCAGTTCGTCACAGAAACGGATTACCAGACGGAAGCGGAACGGCAAGGTTTTTCATGGATGTATGCTGGAGACTGGGTTGCCAGGCCGGGAGTCAACTGGACCACTCCCGGATTCAAGCAAAGTGAAGCACACCCTGTTGTTCACATTTCCTGGAACGATGCGGGCGCCATGGCCAGATGGCTCACCGCAAAAAGCAAGGGAGATTATCGTTTGCCCACGGAGGCAGAATGGGAATATGCCTGCAGAGCGGGCACGACCACGGCACGGTTTTGGGGGGGTGTCGAAGATGACGGGTGCGCGTTTGCCAACGCTGCGGACCTCACAGCCCAGGAACGCTTTCCAGCCTGGGTGGTCATGTCCTGTGAGGACGGCTTTGTTTTCACTGCCCCAACGGGCCACTACAAACCCAACAACTTCGGGCTCCATGACATGCTGGGAAATGTGTGGGAATGGGTCTACGACAATTACCAGGAAGACGCCTATGAACACCTTCCCTCGAAAAACCCTCTCCATCAATCCTTCAGGTCCGAACGCGTTGCTCGCGGCGGCAGCTGGAACAGCAAACCTTCTGCCGTGAGATGTGCCAACCGTGACGTTCTTCAGACTCCCGACCGCAGGAGCGATGACCTTGGTTTTCGCCTCATTCGAAAGACTGAAAATCACCCGGAGCGGGAAGGGGGGCGATGAATGCTTGACATCAAACCGTCTCCGGAGTAAGGCATGAGCCTGACGGTCCATGAGGGTCCTCAAGGGGCCTCTGCAGTTGGCCGGGGCCCTCCCCTTTCAAGCTTGACACGAAATGGCAATTGGTTTAACGTGCATATGTTCACAATATCAATAGCTTTCCTCATCCAAGCATGGATGAGTGTGCATCAAAATGACGCCACGTAAGGGGCATGTTTAAAAATTTTTCAGAGAGGGGGGATAGAATCATTTCATAGAGGATTTTCTTCACATTTTTCTCAAGGCATTCGGTAAAGGGTTATTTTGACTATGGGTCTCGAACAATTTCTGGCCGAGGACAAACCGGCGCTTGCAAGGGCTTGGTTCGACCTCATTCTAGGTACTTATCCTCCTGAGACTTCAGCTCTTCTTCAAAAGGATAAGAATCAATTCGCAAATCCCGTCGGCTACACTTTGTCTCAGAGCCTCTCCGGAATCATTGACGAGATGCTGGGGGGATTCGACCATGAGAAGGTGCTTCCCCTGGTCGATCAAGTGGTGAGAGTCAGGGCCATTCAGGACTTCAGCCCTGCCCAGGCGGTTGGTTTTGTGTTCCTTTTGAAGAAGATCGTGCGGAATCGGGCGGAGGAGGGGATTCGGGAAAAGAGAGTTTCGCCCAATGAGGTTTTGGCGTTTGAGTCCAAGATTGACCAATTGGCTCTGATGGCTTTCAATGTGTACACGGGCTGTCGTGAAAAATTGTACGAACTTCGCGTCAACGAGGTGAAAAACAGGACTTTCAGACTTCTTCAAAGGGCGAGCTTGATAGCCGAAATCCCGGAACAAGACACGCAATTAAAAAATGGCAAAGATTCTATAACGTAAATTTTAAAACGAGGGATTGTTAAATGGGCATCAAGTTTTCCTTACTCTCGGTCATCGCGTTGATGGCGGCTGTTTTCGTGGGAGTGAAGGTGGCTGGGCTGCACTACTTCTTCGGTGTGGTTGTCCCCTATGCTGCCTTAGCCACATTCCTGGTCGGGTTCATCTATCGCGTTTTGCTCTGGGCCCGCTCTCCCGTGCCCTTCAACATCACGACCACTTCCGGCCAGCAGCAGTCTCTGCCATGGGTCAAACAGAACAAGCTGGACAACCCGTCCACCACCGCCGGCACCATCGGCCGAATGGCTCTTGAAGTACTCTTCTTCCGTTCTCTTTTCCGCAACACCAAATACGAATACCATGAAGGCCCCAAACTTCGTTACCAGTGGGAAAAATGGCTCTGGATCTTCGGCCTTCTGTTTCACTATTCGTTCCTGGTCATCTTTCTCCGGCACCTCAGATTTTTCGCCGAGCCGGTCCCCGGATTCGTGCACAGCCTGGAAGGCCTCGACGGCATGCTTCAAGTGGGCCTGCCCGGACTTTACATCACCAATCTCATCTTCATCGCCGCCGTGACTTTTCTTTTCCTCAGAAGAGTTGTCGTTCCCCAGGTGCGCTACATTTCTCTGCCTTCAGACTATTTTCCGCTTTTTCTGCTGTTCTTCCTGGGAGTCACAGGAATCATCATGCGCTATTTTTACAAAGTGGATGTGGTCAAGGTCAAGGAACTGGCACTGGGAATTGTCACGTTCAACCCGGTGGTCCCCTCCGGCATCGGCGTCCTCTTCTATATGCACTTTTTCCTCCTTTGCGTCCTGCTCGCCTATTTCCCTTTCAGCAAGCTGATGCACCTCGGAGGTGTCTTTCTCAGTCCCACAAGGAACATGCCCAATGACCCGCGCATGAGACGGCATGTCAACCCCTGGAACTATCCCGTCAAAGTCCACACTTATGAGGAATATGAGGACGACTTCAGGGAGAAGATGATCGAAGCCGGTTTACCCGTGGAAAAGGAGTCCAAGTAGATGGCAAAGGTACCAAAACCAAACGAACTCGTTTTTGATTATAATCCGCCGCAAAAGTGGTGGATGGACACCAAGCCCGAGTTTCGCCCCGGGACCTGGTGTTACCCCGGCAAGGCCAAAAATGCGGAAGTCCTGGGACTGCCCAACCCCAGGGAATGGTCTCCCCTCGATGAAGACTGGAAACTGCCCTCCAACTGGAAAGAGATCATTTTCGAAGGCATGAGGGACTGCCTGAACAAGTATCGATCCCTGCGTGTCTTCATGGACATCTGTGTCCGCTGCGGCGCCTGTTCGGACAAGTGCCACTTCTACATCGGATCGGGTGATCCCAAGAACATGCCCGTGCTGAGGGGTGAACTCCTCCGCTCCGTTTACCGGAAAGATTTCACTCTGGCGGGCAAGATCATGGGCCGGATCGCCGGAGCACGGGAACTGAACGAAGAAGTGGTGAAGGAATGGTTCTACTATTTCTTTCAGTGCACCGAATGCCGCCGCTGTTCCGTGTTTTGCCCCTATGGCATTGACACGGCGGAAATCACCATCATGGGCCGCGAACTCCTCAACCTTCTCGGTGTCAACATCGACTGGGTTCTGGGTCCTGCCGCCAACTGCTACCTCAATGGAAATCACCTGGGAATTCAGCCCCATGCCTTCAAGGACATGATCGAATTCTTTGTGGAAGAGATCGAGGCCGTCAATGGCATCCGCATCGAGCCCACTTTCAACCGCAAAGGCGCTGAAGTCCTTTTCATCACTCCATCGGGCGATGTGTTTGCGGACCCGGGCACTTACACCCTCATGGGGTATCTCATGCTCTTTCACGAAATAGGACTGGATTACACCTGGTCCACCTATGCGTCCGAAGGGGGCAATTTTGGTCTGTTCACCAACCACGACACCATGAAAAAGCTCAACGCCAAGATGTATGCAGAAGCGGAACGCCTCGGTGTGAAATACATCATCGGCGGTGAATGCGGCCACATGTGGCGTGTCATCCAGCAGTACATGGACACCATGAACGGGCCTGCGGACTTCCTGGAAGTGCCGCGATCCCCCATCACGGGAACAGTCTTTGACAACGCCAAATCCACCAAGATGATCCACATTGTGGAATTCACGGCCGACCTCATTCGCAACGGAAAGCTCAAGCTGGATCCCAGCCGCAACGATCACCTGCGCGTGACCTATCACGATTCGTGCAACCCGGCCCGCGCCATGGGCTTTTTCGATGAACCCCGCTACGTCATCAAAAACGTTTGCAACAACTTCTGGGACATGCCCCCCAACTGCATTCGGGAGCAAACCTTTTGCTGTGGTAGCGGTTCCGGGCTGAACACGGACGAATTCATGGAAATGCGCATGAGGGGGGGGCTTCCCCGGGCCAATGCGGTCAAGCATGTGCATGACAAGCACGGTGTGAACATGCTCTCCTGCATCTGCGCCATCGACCGGGCCGTGCTGCCGCCACTCATGGATTACTGGGTTCCCGACGTTGACGTAACGGGTGTTCACGAATTGGTGGGCAATGCCATCGTCATGGAAGGAGAGACTGAGCGCACCACCGACCTGAGGGGCAATCCTTTGGAAGGAATGGAGGACATGAGTGATGAAGATCTATAATGCCAAGCTGATCATACCGGGACTGCTCATATTCGTCGTCATGGCCACCTTCCCTATCTGGTACAACAAGGGCACGGCCGCTCCTCCCCCCGAGCCCAAGCTCAACACGCCGGCCATTCAGAGAATGGCGGAAAAGCAGTGCGTCCTTCCCAAGGATCAGATGAGGACAGAGCACATGCAGCTTCTCAATGAGTGGCGTACGGAAGTGGTCCGCAACGGCAACCGCCTTTATGTGGCTTGGGACGGTAAAGAGTACAACATGAGTCTGCAAAATGAGTGCATGCGCTGTCACTCCAACAAGTCCGAGTTTTGCGACACATGCCATGTTTACGCCGGACTCAAGAGCGGATCGCAACCCTATTGCTGGACCTGTCACATCGCCCCCAAGGAGAACAAGTAATGGAATCGAACAGAAGAAGCTTTCTTAAAATCGGCGGAATCTGTGCGTTGGGGCTGGGCGCCTTGCCGGTTACGAAAGCGCTCGCGAGAAAGGCTGTCCCCCAGGTGTCCGAGTTTCCTGAAGCCCTCAAGGCCAATCAGTGGGCCATGGTCGTCGACATGAAAAAGTGCTGGGAAAAGGCGGAAGAAGACTGTAAAGATTGCATTCTCGCCTGCCACCAGTACCACAACGTTCCCGACATCGGCACCCTCAAAGAAGAGATCAAGTGGATCTGGCAGGAAAGTTACCACGACACTTTTCATGACCAGGCCACCCAGTTCAACATCGAAAACATCGAACACAACCCCATCATGGTCCTGTGCAATCACTGCACCAGTCCTCCCTGCGTCCGCGTCTGCCCCACCAAGGCAACCTTCAAGGACAAAAA
>Ga0207421_10003428_pt1 | contig 18874 bp, 17 predicted proteins | sample SodLakKL_010_SED_4_FD_187542 | JGI IMG/M metagenome (GOLD analysis project Ga0207421, IMG submission 187542) | Alkaline sediment microbial communities from Lake Tanatar, Kulunda Steppe, Russia - 8KL_010_SED (SPAdes) (version 2) | ecosystem: Environmental > Aquatic > Non-marine Saline and... | reverse complement strand
TCTTGTTCCATTTTCAGGAGATATTGCCCCAACTCCTACATACTGAGAAACATCATATCGTTCCCAGTCCTTCAATCTGAAAGGTGTAGGTGGGATGAAGCTATATCCACAAACGTAAAGATCATCGAATTCTGTGGTGGAATTGTGCATGTATTCCAAAAGATCTTTTCCTTCCATCTCCTTCAATGTTTCTTCATAGGCTTTAGGATCATCGTTACCCATTATTATGAAGATTCTCACTTGGTCTGAAAATGATTTATTTATCATCTTAAGCTTTTTCTTCAGAAAATTTTTTAGAAAATATTGTACATTAGTATCTCTTCCAGGTGCTGAAGGAAGTATATCCCCTCCGATAAATACTCCATCAGGCCTTTTTTGTTGGACAAATTCAAATAATTTTTCATATTTTTTGATATTTCCATGAAGATCAGACGTAAATATGCATTCCAGATTACCACCAATTAATCTTTTGTAAATCATATGGTTTTACTTTTAATTTTCTATAGTGGTTGGATTAGAAACTCTATTACAAATCCGAATTTATTGTATACATTGGGTTAAAAATAAATGATTATATCACAAAGTCCTCAACGAAATACTTAAATTATTTATAAGAAATCATCGCACGCTAGATTGAATATAAATGAACTAAAAAAAGGAGAATGATATGATGGTTTTAGATAGAGTATATGAACAGGTCGTAGATAGGAATCCTGGTGAAGAGGAGTTCCATCAAGCAGTTAAGGAAGTCTTAGAGTCAATCGAACCAGCGATGGAAAAACATCCTGAATTTGCAGATGCTAGAATAGTGGAACAGTTGGTAGAACCTGAAAGACAGATCATCTTTAGGGTTCCTTGGAAAGACGATAATGGAGAAGTACATGTTAACAGAGGGTTCAGAGTTCAGTTCAACAGTGCAATAGGCCCCTACAAGGGCGGTATAAGGTTCCATCCCTCGGTTTACATAGGGATAATCAAGTTCTTAGGCTTTGAGCAGATATTTAAAAACGCACTGACAGGCTTAGCGATGGGAGGCGGAAAAGGAGGTTCTGATTTCGATCCAAAAGGAAAATCCGATGATGAAATAATGAGGTTCTGCAAAAGCTTTATGAACGAATTATACCGGCATATCGGTCCTGATACCGATGTTCCCGCAGGAGACATCGGAGTCGGAGGGAGAGAAGTTGGATATATGTTTGGTCAGTACAAAAAATTAGTCAATAGGTTTGAAGGTGTCTTTACTGGAAAATCCCCTGAATGGGGTGGATCTCTAGTCAGACCGGAAGCTACGGGGTACGGACTTGTATACTTCACTCAAGAGATGTTAAAATCAGAGAATGAAGATTTGAAAGGGAAAGAAGTATTGATATCTGGTTCTGGAAATGTGGCTCTCCACGCCCTTGAAAAGTGTAATGAACTGGGAGCGAAAGTCGTGACCTTATCCGATTCTGACGGAGTAATATACGATCCTGAAGGCATATCTGGTGAGAAAAAAGATTACGTATATGATCTTAAACAAGTTAGGCGAGGAAGAATAAGGGAGTATGCAGAGGAATACGATGCAGAATATGAAGATGGATGTAAACCTTGGGAATTTGAAGCCGATATAGCTCTTCCAAGCGCAACTCAGAACGAGATCGGAAAAGAAGATGCACAGAAATTGATAGATAATGGTATAATAGCTATTGGCGAAGGTGCAAACATGCCTTCTACACCCGCAGCGACAAAGATATACAGACAGAACGATATCTTGGTCGGGCCTGCTAAAGCCGCAAATGCTGGAGGTGTTTCTGTCAGCGGTCTTGAGATGGCACAAAACTCGCAGAGAGAAAGCTGGAGTTTCGATAAAGTAGATAATCGATTACAAGAGATAATGCAGAATATCCATGAAACATGCTACGAGACATCTAAAAAGTACGATGAAGAAGGTAATCTACACCTTGGGGCTAACATAGCTGGTTTCGTTAAAGTTGCAAAGGCAATGCTGGATCAAGGTATTATTTGAGGCAATGGTGGGGATGAAAAATTCTTAACTCTTTAATATTTCTGTCTCAAGAAATATTGGGTTTAGGAAAAATTGAAATATTAGAAGAAGAGCTAAACAGTTGAAAAACGGTGTTATTAAAGGAAAAGAAAAATATGGATAAAATCCTAAATTTATATTTTCTGCTCTTGGAGGTTAAAGATGGAATTAGAATGTAATAATTGTGGACATGAATGGTTTTATCGAAATGAAGAGGATGAGACAGTCCTCTGTCCCGAATGTCAAGATGAAGTGAAAGTATCACTTGAAGGCGAAAGTTGTTCTTTAGAAAGAGATGTTGAAGGAGTGCTCGAAAAATATCTCTCACAACCGAGTTCTCTTATACCAATCCTTCAAGAGGTCCAGAAGAAATTCGGTTATCTTCCTAGGGATGTGATGGAAGACATAGCTGAATATCTAGAACTCCCAGTTAGCAAAATTTATGGTGTAGCAACCTTCTATGCTCAGTTTAGATTTGAACCTCTAGGAGATCACATGATCCGAGTATGTCATGGAACAGCATGTCATGTGAAAGGAGCGGATAAGATCGGGGAAGCAGTCGAAAATAAACTAGGCATCGAAACAGGAGAAACCACTGAAGATGGTCAATTTACTCTCGAAAGAGTTGCCTGCTTAGGATGTTGTAGTTTAGCTCCCGTAATGATGGTAGATGATACCGCTCATGGTAATCTTACGAGAGAGAAAGCAAAAGATATTGTTGAGAAATATAAGGAGGGATAAACATGAGTAAAAGTGTACGGGTTGGATATGCCTCCTGCGGGATAGCCGCTGGTGCTGAGCAGGTTTATCAGAAATTGAAAGAAACCATCGAAGAACGTGAATTGGACGTTGATATAGAAAAGGTCGGCTGTATAGGAATGTGCCATAATGAACCTATAATTGAAATAGAAGATAACCAAGGAAGTTACACATATGGAAATCTTGAAGTCGATGATGTCAATGAGTTAGTTGAAAAACATCTCATAGATGAAATAGCTTATGAGGATAAGCTTATAACCTCGCCTTCTGATGAATATGATTATTTTTCAAAACAACGTAAAGTTGTCTTAAGAAACAGCGGAGTTATAGATCCTGAAAGTATAGAAGATTATATGGAAAGAGACGGTTACGAAGCTTTAGAAAAAGCTCTAGATATGGATCCACAGGAGATAATAGATAAGATAAAAGAGAGCAACCTTCGAGGAAGAGGCGGTGCTGGATTTCCTACAGGTATGAAATGGCAGTTCGCGAAGGATGCTGAAGGAAATGAAAAATACCTAATATGCAATGCAGATGAAGGAGACCCTGGAGCTTTTATGGATAGGAGTGTTCTAGAAGGAGACCCTCATGCAGTATTGGAAGGAATGATAATCGGAGCCTACGCTACTGGTGCTAGTAAAGGATACATATACTGCAGAGCGGAATATCCTGTAGCTGTTAGAAGACTTAAGATAGCTATAGAAAAAGCTAGAAAAAGAGGTTTCCTTGGCGAAAATATACTTGATACGGAATTTTCTTTCGATATCCAAATCAAAGAAGGTGCAGGTGCATTTGTATGTGGTGAAGAGACAGCCCTTATGCATTCCATCGAAGGCGAAAGAGGTATGCCTAGACCTAGACCTCCTTTCCCGGCCCAGGAAGGTCTTTTTGGAAAACCCACTAACATAAACAATGTCGAAACATGGGCCAACGTTCCGTGGATATTGAGAAATGGGGCAGAAGAATTCAGCTCTATAGGTACGGACGAAAGTGGTGGAACTAAAGTTTTCGCTCTCGCAGGTAAAATAAAAAGAGGCGGTCTAGTGGAAGTACCTATAGGTACAACTTTGAAAGAAGTCATATTCGATATCGGTGATGGGATAGCCGATGAGAAGGAATTTAAAGCTGTACAACTCGGTGGTCCTTCAGGAGGTTGTTTAACCAAAGATCATCTTGGCACTCCTGTAGATTACGAAACTCTCACAGAGGCCGGAGCGATAATGGGTTCTGGTGGTATGATCGTAATGGACGAAGATGACTGTATGGTCAATGTTGCTCATTATTTTCTTGATTTCACTCAAGAGGAATCATGTGGAAAATGTACTTTCTGCAGAGTAGGTACTAAAAGATTGTTAGAGATGTTGGAGGAATTTTCTAAAGGGAAAGGCAGCGATGAAGACATAGAAAAATTAAAAGAAATGGCAGATAAGATAAAAAAGCATTCTCTTTGCGGACTGGGCCAAACTGCTCCTAATCCTGTATTGACCACTTTAAGGTATTTTGAGGAGGAATATAAAGCACATTTAGAAGAAGGTACGTGTCCTGCTAATGTTTGTAGAAAATTGATCACTTACACTATATCTGAAGACTGCATAGGATGTGGAACTTGCGCAGAGGAATGTCCGGCGGATGCTATTTCAGGCGACTCTAAGGAAGTTCACTTGATCGATCAAGGCAAATGTATAAGATGTGGCGCATGTCAGGAAGTCTGTCCAATAGACGCAGTGGAGGTGGAATAGTTTGTCTGATAAAATAACTGTCACAATCGATGGAGATGATTACGACACGGAACCGGGAAAGAAAGTTTTAGATGTTTGTAGAGAAAACGATTTGTTTGTGCCAACACTTTGTGAAATAGAGTATATCGAAGAGCCTTTTGGAGGATGTCGAGTCTGTCTTGTTGAGGTGACTACAGATAGAGGAACTGAAGTCACTACCTCTTGCGATACTCCGGTCCAGGATGGAATGGATATCAAAACTCATACGGAGGAGATTTACGACGGACGAAAGATGGCTCTCGAACTCCTTCTATCAGAACATACAGGAGATTGTGTAGCGCCTTGTTCTATCGAGTGTCCTGCGAGCCTAGACGTACAAGGCTATCTCGCCCACATAGCTAACGGAAGACCTAGTGAGGCAGTTAAGCTCATTAAAGAAAAGAGCCCTTTGGCTTTGAGTCTTGGTATGGCATGTTTTGCCCCTTGTGAGGATGAATGTAGAAGAGAGATGGTAGAAAATCCAATTGCCATAAGACAGCAAAAGATGTTTGCTGCGGAAGAGGACATTGAAGATCCTTGGACTCCTAAAATCGGAGAAAAAACAGGACAGAACATTGGTGTCGTAGGAGGTGGGCCTGCCGGATTGACAGCCGCTTACTTCTTGAGGCTTGAAGGACATGAAGTGAAGATTTATGATATGATGCCTAAACTCGGTGGGATGATGCGCTACGGCATCCCGGAATATCGACTGCCTAACGATCTTCTTGATAAAGAGATAGAATGGATACTAGGCCTTGGAATCGAGGTTGAAACGGAAACTAAACTTGGAGAGGATATCTCCCTTGAAGATCTTAGAGAGAAACACGACGCTGTATTCATGGGGACTGGTGCATGGGAACCATGGATGATACCTATTGATGGGATAGATCTCAGCGGTGTGATGGGCGGTATCGACTTTTTGATAGATTATAACCTGGGAAAAGATCTTGATCTCGGCGAAAAAGTAGTTGTCATCGGGTGCGGTAATACCGCGATTGATGTCGCGAGGACAGCTAAAAGGATGGGAAGAGAAGTCACTATAGCCTATCGGAGGAGTGAAGAACAAGCACCGGCTCATCAAGACGAGATCGATGAAGCAAAAGAAGAGGGAGTAAATTTTGAATTTCTAGTAAGTCCAAAAAAGGTATGTAGTGCAGAAGATGAGGAGTGTGTTGAAAAAGTCACCTGTTCTCCTGTAGAATTGGGTGAACCAGATGAATCCGGACGTCCGAAACCAATAGAAATACCAGATGAAACAGTCGAGATCCAAAGTGATAGTGTAATCCTTGCGATAGGTCAACAACCCAACGGGGAATTGTTGGAGAAAGAAGGATTTGATGTAGAGGATTACACACTTGCAAAAAATTCAAAATTTCAAACTAACTTTGAGGATGTATTCACCGCCGGAGATACACATTTAGGTCCGTCTTCGATAGTAGAAAGTACAGGTATGGCAAGAGAAGCTGCTTATGCATTGAATGCATATCTTCAAGACCAGTTGGAAGAGTATGAGGTACCAGATGATTATCAGAACCCATTTGATTATATTCATCAGGATGAAGTCACCGAAGAAGATCTTTTGGATTATAATAGAGAACTAAGAAAAGACATGCCTACTAGGGATCCCCAAGAGAGGATAGCTGATTTCGAGAGGATTGAACTTGGTTTTTCACCGGAAACAGCACATGATGAAGCCGAAAGGTGTTTAGAATGTGGCTGTTTTGATCGCTTCGAATGTAAGCTTAGAGAGTATTCAGAGTCATTCGATGCAGAGCAAAAAGTCTATGAAGGCTTCAAGTTCGAAAGAGAAAAAGATGATTCTCATCCATATGTGCTTAGAGAACCTGAAAAATGTATCCAATGTGGATCATGTGTGAGAACGACCGAGAAAGTACACGGTGAGGGTGTAGTTCAATTCGCAAATAGAGGATTCGAAACTGTTGTGGAGCCCGCTTTTGGCGATCCACTAGACGATGTAAAGAGTAAATTGATAGGAGATCTAGCCGATTCTTGTCCAACCGGTGCTTTTGAAGAGGTGCTCCAAGATAAAAAACCAGGCCCACATGAAACTAAAATCGCAGGAGAAACCTTCTGTGTAGAGTGCGGATTGACCTGTCCTGCTGAGATACATACCATTAATCAAAGACCGGTCATGATGAAACCAGCGGAAAATCCTCTATATCAGGGACATCTTTGCGATATAGGAAAATTCGAAAGTCCATTAAATACTTCAGCGGAAAATCCTGATTTTGAAGAGAGGCTTTCTCAATTGAAAGAGATTATTCCAGGTAAAAAGATAGACATAATCATAGGAACTGAGACTACTATCGAGGAAGCAGAGAAGCTCAAAGAACTCACGGACCATGTTGGAGGCAGTATCATCTCTTCAGTAACCGATAAGAGATCAACTTCTACTGTAAATGAGCTACAATCTGCTGAAGAACTATACGTTGATCCTCTAGTTTACGAAATGGCTCCTATATTGAAGATGTTCGTTGAAAGGGCTAAACAGAACGGATCGGAGGAGGTTGGATCTCTAGAAGATATAAATGATGGGATTGCGATAGTTACTCCAGCTGATGCCGCAGGTGTGGAGAATAGGATTGTCGTACAACCTGGGGCGAATGCTAGTGGATTGTCATGTTTAGATATTTTAGAAGGTGATCTAAAAAGTGAAACTGTATTGGTTTATGGGGATAGAAATATACCTATTAACCAACTCGAAGACAAGAAAGTAATCTATCTATCTGGAGAAGCTGAAACGGAATTGAGAGATATAGCTGACTTAATTGTTCCGATACGCTCACCTCTTGAGAAATTAGGTTCTATAAAGAATATATTCGGTAAAGAGATCACTTTAAGACCGGTGATTAAAACTGACTTGCCCAAAAATCTAGATATCCTAAATAGAATTATGGATATGGTATAAAAAGAAGACCTTTGACCAACACATTTTAATCTTTGGATTGTCTTTAAGATTGGAACTATGTGCACTCTTGATGAATTTTACCAACTGGTTTCGGACTTGTATTCTGAAGATGAGTTTAAGAAAGAAATAGAGAGAAAAAAGAAAGAATTTGATCACTTTTTTGATGAAGAGACACTAGCTCATTTGATCGTAGCTGAGGAAGGAAGAAACGAGAGTGCGATCTATGATATTGTGGAGGTAAAACCAGGTGATGAAGCGACCATTCAAGGGGAGATAATCGATCTTGGTTCATTACGTACTTTTCAAAATGATAAAGGTGAAGGTAGAGTAAGAAATGTTCGAATCGATGATGGAACAGGAACTATAAAGGTTGTCTTTTGGAATGAGGATACCGAGAGAGTAGAGGAAGAATTTGATGTCGGTGAAGAGATTAAAGTTATCAATGGCTACGTTCAGGATAGGGGTTATGGGAAACAGATTTCTGGAGGAAAATGGGGTGAGATCCGCATAGTAGAAAAAAACAAAAAGGATTAATAGCTTTGTAGTATTTAGATAACCGATGGTTGAAGAGGATATTGAGGAAGGTTATATTGAGGAACTTATCGAGTGCCCATTTTGCAGCGGTTTTGTTCCTGATGAATTCAAATGTATTTTATGTGGTGAAGAGATATTAGAAAGAGATATGGTTAGAAGAACTAAATTGGCGTGCTCAAGATGTGGAACAGAAGTGAAAGATGGTGCAGAAAGGTGTCCTGAATGCGGAGCAGTGTTTTAGGGCAAATTTCTTCCAAAAGCCACAAATATAATCAATAAATTGGTCTTACGATGCCTGATGATGATTTAACTTATGAGGATGTAATAGACGTATGGGAGAGAGAAAAAGAAGCAAAGTTACCTTGTACCTTGCCTAACAATTTTTACGAGAGATTAAGAGCCTATATTCAAGATTTAGAAAGTGAGGTGGAAGATATAGAAGTTCCTCCTAAAAATAAGAGGGGAAGGAGGATACAAAAGCAGTACGAGAGAGTCCAAAAGATAGCTGAGCTCTTTTTCAAAGAGAGGCAAAAAAAGATAGTGTTGGCTGCTTATCATAAATCTATGGGGAAGACGGTGAACGCTGAAAATTTAGTTGAAGAGGAAATAGAACTTTTAGAGGATATTTCGATACTTTTAAAAGAATTGAAAAACAAGGTCTTTTTAGGGGAGTATAAAAGAAGCCCTAAAGAGAAAGAATTGGAAGAGAAGGGCGAATCTAAAGAAAAAATAGAAGAAAAAGATTCTTTAACTGAAGAAACTAAAAAAGAAACATCTAGAGATCAATCTGAACCGAATAAAGATATTGTACAAACAGAATCTCAAGTTGATAAAGATGAAGACGTACGTTCTGAAGAGGAACGTCTTTCACCAGATTTAAAAGGGCAAGATGAGATACTAATACATATAACTGAAGATGTACCTTCTTTCGTGGATATGAACGTGACCTATGATTTACAAAAAGAAGATGTTCTCACTTTGAGAGAGGACCTAGCAGAAGTATTAATAGAGAGAGGAAAAGCTAGGAAAATAAAGCTTTAATCAATTTTCTATTCGAATATAGAATCATATTTCCCTTCATCGATGAGTCTCTGTACTTCCCTCGGTTCTTTTCCATCAACAGTAATGCCCATTGAAACGCAGGAACCAATGATTTCTTTAGTTTTTTGTTTTACATCTTTCCCTAGTAGATCATCATCTTTCATCTCAGCGATTTCTTTAGCTTCCTTTACCTTAAGATCAGCAACCTTGTTGGTATTAGGTTCGCCGCTTCCTTTTTCAACTCCAACTTTCTCCAAAATCAAACCTGATGTGGGTGGAGTTCCAACCTCTATTTCGAATTCGCCACTTTCGGTATCTACGGTTAATTTTATCGGCACCTGCATGCCTTTAAACTTCTCCGTTTTTTCGTTAATAGAGTTAACAATCTCCATTATATCTACACCTAAAGGACCTAGCTTTGGTCCGAGAGGTGGTCCTGCACTCGCTTCGCCAGCATCTACAAGGGCTTCTAAAGTTTCAGTTGCCATATTCTTCACCTATATAACATTGTCTTATTTTTCTTTTTCCAATACTCTTACGTGATCTCCTCTTACCGTAACGGGGATAGGAACAGTAGCTTCAAACAACTCGACCGTGATTTCATCATTATCTTCATCTATCTGTGTGACTCGAGCTTTTTCACCTTTGAAGGGACCAGCTGATAACTCAACTATATCGCCTTCAGTAATACCTTCCACGGCGAGTTTAGGTGCTAGAAAGTGTTCTATTTCTTCTATATTGGTATCTCCTTCCACAATACCTTTTGCCTTTCTTGTGCCGTCACTAACTTCATCAACCATAGAAGGATTCATCGCCTCGATAAAAATGTATCCTCTTACGGGTTTTGGAGCTAATATAGAAAAAACACCCATATCTCTGTCTTTAGCCCATGAAGCTAAATAATCGGCTACACTCCTCTCTTGATTTATTTGAGTCTTCATAGCTACTACTGTGGGTCTCGCAGTAGTTATGAGCGTTATAGAGTCAGATAAAAGTATATCTTTGCTCGAAGATGCATCGATAACAATCTCTGCTTTATCCCCATATTCTGCACCTTCTGGAGCGCTAACTTTGACCGGTATAATCATCTCATCTCCAGCCTCAACCTCAACCGTTACTTGTATTGTATCTGAGGCTTCTGAGATTCTATGTTCATTGAGTATAGTAATATTCCAAGGGATGATTTCTTCACGGTCAGTACTATATAATAGATGTACTTCAAGGTCTATTTTTTGTTCGGAATCTGTAGTATTTATCAATTTTACTTTGTATGTAGTTTCTTCTCTTGTAGGTATAGATTTTTTATTAGGGTCACACACTAAAGATATCCCTTTTTCCTCTTCTTCTTCTTCCTCGGGAATCTCTTCTACTTTTTCCTCTTCGGCTATTTCGTCCTCTGTGAAATCGTCTAGTAGCCCCATACTTTCTACCTCATATCACTGCGAAATAGGCAGGTATGTTGTCCCAAAGCCACATTATCGAAAACCCGAGTCCTCCAATTAAAAGAATACCAATTACAACTATAAGAAGCGTTTTCCTGTATTCTTCTTTATCCGGCTTTCGAGCCATTTTCAATATGCGGCCGAATTTCCCTTTGCCTATTTTTCCTGCTTTTTCTTCGATTTTGTCCTGTACTTTCCAGGAACCTTCAACAATATCCATATTTTTTACCTCAAGCTATTGTCTCTATTTCTTCAGTTGAAATTTCTTCGCCGAATATCTGTTTTGATTTCACTCCTGTGATTACCACCATAATTTTTAGAGTTTTTTCTTGACTTGGATCTACAGAGGCTCCCCAGATTATCCTCGCATTCTTACCGATCTTCCTTTCAACAGTTTTCGCCGCTTTTTCAGCTTCGGAGACTGTCATATCATTTCCGCCGACAACGTTTATTAGAGCTGCATTAGCATTGCTGATGTCTACTTCAAGCAGAGGCGAATCGATTGCTTCTTCTATTGCTTTTTCTGCTCTATTCTCCGAATCATCCTCACCCATGCCTATCATCGCGACCCCTGCACCTTCCATAACTGTCTTCAAATCATTGAAATCAAGGTTTACAAGACCTGGCTTGGTTACCAACTCAGTAATACCTTTTATTGATCGAGAAAGGACCTCATCAGCGACTTTAAAGGCCTTATTGAGTGAGAGTCGCGGACAGAGTTCTAAAAGTTTGTCATTAGGAATAGTTATGACTGTATCTGCAACGCTTTTAAGTCTTTGGAGGCCCCATTCAGCGTTTTCCATTCGGGATCTTCCTTCAGCTTCGAATGGTGTTGTACAGATGGCTACCGTAAGAGCGCCCTTGTTTTTAGCAATTTCAGCTACCACAGGTGCGCCCCCTGTTCCGGTCCCTCCACCAAGTCCACAGGTCACAAAAACCATGTCAGTACCTTCCAATATCTTTTCTAGCTTTTCTCTTGCTTCTTCTGTCGCTTCTTGTCCGACTTGAGGTAGAGCTCCTGCTCCCAAACCCCTAGTCTTCCGTTTACCGAGTAAAACTTTTCTTTGAGAACTAACTGTCAATAAGTGCTGAGCGTCGGTATTAGCCGCGATCAACTTTGCGCCTTTTATACCTTCTTCTGATATCCTTTCGACGGTGTTACATCCTGCTCCGCCTACCCCAACGATTTTGATATCAGTTTTTAAGTCTGAAAGTACCTCTCTCAGATCTTTATCCTCAGTCGATAGGTCTTCCTGACCTTCTTCTACAGCTTTTGATTTTTCTGATTTCTGATTTTCGGCTTGAGATAATGCCTCATCAACAATTGAATCCATAAATCCACACTCCATTTGGGATATAAATTACGTTATCACAACCATATCAATGACCCCTTATATAAAATGTTTTGCCATGATAGAGGGGAGGGATAGATTCATTTTTGGAAAACAGGCAACTCTTTGTTAGATCTACCCCTATGGATTTATAATTGTCAGACTTAACTTTAAAATCTTCGACTCTAGATGGGATAAAAGATGTTAGTTCCAATAATAATTGGTTAAAACAAACTCACTCAACGATGAAATATTTTGGCAGCAAAAATAGAACACTATATAGTGCTAATAAAATCACGACACTGAAAAAGACATTCAAAAAAAGTGCCATTCCTGAGGGTAGGGGGCCGATAAAACTATGTGCTGCAATCATTCCTCCTGTCAGGGATACTAGTAGTCCCATCAATAGAGTTTTTAAATAGTAAAGTGCAGAATCTTTTTTATAATTTTCCAGATAATTTATTCCTTCAGAACCTACTAGATCATTTTTGATTTCACTTACCAATAGTTCTCTTTTCATGAAAATCCAAAGACCGAAAAAGAAGAAAAATGCAAATATTATAAAAAATAGATTGAAATAGTTAAAAGGAATACCCTGAATTAAAAAGAAGAAAGAGGTCACCAAAAGAAGTGCTCCAAGATTCAGAATCTTAGTTTTTCCCAGGTAAAGCCCAAAAATTGAAATTACACCTCCAATGACAGGAAACCACCACCCCTGAACTTCGATCAAAGCTGTAGATGCTCCTAATGAAATGATCAAAACTAAAATTGCAAGAAATATTTTGTTTAAATCATATTTTAGCTTCTTCTCCAATATCTTATCACCTCCTTTAAAGAAGCTTCAAGAGGTTCATTTGGATTCCAATCAACTACTACACTGTACTTCCACAGCTTATCTAAAATAACATCTCTATCGAGTTGGGATAGTTTTTCAGCTAAAGGACTATGATCGTCAATTATCTCCTTTTCAATCACCAATGGATCCGGGGAGATCACCATTACGTTATGTTCTTCCATACAAATATCTAGAAGAGTTTCGCTCACATCTTTCGATAGTAAAGGTGAAATAAATACAACCATACTCCTTTTAGGAAAAAATCCTCTTAATATCCATTTGGTGTCCTCTAATTCCCATTCACCACCTTCTTTCACTCCGCTTAACTCTTCCATTATTTTGTAAAAGTGATCTCTTCCAGAATCAGGATACAGCCATCTCAAATAATCTCCTAGTACTATCAATCCAACTCTGTTCCTGTCTTCAAGTATAGATGAGGCAAGGCTTCCAGCTGCCCGTATTGTAGCATCGAGAGTATTCCTTTCAGCATCACCGATAATATTTTTCCTATGGCCATCAACAATTAGAATCACATCTCCTGACTTCTCACCTATGAACTCATTCGTCATAGGTTCTAGAAATCTTGCTGTAGCCTTCCAATTTATTTTTTTCAATGCATCTTCAGGCATATATTCTCTCAAAGAGAAGAACTCGCTTCCGATCCCTATTCTTTGAGATTTGATATTTCCGATCCAACTTTTAGTGTAAATAGGTCTGACGTTTACACCCTTCATTTCTTGTATTTCTGGTAGGACAAAGATCTCCATCAACTCGTAAGTTGTCCACTCCTCTACATGCAGATCTAGAGGATCTCTGTATCTTAGTCTAACTGGTCCTATTTCCATCTCCCCTCTACGAGAACAGTGGATTTTGTATCTCATAGTTTTCTCTTCATCTTCATCTACTTTCAAAATATGGTGGTTAGAACCTTCTACTATATCTATATCTGGAGGAAGATTATCAAAAATCTCTAAATAATTCAGAGATTTGCCTTCATTCTTTATGGTTAATTCAATCCAGATTTCATCATCTTCATACAAACTCATTTTCTCGGATTTTCTTTCAACTTTTAATTTTACTTCCTCTTGCAGGGCTCCTCTAACTTCTATAGCTAAGACCGAAAAGATGCTGATCGTAAGAATAATAAAGACCCAGCTATCGAGAATAATCCCTAAAATGAACGAAGCAATCGTAGCAGCGAAGAGCATGAAACTTGTCGTAGATTTCATTTTTTTATCCGTTCCCCCAATCAGATATCCTTTTTATTATGTTCTTCATTCTTTTTTCGAAATTTTTATCCTGCGTATTATTTTTACTCTTGTGTTTGTTATCAGTGAAGAGATTGATTAATTTAGAAGAAGTTGATTCCGTATCTCTTTGAATTAGGTCTTTTATGGTTTTACTATTCGTTATGAAGTCATATAATTCTTCGTCATCAATTACCTTTCTTAATTTTGAAGGATTTTCCATAAGTTGTCTCATTTCTTTTTCTGAGAGACTTTTTTCCTCCTTTATTTTCTCGAAGAAGTCTCTCTTAAGTCTTTTTTCTATCAACATTTGGCTCAACTCGAAGCCTTTGAGAGCTCTTTCAGTAGTATCGGAAGTATTTTTCAGGGGGAGATTTTGTTTTTCTCTTTCGATTTTTGTTCTTTTCCAAGGTGATAGAGGTTTGGTTTTCTTTATAGCTGTGAATATAACAAACAAACTTATCCAAACGGTCAAAATGGTGACCAAGAAATCACCTAAACCCTCGCCTAAAAAGAGTAAAATTATGAAACCTCCAAGAAAAAACAAGATTAAAGGACTTAAAAAGTCTCCCCTTCCGAGGTCGGGATTTTCTACCCATTCAGGCTTGAGCTCTAATCGCTCAACAGTTATATTATCATTTGAATTGCTCATTGAAGTTCCCCCTTCAGCTCTTCAAGTTGATGAATAACTACTTCTCTATCTTTTTCTTCTAATTCGTGAGGGCTATATCTCGCTTCTTCAAAAAGAAAGGTGATATTTGAAACAAAATTTTCAGCAGAGGGTATTTTTTTACTAATTTCTTCTTTGAATTCCCTAGGGGTCATAGATTCGTGGTTTTCTGCCCCTTTTTCTTCTAGTACTCTAGTCATTTCGTGGTAAGAATTTATAACAGTGCTCCTTACATCGCTTCCTTCGTCGATTTCAGTTATGGCCTTATCTAGAGTGCTAGTGAGAGAGTCTTCTATGGTGTCTTCTTCGATTTTTTCTTTCGAATATATATCACTCTTGATTCCGGAAATATCGTACTCGCCTCTACCTTTATCTATTTTCCTCCCATAGACCTTTAAGTATATATAAATTAAAAAGAACGTACTTACGAGGGCAAGTAATAAAATGAATCCTATATTGAGAAACGGATCTGGTAGGGTAGATCCAATCTCAAATGGAACTGTAACATCAGGTAAAAGGTTGAATAATAAAGTAAATGGCCAAAATCCAAAAATCACTACTACAAGACTACCAAAGAAAACAAAGATCCAAAATCCCAAAAGTAAGATGTTACTAAACATAAAATCGCTTTCTTTTTTGGATCGGTAGGAGATAAAGGTAATATAGGAAAGAGGGATGAAAATCATTAAGATTGTGGTGACTAGAGCTATATTTCTGCTCATGCCAGGGAAAAAAATAACTCCATTTGTCCCGTTTATCCTCAAATCCATTAAATTACCAATGAACCACGATGATAACAAGACGATGAAGATAGATAAGGCCAGGAGCTTCTTTTCTTTTAGGTCCATCGGTGTTATTTATCCCCATGACTGGTATTTTACCTTTCCCCCCTTCCTTGCCATTCTTAAATTTTCCTAGCATTCTTATACAACTTCTTCCGAATGTTTTATTTATCTAGACCTGAATCGAATAGATATTATGTTCGAAGAAGAGTACCAACTTGATTATTTCGCGGAGAACGATTTCATCAGAAAAAAGTGTAATGAGTGCGGTTCGCATTTTTGGACTTTGAACGAAGAGATGGAAACGTGTCAGGACGCTCCCTGTACTGAATTTGATTTTATAGGCTCTCCTCCTACTGATCGAACTTTTTCAGTTCAAGAGATGAGAAAATTCTTTATAGATTTTTTTGAAAAAAGAGGACATACTCCTTTGGAAAGGTATCCTGTCGTGGCAAGATGGAGAGATGATGTATTACTAGTCCATGCTAGCATCTATGACTTTCAGCCTCATGTGACTTCCGGTCAAGTAGATCCACCTGCGAATCCTTTGGTGGTTTCTCAGCCATGTATCAGATTACCCGATGTCGATGAAGTAGGCAGAACTGGAAAACATCAAACTGGCTTCGAGATGCTCGGACATCATTCTTTTAATACTGTTGATAAACCTGTCTATTGGAAGGAAGAAACCGTGGAATACTGTCATGAACTGTTGAAGGAAATGGGTGTAGATGAAAAATTGATAGCTTATAAGGAGCATCCTTGGATTGGTGGTGGAAACGCCGGTCCTTCTTTAGAGGTCAATGTTCAGGGTCTCGAAGTTTCTACGTTGGTCTTCATGAATTTGGAGGAAAACCATAAAGGAAAGATTGAATTGAACGGAGATAATTACTCTCCACTAGACCTCAACGTTGTAGACACTGGCTACGGCCTTGAAAGGCTAGCTTGGATCACGGAAGGAGCTCCCACGATATATGATTCTGTTTATCCTGATATGATTGACTACATAGTTGATAAATTAGATTTTGAGCATCCTATAAAAGATGAAAGCTACAAGAAAATGCTTGAAGAATACACTAATCTTGCTGGGACCTCGGATAAAGACTACAGAGATGAATCTTTATTAGACAATTTGATGGGGAGACTTTCGAAATACGAAATAAGTATGGATAGGGAAAAAGTTGTGAAGATATTATCAACATTAAGAGGAGTATATACATTAGCGGATCATAGTTATACCATAGCTTTGATGCTTTCTGATGGTGTGGTCCCTTCAAATGTTGAAGAGGGCTATCTTGCAAGGATGATGATAAGACGGGCTCTTAGACAGATAAACAGGATGGAAAAGGAGCTCTCTCTTCTAGAGCTCGTGGAAAAACAAATGGATATACATTCAGACATAATAGATTTAGGAAAAAAACAACTTGTTTTCGATATACTTGACAAGGAAATTGAAAAATATGATGCTACACTAGAGAAGGGCAAAAGGATGGTCAAAAGAGAATTAAAAGAGATGGCCGAGGGCGAAATTCTTTCAACTGAGAAACTTATAGAATTCTATGACACCCATGGAATCCATCCGACCATAGTAGAAGAAATTTCTAAAGATTTTAATATCAAAGTTGATGTGCCAAAGAACTTCAATTCTATGTTAGCTGAAATGCATGAGTCTTCCACAGAAGATATTCAAGAAGATTTGGAAGAAGATATCGGGGAAAAAATAGATTTACCTGAAACAGAACCGCTGTATTACCATAATCCAAATGCGCAGACTTTTGATGCTGTGGTTATAGATTCCAAAGAGGATGAAGTCGTGCTGGATAGGACTTTGTTTTATCCGGAAGGTGGGGGCCAACCAGCTGATCATGGTATTCTTATAACTGATACAGCTAGCTATCCAGTAAGACATGTCCGAAAGAACGACGGCGTCATAATACATGAGATAGATGGAGAGATACCTAAAGGGGAGGCCGTGAAAGGTAAAGTGGATTGGGAAAGACGGATGGCTTTAACTAGGCACCATTCAGCTACACACATAATCATGAGTGCTGCTAGAGAAGTTTTGGGAGACCATGTTTGGCAGAAAGGTGCTCAAAAAGACGTCGAAAGCGCAAGATTGGATCTATCACATTTTAAAAGAATAAGTCATGAAGAGTTGAAAGAGATTGAAAGGATAGCGAATAAGCTCGTTCTAGAAGACATCCCAGTAAAGAAAGAAGAACTCACTAGAGATGAAGCCGAAAAGAGATTTGGATTCAAACTGTATCAGGGCGGTGTTCCAGAGAGCGATATAATAAGGGTGGTTCACATCTCTGATGTGCAAGATTACGATGCACAGGCGTGTGGAGGCACCCATGTCAATAGAACATCTGAAGTAGGTCCAATAAAAGTATTAGGTACTCAGAGGATTCAAGACGGCGTTGAACGACTAACATATTCTGCCGGAATGGTAGCTGTAGAAAATATACAGCGCCAAGAAGATCTTTTGAAAGAAGCTTCGTCTAAATTCAAAGTCAGTCCTGAAGATCTCCCGGATACAGCGGAACGCTTCTTCAATGAGTGGAAGGAACGCGGTAAAGAGATAGAAAAACTAAAGAAATACAAGTCTGTGGCGATGGCGGAGGAACTACTTCCTGGAGAAGAAGTAGAAGGAGTTGAGTTAATCTCAGAAATTGTGGATATGGGCACGAAAGAGATGTTATCAACTGCTGAAAGGATAACGTCTGAGGAGGGTAGAGTGGTTTTATTGGCTTCAGAAGGAGAAAATGTGAATCTCGTTTTTTCACGTAGTGATGATCTAGAGCTTAACATGATCGAGATTTTAAATGAAGCTGCTAAAAAGATAAACGGAGGTGGCGGTGGTTCACCTAAAACGGCTCAGGGTGGTGGCAGTAGACCTGAAGGAAGAGAAGACGCTCTAGAGAAAGGTAGAAAACTGGTATTGGAAAGGATTTGAGATGTTTAATTGATTGTAAGTTTGGAATACAACAAAATACTTTTTAAAAAGAAGTGCTTAATTATTTAGGTGAGGAGTTTTGTCAAAATATAGTGCGATATTCCATCTTCATGATGAGGAAAGAGTAACAACTGCAATTTCAAACATAATCAATCTAATAAAAGACCTAGGAGAAGAAGATTTAGATATTGAATTACTGATGAACGGTACTGGAGTGAAGATTATGTTGAAAGAAGGGGAGTATGTTAATAAGGTAGATTATCTTTCCAATAAAGGAGTAGTATTTTGTGTTTGCTCCAATAGTTTAAAGGCACTAGATATTAAAGAAAATGATGTGATTGAGGGAACAAAGATAGTCCCTTCTGGTGTTGGAGAATTGGTTAAAAAGCAGAATGAAGGTTGGAACTACATAAAAATATAGAGGGATATGATGGAAAATATGAAGGAAAAAGATCATGATCTTACTATCTTGCAGATGAACGATAGCCATGCTTACTTGGACTTACATGATGAATATTTTTGGAAAGACGGAGAGCAGATATATAAAAAGGTTGGAGGATATGGTAGGATA
>Ga0207421_10003427_pt1 | contig 18880 bp, 19 predicted proteins | sample SodLakKL_010_SED_4_FD_187542 | JGI IMG/M metagenome (GOLD analysis project Ga0207421, IMG submission 187542) | Alkaline sediment microbial communities from Lake Tanatar, Kulunda Steppe, Russia - 8KL_010_SED (SPAdes) (version 2) | ecosystem: Environmental > Aquatic > Non-marine Saline and... | reverse complement strand
CATAGGTCGCGATCAGAGCCAACAGACCCGTCAACCCGAAACGCGAACCCTCACTGAACCCCACGACGAACCTTCCACACGTAACCGGCGCGCAGGGGCGAGCCGTCCTCGATCTCCGCGGCTTTCGGAACCGTGCCTCGGATGTCTCGGTCGGCGAGGATCGGGGACTGCCGGCCACCTGGACGCAGCGGGCAGCCAACAGCCTGACCGGCTCGGCGTACGCTCGGGCCTGTCGCGACGAAGCCCGTGCGACCGAGGAGCGTACGTGTCACCCCAGCCGGCACTCAACCGCAACGATCTACGGCAGTACGACCTGCTCGCGGACCAGTGGTGGGAACCGAGTGGCGAGTTCGCCGCGCTGCACTGGATCGCGGCGTCCCGGGGGGAACTGCTCCCTGCGGCGCCGCCCGAAGGTGGCTGGCTGCTCGACGTCGCCTGTGGCGGTGGCCTGCTCGCCCCCCACGTCCCGAGGGGCTACCGGCACGTCGGGATCGATCTGGTCGAGTCGGCGCTCGCGCTCGCTGCTGCGAACGGCGTGGAGACGCTCCGAGCGGATGCCCTGACGTTGCCCTTCCCGGACCGGTCGTTCCACGTGGTCGTCGCCGGTGAGATCCTGGAGCATGTCACCGACCTGGACGCGGTGGTGGCGGAGATCTGCCGTGTCACCCGCCCCGGCGGGTGGGTGATCATCGACACGATCGCCGACACCCGCTGGGCCCGGCTGTCACTGGTCGCGGTCGCCGAACGTCTGCCCGGGGGACCCCCGCGCCGGTGCCACGATCCGGAACTGTTCGTCGATCCGGCACGACTGCAGGAGTTGTTCGCCGCTGGTGGGGTGGAGATGCGGTTCCACGGACTCGCCCCGTCCCCCCTGCAGTACCTGCGGTTCGCGGCGACCCGGAAGGGCGACGTCACGATGCGACGGACGCGGTCGCTGGCCGGTCTCTACGCCGGGAAGGGCCACCGCCGACCCGGCGGCGTCGGAGCGGCTGCGACCTCGTCCGACATCGAGGCAGCACTGCGAGGTGCAACGTGACCACTCCGACGCAGATCGCCGAGGACCTCGCGACGACCTTCGCGGAGCGGGCGGCCGAGCACGACGTGCCCGCCGCGTTCCCCCGAGCTGACGTCGATGACCTCCGTCGATCCGGGTTGCTCGGGCTGCTGGTGCCCGTCGAGCAGGGCGGGATGGGTGGTGGGTTCGCCGACTACGTCGCGGTCGCGCAACTGCTCGCCCGCGGGGCCGGGTCGACGGCGCTGTTGTTCAACATGCACGCGTCGGTGACGGGCTCGCTCGCTGCCGTGCCCGAGGATCTGGCCCGTTCACTCGGCGCGACCGATGGCTTCTTCGCCCATCGCGAGAAGGTGCTGACCGCGGCCGCACAGGGTGCGATGTACGGCGTCGCGATCACCGAGCGTGAAGCAGGTTCGCGCCTCTCGGCGATGCAGACCACCTACGCCAGGAACGGTGACGGCTACCGCGTGGTCGGGCACAAGTCCGTCTGTTCGGGTGCAGGACATCTCGATCAGTACCTGGTCGCGGCCCGCGCCGCTCCCGAGCATGGTGGCACCGACGATCAGCCGCGGGTCTCGCACTTCCTGGTACCGGCGGGCGCCGGCATCGAGGTCGCCGACACCTGGGATCCGCACGGCATGCGCGCCACGGCCAGCAACAGCATGACCCTCGATGTCTGCGTGCCAGCCGATGCGCTGCTCGGGGGCGTCGAGGGGCTCGCGGTGATCCTGTCCCACGTCATGCCGCAGTGGCTGGTCGCCTCCTACGCCGCGGTCTACGTCGGCGTCGCTCGTGCGGCCGTTGACGAGGCAGCCCGCTACCTCGGTGAGCGGGTCGTCACCGGCGAGCGCGGCGGTCTGCGACACGTCGGGTTCGTCCGCAGCCGCGTGGGCCGCGCCGATGCTGACGTCGAGGCAGCGCGACTGGTGCTCGAGGACGCCGCCCGCAGGATCGACGCGGCACCCGGGGATCCGGAGACCAACCGGGCCGTCTACCGCGCCAAGCTGCTCGCCGGCGACACCGCAGCTGCTGTGGCCGCATCGATGACCGAGACCTGCGGGTTGGGCGCCCTGCGCCGCGGGTCCACACTCGAGCGGATCCTGCGCGACGCCCGCAGCGGGCCGCTGATGCCGCCCTCCTCCGACGTGGCGGCAGATGTGCTCGGCACTGCGGCACTCGGACTGGACCCTTTCGACGGAACGGACATCACCCCGTGGTAACCACCGCAGCGATCACCGGCCGCGGTTGGGCCGCTCCGCCACCCGTCAGGCAACAGGAGTTGTGGGACGGCTTCTTCGAGGACCACTTCGATGGGCACCGGCTGGCCCGGGCCGCCTGGAACCGCTCCGGTGTGCAGACCCGCCACGGCGCCGTGGATCCTCGCGTCGAGGACGTCTCGACGTGGGGAACCGAACAGCGGATGCAGCGGTTCGTGACGGAGGCGATGCCGCTCGGCGCCGCGGCGATCACCGACGCGCTGAAGGACGCCGGCCTGTCGGCCGGCGATGTGGGGCAGTTCGCGGTCGCGACCTGCACCGGCTACGCCACACCGGGCCTGGACATCCTGCTGGCACGGGACCTCGGCATGCCGGTCTCGACCCAGCGTCTGCACATCGGCCACATGGGGTGCTACGCCGCGATCCCGGGCCTGTCGATGATGGCCGCGCAGACCGCCGTCCGCGGCGAGCCGAGCATGCTGCTGTGCCTCGAGCTCACCAGCCTGCATGTCCAGCCACGCGATGACTCCGGCGGCCGTCCAGACCTGGAGCAGGTGGTCGCGCATGCGCTGTTCAGCGATGCGGCCGCGGCGGTCGTGGTCGCGCCCGATGCTCCCGGGGTGGAGGTGATCGACGTCGTGGCACGCACCGACGTGGAGCACTCCGAGCTGATGACCTGGGACGTCACCGACGTCGGGTTCCGGATGGGGCTGTCGCCGAAGGTCCCCAACGTGCTGGCTGAGCACGTCGCCGGCGCCGTCGATGAACTGCTCGGCCGCCACGGTCTGACGATCCCTGACGTGGCCCGCTGGGCGATCCACCCGGGTGGGCCGCGCATCGTCGACGTCGTCGCCGACCGCCTCGGACTGGATGACGACGCGGTCGGGATGTCCCGGCAGGTCCTGGCCGATCATGGCAACTGTTCGTCCCCGACCGTGCTGTTGATCCTCGACCGGATCATGGAGGCGGGGCTGGACGCGGGGGACCCGGTCGTGCTGATGGCCTTCGGGCCGGGCCTCACGCTCTACGCGGCGCTGCTCCGAGCCCGGTGAGCTCGGTCACCTCGGTGATGCTGCGTTGCTGGCCGTCCACGGTGACGGTCAGCTCGAAGGTTCTGGCGGCCAGATCGACGGCCAGGTGGGCGACCTCGTCGCCGTTGGTCCAGGTCATCGCGAGCTCGTGGTCACCGCCGTCGTGGAGCGTCCAGTCGCCGTCGAACGCGGCATGGGTGTTGCGCAGCCGGAGGAGGGCCAACTGCTGCTGGACGACCGGGCGGGTCATCGCCTGCTCGATCTCCGCCGGGGTGTAGTGGTGTCGGTTGATGTCCCGCCCGACGCCGGTGGCGTGGAGCAGTTCGACATCGTTGTGTCCGGCGAACAGACCCACGTAGTAGATCTGCGGGACGCCCGGCAACCACACCTGGAGCATGCGCGCGATCAGGTAGGCGCGGTCGTCGGCGCCGAGTGCGTCGAAGAAGGTGCAGTTCACCTGGTAGAGGTCGACGTTGGACGCCGCCGCGCCGGTCGCCAACCGGCTGCTGCCGTGACTGTGTTCGTGGATGCCCTCGACGAGTTCGTCGACCTCCTCGGCGCTGAGCAGGCCCAGGTTCTCGACGTTCGACGCATCCGGGCCGACATCGATGACCCCGATGCCGTCGTGGGTGTCGAGGACGGTCACCGCGTTGTGGGGGCGAAGCCGTGCCCAGCGGCGCAGCCGCGTCGTGCGTCCCGTGTAGAGCGCGTGCAGGACCAGTGGCGGCAGGGCGAAGTCGTAGACGAGATCGACCTTCTCGGCGATCTCCACCTGCTTGCGCCAGTAGGAGTGCACCTCGACCAGCACCTCGATCCCACGGGCATGGCACAGGGCCGTCAACTCATCGATGAAGGCGAAGGTCTCCGGGGTCATGAACGAGGAGGTCCCAGCTGTCTTCACCGCGTAGCCGACCGCGTCCAGACGGACCATCTCGATGCCGTGCGTGGCGAACCGGTCGAGGATGGCCTCGAGGTAGGCCCGTGACTCCGGAGCGTGGACATCGATGTCGATCTGCGCGGGGGTGAAGGTCGTCCACACGATGTGCTTCGAGCGGTCGGCAGCCTGCACCGGAGTCAACGGCAGCCCGGGCCGTGGTCGGTAGATCGTGAGCAGATCCTGCTCGGTCGCACCCTCGGGGAAGACCCGGTCCAACGTGAGGAACATCCGGGCGTGTGGTGAGTCGTGGCCACGCGCGAGGAAGTCCTGGAACTGCGGAGACTTCGCCGAGACGTGGTTGACGATCAGGTCGGCCATGATCGGCAGCGAGCTCCCGAGTTCGTCGACGTCCTGCCAACTGCCCAGCCGCGGATCGACCTCACGGTGGTCGATCGGATCGAACCCGGCGTCCGACCCGTCGATCGGGTCGAAGAACGGCAACGCGTGGATCCCGCCGAAGACACCGTGCAACGGCCCCTGCAGGAGGTCCCGCACGCCGGCGAAATCACCGGCGAGCCGGTCGACGTAGGTGATCAGCTGAGCCTGGTTGCGCACGGGGGCCTCGACGGGTGACGCAGGTGACGCGGGTGAGCAGCGTGGTGCCTGCGGAGTGGCGTGGCGACGGAGGGTAGGCGGCCCGCCGTGCCGATGGACCTCCGTGTCAGCAGTCGTCGTCGGGGTCGTCCAGCCCCAACGGGTCGGTTGCGTCGTCCCGGTGGTAGACGCGCTGGACCTTGCCGACGGCGGTCCGTGGCAGCGCGCCCTGCGGGTGCAGGACGACCCGGGGGGTCACGCGCAGGCGACTCGTCAGGTCCCGGCCCAGCCGGTCGGCCAGCCCCGCGGGGACGGAGGGTGCGGCCACCTCGGCATGGATCTCCAGCGCCGCCAGCGTCTCCCGTCGGTCGACCACCATCGCGTAGGCGCCGTTGAGTTCCTCGGCCTCGAGGATGACGGTCTCGATCTCGCGCGGGAAGACGTTCACCCCGCGGATGATCAGCATGTCGTCGGTCCGTCCCTCGATCCGCGCGATCCGTGGGTGGGTACGACCGCAGGTGCACGTTCCCCGTCGCAGCGACGTGACGTCGCCGGTCCGGTACCGCACGACCGGTTGGGCCTCCTTGGTGATGGTCGTCAGGACCAGTTCGCCGCGCTGGCCGTCGGGCACGCGGGAACCGGTCGACGGGTCGAGCACCTCGGGCAGGAAGTGGTCGTCGAAGACGTGGAGGCTGCCGGGCGACTCGGCGCACTCCATCGCGACGCCGGGGCCGATCACCTCGGACAGCCCGTAGATGTCACGCGCGATCACCGGCTGGCGCGACAGCTGCGTCCAGGCGGCCTCGAGTTTGGTGCGCATCCCTTCGGACCATGGCTCAGCGCCACAGATGAGGTAGCGGAGGCTCAGGTCACGGATCCCGGCGGCCGCGGCGCGTTCGGCCAGCAGCATCCCGAACGAGGGGGTGCAGGCCAGGCCGTGCGCCTGCAGGTCGGTCAGTAGCTGCAGTTGCAGCTCGACGTTGCCGCCGGAGGCGGGGATGACGGTCGCCCCCAGTCGTTCACCGCCGTAGTGCAGGCCGAGCCCACCGGTGAACAGTCCGTAGCCGTAGGCGACGTGCAGGACGTCGTCGGCGAGCCCGCCCGCACACACGATCGAGCGTGCCACCACCTCGGCGAAGATGCCGATGTCGCGGGCGGTGTAGGCGACGATCGTCGGCTTCCCGCTGGTCCCGGATGATGCGTGCGCGCGGATCGTCGAGGACCGGGGGACCGCCAACATGCCCCAGGGGTAGGCGTCCCGGAGGTCGGACTTCTGGTTGAACGGCAGGGCGGGGAGGTCGTCGACGCTGCGGATCTCGTCGGGGTCGACGGCGGCCAGGTGGTCGCGCCAGAACTCGCTGCGGGACCGTGCGAGGTGTGCCACGAGCTCGTGGAGGGCTCGCCCCTGGAGTGACCGGCGAGCCGGTTCGCTGGCGCTCTCCGCCTCGGGACGGAACATGGTGGACACCTCTCGACCGGTGGTGATCCGACGACCCGACGACGGTAGTCCGACCGTCGGTCGCCGTGCAGGACCCACCCCGCCCCGCGACCGGTCTTCACTAGCCTTGCCGGCAGCCGTCGGCGAGATGTCGGCGTGGACCACGGGACGATACTGATGACCTCCATCCGGGTGCGCTTCCATGAACTCGATCCCTACGGCCACGTCAACCACGGGGTCTACCTCAACTACTTCGAGGAAGCCCGGGTGGAACTGCTCGAGCGCATCGGCTTCGGCCTCGGACGTCTGCAGGATCTCGGACACCACATCGTCGTCGTCGAGGTCCGCGTGAGCTTCCGGGCCCCGGCGACGGCCGGGGACCTGTTGACGATCGACAGCACGATCACCGATCTGCGACGGGTGTCGTCGACCTGGCACCAACGGATGTTGCGGGGCGACGAACTCATCGCCACCAACGATGTTCGCGCCGCCCTGACCGATCTGGACGGCCGGCCGACCGCGCCACCGCCGGGGCTGGCGGAGGCACTGCGCGACCTCGCAGCTGACCAGGGGAGCGGTGAAGCGATCACAACCGCGCGTGCGTGACCGCGTCCGAACCGGCCGCTACCCGCCGATCGTGGGGCCGTCGCGCCGCGGTGGCTCTCGGTGTTGCGGCGATGGTGATCGGCTCCTGGCAGGTTGTCGCCGCCGACGATGGCGTGCGACGAACCGCCCTGACGGTCGATGGACTGCCCGTGACGTTGCTCGAGCCGGTCACGCCCACCGCGGATGACGCCGCCGGGGTCGTCGTCGCCCACGGCTTCGCCGGGTCCCGCTCCCTGATGCGGGCTTGGGGGCTCGCACTTGCACGCAACGGCTACGTCGTGGCCCTGCCGGACCTGGCCGGCCACGGCGCGAACCCCCGGGCACTCGATCGTCACGGGGACGCGGATATCCATCGCGTTGAGGTCCTGCAGGCGGTGGAGGCCCTGATCGAACACGGTGGCCTCCAGCCGGATCGGATCGGACTGCTCGGCCACTCGATGGGCTCCGGTGCGGTCCTCCGTGCCGGGATCGATGCGCCGCAGCGCGTGGCTGCGGTGGTGGCGGTGTCGCCCACCGATGCGGCCGTGACCTCGTCGCGTCCCCGCGATCTGCTGCTGCTCGTCGGCTCGCTCGAAGGTGCCTTCGTGGCCAACGCCGAGGACCTGCTGGTCCGGGCTGGAGGCACGACGGGGGCACCCGGCTCCGGGCAGGTGGCCCGCGAGCTGCAGATCATCACCGGGGTGGAACACGTCAGCATCTTGTTCAGCGCGACCGCGCACGCCGCGTCGATCCGTTGGTTCGATGCCGCCTTCGACCGGTCGTCGCCGGGTCGCGACGGGCCCGTGCTCATCGGCTGGTGGGCGCTGTTCCTGATGGGGGTGCTGGCGCTCTGGCGGTCCGGTGCTCCGTCTCTGGTGCGGGTGGTCGACTCGCAGGTCGCGCCCGCGCGTGTGACCGCGCCACCGGGTGCCGGAAGAGCGCCGCTGCGCCGGGAACTCCTCGGTGTGTCGGCCGGAGCGTTCGGTGCGACCGCCGTCCTGGCGGTCGGCGGTCTGGTGGTTCCGATCGGAGCACTGGGCGGCATGGCCGTCGCCCCGGCCCTGGCGCTGTGGTTCGGTCTGGCCGGCGGTGTCTGGTGGGCGATCGTTGCAGGTCCGGGCCGGCCGACGGGCACGGACGCGCTGGGTGCCGCCCTGCTGCTCGGGATCCTCGTGCTGGCGTTCGGTGTGCTGGCGCCCGACGTCTGGTTGCCGTGGTTCCCGATACCCCGCCGGACGGCCTACATCCTGCCACTGGCCGCTGCGATCGTGCCGTGGACCGTGATGCTGGCCGCCGGGCTCCGTGGTCGAGGTGGTTGGTCGGCCGTCGGCTGGTGGGCCGCCACCTCGATGATCCTGGTGGTCGGGATCGCGACCGCCGCGGTCAGTGTGCCGGGCCTCGGGTTCGTGCTGCTCCTGCTGCCGTTGTTCGCGCCACTGTTGGCGCTGATCGTGGCGGTCGCGACCCCCTGGACACGGACGATCGGCTCCCCATGGGCGCCGGGACTGGCGGCCGCGGTGTTCCTGGGCTGGGCGATGGCGGTCCTGTTCCCCCTCACGTCCGGGTGACGTCGACGTGGTCACCGGACGGCTGAGGTGACGGCCGCGCTACCGTCCGTGGTCACGCCCCGGAAAGGCCCGAGATGCAGGTGGACGGCAAGGTCGCGCTGATCACCGGAGCCGGCAACGGCATCGGGGCCGCGCTCGCGCACCGGTTCGCCACCGAGGGCGCGGCGGGGCTGTTGCTCGCCGACCTCGACGGCGATGCGGTGCAACGCGTCGCCGACGGCATCGCCGCGGGGTCACCCGGGACCCGGGTCCTCGCCCGTCAGGTCGATGTCGCCGACCGGTCCCAGATCGAGCGCATGGTCGCGACCGCCACCGATGAACTCGGCCCCATCGATCTGTTGTGTTCCAACGCGGGCATCGGGACCGGGCTGGGGTTGGACGCCGACGAGGATGCCTGGGCACGGTCCTGGGACATCAACGTGCTCGCCCACGTCCACGCGGCCCGCGCGGTCATCCCGGGGATGGTGGAGCGGGGCGGTGGCTACGTGCTCGCGACCTGTTCGGCCGCCGGGTTGCTGTCGATGGTCGGTGACGCGCCCTACAGCGTGACCAAACACGCCGCGGTCGCGTTCGCGGAATGGCTGGCGATCACCTACGGCCCGCAGGGCATCCGTGTCAGCGCCCTGTGCCCGCAGGGGGTCAACACCAACCTGCTCAACGAGGGCCTTGGGGAAGGAGCACTGGCCACCCGTATCGTTCGCAGCGCTGCGGAGGTCATCGAGCCCGAGCAGGTCGCGGAGAGCGTCGTCGTCGGGCTGGCCGACGAACGGTTCCTGATCCTGCCGCACGCGGACGTGCACGACCATCTGCGGCGCAAGGCCGATGATCCCGATCGATGGATCGGTGCACTCCAGCGGTTCGCCGCGGCGGTCGAAGGCGCTGGATGAGACGGTCGGGCACGTGATGCAGCCGCCCGCTCAGCGCTCCCCGACCAGCCGTTGGTAGAGCGGGAGGGATTCGAGCCAGCCGTCGGGAGCGACGTCGCCACCCTCCAGCGCACGGTGCAGCGCGTGCCGCTGTTGCCGCAACCACGCGATCGATGCGGCCCGGTGGTCGTTGCTCAGGCTGTCGGTGTCGACCAGCGTTCCCTCGTCGCCGCGGAGCAGGTAGGGCTCCCAACCGGGCCGCAGCACCCAGGTATCCGGATCATCGAGCAGGGAGCGCAGCCGGTCGCGTTGCTCCTCGGTGAGCACGAGCGGGACCGCCCGTCGGGACTGCAGGTAGCGGGGATGGTTCGCCGTCATGCTTCGGGCTCCTCGGTCGGCGTTGGAGCGCCAGCCGACGCTCCGTCGGGTACACCCGTCTGCTCGGGGTCGCCCGCTCGCCAGGAGTCAGCGATCTCGTCCATCGCGTCGTCGAACCTTCGCTCGATCGGTACACCCAGGATAGTAGGGGCTCGATCCGTTGCGTACCGGCCCCGCCATGGTTCGGTGGCGGGGACGACCGGTGACGGTGGTTGGTCGGGCAGGATCGTCGCGACCGCGTCGAGGTAGGTGCGAAACGGCACATGCCCGGTGACGACGTTGGCGACGAACACGTCGCGGGATGCGCCGGCGGCGACGAGGACATCGACGAGGTCGTCGATGTGCACCCAGCCGAAGGTCGTGTCGGGATGGATCGGGAGCGGGTCCCCGTCGAGCAGGCGCCGCGGGATCCGTGTCCCCCAGGTGGAGGTCGGCCCGGCACCGAGGATGGCGGGTGGCCGGAGTACGGCCGCACACAGACCATCGTCGACGGCGCGCTGCACCTCGTGTTCGGCCTCGGCCTTCGTCACGGCGTACGCGCTCCCCGTGCTGCCGGCTTCCCCCGGTGCGCCTCCCGCGGTGACGAGAGGTGTGTCCTCACCCAGCACGGCATCGCCGCCGTCAGCCCGGTGGTAGACCGAGGTCGTCGAGATGTGGACGAACCGTCCGACGCCGGCCGCGAGGGCCGTGTCGACCAGGTGGGCGGTGCCGCCCTGGTTGACCGTGCGTGCCTGTTCGAGGTCTGGTCCCGTCCCGGCGGCGGCGTGGACGATCAGGTCGATCCCGGCGCACAGGTCCGCGTCCACTGCCTCGAAGCCACCGTCCAGTTGCAGGACCCCGATCTCCTCGAGGGCGGACGACGCGGTCCGCACGACGGCGGTGACCTGATCACCCTGCTGGCTGTAGCGGCGTGCGATACGACCGCCCACGAAGCCGGTCGCGCCGGTGATCAGTACACGCATGGGCCGTCCTCGGGTCGTCGCGTTCGGATGGCGCCCGACGCCGGGCGCGATGCAGGCCCGAGTCAAGCACGTCCGCGGCGGTGCCAGCCTCGGTGGTCCGCCTGGCCGGCCGGTACCGACGATCGGGTGGGTGACCGCCGATAGGCTCGGCGACCACGCCCCGTCACACGTCGAACCTCGCACCCACCCACCCCGAAGGGATCAGCATGTCGCAGGAGATGGAGTACCGCCGCCTCGGTCGTTCCGGGATCAAGGTCAGTGTCCTGAGCTTCGGTTCCTGGGTGACCTTCAAGAACCAGGTCGACGTCGACAAGGCCGTGGACTGCATGGCGGCGGCGTACGACGCCGGCGTCAACTTCTTCGACAACGCCGAGGCCTACGCCGGTGGTGAGTCCGAACGCATCATGGGCGAGGCCATCCGCAAGCTCGGCTGGCCGCGCCACAGCTACCTCGTCTCCAGCAAGTTCTTCTGGGGCCTGCACAAGGGGCCGAACTCCCGCAACACGCTCAACCGCAAGTACCTCCTGGAGGCCGTGGACGCGTCGCTCGAGCGCTTCGGGCTGGACTACCTCGACCTGATCTACTGCCACCGTGCCGACCCGGACACCCCGATCGAGGAGACCGTCCGGGCCCTGTCGGACGTCATCGACCGCGGCAAGGCCTTGTACTGGGGTACCTCGGAGTGGACCGCCGACGAGATCCGCGCCGCCTGGGATGTCGCGGACCGCAACGGGTGGCACAAGCCGGTCACGGAGCAGCCCCAGTACAACCTGTTCCACCGTGAACGCGTCGAGAAGGAGTACGCGCGGCTCTACGAGGACATCGGGCTCGGCACCACCATCTGGTCGCCGCTGGCCTCGGGACTGCTCACCGGCAAGTACCTCGATGGGATCCCGGACGACAGCCGCGGCGCGCTCGAAGGCTACGACTGGCTGCACGACAAGCTCACCGACGGGGAGTCGAACGCCAAGGTCCGCGCGTTGAAGGATGTCGCCGACGAGCTCGGTGTGACGCTCGCGCAGCTGTCCATCGCCTGGTGCGCACGCAACCCCGATGTCTCCACGGTCATCACGGGTGCATCGCGGGTGGAGCAGGTGCACGACAACATGGGCGCCCTGGATGCGCTCGCGAAGCTGACCCCGGATGTCGCCGAGCGGATCGACACGATCTTCGCCTGAGCGGCGGTCCGTCCGGTCAGGTCACGTCGCGGTGGCGGAGCCCCCGCGTGATGGAACAGGGACCCTTCCCGGTCCCGGAGGTGCGATCATGATCAACGTGCGGCATGCCGGGCTCGCCGACCTCGGGGTGCTGATCCCGTTGTTCCGCGGCTACCTCGACTTCTACGGACAGCCGGCCTCCGAGCCGGACGCCGGGGCGTTCCTGGCAGCCCACCTCGACGCCGGAACCTCGATCATCCTGGTCGCCGAACGCGATGGGGACGGGGTCGGGTTCGCCCAGCTGTATCCCACCTGGGACTCGCTGTCGCTGACCTCGAGGTGGATCCTGTACGACCTGTTCGTCGACCCCGCCGCCCGGCGTGGTGGGGTCGGCCGCGCGCTCGTCGCATCAGCACTGGACGTCGCCAGGGACAGCGGCGCCGGGTCGATGTCGCTGGACACGGCGGTCGACAACGAGCCGGCGCAGGCGCTCTACGAGGAGTTGGGCTTCGAGCGTGACGAGGTGTTCGTCACCTACCACCACGCGCTGTCGGACTGACCGCCGCGACCGGATGGCCCTGGCACCGGCCATCGGGCGGACCTGTCACCAACCGCGGTGCAGCGGCCGCCCCTCCGCGTACCCGGAGGCGGCCTGGACCCCGATGACGGCGCGTTCGGTGAACTCGTCCAACGTGGCGGCACCGGTGTAGGTGCAGGCGCTGCGGATGCCGGCCGTGATCACGTCGACGAGGTCCTCGACCCCCGGCCGCTCGGGATCCAGGTACTGCCGCCCCGACGAGATGCCCTCCTCGAACAGGCTCTTGCGGGCGCGGTCGAACGCGCTCTGCTGCCCGGTACGGCGCTGGACGGCACGTGCGGAGGCCATCCCGAACGACAGCTTGTAGGCCCGACCGTCGGCGTCGTGTTCGAGGTCGCCCGGGGACTCGTAGGTCCCGGCGAACCAGGATCCGATCATCACGTTGGAGGCGCCGGCGGCCAGCGCGAGCGCGACGTCGCGTGGATGGCGGATGCCTCCGTCCGCCCAGACGTGGGCGCCCAGTCCGCGGGCCTCGTCGACGGTCTCCAGGACGGCGGACAGCTGCGGGCGACCGACCGCGGTCATCATCCGGGTCGTGCACATCGCGCCGGGACCGACACCGACCTTGACGATGTCCGCCCCGGCCTCGATCAGCTCACGGGCACCGTTACGGGTCACGACGTTGCCGGCCACCACCGGCACCTGTGGATCGAGTCCGGCGACCTCCTGCAGGGCGTCGAGCATGCGGTCCTGGTGGCCATGGGCCGTGTCCAGCACCAGGACGTCGGTCTCTGCGTCGAGCAGCAGCTTGGCCCGGGTGGCGACATCGCCGCCCACACCGATCGCGGTGGCGATCCGTAGCCGGCCCTGCGCATCCAGCGCCGGGTCGTACAGCGTCGAGCGCAGTGCGCCGGTCCGTGTCAGCAGCCCGACGAGCCGCCCGTCATCGTCCACGACGGGTGCCAGGCGGTGGCGCGCCTCGGCCAGCAGGTCGAACGCGGCCCGCGGATCGACGTCGCGGGGGAGGGTCGCGAGCTCGCGGGCCATGACCTGGCTGATCTGGGTGAACCGGTCGACCTCACGCAGATCACGGGGGGTCACGATGCCGATGGGCACCTGGTCATCGACGACCACGGCCGCCTGGTGGGCACGCTTGGACAGCAGGTTCAGCGCGTCACCGACGGTGTCGGTGGGTGACAGCGTGATGGGCGTCTCGAACACGGGGTCGCGGGCCTTGATGTCCGCGATGACCTCGCGGACCACCGGCAGCGGGATGTCCTGCGGGATCACCGCCAGCCCGCCGCGGCGCGCGAGCGTCTCCGCCATGCGCCGTCCCGACACCGCCGTCATGTTCGCAGCGACCAACGGGATCGTCGTGCCGCTGCCGTCGCCGGTCGTGAGATCGACATCCAGGCGCGAGTTGATGTTCGACCGGGCGGGCACGAGGAAGGCGTCCTCGTAGGTCAGGTCGTGCGGTGACTGCCGGTCGTCGAGGAAGCGCATGGTGGGCCTTTCGCTTGCCGGTCAGCGACCGTACCGCTCTGTCGGTCCGATCAGCCGCCGCGGCCCCGGAACGCCCGGAGGTTCTCGCTACCGCCGGGCGGTGGGTTCGGGCCGCAGCGCGGCGTCGATGACGTCACATCGTCACCGCCACACGCCCAGCAGTAGTAGACGAGCCGGATGCCGGATGGTGCCCACTGGTCGCCGCGCCCCTTCTCCCGCAGCGTCGAGGTGGGCACTCCCTCGATGTCCTCCGAGCCGCACAGGCTGCAGCGCACGCTCGTGTCCCGGTCCCAGGTGTGGCCGCAGCGGCCGCAGGTCAGCAACAGACGGTCGTCCCCGTCCGATCCGTCCTCACGCCGGCCCGTGAGGTCGTCGTCCTCGCCGCAGGTGGGGCAGGCGACCAGGGGCATGTTCGGAGCCTTCGATCGTCGGGTGGGGGCGGTGCAGCGGCCAGCAACCGTACTCCGGATGCGGCACCGGACCGGAAGCTCGAGTACCATCGAGTCAATGGATACTGAGCGATCTTCGACCGGCCGAGCCGGCGCCGTGGCGACACCGTCACCGTCGGTCCAGCGTCGCGCTGCGGTCCACCACGCCCTGGGCGAACCGCACCGGCTCGCGATCGTCGACGCCCTGCGGTTCTCGGACCGCACCCCGTCGGAACTCGCGGCGATGACCGGACTGGGGTCCAACCTCACCGCCTTCCACCTCAACGTGCTGGACGATGCGGGACTGATCACCAGGACCCCGTCGGAGGGTGATGCGCGTCGCCGCTACATCCAGCTGCGACCGGACCTCGACGTGGCCCTGCGGCTCCGGTCGACGATCACCGCGCACGACGTGCTCTTCGTCTGCACCCACAACTCCGCCCGCTCACAACTGGCCGCGGCGCTGTGGCAGCACCGCACCGGCCGTCCCGCCCGCTCCGCCGGCCATGACCCCGCACCCGAGGTGCACCGGCTGGCCGTGGACGTGGCGGCGGAGCATGGGCTCGACCTGTCGGCCGCCCGGCCGCAGGGGTTCGCCGCGGTGGCCGATGAGCCGGCGGATCTCATCGTCTCGGTCTGTGACCGCGTCCGCGAGGCCGGCTTGCCGCTCGACGCGCCGACGTTGCACTGGTCGATACCGGACCCCGTCGGCGATCGCCGCGACCGCTTCGAAGCGGCCTACGAACAGCTGGCCGAGCGGGTCGCTGCACTGGCGAGCCTGGCACGGGCCGCCTGATGGCCGTCAGCCGATCCACCCCTCCCCGCACCGTGGACCCACACGGGCGTGCATCCCAACTGGAAGGTCCTGAGATGTCCGACATCCCGTCCGTGTTGTTCCTCTGCGTCCACAACGCCGGGCGGTCCCAGATGGCCGCCGGCTTCCTGCGCCACCTCGGTGGCGACCGGATCCAGGTGCTGTCCGCAGGCTCCGAACCCGCGGACCAGATCAACCCCTCCGCGGTCGAGGCGATGGCCGAGAAGGGCATCGACATCACCGATCAGACCCCCAAGCCCTGGACCGACGAGACCATCGGGACCGCCGACGTCATCGTCACGATGGGCTGCGGGGACACCTGCCCGGTGCTTCCGGGCAAGCGCTACGTCGACTGGGAACTCGAGGACCCCGCCGGCAAGGGGGTCGAGTCGGTCCGCCCGATCCGCGACGACATCGAGCACCGCGTCCGGGGCCTGATGGAGGAACTCGCCGTCAGCCCAGAGGGCGACTGATCCGCGTCGCCGCGGTCCCGGAACCTCAGAACGTCCCGCGCAGGTGTGTTGGCGAAAGGCGGGTGACCAGCGCCTCCAGCGGCCAGGTGAGCAGCAGAGCAACCAGGCCGAGCACGGGGATCCACCACGCCAGCACCATGCCGACGGCGACCGTGACGATGCCGCTGCCCCAGGCCGTCACCGCGTAGCGGAACCCGCCGTGGGGGATCGCCGGGTCCAGGACGTCGGTGACGTGTGCACGAACCAGCAGGAGGACGTGCACGATGCTGAGTGCGCCGATGACCGCGAGGTACAGCAGCACCGCAGCCCGCGCGGTCGGGTCCTGCCCGAGCAGTCCGGAGGGGTAGGGCACCAACGCCACGCAGCCGAGCAGCAGCAGGTTCAGAGCGATCAGGCCGGGTTCCACGGCCGTCAAGCGTGCGAAGAAGCGGTGATGGATCCACCAGTAGTGGGCGACCAGTGCGAAGCTGATAACGAACGCGATCACCTGCGGCACCTGATCCTGCATCGCTCCTGCCAGCTGCCCCGGAGCCACGTTGGGGATCTCGATGGCCAGGACCAGCAGGGTCAGCGCGATGGCGAAGATGCCATCACTCAGGTTCGCGACCCGTTGGAACGGTGCGGACCCGCTGGCGTACCAGCCGCTGCGTTCTTCGGTCTCGGTCACCGTGGCCCCCGGTTGCTGACGGTCATCGAGCCTAACGGGGTCCCGGAGCGCGGGTGGGTCAGGGCGAGGTCGCGTACCTCGCTCGTTGGCTGGTCTCGCGCGGTTGGTCGACGAGGTCAGCGCCGAGCGGTGACCACGAGCGTCTCGATCGGGAACGAGACCCCCGCATCATCGGTGTGGGGCGCCAACCCTTCGCTGATGTCGGCGATGAGGGCGTCGATCACCTCGGCGTCGAGGTCGGCGATCACGCCGCCCAACGGTGAGCTCGCGGTCTCGCCACGCAGGAACGCTGCGGGGGAGCTGACCCGCAGTGGCCAGATGACGATCCGTGCCTCGACGTCACGGAAGCCGGCAGCGCGGACGAGGGCGACGATCTCGTCGCGGTCCCCGAAGCTGAAGGGCGAGGCCATGCCCTCCGCCGCAGCGTGACCGACGTGTCGTCGCAGACCATCGACGAGCGGCCGGTAGCCGGGCTGGTGGTCCAGGGGGCGGCAGACGCTCAACCCCAGACGGCCGCCTGCTGTGGTCACCCGGTGCATCTCGGCGAGCGCCGCCGGCCGGTCGCCGAAGAACTGCAGTCCCTGCTGGCAGCAGACGACATCGACGTGGCCGTCCTCCAGGGCAAGGGCGTCCGCACTCGCTTCCTCCCACCGGATCGCGCGGTTCGCGGCAGCCTCCTGGGCCGCGGCGAGCATCCCCGGGTTGAGGTCGACCGCGACCACCTCACCATCGGGTTCGACCCGCTCGGCGGCATGCCGGGCGACCACACCCGTTCCGCAGGCCACGTCCAGGACGCGGTCGCTGGGCCGCACCTGCAGACGGTCGACCAGATCTCGCGCCGAGGTGTCGAACAGCAACGGGACGAGGAAGCGCTCGTAGGCCGTCGCGCTGTCTTGCTCGAGTTGCCAGCCATGCGCGGCAGTTGTCTGGGCCATGGTCTCCTCCTTCATCGGTCGGTGCGAGGATCCTGGCGCATGGTCGGCCCCCCGACATCCGTGGAACCACGGGTTCCCACCACGGGTTCTGTGCATCCGTCGGGGGACCCATGGCACCCTCGGGAGGTGATCTCCGAAGCTGATGACCCGACCGAACGCGGTCGCGCCGCGCTTGCCGCCTGCGACTGGGAGGGCGCACGCGCGTGTTTCGAGGAGGCCGTTGCCACCGTCGGTTCGGCCGCAGCCCTGGACGGTCTCGGCCAGGCGCACTACTGGCTGGGCCACTACGACCGCGCGCTCAGGCTCCGCGAACAGGCATACGCCGCCTACCGCCGACAGGGCGAGGTGCGCGCCGCCGGTGGGGTGGCGGTCGAACTCGGCGCCCTGCACCTCTGGGTCCACGGCAACGGGGCAGCGTGCGACGGCTGGATCGGGCACGCCCGACGCATGCTGGATGATCAGGGCGACTGTGTGGAGGTTGGCTGGCTCGAACTGCTGCTCGCGTCGATGGCGGACGATGTGGCCGAACACGAGGCACGGGCGCGCACCGCGCTCGACGCCGGGCGACGCTTCGATGACCCTGGGCTGGAGTACGACGCGCTCGGCCACATCGGGCTGTCGTTGGTCCGTCGCGGGGAGGTGGCCGAGGGGATGCACCGGATCGACGAAGCGGCGGCGGCCGTCAGCAGCGGTGTCGTCGCCGACCCCTGGCCGGCGGGCGAGATCTACTGCTCGCTGTTCGACGCCTGCGAGCTCGCGGTCGACGTGCGCCGAGCGGAGGCGTGGTTGGCGGCCATCGACGGCTATGTCGAGCGCACGGGTGAGCTCCCGGTGTCTGCGATCTGCCGCATGCACTACGGCGGGATCCTGCGGTCGGCCGGCCGCTGGCGTGACGCCGAGGTCGAGCTCACCGAAGCGATCGAACTGTACGACCGCACCTGGCGCGGGAGCCGGTTCGGCCCGGTGCTCCGGCTGGCCGACCTGCGTGTCCTGCAGGGCCGGCTCGACGAAGCCCGCGAGCTGATCCGCGGCCACGAGGACACCCCGGAGGCCGCGGTGCCGCTGGCCAGGCTGCATCTGGCCGAGGGGGCCCCAGCCGTCGCCGTGCGCACCATCGAACGATGCCTCGTGCGTCGCGGCCGGGGGCTGGCGTCGGCGTCACTGCTCGCGTTACTGGTCGATGCGAACCTGCTAGACGGGCGGGTCGGTGAGGCCCAGACGGTCAGTGAGGAACTCGACGCGCTGGGCGAGGCGACCGGGCAACCGGCTGTTCGGGGACTCGGTGTGCTCGCCCGGGCCCGTGTGGCGATCGCCACCCGGGAACGGTCGGCGATCGACCTGCTCGAGGAGGCTCTCGGGGCCTTCGTCGAGGCCGAGCTCCCCTACGAGGTTGCGGTGACGCGCCACGCCCTCGCTGAGGAGTTGCGGGAGGAGCAACCCGAACTGGCGCGTGCTGAGGCACGCACCGCACGTGCGACCCTCGAGCGACTGCGGGCCGACCCCGATGTCCTGGCTCGTTGCGCGGTGCTCGCGGGTCGGGGTGGGTCTGCTGGTGGGGACCCTGCCGCTGCTGCGGGACTGACGCCGCGGGAGGCCGAGGTGTTGGGGTTGCTGGCCGACGGGTGGTCCAACGCGCAGATCGCCGACCGCCTGTACATCAGCATCCGCACGGCGGAGGATCACGTCAGCAAGATCCTCACCAAGTTGGGTGCCAGGAACCGGACCGAGGCGGCTGTGCAGGTGTCGCGGGTGGCTCGGCCTCGCGGGTGCTCAGCGCTGTGAGGCGGGCGGCGGTGTCGGTGACCGCCCGCATCACCGTCTCCCAGCCGACCCC
>Ga0207421_10003426_pt1 | contig 18884 bp, 20 predicted proteins | sample SodLakKL_010_SED_4_FD_187542 | JGI IMG/M metagenome (GOLD analysis project Ga0207421, IMG submission 187542) | Alkaline sediment microbial communities from Lake Tanatar, Kulunda Steppe, Russia - 8KL_010_SED (SPAdes) (version 2) | ecosystem: Environmental > Aquatic > Non-marine Saline and... | reverse complement strand
CCTCCTTTCTTTGGAGATCAAGCTCCTTTTCAAGTATAATACGATAAAATTCAAAAAGAACAAACCCGGGGAGTTATTCCCGGGCTATTACTATTGGAAGTTAAAACTTCGACAATAATAAAAAAAGGGAGGTGTCGTGAAAAGCACAACGCCCCCCCTTACTACAAAAAAGAACAGCGACTATTCCATTTCGCTAAAATCAAGACCTTCACAAGGAGACGAAGGAAAAATACCGTACCAATGGTAGGCAGCGGCATCCCACATTAATTCTGCTCCCGTGCGTGGACCGTCGCGCCGCACAGAATACGGCACGCGTTCCATTGTTAAAGGCAAGATCATCAGCAAAATAAAAAGAATAAGAATAACAGTTACAATTTGTTTCATTCTTTTCACCCCTTTGTGTTTAAAGTTCAAAAATATCTTCCTCTATATTGTTTAAATTATAATATAAATTTTGTATATGTCAATAGAGCTCGCTAAACTCTAGCTTACTTCTTCGTTGAAAAGTACAAATCCTCCATTAAGCTGATAAAAAACGCTGTAGTAATTATGTTATTTTTGCACCAGGTCCGGTTTCTCTTTCGGGCACTAAAACAATAGGTCTTTCATCATCTCCCGCAGCAAGAAGCATCCCTTCACTTTCATACCCCATCATTTTCCTCGGTTCCAAGTTAACTACTACCACTACTTCTTTTCCGAGCAAATCCTCCGGTTTATAAAAATTGGCAATACCGCTTAGAATCTGTCTTTTCTCTTCTCCAACATCAACTATTAACTTAAGAAGCTTATCGGAGTTTTCTACTTTTTCCGCCTCAAGAATTTTTCCGATTCTTAAATCTACTTTTTTGAAATCTTTAAAATTAAGCATGCTTTTTATCCTGTTTATTTTTAGACAAATCTTATTAAGTTTCGCAATAATAACCTATCTTGTCACACTAAGCAATATAACCATTGCATTATGTGCCGTTTCTATTGTCTTTTTTGCTATAAAATGTTAATCTAAAAAAAGGGAGATATTATTAAATAATATAAAGATTATGTCTGAAAAAGAAAGATCATTCGATCCTTTTAACCGGGAAAAGCCCGAGCCTGAGGATGGTGAAAATTTTGATTCGGGCGACATAGTGCCCGAGAATAAAGAGTCGTCAGTGGATAAATTAAAGAATTTACTGGAATCCAAGGGATACGTTGTTGTAAAGAGTCGTGAAGAAATAGGAGATGCACCTGTTAATCGAGACATTGAAACAAGGGAACCTATAGACTATTTACGTTACTCCAAGGGTGCGGAGAATAAGAAAGAAGAATTGAAAGCAGCAATATCTTTTCAAGAGATGCCCGAAGAAGAATTGGAAGAAAGCCTCGAAACACTTGAGGAAGAAGGCTATCAAGTTTACTACAAGGTGGTTGTGGGTATCTAGAACTATTGCCATATTAATAAAAAGATGGTATTTTCCCAGTGAGAAAACGTTTTAAAGGTCGACCTCTTAATTATAAATTAAAAATAAGATAATTAATTTATGAAAAAAGAAGAACTTGTAGAAAAATTGTCGAAAAAAACAAAGACCTCTAAAAACGAAGCTAGGGAAAGTCTGAATACTGTTTTAGACGAGATTAGTGACTCTTTGAAAAAAGGTAAGGATGTAACCCTAACCGGTTTTGGAACTTTTTCCGTTGCCAAGAGAAAGGCGCGCCAAGGTATAAACCCCAAAACCCAAGAAAAGATAAAGATTGCCGCCTCAAAGGTTCCTAAATTTAAACCGGGTAAAGCACTAAGAGATTTGATTAAAAAATAGTGCTATTCCTGTTTATTATAAAAACACCGGTACTTAGCCGGTGTTTTTAGTTGGTTAAATCCATTTTTAAAATTTAGACAATTATCATAAAAAAAACCCTACTATTTTTATTATAGCAGGGCGCTTATTCAAAGAGCTTCAACTGCTCCTCCCCTCTCCCTCTTGGCTCGTCGCATTCCACTATCTCAGCTTTTCCGAGGTACACATGTTGTTTGTACTTCTTCCAGAATTTTGCACGGAAAGCCCCTTTTGCTTGTCCCTCCGTGCTCGCTGTTGTGTGACGCTCATTCCAAGTCAAGTATTCTTTTATTAGAAATTCTCTCCCCTCTATTTCACCTATGCCGTCAATACGATACCTCTTCTTCAAATACACCACCTCCCGTTCTCCGAAATAAGATTGATGGCATTTCCTATCAAATAGAGAGAGCAGTCGGGTTTCAAAGGAAGAGGAGTATTGCCGATTCGCCTCCCTTTTTTATCCTTCTGCCATACTTTTATAGGTTGGCCGTCAGGGCTGAAAAGAGGTTTCCGCGATTCAAGATTGATACTTAAAGCACGTTGATCAGCCTCTTCTCTGCCATTTTCATAGAACGGATTCGAAAATATTCGAACCCTCCACATTGCCATCCGGCACATCTCTAAAAGTTCGCCATAAATATTGTCTCGTACCTCCGCGAATTCTTTGGAGAGATTCACAAATTCACAGCGGGCAAATAGAAAACGTACCATGTGATACCTCTTGCCGCGGGATTTTTGGTCGATACGCTCCTTGTGAAACGCATCCACCATCTCGTATCCCGCCGTCTCAAGTTCCCCGAGAAACTCCACAAGAGAGCAGTTCTCGGTAGGCTCGATAACCATGACGCCACTCGAGCGGCTTTTTCGATCATTTCGTTCTTTGAACGTCTCTTTCTCCGCACGCTTTATTCCTTGCGGAATGATATCCGGATTAGAAAAACTGAACTGCAGGGCAATCAATCGGACTGACTTATTTAATACGACCACAATGGGCCTCCTTTCGGTCCAAATCGGACCCGCTTATTTGAAGTAGTATATGAAAAGAACTGCAAATTTGCTTTATATTGTAACAACTTCTGCTACTTTTGTCAATAAATTAAGCGCGAATTCTCCTGCACATTCATTATTCATATTATCCCAACTTGACCCAGAGCAAAATTACAATTAATAGACTGTCAATTATGTTCCATAGCTTGAACAAAAAAAGAGGCGTCATAGACGCCCCTGCTTCTTTTTTGCTCTTCTATTGCTCTTCGATGACCTTCCAGGTGTCATTCTGAGGGTCGTAAAGATAAAAGTTTCCTTCTTCATCTACGCGGGTGGCGGGACCTAAGATAGTATCATCAGTGACTGTTTCTTCTTCAGTTGGGTTGCCTGCTGTCCAGGGAGTAAGCCAGTACTGGATATCTTTCATCATACATTCACCCGCAATCCATCTTTGAGCGGTGTTTGTAATGATTTCTAATCCCGAATCACCCTCCTCCTCCCACCAAGGATTTAATTCTTTTTCCGCTTCCGCTATTTCTCCTACATATCCTATTGCTATAAATATAAGCGAGATTGAAATGAGCAAAACTAATAAAAGAACTTTTATTACTCTCATTATACTCCTCTCCCTTCCCCTTTAGTTGAGAGCAACTTCTTGCTATATTGTAACAACTTCTGCTACTTTTGTCAATATTTAAAAAGAGACGGTAATATACCGCCTCTACAAACAGTGAATTATTCCAATAACAATAACAGCATAGCCCACAAAAGCTATAATGACCGCAATTCCTATTGCAATTTTCCTTCTCTGTCTCTTGTTAAAACGGAACAAGAAAATCCCTCCTTTTACTGAATCTGTCGAAATATGTGCCCCCGGTAGGATTCGAACCTACGACACTCGGCTTAAAAGGCCGCTGCTCTGCCGGGCTGAGCTACAGGGGCTACAAAAATACTCCCTCATTATACTTATTTTGCACGTAAAATCAAACACAAAATGACTGACAACTACAACCCTTCTTTCTTAAGTTCTTGGAGAAGCTCTTTTTGTTTTTTGGTTAGTTTTTTAGGAACGTCTACTTTAAGTGTGACATACAAATTCCCTTGCCCATAACCGGACAATTTAGGAACCCCCCTTCCCGACATACGAATAACGTCCCCAGGTTTACTTCCTTCAGGAATTTTTAAATTAACTTTCTTGCCGGAAAGAAGTGTTATTTCAATCTTATCTCCCAAAACGGCTTGAGCATAACTTACTTTCGCTTCATAATACAAATTCTCCCCTCTTCTTTTGAACGCGGTTTTGTTCTCAACAACAATCTCCACGAGTAAATCCCCGGGAGGAGTTCCTTTTCTGCCCGCGTTACCCGCTCCTTCCACTCTTAGTGTTTGTCCCGAATCTATTCCCGCAGGAATAGTAAATTCCATTTCCTTACCTCTTTTCACTCTTCCTTCTCCATGACAAGCAGTACACTTCTTGTCGGAAGTAGAACCTTCTCCTTCACAATCAGGGCAAACAGTAATTTGAGCAAAAGACCCGAGAAAACTTCCGCTTTCTTTTCTTACCTTCCCTTGGCCCTTGCAAGTTGAGCATGTTTTCTTTTTTGCTCCTTTTTCATCACCGCTTCCGTCACATTTATCACACGGAAAAAGCTTTTCAAGTTTTATTTTTTTCTTTTCATCTTTTATTACGTTTTCAAGAGAAGTAACAATTCTTATTCCTATATCTTCTCCTTTTCTTCTTTTTTTTCTCGGTCCTCTACCAAAGCCGAAGAACTCCTCAAAAATATCTCCAAAATCAAAATCTTCTTGAGAGAAACCTCCAAAGCCACCTGCACCCGAAGCACCTCCCGTTGAAGGGCCCGATTTACCAAAGGCATCATACTGTCTCCTTTTTCCATCGTCCGACAGAGTATGATACGCCTCACTTATTTTCTTAAAGGTTTTTTCGTCCCCTCCTTTATCGGGATGGTGCTTGTGGGCAAGTTTTCGATAGGCTTTTTTTATTTCTTCTTTGGATGCATCACGTGAAACACCGAGAATCTTGTAATAATCTTCCATGATAATTATCTCTCTTTATTTGCCACTTTCCTCTCCTTTATCGCTTTCTCCTTCTTCATAGTCCCCTTCCTTCGTCTCTCCTTCCTGACCTTCCTCCTCGTTGTTTTCTTGAGATTGTTGCTCTTTTTGGTCGGTTGAGGCTTGTTCATGAACGGTTTTTCCCGCCTCTTGAAGCGCGTTATTCAACGCCTCCATTTTATCCTTTATTTTTTGCGCATCATCTTCTTTGTGTGCCTCGCGTAGTTCCTTTAAAGCACTTTCCAAGGACTCCTTCTTATCCGCGGGCATTTTATCACCGCTCTCTTTAATCAACTTCTCTCCACTATAAATAACTTGATCCGCCTGATTCCGAACATCAACAATTTCCTCTTGCTTTTTGTCTTCTTGTGCATGTTCTTCGGCTTCCTTTTTCATCCTTTCAACCTCTTCGTCGGATATTCCACATGTTCCTTCAATTCGAATAGATTGCGATTTTCCGGTACTCTTGTCTTTGGCCGATACGTTGAGTATCCCGTTAGCATCAATATCAAAACTAACTTCAATCTGAGGCACTCCTCTCGGAGCAGGAGGAATTCCATCCAAGATAAATTGTCCAAGAGATTTGTTGTCCTTTGACATCGGTCGCTCTCCTTGTAAAACATGAATTTGTACGGAACTCTGGTTGTCGGTCGCTGTAGAAAATGTTTCCGTTTTCTGAGTCGGAATAGTCGTATTCTTCTCAATAAGAGTAGTGTTCTTTCCTCCGAGTGTTTCTATTCCGAGTGAAAGAGGAATAACATCTAAGAGTAAAACATCTTTTACATCTCCTCCCAGAATTCCTCCTTGAATTGCAGCGCCAACCGCTACCACTTCATCAGGGTTAATTTCCTTGTTTGCTTCCTTCTTAAAGACTTCTTTTACTTTTTCTTGAATCTTAGGGCTTCTCGTTTGTCCTCCTACCAGTACAACTTCTTTAATGTCATCAATATTTATTCCGGAATCTTCAATTACTTTCCTTGCAAGTTCAACAGATCTTTCAACAAGGTCCTCTGTAAGCGATTCGAATTTAGATCTGTTAAGAGCGTAATTAAGATGTTTTGGTCCCGTATCATCGGAAGTAATAAAAGGAATATTAATATCTGTTTGCATTGTGGTGGAAAGCTCCTTTTTCGCTTTTTCAGCTTCTTCCTTGAGCCTTTGCATAGCAAGAGGATCTTTGGAAAGATCTATCCCGTTGTCGTTATTGAAACTTTCAACAAGCCAATTAACAATGCGGTTATCAAAGTCCTCACCACCTAGATGACTATCTCCTCCTGTTCCCTTCACTTCAATCGTGTCTTCGCCGACATCCAAAATAGAGATATCAAAAGTACCGCCTCCAAAATCATATACCACGATTTGATGATCATTTTTTTTATTCAGTCCATAAGCAAGTGCTGCCGCTGTGGGTTCGTTGATTACACGACGCACGTTAAATCCGGCAATCTCTCCTGCAACTTTTGTTTCTTTTCTTTGAGCATCATCAAAGTAAGCAGGGCAAGTTATAATAGCATCCGTTATTTCTTCACCTATTTTTTCCTCGGCATCTTTTTTGAGTTTTTGGAGAATCATGGCCGAAAGTTCCGCAGGCTTCATCCATTTCTCTCCCAGCTTAACCTCAACCCCTTCTCCGTTCTCTTCTTTTCTAATTGCATAAGGAAGATTGTCTTTTTCTTTCTGTACTTCCTCGTCATCAAATCTTCTTCCAATAAGCCTTTTTGTTGCGAAAACAGTGTTCTCCGGGTTGGTAACCTGTTGCCTTCTTGCGATTGTTCCCACGAGCCTTTCCCCTTTTTTGCTGTTAGCAACAACCGAAGGTGTTGTTCTCGCACCTTCTTTGTTTTCGATTATCCTGGAATTACCACCTTCAACAACAGCCATTGCAGAAAATGTTGTTCCCAGATCTATTCCTAATATTTTTGACATAATTGTAAAAACTTTAAGCTTCGAATTCTCTTCACCTAAAGTTTCGGTTAAGTTATTTATTTACTTTTACTTTTGAAGGACGAACCACTTCTTCTCCCAAGAGATAACCCTTTCCAATCTCTTCAACAATAATCCCACTTTCTTTTCCCTCGTACTCGACCATTTCAATAGCATCGTGATACTCAGGATTAAACTCTCTCCCTAACGCCTCTATTTCTCTTAACCCCTCCCTATGAAGGATATCCTCGAGTTGTTCTTTTATTTTCAACAATCCCTCAACCACCTCGCCTTTTTCTTCCGCTTTCGAGGCTTCTTCTTCCGCTCTTTTAAAGTTATCTAAAACGGGTAAAAATTTCCGTAAAAACTCTTTTTTATCTTGTAAGGAAAACCTCTCTAAGCGTTCCTTTTCTTTCCTTTTGTAATTATCAAGATCAGCTTTCGCTCTCTTCCACCCTTCAAGATAATCTTCTTTTTCTCTTTTTTGCTTTTTGTAAGCTGATATAAGTTTCTTTACTTTTTTCTTTTCTTCTTCTCTCATTTTACTCTTTAAGTATTTTTATAATCGACTCAACTAATTTAATGTTCTTCTCATAGGGCATCCTTTTTGGTCCCATAATGGCTAAAAGCCCTTTTCCTTTCATTATTTTACAAGGAGAAATAAGAACACTGAAATTGTCTTTTTTGGAAAACGGAGATTCACTCCCTATATAAACACGGGTGGTTCCTGAATTTTCCTCCAGAAGAAACGAATCTATATTTTCCTCAAAGTCGTTTACAAGCCCCATAAAATCGTGCACTTTTTCTATATCGGTAAAATCAGGGTCACGCAGTACATCTCCCCAGCCCTCTTTAAGGATAAGCTGATCTTTGGGGAAATATGAAACAGTGAGTGTAGAAGAAGTTTGTGCCAAATAACGGGTAAACTCTCTCATAAACTGTACTTTGTCCTCTACTTCCCTACGCATTTTCTTTATTTCCTTTCCAAGCTGAGACTCCAAATATTTTGCTTCTCCCTCCGACAAAAGATCAACAAAAAAACGATACCCTTTATCGGTTGGCACACGTCCTGACGAAGTATGCGGCTGATAGAGATAGCCCTTTTCGACAAGCTCAAACAACTCCCCTCTTATTGTTGCCGGGGAAAAACCCAACTCATACTCTTCTTCAATGAACTTGGAACTTATCGGCGCCGCGCTGTCTATATGCTCTCTAATCACTATCTCCAGTATATTTTTTTGTCTGTCGGTTAAATCTTTCATATGTTCTGTCACCTCTCCAATAATAAAAAATTAGCACACTTTTGTCAAGAGTGCTAATTTGCTTTATGACCCACGACTTATGATTTCCTTATTACCTGTAATTTATCTGCCCCCTACACGTCCTTGCCGTTGTACCGGGGTCATCTGTTATTTGTTATAGGTGATAGGTTATTTATAATACACTCTGTCGCCAAACCTCAGGTCAATGTATTTTAAATCCTTTCTTTCTTTTTCTCCTAATTTTTTACCCAGAATAATTTTCAGATTTTCCAGCTCTTTTTCCGTGTCCGTAAGCGTAAAATATATCTCAAATCCTTCATTTGTATGGGCGGCTACATAGTCATCCGAAGTCATACGGAAAAAACTTACTTCAGCATTTTTCTTAGAAACGGTTTTATGAATTAGAAATAAGAGAGAAAGAGTGTCTTTTGTGACCACCTGATTGTACCTGCCGGGGTCTTCCCCTTTTACAAGGATTGGTCTTGCCGTAGTCAATTTATCCGTCCTCTGAAAAGCAACACCCTCACTATCAATAAAGAAACACTTTTCCCTGTTTTTTTCTTTGCACCAAAAAGCCATCGGCCTCCTTTCTATTATTTCGACATTTAATCCGTCCGGGAAAGTCCTTCTAGTGACAACATTACCGATAGTGGGAAGATCTTTAAGTAATTCTTCACTTATTCGTTTTCCGGAAATCAAAAACGTACTTCGAGTACTAAGGAAAAGAATTTTATTTTCCGTACGTTTTTTGACAAAGTTTTCGACAGCTTCCTTGTCAATTGTTTCTAAATTTTCCACGGTAACCGATTCTATTTGGAAAAGAGGATAGAATACAAAAAAATAAACTCCTATTAAAAATATGAACAAAAAGAACAAAACCCCGCTGAAAAAAGTATTTTCCGTAATCGGTTTCTTTTTTTTGATTCGGTGTTTCTTCCTTAGTGATTTTTTTTTCATTTTTATTTTTTCTTCCAAAAGGGAGTTTGTCTAACAAGAAGTTCTTCTGCTCTCTCCGGATCCCTCATAACAGAGAAAACTATTTTTTCGGTACGTACCCCCTGTGAACCTTTTATTAAAATAAGATCTTCCGGAGAAATTATTTTTTCCAATTCCGTTATCGCTTCCTCCGACTTAGAGAAGGCAAAAACTTTATTCTCTTCCAATCCTCCCTGTATGCAGGTCTTCTTTATTTCATAAGCCCAATCCCCTACAGCAATAATATAATCACAAAAATCAGCAGCTCTTTTCCCTATTTTACGATGTTCCTGAGCAGAATAATTGCCAAGCTCAAGCATATCTCCAAGAACCGCAATTTTTCTTTTGGCGGAAAGTTCTTTCAGAGCGGAAAGGGCGGAAATCATTGATGATGGCGCCGCGTTGTAGCTTCCGTCCAGGATTGTGCTGTCATTTTTGCCTCTTATAATACTAAGTCTTCCCTTCGCAGGACGTATTTGCTCAATCATTTTAGGGAGTCTTTCCGGCCCTACCCCAATTAAAACACCAACAGCAAAAACACATGCTGCGATATAAGAAAAAGTTTCCCCTATACAAGAGGAAAGAAATATGGAAAACTCTTCTCCCCGATACGTAAACTTAACATGGGATCCTTTATGGGAATCGGTGTTTATACGTTTTATAGACACATCCGCTCTTTCGTTAAATCCGAAAGTAAGTTTGTTTGCTTTTGTCCTCATTTTGGCTACATAGTTGTCGTCAATATTGAGGACAGCCGTCCCCTCCTCATCCAGCACTTTCACAAGTTCTTCCTTTTCTTTGGCAACATCTTCGGCGCTTTTGTAAAACTCAATATGCACCGGCACTTCTCCTACGGAGGTTACAACACCAATATCCGGTTTAATAACACTGGTAAGATACTTCATATCTCCAGGTTTATCCGCGGCAAGCTCAGCCACGATTATTTCCGGATAATTTTTATCTCTACGGATTAATAAAAAAACACCTTTTAAAAGGATAAAAACCCATGAGATAAAACCGGATCCCCCTTTTTCTTCACCAAGAAACACCAGAGGGGCTCCTATTTCCGTATTTAAATTACCACTACTTTTTCTTATTTTTTTAAAATCACGAAATGCGCTAAATATCGCCTCTTTGGTAGAAGTTTTCCCCACACTTCCCGTTATGGCGATAATAAGGGGATTATATTTTTTTATTATCCCCTTGGTTATTATTTTTAAGAAAAATTGGAAAACTTTTTTCATCTCCTTCTTTCTTTTATAAGTGACAATGCTTTGTATCCGAAATATTTTACCCTTTTAACCGGTACCTCCTTTCCTTGTGGATAAATGACTTCTCTCCCTCCAAAACCTCTCTTAAACTTAGTGACCCCGGGAAACCTTTTTTCATCAATCCCCCAAGAATCAAACCTTCCATAGCCCCTCTCCTTGGCATACTTCATTGCTTCATACCTTAAAAGGTTTGCGGGCTTTATTTTTCGGAAACTGTAATCCGATGTCGAATGAAGGCAAGTTGCCATATCGCCAAAGAAATAAATCACGTTCCCCGCAACAGGCTTCCCATCGTGCTTGGCAAGAAAAAGTAAACAGTTTTCTTTTTTTACCAACTCTTGAAAATATTCCTCGGGGTAAGTGGAAAATCCCTGTTTTGTTTTTGTTTGAAGTAAAAGTTTGTAAAAAGACGCTACATCTTTTTCCTTTTCCACCTCTACACCTTTTTTTTGCGCCAGTCTTGTATTGTATCTGGTATTTTTACTGAATTTTTCCAGAATATCTCCCTCCAAATCCAAAATAATCGTTTTCCACGGCTCAATTCGATAAAAAGCGTTAACACCTACCGTAACTTCCTCTTTCGGTTCAATTTTAATAAAAGAAAAGTCTTTTCCTATTTTTGCTTTTATTTCTTTCAAAAGAAAGTTTCTCTCTTCTTTTCTTTCGGCTACCGGCCCGTAAGGAATAAATAAATAACTGTAAAAAGGTCCTTTTTCTTCAAATGCTTGCGCAATTGCAACAACACTTCCGTTCTTTCTTATTTCAAAACGCCATACCTTTTGGTATTTCTTTTTGAACTCTCCCCAACCGATTGATTGTAAAAAACTTCCCTTTTTCTCTATTAAAAAATCATCCCATTCTTTCCCGGACTTAAAGTATCCTACCTCCATATTTTTATTTTTTGACACTTATTTTTTCAAATGGGAGATACTTTTGGAGAGCTTTCGGAATTTTAACACTTCCGTCTTCTTCCTGATGGTTTTCGTAAAGTGCTATCAAAATTCTTCCTATGGCAAGCGCTGTTCCGTTTAGAGTATGTACAAAATTTGTGTCTTCCTTACCCTTGTAACGAATATTTAGTCTTCGTGATTGAAAGTCCGTACAGTTGGAGGTGGAGTGAGTTTCCCGATACTCCTCTTGCCCGGGCATCCAGGCTTCAATATCATATTTTTTTGCCGCCGGATCTCCCAAATCTCCCGTGCAGATATCAATAACTTGGTAAGGTATCTCTAAAAGGGCCATCAGTTCTTCTTCTATCTTGAGAAGTAATTCGTGCTCATCTTTTGATTTTTCAGGCGTTATAAAAGAGAACATCTCCACTTTTTCAAACTGGTGTACTCTCAATATTCCTTTGGTATCTTTCCCATAAGAGCCCGCCTCTCTTCGGAAGCACGAAGAGTAGCCTATATATCGACGTGGAAGGTCTTTTTCATTAAATATTTCTCCCGCATGTATCGGCCCGATTATCTGCTCGGAAGTGCCTATGAGATAAAAGTCATCTTTTTCTATTTTATATATTTCCTCCTCCCCTCTTTCTACATACCCCATTCCCTCCATCATCTCTTTTTTTATCATTACCGGAGGGAGAATAGGTGTGAACCCATATTTACTCGTTGTTTCTATAGCCAAGTTAAGAAGCGCAAATTGTAAAAGTGCGGCTTCGTTTTTTAAAATACCAAACCTCGCCCCGGAAACCTTTGCCGCACGCTTAAGGTCAATTGTGTCCGTCTTTCCGCCTATATATAAATAGTCACGAACGGGAAAATCAAATTTTCTTTTCTCCCCCTCGTACCGAATAACTTTATTCTCATCATCATCCTTCCCTACCGGGACCTCCTCAAACGGAAGATTAGGAATTTTTTTCAATTCTTTTTCAAGTTCTTTCTCAATTTTTTTATATTCATCATCCAGGCCTTCATTTTTGCTTTCCAGTTCCCTCATTTGAGAAATTATCTGCTCTTTCCGGTTCCCTTCTTCTTTTATTTTCCTGTTCGCTTCATTTTTCTTTGCCCTTATTTCCTCAATTCTTGAAAGAAGTTCTCTTTTTTTCTTGTCCAGCGAAAGAATACTATCAATATCGATTTCAATATTCTTCTTTTTTGCTCCTTCCTTTACCTTTTCGGGATTTTCCCGTATGAACTTAACATCCAACATAATAAATTATACTAAATTACAAATTCAAAGCACCAAATAAGTTAAAAATCCTAAATTCGAAATACTAAACAAATTCGAATGACCAAAAGCCAAATGACAAAAACAATTGTTTAGAGTTTTGAAAATTAGAATTTATTATTTACCTGCCCCGTAGAAAGCTTTGCTTTTCTATTCGGGGTTTAGAATTTAATTACATGGTTTGTAATTTTATAGGTCGATTTCGTCGCTTATTTCTTGCATTGAAGTCAAACCGATATTTATAAACTCTTCCAGGTCAAGGCCGATTTCGTTGCAAGTGGCGATTATATCTCGATCCGCACCCTTGGCAAACGCTTTTTCTTTGTACCTTTTAAGAACCGATTTGGAGGTTAAGTCGGCGATTTTCTTTTCCGGCAGCACCAAGACACTGGCAACAATTAGTCCCGTCAAAGGGTCGGTAGCGTAAATCGACTTTTCAAGAAGTGTATGCCTTTCCTTACCGGTATCCTTATTATGTGCAAGAGCCGCAGCTATAATTTCCTCTTTAGCGCCATTTTCTTTTAATATCTCCGCCCCTTTTTTTCCGTGGTAGCCGGGATTATTCCTATAATCAACAATTTCCATGTCTATGTCATGCAATATCCCCGCAAGCTCCCAAAGATCTTTATTTTCGCCGAATTTCTCCGCTAACGCTCTCATCACAGCGCCAACAGCAATCATGTGCTTTATACTATTTTCGTTTTTAACATACTGTCTTACCAGTAAGAGAGCTTTATTTTTATCCATAAGAAATGTTGTTTAATTATAATCTTATTTATTATCATCTTCTCTCGGTTTCATAGTAGGAAAGAGTGTTACCTCTCGTAAGTTGTAAGAATCCGTTAGGAGACAGACAAGCCTATCAATCCCCATGCCAAATCCCGCGGTAGGTGGCATTCCGTACTCAAGGGCCTCGATAAAATCAGTATCCATTCGTTGAGCATCTTCCATTCCTTCCTCAAAATATTTTTCCTGCTCCTCGAATATCTTTTTTTGTAACACAGGATCATTAAGCTCCGAATAAGCATTTATAAGTTCCCAACCGCCTCCGAGAACAAGTTGAAAAGAACCAAGCTTGGAAGAATCTTCATCAAGCGGCTTTGCAAGCGGGATGGCATCCGCAGGATGGTGGATAATAAAAGTTGGCTCCCATATCTGCGGTCGGCAATACTTCTTATATATCTCATCAATAATTTTTGCTTTACTGAAATTATCATCCACTTTAACCCCCAGCTTTTTAGCTTCTCTAAGAAGTCCTTCTCTATTTAAAGTATTGATATCAAGATCCGTATATCTTTTTACAAGACCATCATACTCTTCTCGTGGCCACGGTCCCCGAAAATTTATTTCTTTACCCCCGTAAGTTATTTTTTCTTCCCCGAAAACTTCTTTTACCACAGAAAGAAGCATTCTTTCGGTAAGTTTCATAAGTTTTTTATAATCACTATACGCCCAGTAGAACTCCAGCATGGTAAAGTCGGGGTTGTGCATTCTTCCCACGCCCTCGTTTCGAAAGACCCTGCCTATTTCGTACACCTTTTCAAACCCCCCGACGATAAGGCGCTTAAGATCGAGCTCCAAAGAAATACGTAAATACGCTTCCAAATCAAACGCATTTATTTTGGTTTTAAAAGGTTGTGCTTCAGCTCCTCCGTAAATATTTTGCAGCACAGAAGTCTCCACTTCTATAAACTCTTCTTTATCTAAGAAACTTCTAATAGCTTTGGTTATCTTTGCCTTTTTTTCAAATTTGTGACGGACTTCCTTATTAAAAATTAAATCTAGATATCTCTTTCTGTACCTCTCATCCTCATCTTTTAACCCGTGCCATTTTTCGGGAAGAGGAAGGATTCCTTTAGAAAGCATCTTAAAGTCGGCTATCTTTAGAGTTTTTTCTCCTTTTTTGGTAGTGGTTAAAATACCTCTTGTTTCGATAAAGTCCCCCACATCAAACGTTTGCAAGAAGAAATCGTAAGCTTCGGAACCCATATATTCCCTCATCGCAAGGATTTGAATATCACCGGTACTATCTTCAATGGTAAAAAAAGTAATCTTGCCGTGTTCTCTAAAAGATCTTATTCTGCCGGCCAAGACAACTTCTTTTTCTTTTTGTGAAAGTTCATTAAAAGAAGTAAGTGCTTTTTCTATTTTGTGCGTTCTTTTCGTCTCTACCGGATAAGAAGGAATGCCCCTGTTTTTTAGAGTTTCAATTTTTTCTACTCTTCCTTCTCTTATTTTATCTTTTCTATTCATTTTATCGGTAGTTAAGAGAATAATGAGTTACATTCTATCTAAAAGATAAAATAAAATCAAACTATGTTTAAAATTTTTATCTTTTTTTCTCCCGAAGGAATTTTCATATTACAAACTTCCCCCCGTTTCTTCCCCAAAAGCGTTTTTCCCATAGGAGATTCACAAGACATCTTTCCCGCTATCGGGTCCGCGTCCGAACCGTCAACAATTTCTATCTTCTTTTTTTGCCCGTCTATCTCAATTTCCAATTGCGATCCTATTTGTACAAAATCCCTCCCCTGCTTATCTTCTACGACATTCGCTTCGGTTATCTTTGCTTTGAGCTTGGAAATTTGTGTTTCCAATATATCCTGTTCGTTCTTCGCATCGTCATATGCCGAATTTTCACTCAAATCCCCAAAAGAAGCAGCGTATTTTAATTTATCCGCGACTTCTTTTCTCTTCTCTTTTTCCAAATAAGAAAGCTCTTTTTTTAACTTTTCAAGTCCTTCTTTAGTATAACGTTTTTTCATGTCTTTTTAGTTTAATCTTTTATTCCTTTATAATACTCCACCAGCACATCTCTTGTGAGGTGAGTCGCTACAGGTGTTACCCCCTCTACTCCCTCTATCATCGTGGTAATAACTATCTCCGGATCATCGTAGGGAGCAAAAACGGTAACCCAATTATTGTTTACCCCGGGTACGGATGTTTGTGATGTACCCGTCTTTGCTCCTACCTTCATGGGGAGTACTTGCAGCGATCTTGCCGTCCCCATTGTAGTCGCCTTATGCATTCCCTCCTTAACAATCTCCAAATTCTTATCGGAAACAAAATCTTCCTTTATTAGTTCCACTTCGGTTTCCTCGATTAAATCACCTTCATCGTCAATAATCTTCTTTAATACCCTAGGCGTGAAAAGCCTTCCTCCATTTACAATCGCGCTATAAGAATTTGCAACCTGAAGAGGAGTTGTTGAAAGATATCCTTGACCTATGGAGAGATTGTAAGTATCTCCTATTCTCCAAATATCGTTTAATCTTTCTTTTTTCCATTTGGGAGAAGGGATAAATCCTTCTCTTTCACCGGGAAGGTCAATTCCTGTCTTATCTTCCCATCCGAAAAGACTTAAATACCGCTTAATCCTTGAAGCCCCCAAACCCTCTTGGTCTTCATACCCCCCACCGACAGCATAAAAATAAACATTACTGGAAACACCGATGGCTTCTCTCATATCACGCCACCCGTGAGCTTGGTAGTCACGAAAAATAGTTTGCCTCGAAGGATCCCACGGATTGGGAATAGATATGTACCCGGGACTGTAAATTTGTTTCTCGGGAGTTATAATCTCTTCTTCAAGCGCAGCTACGGCGAGAATAGGTTTTATAACCGAACCCGTAGGATATCCGGAAGCAATAGTTCGATTTACAAACACTCCTCTCTCGTCTTTAAAAAGATCTTGTAATATATTGGCTTCCGTACTTTTTCGGAAAACATTATTGTCAAAACTCGGCTTACTGAGCATTGCCAGAACATCCCCGTTTTGAGGGTCGAGAGCTATCACGGCAGCTCCTTCCACCCCCAGTTCTTCCAATTTTTCCTCCGTCTTTTCTTCCACTATCCTTTGTAAATTAGCGTCAATAGTCAAAACAATGTTTTCTCCTTCTGTATCGTCTTTAATTTCCTTGGAAGATATAATATTTCCCGCCGCATCTTTTTCTATTTTCGTTTTTTGTCCTGCCCGAGTCAGTTTATCTTCATAAAACTTTTCCACCCCCATTTTTCCCACGTAATCATGAATTGTGTATTTCTCAGGATTATCGCGAAGCATTTTTCTGTCTATATTTCCTATATATCCTAAAAGATGAGCAAATGTTTCTCCGTAAACATACTCTCTCCCTATGCTGCTTGAGAGAAAGAACCCGTCAAATTCCTCGATTCCTGCCTGTAGTTTTATTAATTTCTCGTGTTCAAGCTCTCTTTCAACAACAACAATCGTACTGTTGCTTTCTTTTATACGGCTCAATATATCTCGTGGATCCCGTTCTATTATTTCCGCAATTTTTACCAACGCTTCTTTTTTTCCGGAAGAAACATCCTTTCCTCGAAAAGAAAGATCATATTGGGGCGAGTTATAAACAAGTTGCTTATGGTTTCTATCATACACCACCCCTCTCAAAAGTTGCACGGAAGAAATCGAGGATATGTTTCTGCTCGCAAGCGCGGAGAAATGATCATCATTTATAAATTGCAACTGAAAACTTCTCCCGAAAAGGACAAGAAAAAGAAAAATGAGAAGAAAGGAAAAAGTTTTTAAAGCAACCGGGGAGAGCGATACTTCCAATCTTTTTTTGGAAGTTCCGTACTCCTGTTCTTTCTTCTGTGCCAAGTTGTCCAGAAAAACCTCGTGTGGCTCTATTTCTTTTGCCCGGCGTTTTTTTATTTTACGAAAAAGACGGAATACCGACATATTTTTTAATAATTACTTTAAGAGCGAAAGCGGAGATTAAAAATATTAAGGCGTAAAAACCAAAAAAAGTACTGGAAAAAATATCAACCCAAACCCCCGAAACCCCGGCGACAAAAAGACCTTCATTGCTATTTTCTTTTTCCAGTAAAAGATAGAGCAATGCAAAAATAATTAAATAATTCGGTACAATCTCAAAAATGGGAAAAAGGGAAAAGACACTACTCTGTAAAACTGCAAAAAAGCCTATTATAAAAAAGAGATTAATATACTTCATCATTTTCTATGACAAAAAGATGATCATGATAACGGTGATCCACTCCCTGCCAAACTTCGGCAGTATTAAAAGCCTCCACGTCACTTTCCTCTATCTCCAGTATTCTTCCAATATAAACCCCTTGCGCTTCCAGTTTTTCTCCCGATAAACTGATGACACGATCACCCCGCTCCACCTTCTTTTCCTTGGGAAGCATATCTAAAAGAAGTGTGCTTCTTCCCGTTCCACGAAGAACTCCAATAGGCTCATCTTCATTTTGTACTTTGGCCTCAAAAGCGCTATCCTCACTCGTAATTAATCTTACTACGGAAAAATTTTCGTTGCTCTCATAAACCGTTCCCACTAACATTCCTTCCGGGGTTACTACAGAGCTTCCTTCTTTAATCTTCTTGTCATGATAAACGATTAAGTTGTTGTTTGCCAATTCTCTTCCCGTGACCCTGACAAGTACCATTTCACTCTCTGTATGAAGCTTTATGTCAAGAGCTTCTCTAAGTGCTTTGTTTTCCTTTTTTAATTCCTCTTTTTGTGCTAAAAACGATTGGAGCTTCCTGTTTTCCGATCTTAACTTATCTACTTCTTCTTGTATTTCACGCGCATTCTGAAATATCTCCATTCTTTTTTGAAATTCAATGACATTCGCCGTTAAACTCCTCTGTACGGGAGATATTACAGAAAAGCTCGCCTCTCTGACAGTAGGAAAGAACGGAAAGATTAGATTTATTCCGGTAAGAATCAGTATTGCAAACAGCGTCCATATAAAAAGGTTTCTTTTTTTTCGCATTAAGTAAATTATAACAAACCCGCACCTCTTATACAATAAAATGCGGGATCTGGTTTATAAAAAAAATAAACCCAAAAGTGGGGACTACCACCCCCGGGGCAAGGTCGGCCTCGCTGGTTCTATTCATGCTAAAACTTAGACTCAAAGTCTTTGTAAGGCGACTACCTACTCTCGCCTCGAAAGACTACCATCGGCCTTGAGAGATTTCACTTCTGTGTTCGGAATGGGAACAGGTGGAGCACTCTCAGTATAGTCGCCTTACAAAAACTTCAAGCTTTATATCGTTTAAATTTAACACAAGTGCAATTCGGAATGGGGACAGGTGCCTGCCTTCCGGCAGACGGGAAACAATAACAATACAATCACCACTTTTGGGTTCTATTGTAATAAAAATATAGTAATCATTAACTACTAGCCAAAACGCACGACCTATTAGTACTGCTTGGCTAAAAGCGTTACCGCTCTTACACCTACAGCCTATCAACTCCGACTCTTTCAAGTCGAGAGTCCCGACATAAATCGGACCTCGTCATCTTCGAGGGGTCTGCGAGTTCTAATCTTGGAGTAGGCTTCGCGCTTAGATGCTTTCAGCGCTTATCCCTTCCCAACTTAGCTACCCAGCGGTGCCCTTGGCAGGACAACTGGTA
>Ga0207421_10003425_pt1 | contig 18897 bp, 17 predicted proteins | sample SodLakKL_010_SED_4_FD_187542 | JGI IMG/M metagenome (GOLD analysis project Ga0207421, IMG submission 187542) | Alkaline sediment microbial communities from Lake Tanatar, Kulunda Steppe, Russia - 8KL_010_SED (SPAdes) (version 2) | ecosystem: Environmental > Aquatic > Non-marine Saline and... | reverse complement strand
ACGTGGTTGTCCCCGAGCCATATTTCAGTCGTACGATCCCGCCCCACGCGCGCGCCCCCCTCCCATCCGCTTTCGGGCCGGCGGAAAGGAACGATCCTCCACCGGACTCCTTTGCGACTCACGGGGCTGCCGCGCTGGCTGCCGCCGGCCGAGCGGCGGAGCTTCTCGAGATACCTCTTTCAGCCCCTGCGATCGTCGTCTGTTACGTGGGAGAGGATATCTCGCTCGCCGCTGTCCGCGCCGGCCGGATCGTTGCCTGCACCGATCGCCCGGCGCCGCTCAGCGCCCACGAGCAGCAGGCGGCTTCCTCCGGTGACCAATCCGCGCTCCGTTCCGCTCCCGGGGATCCCGGAGAAGATCCGCCGCATGCGCGTGGAGCGCCCGGAGAAGCCGATGAAAGTGCAAACGAAACCTTCGCCCGCCTCGCATACCAAATCCGGCTTTCCGTGGGCGCCATGGCGGCCGCCATGGGGGACCTCCACGCGCTCGTGTTCACCGGTCCCATAGGACACCATGGCTTTGCGCTCAGGGAAGCTATCTGTGCCGACCTCGGGTTCCTCGGCGTCGCGGTGGACGACGACCGGAATCAAGAGACCGGGGCGACTTGGGACGTCAACAGATGCCCCGCCTCTCCGCCGGGTGTCCGCATCAACCCCGAATGGACCGCAGCCGCCGTCATGGTTGTCCCCACCTCCGAGCTCCGGCGGATTGCCGCCGAAGGGCTCCACGCGCTCCTATCCTGAGCGCCGAGGCGCGCCCCCGGAGGACCCGATTTACGTTCTCTCTGTGCTTTAAACGTGTGATTTTCCGGATTTACTATCTTTACAATAGAGACAATTACGTTCATATCCTTGACTCCGAAGCTCAGGTTACCTACTATGCGGCTCATGAAATCGAGCATCGTGCCGGAAAGCACCGCTGAAAGGTGCGGCCAAAAGATCCCGCCGATGCCCCGTGCGATCCAAGGAGTCTGGGATGAGCGGACAAACAGGTGAGCGGTTCGTACCGCGAATGCCGGCGCCGGAGAGCGACGGTGTCCCGGCGCTCGACGGCTGGGGATTCGAAGACTCGGGCCTTCAAGTGACTGCGGACGGTCATGTGACCATGGCGGGGTCGCGCTACCCGCTGAGCGGAGCAGTGCTCCCGAACCTTGTGCCGTGGATCAGCAAGATCCTCGAGGTGGAGGTGGATCCGTTCGAGGACCATCGGTCGCAGTATCCGCCGCACGTCCCGGAGCCGGTCCGCAAAGAGAGCTTCGTCGCCGATCTTCGCAGCGTGCTGCCCGCTGAGCGGATCGTCGACCGCCCGGAGGTCCGCCTGCGCCACGGCCACGGCCATACCCAGGAGGAGATCTGGGCGATCCGCTACGGCCGGATCGAGCGGGTGCCGGATCTGGTCGTATATCCCGAGTCCGACCAGGAGGCGGAGCAGCTCGTCCGCGCCGCGGCAGCGCATGACGCCGTTCTCGTACCGTATGGCGGGGGAACCAACGTCTCCGAGGCGCTCCGTTGCCCCACCGGCGAAGCGCGGATGATCGTCTCAGTGGACATGACCCGGATGAACCGTATCCGGTGGATCGATCCCCGGAACTACACCGCCTGCATCGAGGCCGGGGCGATGGGCCGCCACATCACCGCCGTTCTGGAGGCTCACGGATTCACGATGGGGCACGAGCCCGACAGTATCGAACTGTCCACCCTCGGCGGCTGGATCGCAACCAACGCCGGCGGCATGAAGAAGAACCGCTACGGAAACATCGGAGAGATCGTGCAGGACGTGACTGCCGTTACTCCGGAGGGAAAGCTCGAACGCTTCTGCGTGGGGCCGCGCGAGAGTGTCGGGCTCGATCCGCGGCGCTTGCTCTTCGGGAGCGAAGGAAACATCGCGCTCATAACCAGCGCCGTCGTGACGCTCTTTCCGGCGCCGGAAGAGCAGCGCTTCGACTCGGTGCTCTTCCACAGCTTCGAGGAGGGCGTGGACTTCATGTACGAGCTCACGCGCTCCGGAAGCCTTCCGGCAAGCGTCCGGCTGGTGGACAACATGCAGTTCCAATTCAGCCAGGCGCTGAAGCCGGCAAGCCAAGGACTCGCCAAGCTCAAGAGCAAGCTCCAGAAAGCGATCGTCACTGGCCTGAAACGGTTCCGGCCGGACCGGATGGTCGCGTTAACCCTCGTATACGAAGGCACCAAGCCGGAGGTTCGCGAGCAGCAGCAGCGGGTCCACCGCATCGCACGGCGCTTCCACGGGCTTCCGGCCGGGGCGGAGAACGGCCGGCGCGGGTATGCAATGACCTTTGCCATCGCTTACATCCGCGATTTCGTTATGAGTCATTACATCCTGGGCGAATCGTTCGAAACATCAGTCTCCTGGAGCGATCTAACCGGCCTCTGCGCCCGCGTCAAGCGAAGGGTTCGCGAGGAGCACGCGGCGCGGAACCTTCCGGGACGCCCCTTTATCACCTGCCGGGTTACCCAGATCTACCAGACCGGTGTCTGTGTCTATTTCTATCTGGCGTTCTCCTACAAGGGAGTCGAATCGCCCAGCGCCCAGTTTGCCGAGATCGAGCGCGCGGCGCGCGACGAGATCCTCTCCGCAGGCGGCTCGCTCTCGCACCACCACGGCATCGGCAAGATCCGCGACCGCTTCGTGGAGCGCGTCCACTCGCCCGAAAGCCGCCGAGTCATATCCGAGATAACCTCGGCACTCGACCCGTCGTCGGTATTCGGCATCGCGAACCACGGCGTACGCGGGGACCACCCCCCGGAGTCCCGACCCGAACACCAGACGTCTGGAGAGAGGTAGCCTACCGTGCCGAGCTCGCAGCGATATCCCGATCACATTCTTCTCACCGGGGCCACAGGCTTCCTTGGTAAGGTCGTTCTCGAAGAGATCGTGCGGCTTCGCCCCGATGCGTACGTAACGCTCATTATCCGCCCCAAGGGCAAGCTCACCGCGCGTGACCGCCTGGAGCAGCTGTCCCGCTCTCAATGCTTCTCCCGCTTGCCGGACAGCTGGACCGGGCGCGTCGGCGCGATGGCCGGCGACCTCTCCCGTCCCGGCTGCGGGCTGGAGCCCGTGGACCGCTACGCCCTCGGCCGACGCGTTACGCATATCATCCACTGCGCAGCCTCGATCGAGTTCGACCTCCCGGTCCACGAGGCGGCGGAAGCCAATGTCAAAAGCACGCTGAACGTCTTAGAGCTCGCCCGCGAATGCCAAAACCTCCGGTCGGTGGTGAATGTCTCGACGGCCTATGTTACGCCTCACCGGGGTACCGGACACCGCGGTGGGGGGCACAGCCGCGGCAGCGGGCCCATCCATGAGGAGCTCGCCCCTCTTCCGTGGCCCGCCGAGGAGCTGTATCAGCGCATCGGGAACGGATCCGAACCGCCGGAAGCGCTGAAAAATGCCCTGCCGGCCGAAAGCGGTCATCCCAATACCTACACGCTCACCAAGTGCCTTGCTGAGCATCTCGCCGACCTCCGGTACCCGGACCTCCCGGTCACGATCGTCCGGCCCAGCATCATCTCGGCATGTCTCGAGCATCCCTTCCCCGGGTGGCTCGACAGCAGGGCGGCCTTTGCGGCATTTGTTTCGCTCATCGGAACAGGACACCTCCGTGCCCTCGTTGCGCGTACCGATACCTTGATGGACCTCGTACCATGCGACATCGTCGCCACGCATGTGCTCCGGCAGGCCACGGCGCCGCCGCCGGAAACGCCGGGGCCCGCTCGAATACGCCATGCCACGGTGGGACTCCACCAGGCAACCTCCGTGGCAACGGCCCGCGAAGGTATTGTCGGGTTCTTCCGCCGCTCCCCCGTCGAGCAGCCGCCGCACCTTCGCTACATTGGCCCGCCGGGTCCCCGGTTCAAGATCGCCGACTACCTCGAGCACCATCGGAAGCTCGGTTCGAAGGAGTTCGCAATGCCCCCGCGCCGCGCGGAGTTCATCCGCCGGCAGACCCAGCATCTCAACCGAGCATTCCGTTACTTCACATTGAACAGCTTCGATTTCCGGACCACATTGGAATGGCCGACCGAGCCGTTGGACGCCGCCGGGTACATCCGGACGGTGTGTTTCGGCGTATATCGGCATCTGCTGCGCCGCTCACGGCACGAGCTGCTCGTCGGCGGACGCCGTTTCGGACGGCTCTACCGCGAGCTCTCCCGGGGGGTGCCGCCCGCCCGCAGACGAGCACGGACGGAACGCGTAATGCACCGTATCGGACGACGCCTCAGGGGCTGGGTAGACCGGTTCACCGTGGACGAGCTTGAGCTCAACCGGGTGCGCGAGGCGTTGCCCGCCGGAAGCTTCCTCCTCTTCCGCGCACCGGCGCCGATTCCACCCGAGGAGACGGCGCTGCTCTGTTCGTACGCAGTCCTTGCGCGGCCGAACCTGGGATTCGGGTCGCTCTGGCTTGTGCCCTACGACGCCCTTCCGCCCGAGCTCCAGCGCCTCTTCGATGAAGGCTCGCCCGAACACGGGTCCGCCGCCGCAGTTGCCGTCGTTGCACGCGAACCCTCACGCAACGCCCCGCAAGGACGCGTCCTCGGGAAGGCGGAGTCGTTGTGCAAAGCGCTCGAATCAGCGAGCGGGGTGCATCCCGTGGACGCCGCGGTCCGTATCCAGCCCGAAGGCAGAGCATCCGCAATCGGCACGCTCGACGAGGCCGGTGACACAGCCCGCCGCCGGAGCGGTCTCGCGCTTCTGTCGCGCCTGTCGCGGCTGGTCCCGGAGGAAGAGGGGCCGGTCCGGCGAATCCACCTCGCGTTCAGCTCGCCGGCCGCAGAGGAAGACACGCCTCAGGAGCCGGCCCGGGATGCCGAGCGAGCGGCCACCTCCGGGCCACACCGGGAACCACACACTCAGACAAAGACCAACAACAAAACCCATCCCGCGGCCAACCCGGCAAAGGCCCAGCCGAGCTGACGCCGCAAGTCCCCGTTGTGGAGCTCTCGGGCTGCCCGAATCGCACGACGGAAGCCTGCGATCGCACCACGAGCTACCCCCTCCCCGCTTGGAAGGCGTTCCAGAGCCGGTACGCACCGGCCGTAGAGCAGGAAGAAGAACCCAACCCCCAGAAGCACCGGCCACAGGCCGGACACGGCCGCCGCGACGGTGGCTTCGAACTCCTCCGCGGCCGGCGGCAAGAACCACGATGGCTGTAGCCCCATGAGCAGGCAGAGGAGCGAGAGCGCGCCCATGGCGAGCCCACGCACGAGTCCAACCCGCGCGATGTCGCCCCCAGGCCTCCCCGCCGGCTCCGCGACGGCACTCCCGGCACTCCCGGCACTCCCGGCACTCCCGGCACTCCCGGCGCTCTCGGCGCTTTCGGAGCCCTCGGGTCCGGCAGCGATCTCGACACTGCCTGCTCTCTCGGCTGAGCTATCCTTTCCTCTGCCGCGGCCGCTGCGCCGCTTGCTGAGCCTGCGCAACGGATCGGGAACGACGGAGGAGACAAACCCCAACCAGATGAACTTCGTAAACGAGGCCGCCGTTCCCGCGCTACCGGCGATCAGAAGATAGTAGGTCGCCGGCCACTCGACCGCGTCCTTAATGAGCGACTTGCTGACCCACCCGTTGAACGGCGGAACGCCCGAAATGGAAAGCGCCCCGACCGCCGCCGCCACCAGAAGCAGTACGTCACGGCGCTGCGCCGGCTTCGGTGACGCGGTCGACTCCCCTTGCCGGAGCAGATACATGTTCTCGCTCCCCCTCCGCTCGATAAGCACGGCGGCGACCATGAACAGAAGCCCTTTGTACACGATGTGGTTGCCGACGTGGTACACGCCTCCCGGCACCCCGGCTCCGGAGAGCGCGGCAATACCGGCGATCATGAATCCGACCTGGCTCACGATATGGAACGAGAGAAAACCGCGGAGCGTCCGGCGGCTCAGTGCATAGATTACCGCGACGACCGCCACGATCGCTCCGGCGAGCTCGAGACCTGAATCAGGTAGGAGCCTCAGCAAGGCAAAGACGCCGACCTTCGTCCCGAATGCCGACAGCCACACCGCGGTTGCCGGCCGGCTTTGCGGATAGGTGTTCACCAGCCACACGTGGAAAGGGAACACCGCCGCCTTGATCGCCACCGCAAGCAGGGCAAGCCCGGCTCCGCCGATGAGGCCTTCGCCGGTGATCGCGAGCGTGCCGCCTGCCGCCACGTGCATGCCGATCGCCCCCATGAGCGCGGCGGCAGCCACGAGCTGTACCGGCAGGTAAGCCCGCACCATTCGCGGGGCTCCCGGCTCGAGCCACAGGACACCGACCGCACCAAGGGTGACCAGCTCCCAGAGAATGAAAAACGTCAAGAGATCGCCGGCAAGCGGCAGAGCTACCGCCCCGCCGGCGTGAACCCCCGCGCAGATCCACCATCCCCGAGTCCGCCGCGGCTGCGTCCCGGCCAGATAGAGCCCTGCCGCAGCTACGTATACCAGGAAGACCGCCGCAAGGAACACGCCCGGCCAATCCAGCACCGGCGCCTCGAGCGCGTGGGTCCAGAAACCGCTCGGCTGGCTCCCGGCCACAGTTCCCACCACGGCAGTAAGCCGAACACTCATAGCACACTTCCCACCAGCTCAGTCGCCACCGAGAACGCTTCCGAGAACAAGAGCCCGTACCCCGCAAACCCTCCGAGGATAAGCGCCGCGCAGACCAGAATTGCCACCGCTCGTACCCCCAGAGCGCCGGTGGTGTCGTGAGGAGGGGCGCCTTCCGGGAGCTCGGCCGCGGGCTCGGGGCAGCTCGGGCTCTCCGAGGAATCCCAGGGAACGGGCGTAGCCGCTCGCGGTCGTCCCGGCTCGAAACCGCGGACAACAATACGGAGGTAGTACGGCAACGCCAACGCTCCACCCGCCGCAATCGCGACCGCCCCGCCCCAGGCGCCGGCGTTCGCGCTTTCCAGAACCAGCACCCATTTGCTCCCGAACCCCGCCGCCGGCGGAATTCCCACAAGCGACATCGAAAAGAGGATTGCCGCACCGCCAAGCCACGGTGCCTCGCGAAACGCCCCGCGCGCCGCGGCGATGCGGTCCGTCCCCCGCGTTCGCCGCAACTCACCGCACACGAAAAACCACCCCACTTTCATGAACGCGTGCGTAATCGCGTGGGTGAGCGCGGCGGCGAGTGCGGCCTCACCGCCGGCACCGACGCCGACCACGATGTAGCCCATGTGGGCGATGCTCGAGTACGCAAGCATTCGCTTCATCCGTGACTGCGCAAGCGCCATGACGTGACCGGCGACAATGCTACTCACCGCAACGACGAAGACCATCCCGCGCAGAAGCTCGCGGACCTCGCCCGCACTCCCCAAGACACCGAACGACCCCTCCACGCCGCCGGTCACGGCAGACGCTCCTTCCATGACCGGGAAGCCGCCGAAGAGCCCGTACAGAATCCGCAGGCCAAAGCCGAAGAGCGCCGTGAGGATCGGACCGGAAAGCAACGCCGCCACCGCCGAAGGTGCCCCCGCAAGGCCGTCAGCCTTCCAGGCATGCATCGGGACCAGGCCGCCCTTGAGCGCGATCCCGCTCGCCAACAGAACGGCCGCACCGGCGACGAAAACGGGAGGCGCGTCCGCCAGCCGCTCCGCCGCCAGCGGGATCCAGAGCGTTCCCGTAGCGGTAAACACCAAAACGATACCCCACAGGATGAGAATCCCGCCGACCGCGGCAGCCATCAAGTACTTGAACGCGCTTTCAAGGCCGTCGCCGTCGCCGCGAAATGCAACCAAGGCGTGCGTGGCGATCCCAGCGATCTCCACGAACACAAAGGCGTTGAACAGATCGTTGGTCAGTAGAAGCCCATTCGCTCCCGTGAACAGTAGGAAGACCAGGGTATAGAAGGACAACGGCCACCGCTGTGACCACCGGGTCCCAAACAGCGCCGAGACAAACACCCCGGCCGAGATCACCGGGAGAAAGAGGCGAGCCCGTCCATCCAGAAGCAGCTCGATCCCGAGCAACCCACCCCATCCACCGGGGGAAGCCGAGATCGGCAGCTCGGTTCCCTCTACCCACGGCAGGAACGAAAGGAGCAAGCAGAGTCCCATACCGGCCAGCGCCGCCCCTCGTGCCGGCACCCCCACCTTCTCCAGGAAATAGAGGAGCGGAACGAAGCTCAGCGGAACCGCTACCAGCAAGCTCGGCAGCTGCTGCATGAGGAGCGAGTCACCTAACCCCGCCATCGACGCACCCTTTCGATCCGCACGCTGCCGCGCGTCCGGTAGATTCTCACCACGTACGCCAGCATCAGCGCCGTGGAGCTCGCCGCAATAACGATGGCCGTGAGCGCGACAGCATGGGGAAGCGCGCTGACATATGCCGCCTCCGCTCCTCCTACGATCGGAGCTTGTCCGCCCTCCACGAATCCCGCGTAGACGATAGCCAGGAGAACCGCTATCTCCAGCACATTGAAGCAGATGACCAGACGGATCAGGTGCCGCCGGGTAAGCAGCCCGTAGATTGCAATGCCGGTGAGGCCCAACACTGTCGTCATGATGATCGCACCCATACACTTACTCTGAGAACAGACAGACCACGACGATAGCCAGGCCGACGCCGACCTTCATCCCCGCAACCAGATTCAAGAGCGGAATCAGCCCGGCACTCAGAAGCGATCCCGGCTCCCCCAGCGGAATGCCGGTGGCCGCATTCGCCAGAAAGGCGCCGCCGGTCACGAGCCCGCCGAACCCAACCAGCAAGAAGGTCGCAATCGCCGCGTTCTCGATTCGCTTCTGCGTGTCCATCGGGAGGACGTAGCTCTGCTGTCCCCCCACCGTATAGACGACCGCAAAGAAAACTGCGGTGGACGCCAGCACCACCCCGCCGGTAAAGCCGCCTCCCGGCGAGACGTGGCCGAACAGGATCACCGCAAAGCCCAGAACGCTTACGAACGGCAACACCAACGCCACCCCGTACAGCACGACCAGGGACAGCCGCACCGATAGCATCGAGGTACGCGCCTTCGGTGCCAGAACAGCCACCACCAACCCGGTCGCCAGCACCACCGTCGCCTCTCCCAGCGTATCCAAACCCCGGTAGTCGAAGAGAACCGCCGAGACTACGTTTACCGCGCCCGTGTGCTGCACGCTGTGGTGAGCGTAGTCGAAGATCGCCCCGTGCGTGTCCAGATCCACCCCCGCAATCAGCGTGACGATGCCGCACCCTACCAGCGCCACGGAAAACAGAAGCGCCCAACCGGTCCGCATACTCGTCTACTCCCGCTCCGTCTTGTCGACCGCAATGAGGAAGAACGCCGTCACCAACCCCGCCCCGATGACCGCCTCGGTAATCGCCACATCGGGCGCCCGGAGAATCACGAACAGCACCGCAGCGATCACGCTCACCACGCTCGTCCCGACGATGGCAGCCAGAATCGAGCGGCACAGTATGGAGTACGCCGCCACCGCAAGCAGCAGCGCGCAGAGGATTCCGGCCACATAGATCATGCGCCGCCCTCCGGCTCTGAAGCGCCGCCCTCCGGTTCTGAGCCGCCGCCGTCCGCGGCTCCCGACGCCCCGGCCCCGGGCCCTGCCTCGCCGCCCTTCGGTTGGGAGCCGCCCCCCGGGTTTGGCCCACCGGCCGGCGGTTCTGAGCCGTCCCCCTCCGCCGCATGCGGGGGCCTCCGCAGCTCGCGGCCATAAGCGATCGTGTGCCGGTAGAGCTCGGACTGCACGTAGCTGTCTTCGGCCAAGGCATCGTGGTCCACCCCCACCGAGTGCGCCGCGCGAGCGAGCGCATGCGTCCCGATCGCATTCGTGAACAGAAGGAAGAGCGCGGCGGGAATAACCCGAAGCGCAATCGGAACCGACGGCGCCGACACCAGATACGCTAAAAGCGCCGTCACCGTCCCGCCGGTCAGACACTTCCCGGCCGCGTGGAGTCGAGCGTAGATATGGTCGAAGCGGAACATCCCGATCGCCGTCAGCAAAAAGAAAATCGCCGAGACAATGAGGAAAAACCCGGTTGTGATCTCACGCAGCGACTCGATCATGACATGCTCCTTCCCGCGCGATCTCGCGCCTCCCGGCTCCCGGTTCCACTTCCGCGCCCGGAGCCTCCGCGGGCCTGAGCCCTGGAGCCCAGGTTAGCACCGCCGGCCCCGCCTGCATGGCCCACCTCGCCGGCAGACTCCGCCCCGCCGCCGGCCCCCATGTACTTGGCGAAGATGAGCAGGTCCAAGAACTGGAGCACCGCATACACCAGAGCCACATCCAGCACTACCGGCTCATCGAGGTAGAGCGCAATCATAACGATCAGTCCAAAGAGCATCGTGGCGATAACCGATCCCGCCACGATCCGATCCGCGAGCGTCGGCCCCCTTACTATCCGGTAGAAGGTCAGCGCCGCGCTCAGCGCAGTCACTACCATCGCCGCCACGACTACCATTCGGTCACTCCTTGCGCACGTCCCCGCCGGCACGCAGCGTCCCAGGACCACACCGTCCCGCCATCCGTTCCCACCATCCAACTGTCCGGTATCAGCCTTTCAGCGCCGCACCTCTGTCAGCTCCGAACCGCACGCTCCAACGGCCGCTCCAGTCTTCTGATCGCCTGCGGTACCAACGCCGGATCGGTGTCCGCCGGCGCCAGAGCATGGACGTGCATCACCCCTTCGACCCTATCCAGGTCCATTGTCAGTGTCCCCGGAGTCAACGTGACCACCACCGAGAGCAGAAGGAGCCCCAGGCGATCCTCCATGCTAGTCTGATAGGCAAGGATCCACGAGCGCAGCCGCAACCGCGGCGTCACCGACCAGAGCGCCACCCGGATACTCGCCCGTGCCATCTCGGTCGCGGCAAGCAGAACAAACCCAAGCAGCCGGTAGGCCCGCACCAGCACCATCGATTGCGCTACCGCACGGTAGGTCGAGCGAAACAGCAGCGTCGGTATGAGCACCACCGGCACGCCTGCGAACAACACCGGGAGCGACGCCTTCCCTACGAACACCAGCCAGAAGGCGTACAGCAACGCCGAGAAGATCGCGTATGACAAGACGTCCCATCGCAGCCGCGCGCGCACCGCGTCCCGTAGCTTACCGCCCATATCGCTCCATTCTTATCGAATTCCGGGGATTATACCCGAACGGCCCGGCACGGGAAAATCCCCGTACGCTCTCGAGCAAGGCCAAACACATTTGAAGCAAGCCCGTCCCGCGGCGGCGCCACGCATCAGGCCGCCCGGCCGGCGGTGACGGTGCCGCCCGACCTCAGGCGGCGCCACGCATCAGGCCGCCCGGCCGGCGGTGACCGTGCCGCCCGACCTCAGGCGGCGCCGCGCATCAGGCCGCCCCGCCTCGCCGCGCCGTCACCGCGCTCCCCCGGCACGGCAGGCCCACTACCCCTCGGCCCGCCACCCGTACTCGCGAAGGCTCGGCACCTCCAGCGGCGTGAGCGCCGCCTCGATCCGCTCCCGCTGGGGCTCCAGCCAGTCGGTGAGAGCCAGCCGCCCCCCAAGCTCATCCGCCGCCTCGTCCACCGTGAACCCCGGCCCGTCCGTCGCGATCTCAACCAGTGCGCCTCCCGGCTCCAGGAAGTAGACCGAGCGAAACCATGTGCGATCAACGACGTCGGTCGGCCGGCCGCCCACATCCCGGATCGCCTCACGCGCCCGCAGCTGCTCCGCCTCACCCGCAACGCGCCACGCCACGTGGTGGATGCCGCCCACGCCCCACTGCCCGCGGCGCGCGTCGGGAAGCGTGCGCAGGTCGATCCGGCAACCCCCGCCGCCCGAACCGACTTCGAAACGCCTCCAGGCGGGCTCGCCGGGCGCCGCCCCAGCCCCGGCTTCGACGTTCTCGTTTGCGCCGGCCACCGGGCGCGACTCGCCGCCGGCGTCCGCCGTCCCGGCCGCGCCTGCCGCGGATCTCCCCTTCTCGGCCCCCGCCGGCGCGCCCACCGGCTCCCCACCGTCAACCTCCGCCGCGCCGTCGAGCGCAGTCTCCGTGCCCGTTGCGTGCGTCGTCGCCCCGGCCCCCACTTCGCGCGCTCCGAGCACCGTCCGCAGCACCCGCTCCGTCGCTTCCGGATCACGCTCTATCAGCCGGACACCCGCAAGACCGCGAATCTGGTACTCCTCAGGCACCGGCCCCTGCTCCCACGGCTCGAACTCGAAGCCCGCGCACGGCTCAGTCTCTACGAGCGCCAGATTCAACCCGTGCGGCCCGCGGAACGGCACCACCGGCTCGCCGAACCGCTCGTGCCGCTCGCCGATCGCAACGCCGAAGCGCTCCAGTCGCCACAACCACGCCTCCAGGCTCCCCGGCGGTACCATCAAGCTCACCTCCGACCACTGTCCCGTACCCGGTCGAACCGGCGGCATCTCCGCCCACGAGAAGAACGTCAGCTCCGTCCCCGGATTCCCCGCACCGTCGGCAAAGAAGAGATGGTAGGTATCCGGAACATCCTGGTTCACCGAGCGCTTCACCATCCGAAGCCCCAGCACCCCTACATAGAAATCCACGTTCTCCTGCGGATCGCCCGCAATCGCCGTCACGTGGTGCAGCCCCGTTACGTCAGTCATCGCCTCCCTCTCCTGAGCGCCCGGCAGCTCCGACGCGCGCGTCTCTCCCCGGCGCTTCACGCTCTCTGGTCTTGAGGGGGAAAGCCTTCCCCCTCGCTCCATCCCGGCCCGCCGCTCCGAGCCACCTTCCGCTCCGCTTCCGCCGCCCCCCGGCAGCCGGAGCGACGGACCGGTATTCCGCTCCCCCCTACAACGGGGGCACCTCCGTCCCGTTCACCGCGAGTCGCCCGCCCGCTCCGCGCGGCCGGGCGCCCCGCGGTCTGCTCCGCAACCGAGCGCCTGCTCACCCCCAGCCCCCGTAACGCCCCCGGAAGCCGGCGGGGCGCGAGCCCGGCGCCGGACCGCTCGCCCCACGCTCGCATTGGTTCCAAATGTACTTCACACCGTCACACGCAGGCAACGAGGCCTCTCCGCCGCCACCCCCGTGGACGCCCGCCCCGTCTTCTCCGCTATAGTGGCCCCATGAGCACCTCGAGCGAACCCCGCCCCGACACACCCGGCACGTCGCGGGCTGAGCCGACCGCCGACACCACCATCCCCGCGGCGGAGACCGAACGCGCCCCCCAAGCAGCGTCTGACCCCGCAGCCGGGGACCGCGGCGACGCCGGATCCGGGCTCACGGCCGGCCCCGCCTCCGACCCCGCGGCCGCCACCCCACCGGACGCCGGCCCCGATTCCGCGCTCGAGCCCGCATCCGACCCCGCGGCCGCCCCCCCAGAAGACGCCGGACCGCACCGCGGGGCCGGCTCCGAAGCGGAGACCGCGTCGACTTCGCTCGGCGAGCCGCCGGCAGAGCTCCCCGAGATCCGCGCCCTCGACCGCGAGCAACTCCGGGAGCTCTGCCGCCGCTACGGCGAGCCCACGTTTCGCGCGACGCAGATTGCCGAGTGGCTCTGGAAACACCGCGTCCATTCGTTCGACCGGATGTCGAACCTCTCCAAGGCGCTCCGCGCGCGCCTCAGCCGGGAATACGCCATCCGGCCCGCCCGGGTGCAGGAGGTACAGGAGAGCAGCGACGGCAGCATCAAAGTCGCCTACCGCCTCCCCGGCGATCACCGGGTGGAAGGCGTGCTCATCCCCGCCGCCGCCCCCCGCTCGACGCGCGCCGACACAGCCCCCGAACCGGGCCGCCCCCGCGATGCCGGATCACGCGACGCTGCGAGGAAGTTCCCCAGCGACACGGGTCCGCGGGATGCCGCGCAGCTGCAGCCAACCGGTACGAAGCCGAGGCCAAGCCCGGAGCCGGCGGCAGCCGGCGAGCTTGCTTCGGAAACCGCGGTGGAGCTCGAGGACGACGGCTCCGGCGCCGTGGAGAGTGTGTTCAGCGCCGGCCGGGAGCAGAGCGGGGCGCCCGCCCGGCTTACCGCATGCGTCTCCAGCCAGGTCGGGTGCTCGCTTCGCTGCGCCTTCTGCGCAACCGGGCGCGGACCCATGCGCCGGAACGTGAGCGCCGCGGAGATCGTCGACCAGGTCGACCACTTGGACCGGCTCGCCCGCGAGCGTTACGGCCGCGGGCTCACCAACGTCGTGTATATGGGGATGGGGGAGCCGCTTGCCAACTACGATGAGGTCGTGCGCTCCGTCCGGCTCCTCACCGATCCCGCCGGGTTCGGCATGTCGCCGCGCCGGATTACGCTCTCGACGGTGGGGCTCGCCCCGGAGATGCATCGGCTTGCCGAGGAGGGCCTCGCGATCAACCTCGCCCTCTCGCTCCACGCGGCCACCGACCATACGCGGCGCAACCTCATGACGAGCGCGCGCTCCCACTCGCTTGCCGAACTTGCCGAGGCCGTCCGCGCGTGGTACCGCGCGCGCGGCACGCCCGTCACCCTCGAGTATCTCCTTCTCGGCGGCTACAACGACGACCAAGAGGCCGCACGCGCGCTCGTGCGCTTTGCCGGCTCCCTGCCGTGCAAAGTCAATCTCATCGAGTACAACCCGGTCCTCGGGATGCCGTTCCGCGCAAGCGACCCGGAGACCACCGAGCGGTTTGTCGCGCGCCTCGCGAATGCAGGGATAACCGTCACCGTCCGCCGAAGCGGCGGGCGCGACATCGACGCCGCCTGCGGCCAGCTCGCCGGCCGCCGCTCCGGCGGAACACGCGCATGAGGCTCGCGTGACGAGTACGAACCGCTTGCGCCCTGCTCCGGGGCTCTCTACGCGAACACGCGCATGAGCGCCGGCGTGCCGGTAGTCACGCCGGACCCGCTCGGCGGCCGAGTTAGCGAGGCGCGCGCATGAGCGCCACCCGCCCCTCGCGAAGCTCCAGAAGCTCAAGCTCCAGCTGCCGGCATATCCAGCGGATCGTCTCCTCGTGGTAGAAACAGACGTGCGTCTCGTCGAACGCGTAGTGCCACCGGTTGAGCCCTTCGGGCCCGAGCGCCTCGTCATCGCGCCACAGCTCGGTCATGACCACCAGGAGCCCTCCGGCCGCCACGCGCTCCCGCATGAGCCGGAGCTCTCTCATCGGCCGGGAGAGGTGCTCGAGCACCTCCGTTGCAAAGATCGCGTCGAAGGAACCGTCGGGAAGGTGGGGGACAAAGAAAGGATCGTAGTCCTCGCAGCGAATTCCGTGCCGTCCCAGGAGCGTACTCAGGGTGGGCCCTGGGCCACAGCCGAAATCGAGCGCCCGTGCCCCCCGGCGCAGATAGCCGAGCGCAGGCTCCATCGCCCGGGAGAGGAAGCGCACGTAGCCCGATTGCTCCGGGCTATTCTGGTGCAGCTCGTAGCGCGCGCGCTCCTCCTGCGGATCCAGCAGCGTTTCGTCGTCTACGAAGATGAGCCGGCAGCACGGGCAGAGCCGGTACCGCCGCGCGAGCGGTCCCGCAATCTCCGTGAAGGGCCCCTCGCCCCCGCACAGACGGCACCGCGGCGCCGCTGCCGACCGCTCGCTCCGGCTAGCCTCCAACGCCTCGCCGGAACTTCCGGCGCCTCCACGGTTTCCCGCCCTGCCGGCCGGGCCGGAACCGCGCGTGTCGTATCCAGGTGTGCTCGCTCCCGCCACACCCACGATTCAACCACGCTTGGATCGGCACCTCAAGGGACAGAGAAGGACACGCATGGAGGGACAGGTGGAGGGACAGGCACATTGAGAGAAGGCCGGCACCACCCGTGCGGTGCCGGCCGAAGTCGTTGGGTGCGCTTGGGCTGAGGCGGTGTGACCGCTCGGCGTTTCACCGCTCGGCCTCCTCGAGCCCTCGGCGCAGGGGGCCAACTCAAACCACGGAACACAGGGCGGATAACCACGGAGACACCCAGGCATCCGTCCGGTCCCTATACTCTATTTTCCGTCTGACCCCAAGTCCGCATAGAGCGTCGTTCGAACTCGAGGTCCTGCGGGGACTCAGCCCGAAGGAGCTCGATGGCTCCCTTCGGGCACTCCCCGCTTCCGCTACATATCCGCGATCGTCGATACCGCACCCTCCTGCATCCGGCGCGGCGCGTCGGCCACGTCCCGCTGTCCGGTGAGCACCAAGTTCATCTCCGGCTTCATGGCATCCCAAACCGCCCGCATCTGGACAACGGACGGCATCGGCGTTCCGTAGGCCATCTGTCGCGCCGAGCCGCTGAGGAGCGGGTCGTCGGCGATGAGCGGATGATCCATAACCGAAAGCCGTGCCGGCAACCGCGTAAGCTCTTCTACCATCTCGACCTGCATTTCCTCGCTGGTCACGAACGTGATGAACTCCCGGACCGTCTCCAGCTGCTCGTCAGTTGCTTCGCGGGAAACCATGAAGTACTTGCCGCTCGTATACGGAGCCGGCCGCAGCCCGGTCGCGCTCACCACCGGAAGTGGCGCAACCCCCAGGTCGTCTCCCAAAAGGCGGCGATACACGCTCAGGGTCCAGTCGCCGTTGATGATCATCGCGGCCTTCCCCTCTTTGAAGAGCGAGTCGGCAGTCGTGTAATCGGACTCAATCGGAACTATCTCGTGCTCGAACTGGAGCTCCGCCAGGAACTCAAGCGCCGCCCGCATCTCCGGCGTATTCAGAGTGGGGGTCACTCCGTCGTCGGCGAATACCCTCCCGCCGAATCCGCCAAGCCACGGCACCAACCAGAACGGCTCGGTCGAGTCGTAGACCAGGCCGTAGCGGCCGTCCCGGGTATGCTCGATAGCCAGCTCGATCAGCTCGTCCGTTGTCTGCGGCGGCTCGGAGATCATCGTCCTGTTGTACATCAGCATCAGATGATTCCCCGCTGAAATGGGAACGCCCCACGTCTTGCCATCCATGACCACCGACTGAATGAACTCATCGGCGTTATAGATGTCGTCCACCGGACGGATAATCCCGGCGGCGGTGAACGGCCCGGCATGGTCGTTGACAGTCCAGAGCAGCTGCGGCGGGTTGCCCGCAATCGCTGCGTTCTGGAAGTCTTCCCGAAGGTCCTCCGTCCCCTTGTCGCCAAGCACGATCCTGATCTCTTCGTTCTGTTCCATGAAGCGCTCCACAAGCGAGCGTACGTATTGGAACCCTCCGTCGGCCTCTCCCTCCTGGGTCCAGAACTCGAGGTCGCCCGGGTGCGCCGGACGTTCCGCCTCTCCCCGTGCAGCCGCCAAGCCGACCGCCACCGTCAAAACCAGCAGCGTAACGATGAACCGTTTCACCGATATGCTCCTTTCGCATATGCTCTCAGGGGCGGGCACGAGCAGGCACCCTGCGATCATCCCACGTCCCCCGGTCCCGGGCGAGCGGCGCCCGTTGCCATACGGCCCGAGCGTTGCCCGCTTCTTCCCCGGACAACTCTTAAACACTTGCGACGACGAGGGGATACACGATTGGCGCTACTTTTTCTACTAGTTTAACCTTCAACAACTCGATCCGTGATACCGATTTGTATCATATAAGGAACGCGAAACAACCGCTCAAGAATCGACGTGCGTCACACTGCCCGCGACTCTGCGTGGCGGAGGCGCCTCTCCCTGGGCCGAGTCGCCCGCAGAGTGCGCAGGCCATGCGAGCTACCCCACGCTGTGTCACCCGTCGTGGCGCAGCGCCTACGACGGTCCGCCGCAGTCCGGCTCTCCGGGTCTTCGGTCTCGCCGCGGCTCGCTCCGCCGCGGGCTCCGCTTCTCCCTATCTCTCCGCCCTATTCGCGCTTGAGCTCGATTTCCTCCGTTTTCGGGACGCTTACAATCTGATATGGGCTGGTCAACGCCTGCGTCACCATCTCATCCGGCCCCGGCTCCCGCTCGCGGTAGCGCACCCGGAGCTGCTCGCCTTCGCGCACCACCTCCGAGACGCGGATTGCGTAGCCTCCGGTCGATCGGCGGCCCATGAAAAGCGCTACGACCGTACGCTCGGCAAAATCGATCTCCGGCGCCTCAGGCACGGGCGTTCTGCTCCCCATGGCCTGGGACCACACGCGCTCGAGCTCCTCGCGATCTCGCACGATCACGCGCTCGGCCTCCTCCTTCGCCGCCTGTGTGCCTTCGGCAATCACTTCGTACGCCACGCCGGTCTCCTCCACATCCGGTTCTTCCGTTTCCGCCGGTCGCTCTTCTCCCGGTCGCTCTCCGTCCCGGTCGGGTTCCTCAGAGTCAGGCTCCTCCTCCGCGCGTTCCGGTTCCCGGTCCAATTCCGGCTCTTCTGCCTCACTCTGCGCGATCCGCTCCTCGCCGGCGTCCTCCGCGCCAGTTCCGGCTCCGAGCTCTTCCTGCTGCTGCGGAGCGGCACAACCGCTCGCGACCATCACCACACCCAGGACCAGAATCGCGAATCTCCCGTATTGCATCATACCTCCACAGAGCATACCACAGTTGCCGGCGGCCGTGCGCACAGCCTACGGCACCGCCCCCTCGGGGACATCGTACTGAGTCCGCCCTTCCGACTCGTGAGACTCATGTACGATCTCTCCCATCGTTGCTTCCGCGATCACGACTATGTCGATGCGATCGTCGGCGCCGCCCGGGCCGGCTCCTGCCGATAGAAGAGCGAGAGCTGGCGGTAGAGGTCGGGGTGCTCGGAGCGCAGGCGCGCGGGACGCTCGAAGAAGAGCTCGCTCATGACGGCGAAGAGTTCCTCGGGGGCTTCGGCGGCGTAGGGGTCGACGATGCTCCGCCGCTTTGGGCGCGCGGCCGTAGCGGCACTGCGGCTTCCGGGGTCTCTACGGTAGGGGCGCTGCAGCTCGCGCGCAAGCGGCTGTGGTCCGTTCGCGGCTACTCGAGGCGTGGCGCGGCCGCGGCGGCGGCCGGGCTCGGGCGCTCCGTGATAGCCCCGGCGATCGCGTGCTCCGTGACGGCGCTCGTCCCTGTTGCCCCGGCGATCGTCGTGCCGGCTCCCGCGCGTCCGCCCCCCTTTGACGCCGGCCTTACCGCCGCCCCTCCCTCCGCCGCTGCCTCTGCCCGTATCCGGGACGGGGCCGGAACGGCGGGG
>Ga0207421_10003423_pt1 | contig 18910 bp, 14 predicted proteins | sample SodLakKL_010_SED_4_FD_187542 | JGI IMG/M metagenome (GOLD analysis project Ga0207421, IMG submission 187542) | Alkaline sediment microbial communities from Lake Tanatar, Kulunda Steppe, Russia - 8KL_010_SED (SPAdes) (version 2) | ecosystem: Environmental > Aquatic > Non-marine Saline and... | reverse complement strand
AGACAGGCTTTGCTTTTTTAGTGCCTGCCTAACAGAATTGGTAGGTTTCAGTTCACTGCCGGATTTTTATCTCAAATTACTTTCCCCGGACAACAGTGAATCCAAATCTAAAATTTCCACCCTACCAATGCTTCCCCACCCAATCATCTTCCGGAGCTATGATGATAAAATCGTAATTCAAGATTGTGCGCGTTTCGAAATCACTACCGCGCAGCTTGCCTTTTGTTAACTGCTCCCTGAGTGGACGTAAATCGGTAAGCGCCCATCTCTCCCGGTCACCAGCGCTGATGAAGCGCTCTGTTCCCTCCCATCCGCTGCGACCTGTCATGTCTTTGCCCTCAAAAAAACGATTCAGATAGTAGATGTGCACAGAAGACTGCCCTTTCGATTCCGCCAATTGATGAATATGGTTTCCAATATCATAAAGATTCAATGGGCTGCGCTCCCGCCCCATGTGGAATGAGCCCATTTTGAGAAACACCTTTGGCTCTGGATTTTCGTCCAGTGCGATCTCAAAATTACGGTCGAAGTTTTCTTTAAAATAGCTGATCCGAACCGGTTCACTCGCTTCACCCTTTTCAGCAAGACAGTAAATCTCCTGTGTGGCTCGTAATGCGCCGATGATCTGACGAATATCCGGATTCACTGCATCATCAAAACTATGAAGATATGCCTGAAACGGTTCATCATTATGCAAACGGCAGCTCAGCTGAAACCCACTGAATGTTTGTTTTCGACGGTTCATCCAATACAGCCTTCGGGTTAGCTTTCGCTGTAGTCGCTCCTGATCGTGAGTCAGCGTTTCACCGGCAAGCCCGGCGAGTTCATCAATCAGGTACAAGTAAGACAGTTGGTATTCCTGGTCGAGACCCCACAGTTCGAAGCCCAGGGAGTCGGCAGCAGAGAGAAACCGCAGGTCACTATCACCTTTAAAAAACGGTATGGGCACAATATCGAACAGCCCTGATGAATACTCATCATAAAAAGCAGACACCTCCGGCTTTCCGGATTGGATGAGCTGTTGCAGCTTGCGGGCGGAATAGGGTCCGGTTTCGACGGCGAAATTACTGAAACCGTTTGAAGCCAGAACGTGTAATAGTGATTCTGTGAGCTCGCCCAGTCTCACCCTGTTATGAAGTTCTCCCAATGCAACAAAATGAGCCTGCTCCAAAGCAGCCAGAAGCGAATCGGCTCCTTCAATCCGGTTATCGCGGATATCAAAATAGGTAGTGTGTTCGGCAATGAGATCTTCGTTGATGCGGGGTAGTTCATGATCAGAATCAGGGGCCGAAACCTGAATCAGAAACAGGGCAAGGAATAAGAGTGATGACATGGATTTCGAAAGCTGTTTGTAGTTACTTTCAAGAAAGTACTCAATTTACCGGAAAGGATTATAACCAGAACGGAGTACGAACAAACTGTATGAGGGGTGCTTACATTGAAATGGCATCGGCAGCAACGCAGCCAATTTCATCAGTTGGCAACGTAAATATAAATGAACTTCCCTTTCCGGCCTCGCTCTGAACCCAGATTTTACCGCCGTGCTTATCAACGAATTCCTTACAAAGAATAAGACCTAATCCTGAACCCTTTTCGTTAGCTGTTCCAGCAGTTGTAGTACTCTTATCTATTTGGAACAATTTTGCGCGAATGTCTTCACTCATCCCAACGCCATTGTCAGAAACCGTGATTTCAACATGGCCATCAGTCTTTGCAGCTAAAAGCACTATTTCTCCATCCGGATGGGTAAACTTTATCGCGTTGGAAATCAGGTTGCGCAAAATGGTTTTCAACATATTTGCATCTGCACAGACCTCTATATCCCCTTCTTGAGAATAGCTTATTGATATATTCTTGATTTTAGCGACTGATTTAGAAATATCCAGAACTTCATGGATAATTTCATTTAAATCTGTTTTTAACGGATTAAAAGTATTTTTCCCCGTCTGTGATTTAGCCCAGGCTAATAGGTTATCAAGTAAAGCCAGCGTTCTCCTGGCAGATGTATTAATAAACCCAAGGTACTGCTCGTATTCATCAGCATTTAGCTCATTCGTTTTGTCGTTTAATATCTCCGAAAAGCCCAAAATGGCATTAAACGGACTTCGTAGGTCATGTGCTATAATTGAGAAGAGCTTGTCTTTAGTGGAATTAAGCTCTCTTAACTGGGCTTCACGCTCGATGAGCAGCAGCTCAGCCTTTTTTCGCTTTGAAATATCCCTGGAGACGCCATGATAACCGGTGATGTTCCCGTCCTTATCATAAAAGGCCTCTGCGGTAGCTTCCACCCAAACCCAGCTGCCATCCTTGCAGCGTTCTTCCAGCTCATAAATCGCCGGGGCCGACCGAATGCCCTTGCTCAGGTCATTCATCCTTTTTTTATTGGCATCCATTAGCAGCTGGATTCCTTCCGGCTTTAAAATAGAAAAAAGAGACTGACCAATAACTTCCTCCTTTTTAAACCCCCTTATTCTTTCATCTGCCGGGCTGATATATGTAAGAATGAATTTTTCATTCAGATGCCAGATTACATCACTTGAATTCTCGGTAATGACTCTGAATTTCTCTTCGCTTTTCTGCAGTTCAAAATTTTTGAGATTCAGACTTTCTGTTTGTTTTCTAATCTGTGCCCTAAGCGATCTAATCCAAATAAAAACAAGGACAAGAAGAACCACTGTGATTATAAAAAATATCCCAATGTTTCTTGCAAGGTTTTCATAACGATCCTCTTCAGTTTCATAAAATCTCCACTTCTCCTGAATTTCAGTAAGTCTTCCGCTTCTCCTCAGCTCAGAGATGCCATCATTTAAAAGGTTCAGCAGCTCCGTATTACCTTTAGTAACCGCGATGGAATATATACTTGGAATTATTGACGGCCCTTTAATTTCGATATTCTGATAGTTATTCTTTCGAATCTCGTTCAATCCAAGCAGATTCGGAGCCAAGACATAGTCGGCTAAGCCTAAATCAATTACAGAAAGTGCTTCAGGCAACGATTTCGCCGAAATATAATCCTCGAAAAGTCCCATTGGAATAAGATATTTATCGATTGATATATCTTCTTCCAGAACAACCAGCCTGTACTCGTACAAGCTGGATAATTCTTCGAGCGGCAGGTCCTTACGTATAAAAATGGAATAGTGTTCTGTGTGTATAGGAATAGTGAAATCAAAGTATTCTTCTCTTTCTTCAGAAAAGATTATTCCCACTATGATGTCTGTTTCTCCCGATTTCATACGGGAAAGTGCGGTATCCCAACTGCTGAGCTGAAAAGTTAACCCAATGCCTTTTAGCCCGGCAACAGCCTCCAGGACTTCAATATCCAGCCCACTGGGTTTTCCCGTATTATCGATAAATGAAAAAGGGGCATAATCGAAATCGCCACCTACGACATATTGCTGAGCAAGCGTTTTACCAGGCAGAAGAAGCGCCGCGAAGATAAAAAGTATAAGGAACACATTATCAACTATATGTGATATGCTCTTTTTTACTTTATTGCTTATGAAGCACGCTTTTAGAATAGCCATAACTACCACGACTTAGTAACTCCCCCAACACGTTTTCAAGCGCAAGAAGCTACGCCTTATATGCAATATAGACAGATAGGAAATCAATAGTTACTTCTTTTTAATCCTTCTTTTACGGCAAAAACTCAGTAGGATTCTGGGCTTGAAGGTTGTAATGGCACTTCTATCTGGATGGAACGAGCTGAACCCTCTGCCATTGAAACTGACCGCAATCTTGAAATTGCCCAGGCTGATCATCACTTTAGACCGGATTGAATCAGCTTCATCCGTCTCTGAAAACGAAAAAGCCGATATGGAAACATTCAGGCTGGGTATTAACGAAAACTGAGTGAGCTGAACGGGCTGGATGGCTTTGAAAAAGTATCCGATTCCGGCCTCGATAATTTCTCCGGCTACTGTCAGGATATGATACAGCTAAAAACAGCTCTCTACGGCAGATACTATAAGACATCGCCCCGGGCATGCGTACCGGCAAAATACTCAGCGGCTTAAATACTGTCTCATACATTTAATGAAAATCAAGAAATATAATTGCAAGAAAACGAGTATTTATTTGTGTTCGGATCTATAAATATCCAAAAAAGCGGCCGCAGGAATGATATAATAGTGACGGCAAACAAAAGCTAAAAAATAAAAACGCCCCCCCCAATATTAATCAAAGATTCTAATACTATTAGGTTTAATAAAAAATATATGTGATTAAATTATGATGAAATGCCTCTTTCGTAAGAAAAAATTATTTTTCACACATATGAAAATAGTTTGCAACTAATATCGCCAATAGATAATTTAAAAGCGCTTCCAGTTTTAGGGATATAGCTTATGTGTCAAATGCATGATGCATTATTGATATTAAATTATAGCCGCTGGTTTTTGCGTATCCGGACTTTCAGTCTCATCAATATTTGTGCTTTTGGATAACCGTAACCAACTATTCAGCTAAAACAAAAACCGGAATCACCTGGTATTGGCACAAAACTGAGATCAGGATATCACATAAACAGATCCCTCCTACCGAGAGACCAAAACAACATCAACACCACAAAACCCTTAAACTATGAAATCTTTATTACTATCATTTTTATTGATGGGAGTTACTTCGGCAGGTTTAGCACAAGCCCCTGTAACCAACCCTGAAGCTCCGGCAGACCGGAATGCTGAAGATGTAATTTCCATTTACGGCGCTGCTTATGATACCCACAGTGGTATTAATTACGATCCTAACTGGGGACAAACCGGCCACAACCAGGTAAATCCTGAGTTTGATCCGGGCACCGGACAGTTCATTCTGGCCTATCCCAACTTTAATTACCAGGGCACAGACTTTGCTGGTAACCCCTTTAACGCATCAGCCATGGAGTATCTCCATGTTGATATTTGGGTTGCTGAAGGTACCAATCGAATGGTGAAGGTAACACCTGTAGACAATAGCGGAAACGGGCCAAGTGAAGTACTGGTTGAAGTTCCTGTTACTCCGGGGGAATGGAACAGCGTGGATATTCCGATTGGAGCCTTTACTGGTATGTCTATGGAATCTGTTTTCCAGCTTAAGTTCGATGGGCAGTTTAATGCTGACGGGTCTGCAAACACCAATCCGTTTGATGTTTATCTCGATAATATTTTCTTCTGGAAAGTGGCCAGTACTGCTGAAAACGACGCTTCTTTAAGCGATCTGCAGATTGAAGGCGAAACTATTGCTGGTTTTAATCCTGAAGTGCGTAATTACACGCTCGATCTGCCCGCCGGTTCAACCGTCGTACCACAGATTACACTGGCAACTCCTTCAAATGAGAATGCCTCGGTAACGATCAATCAGGCTGCTGGCATACCGGGTGAAGCTACTGTAGTAGTGGTGTCTGAAAATGGCGAAAATGAGTGGACATACACAATCACTTATGTCGGTTCTATTCCTGGCGTAGGCGCTCCTGCACAACCGGAAAGAAATGCTCAGGATGTTATCTCAATTTTCAGTGATGCCTATGATGATATCGAAATAACAGAATGGTCTCCTGAATGGTCCCCGGCCGAGTATGAATTCGTTACAATAGACGGAACTTCTACAGTCCGCATCGATTTCGGACCCTTTATTGGAATAGATTTCCAGAACGACAGACAGAATATGTCAGAAATGACGCACTTCCACATGAACTTCTGGACATCCAACGATACTTTCGACAAGTCTTTCAATCTGAAGTTCTCTGAGTGGGGCGGAACCGATGGTGAAGTTTCTGCTTTCGAATTTTCAATTAACAATGCTTCAAACCCTCCACTTGACGAGCAGGGCGTATGGGTAACGGTTGACATTCCATTTGATTCCTGGACACCTGTTAATGCTCCTTCTGCAGTACGAGGAGACGTAGCGCAGTTCCTGATTACATCTAACCTTGACGTTGTTTATGTAGCGAATATCTATGCCTACAGAGAAGGAACCGTTTCTACAGAACCTGTAGATGCACCGGCCAGCTTTGAGCTTCGCCAGAACTATCCAAACCCCTTCAACCCTACAACGAATATCTCTTATAGCATTCCGTCCAGCGGCGATGTTACCCTTGAAGTATTCAACGTTATGGGTCAGCGGGTTGCAATTCTGGTAAACGGAGTACAAACAGCTGGTTCACATACAACGTCTTTCGACGCATCGAATCTTTCTTCAGGAGTTTATATGTACAGACTGAATTTCGAAGGCTCAGTACAGACGAGACAAATGCTGCTCATTAAGTAATTTTTCCAAATTATTCACTTAGCACTTAAACCGGCCTCTCAGGAGGCCGGTTTTTTTTGTACCATATACGCTGATAATACCGTACAGGTCTGATTGGCTTACGAATATCTATGTCCGTTTTGAAGGCCCTGCTTACCGGGTACTTATCCGGGATTCTGAGCTGTTCTGTGTGAAAGAGGTGAAAATAACACTATCCTTCTTTTTTGCCCTCAAGTCTGGCACAGGTTGCGTTACCGTGTTTATGCACAATTTATTCCCGGACTAAAATAAAGCGAGAGCAATCAGCCCTTCATCCTTTCACCTCTTTAACGGGCAGCCAATACCACAAATCAGATTCATGCAAACGGTTATCAAGGATCAAACAGGGCCGGCACTGCCCCTTGGGGCTTCTAATCCTGCGGGTTTAGAAAAGAGATAAATACTATGAAAAAAAAGCCTTAGACTTCGGGAAATCATAAGAGCTGATTGTTGTGGAGATTGATTCAGGCTTATGCTTTTGGCATTGAAATGGGGCGATTAAGGAAATGCGTTTTTAACGCTTTGTAGTTCTTAGCGCTACTCTTTTTTGTATTTCCCAATGGCCTGTAAACAACCCCAAACACAGTAACTCAACATTTAAAACTTAAACCGCCCGCTCCCTTTCCCATCTTCTAACGGTATCAATCTCCCTGAGGTAATCGCCAATAACGTGGCTAAGAATCCACAGATAGCAGTAAAAGATCAGAAGCGGGAGCGTCATAATTAAAAAACCGAAAACGTGATTTCCTAAATGAAGGAGCTGGAAAAACATGAATGGCAAAACCACGGTTATAAAAAACACGCTAATGGCTTTATACCATTTCGCCCGATACAGATGCCATAATAAAAATGGGGTAAAAATAGCTGCCAGAATAAAAAGAACGTTTAGGACCAAATTGTACGGCATTAAAACTATTCCGAAGCCTAACGACAAAGTATACTTTTCAAACTGCAGCCAATACTGCAATCTTTTGAGAGAAGCATCTTCCACGGGTACCGCATTAGCCAGAATCTCTGATCTGTTCATATAATGAAATGGGCAAAGATTGAATCTACGATTAGCAGGCCTGAAGCTACGCGCGAATAGGCTTTATACCGTCCAGCTTTTACGCGCCTGAAGGCCAGCCATGAAACCGGAGCCCGTAATAATGACATCCTGATAATGATTAAGGGCTGAAAATAAGCAGCAAAAAGGCGAGAAATAAGACAATGTGCACAGCGCCTTGTAGCACATTTGTACGCGTACCGCTGAAGGTCATGAGGCAAACCACAAGCGTTAGCAGCAGTAAGACCATCTGTGCCATTTCAAGACCGAGCTGCAGCGTTGCGCCCGTAATAAGGCTTACCGTAATTACGGCCGGCAAGGTCAACCCAATTGTCGACAGCGCCGAGCCAAGCAATAAATTCACCGAGCGCTGAAGCTGATTAGCGCGTGCTGCGGCCAGTGCGGCCATGCTTTCCGGGGTTAACACAATAAGCGCAATGATAACTCCACCAAGTGCCACGGGAGCCCCAACCTGAACTATGCCAAAATCTACCAGCATTGCTATGCGTTCTGAAAGAAGCACTATGGGTAAGAGGGTAAGTAACAGTAAAACCGAATGGTAGGTTGTGGAATAAAGCGGACCATGACCATGACCATGGGAGTGCGGTTTCGGGAGCACCTGCGTCTCCTCACTTTCGGTCGCCGTATCAATTTCCTGCACCGGCTGCTCGAAATAGTTCTTGTGACGAACGGTCTGTATAGCAAGAAAAATACCGTATAGCAATAACGTAATAAATCCGAAGAAGCCAGCCTGTACCGGGGTGAATGTAGGAGTATCTGTCGAAGAAGTAAAATCCGGAAGTACCAGTGCAAACACCGCAAGCGGCACCAAAACGCCAAGATAGGCACGGGCTCCGGGCAGACTATAATCCTGCTCGCCATGAGTGAGACCGCCGATCAAGAGTGAAGCACCCGTGAGGCCGCCAAGCACAATCATTACAACAGCCATCATGGTATCCCGCGCCATTGTCGGGGCATCGGCACCGGTGAGCATAATTGCCGAAATAAGCGAGACTTCAATACCCACAACTGCGAGGGTTAGAACAAGCGTACCCAGCGGCTCTCCCAGCTTGATGGCGAGCGCATCAGCATGTCTAACTACACCAAACGCAGCCCAGAGAACCACACCAAAAAGCCAAAATGCCAGCAGCGCCCCGATCAACGGCGAGGCACTTTCGGGATTCACAACTGTCTCGAGCGTTGCATCAAGAGCAAAATGGAAGAATAGCAATGTAGCTACAGCCGCTAAAAAAGGGGCCTCTTCTCGTGCAAACCGGCCCGGTGTGAGACGGCCTGTTGAGGAAGAAGATGATGATGAAGCCATAATTGTGAACTCCTTTTTTTAGATAACAAACTGATGCATAAACGGGCGCAGAAATTAAGAATTCAATAAAAGAGAAAATCATGAATAAAGCCAACAGTAATAGCCACAAACGCGGAAGCGGAAACAGCTGAAACAACTTGTAAGGGCTTTGCTTATCTCCATCTACTCATACAATACTTTAAATAACCCTTCCGGAATGATTCTAAATCCGGTTTTCGGAATCACTACTGTCCGGTAAAAATCCAATCGTGGTCGATTAATGCCTTTTGAACAAAATAGAATCCTGGTTCTGGCTTTTTTTAAAAATGAACCCACTGAATGTCTGATCCAATTTAGTGGTCATTCAGTAGAAATAAACATCTTTTACCTTTAGTGATTTTTAGTGCTTTCCTTTTTAGCGTTTATTCTCACGGCCTGTATAGTCCCCCGGACACCAGTGGTTCGGAATCTTGAAAAGTCATCGCCCGACTGCTAGCTTTCTAAACTTTTTCGGCCAGTTTTGTGAAATATAGTTTATGGCGTCCTGTATGTCCATATCGCGGGTGCCGGAACCTGTTCGCACATAAAACTTCTGACTGTTTCCATCCTTCATATAAACTGGAAACCCTGCACGATTTACAATTATCCGACATACTTCCATGTCATTATGAGTATGAAAAATCAAGCGGATGTAGCTGCATGCCGCCGTCCCTAATTTCTCTGACACAGTGCTCATTATCAGCTGTTCAAAACCGTCCTTATCTTTCCGTTTTAACGTTTGATAATCATTCTCCAACCCTATAATAGCACCTTCGTCGTTCACTCCTATTAATAGTGTACCACCCTCGCTGTTCATGAAGCCGGCGAGCGTTTTCATGACAACTGCTTCCAAAGCCCTGTTTACGGCTTTTTGATTCAAATCGTACCGAAACGAGGATTTAAACTCCATGGTATTGCTTTCGCCCTGTTCTATGAGAGGCAGCAATCCCTGATTTAATTCACTCAGAAGCTGATAGATTTTATCATTTCTTTCTTTAAATCTGGTGTAGATATATACAAACAGGCCTACGCTAAAGATGCCGAAACCCGAGTAATAAAGAAACCGTATTGGTGTTCGTAACAATAAGGTATCCATCAGCTTTCCGGCAAGAAAGGTAACCGGCCCGGTAGTTGTCCCTCCGGCATTGTATTCAATATAAGAAGCAAATTCAGATAAAGGCAGCAGAACAAAGATGCCAAAAATCATACCTACAATAATTATCCCGGTATATTTTACAACAGGTTCTAATTTCATACGCACTATTTACGGCTCATAATATTTATCCCAAACAGCAATGCTATATCACTTTTATAGCTAGAGGAAACTATTTCAGATGAAGTAAGCGCTATTTAGCTTTTATTACAAGCTGTTAAGCTAAGTTTTACTAAATGGATGTTTGATTTTTTCTTTCAAATTACCCCGTCAGCCAACCTTATAACTTCTTTCACCGGAATTGCGGCTACTCCTCTTTTTGATAAATTCGCACATAATCAACAACAAACTGATGCGGAAACAGCGAATCGTCGATTCCCTCTCTTCCTCCCCAGTTCCCGCCTATGGCCAGGTTGAGCAACAAATATTGCGGCTTGTCGAAAGGCCAGACAGCAGCATCGTCTGATTCTTTCTCAAAGGTGAAGTACTTTTCACCATCGAGGAAGAAATCAATCCTGTCTTCAAACCACTCTATCGCAAAAATATGGAACGTATCCCACGGGCTGTCAACCTCAACCGCGTTCCCTCTGTTAGTGTCGATTATGTGGTTATAAGCGGCAGTATGAATGTTTCCATGAAATGTATTGGGATCATACCCGACATACTCCATGATATCAATTTCGCCGCATGCCGGCCAGCCCACCTCACTGATGTTTTCACCCAGCATCCATATTGCCGGCCATGTACCACGCCCTGCCGGTACCTTTGCCCTTACTTCAAAACGGCCATATTTCCACGTCTGTATTCCGCGTGTAACCAGGCGGGCCGAGGTGTAGTCAAACCCTTCAAGGCTTTCCTTTCTTGCTTCAATTATCAGATGGCCATCCTCCACCCTCGCATTCTCAAGACGTGCTTCGGTATAATATTGCTTTTCGTTATTGGCTATGTAGCCGATATCGTACGACCATTTATCCGGATCGGGTAGCCCTTCGTAATCAAACTCGTCGCTCCATACCAATTGCCAGGTATCTTCCTGAGCATATGCTGTATGATTACAGGTGAGTAGTAAGGTCGTAAAAAGGATGAGGTTTAAAAAAAATCGCATAGCACTATATATTTAGATTTCATGCATCTGGTTAAGTTACCTGCCTAAAACATACGCACATCCGCAGCCAAATTTCAGCTGCATTATAAGAAATCCTGGCTAAAGAATTAATTGTGAAATAGCAGCTTATTATTACAGTTCTTCATTCTTTATTTTTTTACCGCACGCTGATGAACTTTTTTTCACCCAGGAATCATCAATGCACGACATTTTATAAAGAAAAAACTAACGATATGCCTGCTTCAATCAATTAGCACATGTTCTGCGACCTAATTTTAATAGTACTCATTTAAAACAGATCCCTCAACTTACAGCTAATCCCCGGCCGCAAATTTACTGATGTAGTTTAACGCAACTTGGGTGGTATCATGATTTCCGTTATCGAATAAACCGGCCGTTTGGTCGGTAGCTACTTTAGGTATACGCGGCACATATATTTTAACAGCAGGATGTTGCTGTTCCCATTTTTTACAAGCTGCTTCCCCTTCTGCTTTGGCTTTGGCATATTCTTTTAAGTAAGCAGGTGTTTCACTCACAAAAACGGAAGAAGGATAAAAAACAGCCGGAGGTGAAGCATTGTGTGTTTCCAAGCAAGCCATCAGTTTTTCAAATCCGGCAACATAAAACGACATGAATTTTTGATAGATGCGTTCATTTAAATCCTCTGCATCTGATGTTTCTATAAACGGGGTTGCGTAATAATACAGGTGTGTGGGTTTCCAGCCAGCTAATAGCTGTTTCAGTTCTGTATGGTCTTCACCCAGCACATTATAGGAAAGCGCTGTGGTTTTATTTTCAGTTTCAGCTACGATTAAGTCGGCATCTGCTTTTCCGCTGTTGTAGGTAAACCTGACATCAGCGCCCCCGGCAGCTAAAAGTTTAGTGGTCACCTCACCTATCCCTCTGGAGCCGCCTATAATCAGCACCCTCTGCCCCTTAAATGAATTTGTCCTTACCTTAGATTTGGCCTCAGTATAACTTAGTTGCTGTACAGTTTTAGGTCGAAAAAAAGCAGCAATACTGCCTTTTGCATCAGAACAGCCTATATGTAAGCGTACCAAATTGAAACGCTCAATAACATTTGAAACGCTGTATTTGAATCGGGTTTCCTCTTCATCTATCTCATCAAACTGTAGCTCCAACTCACTGTATATGGAATTTAGCCCAGGTATCATCATACCCACCAGGCGGGTGCTTGCCAGCAGTTGAGCTGTTTGTTTATGGGCAAGATAACGGGTTAGCATCGGGAACATCTCTTTGCCCTTTGTCGCGTTAAAATGCAAATCGAATTCATTGCTGATTCCATCAATATTATTAATTCCAGGCGTTTTGCATTCCAGCTGAGGCGTATTGCTTTTTGCATAACCTTCGCTTGCCACTTTGCTTACCGGCTCCCACTGCAGAATTATTTTTTGATAAATTTCATCTCCATTATAAACTACAATGGTTGCTTTCCCATCGTCTGATATGTCTGCTGCATAGCCAATTACAGTATCATCAATTTTAATCGGTTTTTGAAAAACAGCAAATAATGAAATGAGTCTTACAGAGTGCCCTAAGTCCGCTGTAAACTTATTTAATGCCCAAAACAGACCATGTACGCCATGCACTACCTGCTTGCCATACATCAGCCGGCGCGCGGCTACAGGGCTTACATGCATGGGATTATGATCGCCGCTTAGCTGTGCAAAATCTAATTGGTCCTTGTGCGTAAATATTTTCACGGGCATTCGTTTTTGGTAGATGATTCAATTTGGTATATACAATTGACAATAACCTTTTTTAAAAAGGCAGATGCGCACTCAGGTTTTCTAAGGCCTGCATAGTAACGAAAATCTCACAATCTTCTATTCAGCACCCTCCCTCTCCATCACCTCAGCAAATTCTTTACCATTCGAGAATGAATCAAGATGCCTAACAACTGCTTTAAATTCCTCCAGGCTTAACTTCAGCCAATTATAATCCGTTCGTCGCTCTCTTTTGAAAGTGCTGGATTGATTCGCGCGACGGGAAGAGACGAGAACTATCCATTCTTCTGCACCTTTCCGACAGTAGGCAAGCCGGTACCTGTAGGCTGTATTTACCTCTCCGTATCGAGTGCGCATCCCGGAGACCGGACCCGTAAAAATATCCCGGCTCGAAATAAGTTTACCTGCGGTCAACCGGAGAGCCAATCGTAACCAGAACCCGAATTCGGATTCAACACCTGCATTGCGATACATCTGGCCCTCTGCAACAGAGCGGAGCTGTGATATATCCTCGCCATAACGGGGAAGGAACATCTCGAATTTTGTACGTGCTACCTTCCGAAACTCCAGGCGGTGGGATCGAGGCTTACCCTCAAAGTACGTATAGAACACATCCAGTGGTGTTTTCCGAGAGAGCGAACAGATTGGAAGGTTTTTCTCCCTTCCAATACGTGATTCTTTCAAAGAGTCCAGAAATCCTGCCATGTGTGATTCTGTTTATGGTGCGAACGGCCCCGTGTTTAACGCCCAGACGTGTAAGCTACAGGTTTTAATAAGGTTGAAGTTAAGCAAAAAAAGTGCAGACGTCAGCAGCAATAACTGGTTATGTACTCGATTCGCAGAACCAGGGTTTAAACACATCGACACTGGACCTTTCATATCATGGGTATTTCTTGCAATAGCCATGAAATCATGTAACTGGGTGTAGCAGCAATTAGCGAATCAATTGCTAAAAGTGGTTTTCCATTGTTTCTGCTGTAGCCAAAATCCTGAACCATTCGACAAAAGCAGTTGAGGCCTAAACAGACATCGGTTTACAACCGAGCCCGTTTAGGCCTCAAATAATTGCTAAATGCAAAATCACAGAGCTGTAACATGCCAAATGGATCATGCTTTTCTGTTAAAAACTAGCTTACTTCTTCGTATCCACTTTTGATAATAGTTGAAATCATTTTGAAGCGAACCTCTGCCTCAATTACATTTCGGGCGTGTGCAGGTATGATAATCGATTCACCCACAGACAGTTTATGCGACTTGTTATCTATCCCTACAACAGCCTCGCCATCAATTATCTGGATAAAGGTATCGAATGGAGAGATTTTCTCCGCTAAAGCTTCGCCAGAATCGAAGGATACAGCCGAGATATTACCGGTCGTTTTTTTGATGATAGTTTTTATAACAACAGAGTTCGGAATGTATTCAATAATCTCTACGATTATGTGGGTTTTTGCTTTTTCTAATTCCTGGTTATTTGTTGTCTGGCCTAAACCCTGATTGTTTGTTCTGTGTCCGAGTTCCTGATTACTTGTGCTCTTATTCTTTCTGTTCATATATAAAATCAAATGTATTTACTGCCCAAAACTTTGGGGTAGTGTATATTGTAAACCTCATGATACGAATAAAAACAGTCAGGCTAAGCTCTTTTTTTTAAATATCTTAATACAATGAAACATTCTGGTGAACCTATTATTTTTAAAAAATAAGGAACCATCAATAATGCTAACGATGCGAATCACCAGACCGGTAAACAACAAGCCCGATAATCATAACAACCAAAGAAACCAGTATTGGAACCCAGTCGCCGGTACTTACCGTAACGTCTGCGCCTAATAAACTAAAGGACTCAGAATCGTCCAGGTATTGAAATCCAAAAAATAAGATTCCAATAAACCCGCCTGCGCTCAATATAATACCCAAAATCTGACTCGTGCTCATAATTACCCTTTTTTATAGTGCCGTGAATTATAATCAATTGCTTTAGGTGACTTTCATAACTACAATTTGTGAACCCTGAACCTATCATTTGTTATGTGCCCTTAAAAAAGTATTGCATATATCACAGATGAGACCCGGGTGTTTGTGAATGATGGTGGTATTCGGGAGAGAAAGACTGTATTTATTTCTTGGGGAAAAAAGCTCATAATCGACTCACCGACCATCTAAATAAGATCTATAGTTACAGAATCCTGCGCTCTCACAGACCTGTAAAGCGCGTTATTTCAATACCCTGCCCCTTCCATTCAGAATACCTCCAACGATATTTGTAACTCATAAACGATAAATTGTAAGAGCTCTCCGCAGGGATATTGGCATATTGAAATTGTCATATCTCCAAAGAACTAATTCAGATAAAAATTATGAGAGTACAAAAACATTTTACCACATGCATCGCCCTTACAACGTTGTTGTTTGCAGGGTTTGCAACAGGCAGCATGGCACAGGTTACAGATATCGAATCAGAAGCGCCCGTTATTTCATCGACTTCACCAGCTTATGGCGAGTCTAATGTCGACGTGGACACTGATATCGAGATCAGATTCAGCACCGAAATGGATGAATCAACCATAAATGCTAACACTATAAAATTACTCAAAGATGCTGCTGGTTCTATGAGAGGCGAGCAAGAGCAGCATCAAGAGCATCATATGAATGACAATGATGCGGAAGAAGTCGAAGGCAGCGTCTCCTATTCCGGCAGAGTTGCAACATTTACACCCGGCTCAGATCTGGAAGAAGGTGCTCGTTATACTATAATCGTAACAACAGCTGTGAGAAATACAGAGAACGTCGCTCTTGAAACCGAATATAGCTCAAGCTTTACAACCAGAAGCTCTGATGATTCATCATATTCGGACAGCCGGGACGACGATTTCCGCATGGATCGTGGCGATCGTGATAACCGAGTTGATCGTGGTATTCGCGATGACAGGGGTGACCGAAGCGACCGGAGCGATCGAGACCAGTATACTTCACAGAATAATAAGGTTGATCTGGGCAAAGCCGGTAATTTCGTAATTCTTGCTAAGTCAACTATCAATCACGATTCAGAATCCAGAATTACGGGTCAAACCGGTGAAGGATCCGATTCATATAAACAAAAAGAAGAGCAGAATTTTGTTGATTCAACCCGACAGAGAACCGACGATGATGTCATCGTATGGAGATCAGACCGAACCGATTCAGACACAACAGCTACAGCTGGCACAAGCAACCTTGAAGTGAATGAAGCAATAGATGATATGATAGTAGCTTTCAAAAGCGTTTCTATGAAAAGTCAGGAAGAATCCATGCGAGACAGAAGTCAAGACAGAGACATGAACAGAGACAGAGACATGGATTCCAGACGTAGCGGAGAAGCTATGAGACACCAGAACGGTAATTTCCGCGATGCCGTCCTTACCGCCGGAGTTCATGAATGGGATAGCTCCATCGATATCGACTATAACGTAAACCTTTCAGGAAGTGAAGACGATGTATGGCTCTTTAAGGTTAGCAATAATCTTGATATAGATGAGGATATTACCATCACTTTAACTGATGGAGCGCGGGCAGAAAACATCTTTTGGATAGTTGATGGCAGCGTTAACATTGGCAAGAATGTTCAGTTTGAAGGTACTATACTTTCTGTGGATGACATTACGCTTGAAGAAGGCGCACGGGTGAACGGAAGATTGTTCAGCCAGTCCTCAGTCAACCTCAATGGGAATACAGTAACCGAGCCAAGTGAAATGGCCGGTCGCGCATCTACAAGCAGCAGAAGATAATTAGCGACCTGGACCTCACTAATAAATAATCCATAAGAACGGGCGCCTGACAGTGCCCGTTTTTTTTGCATTAATTCACCTGGCCAGCACTATTATCTGCTACAGCTCTATCATAACTGTTCAGGCTTACCGCTCTGTGCAGTTTTTTTATTAAAGCTTCAAAGAATACAGCTTAGTATGAATATTTTTCAATTCGGAATGGCAAAACAGTTATTTTAAACTATAACTAAATTTTGCGCCCATGAAAGATCAAGATCATTTTGATTGGGTTTCCCAACGGAAACAAGCTCACCAACGCATTCCTTACGAATATGCACCAAGGGTGTATGGAGGGATATCAACAAAGCCGGTTAATCGCCAGCCACAAGTACATTTAGCCTGGCGAATGCAGGCCTTCAGCCTTCTTCACCATCGCAGTCCCATCCGGTGCAATACCATCACAAACTCACAAAAGGTGCAGCTGAAAGCTCCCGGCAAATCATGGATTATAAGAGGCCGCCAATATCTGTTGCTGTTGCTCTGTGTGCTTAATAAGAGAATCAGCGGAAAATTAACCAGAAGCGGCGCCCTTGCTTGCAGCTACATCACATTACATTACACCTTGTTCATCAAACAGATAACCACTGCTCACCTGCATAAGTAAGGGTGGCTGCCCCCCTCACCTAAACAAGGGCACACCAGGCTTTTGCGCTACCCATATAAATGGGAGAAATAATGATTAATGAATATGAAATAACAGAGCCAGGCTACATAGACGCCTTCGATAAAGAAGCATTTACAGAACCACAAAAAGAAGATACTGAAGGTATTTCCGGAGATGGCCGCGCGGGGATAAAAATTATCACACACACCAGTGAGTTTGACGAGCTGGAAGATGAGTGGACAGAGCTGGCCCGGGAATCTGACACAGATGTTTTTCAAACATATGAATGGAATCGAATATGGTGGGATCATTTTGGGCAGGGTAAACAACTGCATATTTTTACAGTTTACACAGAAGGCTGCCTGGCAGGAATAGCTCCTTTTTTTGAAGACGATGTAGCCCTGTTTGGTATCAAAAGCTACACTTGTTTGCGTTTTTTAGGCTCTTATGTAACTCAGCCGGAAGGAAAACCGTTATCCGGCAGCATCCCCTACTCGGATTATCTGGATTGTATAATCCGACCCGGATTCGAAACCGTATTCTACGAACAGCTCCTTCACCATTTTAAAGAGGTTTTATCCTCCGGCCATGAAATCGTTTTGGATGAAATTCCCGAAGAGAGCGCAATTTTGAATACAATGATTCCTCTTCTGGGAAATAAAAGCCAAGGCTTGAATTGCGAAATAGCTGAAGGATCTTCCAGTCCGGTAATCCAGCTTTGTTCTTCATGGGATGCTTATCTAAAATCTTTGAGCGTAAAAGACAGGTATAATGCAAGACGCTACTTAAAACGGTCCAAGAAGGGCAAAGCCATAGTATTTGAAGTCAAAAAATCCAACCATCCCGACGAGCTCACCGGCTTACAAGAAGCCTTTATTCGACTACACCAGCAGCAATGGAACAACCGGGGGTTCTCCGGCACGTTTTCAGAACAGAGAATGCATAACTTTTTCATTGATATCTCAACCTCCTTTTATGAGAAACAATGGCTCGAGTTTAATTATGCCGTTCCAGCCGACGCTCACAACCAGATTGTAGCCGTTGATGTACTCATAAAGTATAAAGACAAAATCTATCTGCTGCATCGTGGTTTAGACGAAAATCCACTGCATAAAAAAAAGGGGCCGGGTAATGTTTTGCTTTATTCAAGATTAAATGAGGCAATTTATGATGGAGTTAAAGCTTTTGAAATGTTGCGGGGATCGGAAGAATTCAAGCTGCGAATGGCTACTAAAATTAATCGAAACAAAAAGATTCGTATTTACCCGGGCTCGTCTGCGAGAAGGCTTTCCTCCGCCATAGTGAAAAAGTATATGAAGTTAACTCATCATATCAGGATGGAGAAATCACACGTACGGCTTATACTCGGTAATAAGCCCCTTTCCTCTGGTATATCCGAATACGTTCAGTTCCTGCAGGGGCGCATCAAACACAAATTCTCTAACTAACAGGGTCTTTAGCTATGAAAGGGAGAGCCGCAATTATTGACAGGTCTGCAAAAAAGAACTCTCTTAATAACTATTTAAACAGGTTTGAAGGCCGGCCGTACTATTACGGTAATGCGTCACATGCTTTTTATGATATAATGGTGTGGTTGCAAAAGAACCGCCCAAAGGACAGGCCAAATATAGTTATGCCGGTATATATTCCTGCAAAGCTGTACCGCTTTATTCTTGCAGCAGGTTACGAGCCAAAATTCTACGATCTGTCAACGGAATTAGACTTCGACCTGGAGGAGATCAGTGCCTTGATCGACGATCAGACGCAGGCTGTATTTGCCACCCATTTTTTCGGCGTTCCTGTCGATTTGCTGCCTTTAAAAAAGATCACACAAGATGCAGAT
>Ga0207421_10003422_pt1 | contig 18910 bp, 16 predicted proteins | sample SodLakKL_010_SED_4_FD_187542 | JGI IMG/M metagenome (GOLD analysis project Ga0207421, IMG submission 187542) | Alkaline sediment microbial communities from Lake Tanatar, Kulunda Steppe, Russia - 8KL_010_SED (SPAdes) (version 2) | ecosystem: Environmental > Aquatic > Non-marine Saline and... | reverse complement strand
CGCCCCGACGGGGTACACGCGGACGACACGGAGCGCTCAGGCGGCGAACGCCCGGGCGGCGCGAACAATACACAACAAACGCAAGGAGCGTAATGATGTCGAGATCAACCGACACGACACAAGATATGACCGCGGCTGCGCGTGAGCTGGCCGGAGCAATCGCCGAGACAGCCGCGTATCGCGAGTTCGAGCAGGTGAGTTCGGCACTGCGAAACGACGAGCAAGCACGCCAACTGCTGCAACAGTTTCAGCAGGCGCAGCAGTTCGCCCAGATGTCCGGCGGCTGGGGAGGAACGAACGCGGCGAATCAGCAACAAGAGCTCCAACAGCTCGAGCAGCAGGTGATAAACAACCCCACGTTGTCGCGGCTGTTTAAGGCACAGGAGCAGATGATCGCGATGCTCAAGGAACTCAACGAGTACATGACCGAGCGTCTTGGATTTGATTTTGCTGAGCTCACCAAGCCCGCCGGCGGGTGCTGCTAGCCGAGGAGAACAAGAAATATGGATGCCGAACTACAACAAGCAGCGGATCAGTTCATAGAGACGCTGCAGAACAACGACACGATCGCGCAGTTTCGTAGCGCGCGCGAAGCGTTTGACAACGACGCTGAGCTCCACGAGCTTCGCAGCAGATACGGCGCGCTTGTCGAGGAGTTTCAGCAGAAGCAGGCCGACGGGACGCTCACGCAAGAAGACATCAACGAGCTACGCGGGCTGCAACAGAAGGTGAACGCGCACCCCACAGCCACTGCGATGATTCAAGCGCAGAACGACGTGCAAGGGGTGCTTGGTGATTGTAACGCGGCGCTGAGCAATACGCTTGGGTTTGATTTTGCCGCGACCGCAGCGCCGGCGGCGGCCTGCTGAGACACGCTTATGCTCGCCGGTAAGAAGATACTGCTCGGCGTCACCGGAGGGATCGCGGCGTACCAAATGGCCGAGTTCATCGGGCTGCTGCGCTCCCAACTGGTGGACGTTCGCGTAATCATGACCGAGGCGGCGACGCGGTTCATCACGCCGCTAACGCTCGAGACGATCTCGCGGCACAAGGTGACGGTCGGGATGTTCACCGATGCGGACAATAGCCGTGTGGAGCATATCTCGCTTGCGCGCTTTTCGGATATCGCGGTGGTCGCACCGGCTACCGCGAACTTCATCGGCAAGATCGCTTCAGGGATTGCCGACGATATGCTCACCACCACCGTCGTCGCGTGCACGCAGCCGGTTGTGATCTGCCCTGCGATGAACGAAGGTATGTGGCAGAACCCGGCGGTGCGGGACAACGTCGTGAAACTCAAAGGCTACGGCTACGAGTTCGTTGAACCCGAGTACGGCGAGATGGCCTGCGGCGGCGAAGGGTGGGGGCGGCTCGCCTCGCTTCGCTCGATCCTGCATGCGGTAACGCAGGTTGCCGCGCGGCTCGACGGCGACACCGCTGCGCCCGATTTGGGCGCGAATGGCGTCAAGCCGCAGAACGCGCAATCGCACCTCACGCCGTAGACTCCGACGGACGGTTCGGAGACGGTTTGGAGAGAAGTGCGTCGGTACGCCGCGCTGCTATCTCGCATCAAGCTGGTGAGCGGATCGCGTAAACGCTTCCTGCGATCAACAACAAGGCTGCTCCTAGTTGAAAGATTGCGCGAAGTCCAAAGGCGTCGGCGACGAACCCGAACAGCACCAGTACACCGATGCCGAGTAGTTCCTGCAGAAACGATACGAGCGAGCCGACGGTAGCGCGTCCGGCCGAGGAAACACGGCGCTGCACAAAGCCCTCGAACACAACCTCGGCCGCGGCCATCATTCCAAAGAACAGGAAGTACAACGGTAGCAGGCTCAAGAGCGCGGTGGTGGTTGCTACGAGCAGCGCAACACCGGCGAGAGCCATCCAGATTCCGAAACGCCTAAAGTGCGCGAGTTCTGTGTTGCTTGCCGGTGCCGAACGCGCATCGGAGCCGGTTGCTTGCTCCCGCGCCCCGTCGCTACGTTGTGTTCCGTAGCTGCGCTGCGCTTCGGCAAGGAAACGCGAAAGCCGAGGCGCCATCACGCCGCCCACGCCTTCGCAGGCGAAGCGTAGCGCGCCCCAAACGCCGACCCAGGCGAGTGGTACACCGTGCAGCGTTGCAAACAAGGTGTCGTACTCATCGAGCACACCGTAGATCACGATCCCGAATGATCCCGCAATCACCAGCGCCGGCATACCCGCGACCTTGAGCGTCACGCGCGCGCTTGCGGCGATCTCGCGGAGCGTTTCGGTCAGCGTCCCGGGCAGGGCGCGTGCTATCGCCCCGGGCTGTCTGCCCGCGGCGTGACGCGGAGGCAGTTCGGCGTGCGGGGCGTGCGGCGCGGCCCTCTCGGCCGCCGGTGCGTGAGGGGCGTGCGGCGCGTGCGGTGAGCCATGCGTGTCGAGCGCGCGAGTGCTCCGGTGTTCTCGCCGCGCCGCGGCGCCCCCGGTCATCGCGAGCGCGCAGCACGCCGCGACGAGCATTGCCGCCGAGGAGCTTAGCAGTACGAGCTGCGGGTTCTCGGCGAACAACCGCGCACCGAGGATCATTGCCGGCGCGATCGCGACGCGCGCGACAAGCGTTCCGAGCCCGGCTATCGCTTCGAACTCCCGGTCGCGCCCCTGCCGGCTCAGGCTGTCGAAAAGCAGCGCCTCGGTTACTCCGGCCGTGAGCCCTTCTTGAATGCCCCAGAGCACGAACCCAACCGCGAAGCCGCCGAAGCTCGGATACAACAGCCACACTATGAACCCGCAGGCCTTGAGCAGCAGAGCCAGAAACAGAACGCCTCTACGGCTCCAAAGGTCTGCGATCACCCCGGAGGGAACCTCGGTTACGAGCACGGCCAGGCCCCAGATCACGAGCAACCACGAGATCTGGACGAACTCGAGTCCGGTGCGTTCAAACATGATGACATACACGGGATAGATCAGCGCGAAGTCCTGAAAGAAGCGAAACGAGAAGTACGGAATGTCGCGCCGGGTGCAGACCATGTGACTATCCCTCGGCGAGTATTGTTCCAAGCTCGCGGCGTTTGCTCAAGGCCGTCTACTGGTTCGGAGCCTCGCTCGATTGACAGAGTTACCTTAACCGTATTATCGTATAAATACGATGAATGAATCGAAGCTGGGCTGCTGTAGCACCGCGTTTCCGGCCGCTTGTTGCACGCTCGAACTCGCTCCGGAGGCGGAAGAGCAGTTCGTGCGCATGGCGCGCGCAATCGGAAACCCGGTACGGTTCCAGATCGTGAAGTATCTCACGACGCATCCCGGTTGCATCACCGGCGATATCGTGCAGGTGCTCCCGATCGCGCAAGCAACCACCTCGCAGCACCTCAAGGTGCTGCGCGAGGCCGGGTGGATCACCGGGATCGTCTCCGGCACCGCAACCTGCTACTGCCTCAGCAACGAAAACGCACAACGGTTCAAGGAGATCGTGGCGTCGCTGTAGTACCGGTGTCGCGCTCTTGTCGGCGGCGGCGAAACGGCGCAAACCGCACGGCGCAAACCGCACGGCGCAAACCGCACGGCGCAAACCGCACGGCGCGAGCCGAACACCGAACGAGGGGGAGTTATGAACGACGATATCACTACGCAAAGCGGGTCTGAGACGCGCGAGCCCGGCCAAACGCCCGGCCGGCCGGACGAACTCAAGCGAGCGGTACGCAACAAGTACGCCGAGATCGCCGGGGCGCGGACCGGCTGCGGGCCTTACAGTATGGTCGGCGAAAGCTATTCCGGGATTGCGGGGCACGAGGCGCAGGCCGACCTCGGGCTTGGGTGCGGCATCCCGACGCGTCTTGCGGCGCTCGCCGCCGGAGAGACCGTTGTAGATTTAGGCTCCGGGGCGGGCAACGACGCGTTTGTAGCGCGAGCGGCGGTCGGCGCCGAGGGCAGGGTGATCGGGCTCGATTTCACCGAAGAAATGATCTCCTCGGCCCGCGCGATCGCAGCCGAGCGCGGCTTTGATAACGTGGAGTTTGTGCTCGGCGAGATCGAAGCGATGCCGCTCTCGGACGGTATCGCGGATATCGTGATCAGCAACTGCGTGCTCAATCTGGTTCCCGATAAGCGCAAAGCGTTCGAGGAGATGTTTCGCATCATCAAGCCCGGCGGCCGCTTCTGCGTCTCGGACGTAGTGGTCGACGGTGTGTTTCCCCCCGGCGTGCGCGAATCGCTCGAGGCCTATGTGGGCTGTATCGCCGGGGCTATCGAGCGCCGGCAGTATCTTGAGCTTCTCGAAGGGGTAGGCTTTGTAGAGGTTGAGGTCGCGGCCGAGCACCGCATCGAGCCACCGCGCGAGGTGTTGAGCCAGGCGTTCGACCTCGCAACGATCGACGCGTATTACGCCGGCGCATCACGAGTCGTGAGCGTCACGGTGCGTGGAAGAAAGCTCACCACACCGCGGTAAGGTCCACCACCGCGTGCAATCGAGCGGTATTGAACTCAAGGCGCTCGCGGTACGTTCCGGCGGATTGGTACACGCCCTCGGCGTCAATCTTGTAGGTGCGCACCTCGTTTGCTTCGGGGTCCACAATCCAGTACTCCGCAACTCCGGCGCGTTGGTAGAGGTCGAGCTTTAGAGATTCATCGCGCGAAGCGGTGCTCTCGGATAGAATCTCCACCACGAGCTCCGGTGCGGCGTTGACTTTCTTTGGCGCGATAATGTGCGCGCGGGTAGCGTCTATCACCGCGAGGTCGGGCTGCACCACGTCTATCTCGGTGAGGTGTATATCGGTGGGTGCGTCAAATACTTCGGCGAGACCGGGTTTCTCGAGCTGCTCGTAGAGCTGGAACTGTATACGGCGCGAGATACGCTGATGGCGCGTGGTCGGCGATGGTGACACGTAGTGATCTCCGTTAATGAGCTCGTGGATACGCCCGTCGTCCGGGAAATGAACGTAGTCCTCGTAGGTAAGCTTTGTCTCACGATTAACGACGATAGCCATACAGTAAGTATAGCGTGAATCGGCCTGGCGCGCTACTGATCGTTCTCGATCTGAGCCCCGCTATCGTGATGGGGGCAACCCGGCTTCCGGATATTCACCGTGATCCGGCGGACCGCTTTATCATCGCCACCGCGCTCGAGCACAACCGCCCTGTCGTCACCGCCGACCGTCGCTTCACCGAGTACGGTGTGCAGGTACTGGGATGAGGCATTAACTCCGGCTTACGCACCATCAATGGCTTGTTCGTGTCGTAAGCGGGCCAAGCACTGCTCGAGGTGCCGAAACGCGACAAACTCCTGTTCGAGGCGCACCGCGGTGCGGAGGCGGTTGTTCCGCAGGTCGTCGTACAGCTCGGCTTCCTCGGGGGTGAGGTGCGGAAGTTCGGCCGAGGCGGGGCTCGGCTCGCTGCCCCAGTGCTCGCGGTGCGAGAGCAGGGTTTCGCGGTCCATCAGCAGCGAGCGGGCGTGTGGGAAATGTGAGCGGAATCGATTGAGGATCGCAAAGCCGTGCGTATCGATATCGCCCCAGTACCGGAGATCGACGCCGTGCAGCCACCCGACCGTGCCGAGCTCACCGAAATCGTAACCGCGCCCGAAGATCACCAGAGCCCCGGGAAACTCCGGGAAGGCCAGACCGTTGATCTCATTCTCGGTTACGAACACGGTGCGAACGGCCGGCGTTGCTTCGCCTGCGCCCGGCCGGCCGGGTTGGTCGCTTGCTTCGCCGTCGCCGCTGCGTCCGCGGCCCGCGGAGTTGCACGTGAAGCCGCAGCCCCGCGCGAACTCCTCAAGCGGTATCGCGATCTCGGCGCAGCCGTTCCAGACAGTACGGAGCGCCGGGTCGAGGAGCCGAAAGCGCACCCGGCTCGGCCGTGCGCGGAATCCGTACCTGCGCTCAAAGCCCCGTGCGCCGGTGTAAGCCGTGTCGATCTCCTCAGGCGGTAAGGCTTCGTCGAGCCACTGCGCGAGCACGCCACGATGCTGTTCGATGAACTTGGTATCTACCCCCGGTAACGAAAGCTGCCGCAGGTAGATCCCCGGCTGCGGATTCTGCAGGCGCCACTCGAGTATCGCAAGCAGACGCTCGAGTGCTGCATGGTGTTCTATTACCGCGAACGGATACTTCGCGGTCCAGGACGCCAACTCGGGCCGGCGCGACGCGACGACCTCGGAGCCGCTTCGATACGCGCGTAACTGCCCGCTTGTGCCGAGAAACGCCGCGAGGTCGTCGAGGCGGGTAAAGCGGAGCGCGGCGGGCAGCTCGTTGCGCCCCAGCACCCGGTGGCGGATCGTCTTCCACTCGAGCTCAAAGCCTGCGCGCTGCTCGGCCTCCTTGAGCCCGGTGACCCAGTCCTGCACCGCGGAGAAATGATCTACCATCTCTGCGGCACTCGGGCCGCGGAGCGGAACCCGGTACGGAAACTCCGCCGCGCCGCTCAAGAACATGCCGTTACGCCAGCGTTTTGTCAGGCGACGTTTGAGTTCGCTGAGTTGCGTCCAGCGGGGGCGGCCCGCGCCGGCGTTGCCCGAGGTAGCCCCCGGCTCTTCCGCGCTCATGCCCGGCGCGCCTGCTTCTCGCGTTCGTATTCTTCTATCGTGAGGCAGCGCAGCAGGGAGTGCTTTCCGTCTTGGCTGTGAACGAAGCCGACGGTGGAAACGTAGGGCTCTATGATGTGAATTTTTTGAAGCGGCGTGATGATCAGTAATTGCAGATTGAGCTCCTTGAAAAGACGCAGTCCGTAGCGGGTGGATTCGTCGGAGCCTTTGCCGAAGGCTTCGTCGATCACCACAAACCGAAAACTGCGCGAGCGTGTTTCGCCCCACTCGAGCCCAAACTGATAGGCGAGGCTTGCCGCGAGCACGGTGTAGGCAAGCTTCTCTTTCTGGCCGCCGGACTTTCCTCCCGAGTCGGTGTAGTGCTCGTACTCGGTGTCGTCCTCCTTCCAGCGCTCCGAGGCGGCGAACGCAAACCAGTTACGCACGTCGGTCACCTTCTCGGTCCAGCGACGGTCGAGATCGGCGGCGCCCTCGCGACCCTTGAAGCGATCGATGATCGACTTCACCTGCAGGTACTTGCTCTCGGTGTACTGCTCGTCTTGCGAGCCGGTGAAGCTTCCTTCGGTGCAGCTCTTGAGCTCTTGCTTGAAGGAGCGTATCTCGCTGTCGGTAGAGTTCTGGGCCTCGAGCAGAATGTAGCGGTCCTTGTTGAACTCAATCGCCGACATCGACCGGTTGATGCGCTCAACGCGTTCCTTGATGATCTGGCACTCTTTGTTGAGCTGCGCCTGAAAGTTGGCGATCTCGCGGATGGTGTTCTCGTTCAGCAGCGCCTTGAAGCGTGCCTCAAAGCGCGGGAGGTCGTCGGCGAGCAGCCGCGCGAGGAGCTCTCGGAACTCGGCGGCCGAGTCGAGCGCGGCATCCATCTCGCGGGTCTCGGCGGGGTACTCGCGGCGGAAGTCCTGCATCGCGGTGACGATGCGCTCGTGCAACGCCCTAATGCGCTTGTCCTCGGCGTCTATCTTGGCCTGTACCGCTTCGCGCAGCTCCTGTTGACGATTGTCGCAGCTCTCGACCGTGAGGCGGTGCTCGCCGAGAACCTCGGTGCGCAGCGGCTCGATGCGCTCGGCCAGCTCCGCCGGCGGTGTGTCTGAGCTCTGCAGCAGTTCGCGAGCCTGCTCGCGCTGCTCGCGGGCCTGCGCGAGACGGTCCTCCAGCCGTGCGATCTCGGCCTTAGCCGAATCGAGCTCCTGCTCGCTCGCGGTTATACGCGCCTCGAGCTCCTCGAGGTGCCGGCTGAGCGTTTGAAGAACATCGGAGTCCGACTCGAGCCGTGCGATCTCGCTCGAGATCGCCTCGATACGCGCCGCGGCCGGCTGCCAATGGATATCCTCGAAGTACGCGAAGCTGTGCAAGCGGTCGAGCGCACGGCGGCGGTCTTCAAGTTTTTCAGTCTCCCGGCGTAACTCCGCGATGGTACTCCCGAGTTCCTGCATCTCTTGCTCGAGCGTGCGCGCGCGCCGGCTCAGGGCCTCGATCTTCTCTTCGTTGCGCCATCCCAAGACGTAGCGACTGCGGTCTTGTAGGCGATGCCGGTCGTCTTTTTCGTGGCGTAGCGCCGAGCCCTTTACCTGTCCGGCTTTGGTGAGCCCGCGCCGCGCGCGACGGAACTCCTGCAAGGTTTCGCAGCAGGTGTAATCGAAGCGTTGCTGCAGCTGGTGCTCGAGCCAGGCGTGCATCGAGTTGTTGGGCTTGAGCTCGAGCTTGTGAAGAAGCGAGGCCGACTCGAGTTCGACCGGCTCCGGTGCGCGGTCTTCCAGCACGCGGTAGTACACCAGCCGCCCTCTCAGATGCGTGGCGTCTACCCACTCGGCTACTTGGGCGTAGAGCTCGTCGGGCACCAAGAGCGACAGCGCGAAGTTGCGCATCACGCGCTCGATCGCGCCTTCCCAGTCGCGCGCATCCTCGCGAACCATGATGAGCTCGCCCGCAAACGGCAGCCGCTCGTCGGAAATATCGAGCTCTTCGCAGAGTCGATCTCTGATCTTTACTTGCTGCGAATCGATGTTGCTTTTGCGGCTCTGCAGCGACTCGATCTCGGAGCTCAGCTCGGCGTGCTCCTCGCGCAGCCGCCGGAACCCAACCTCGTGTTCGGAGCGCCGGTTTTCGAGATCGGCGAGTTCGGCCTTGAGCTCGCCGGCGGCGGAGTCCGCCGCTTCGCGGTTCTCGCGAAACCCGTCGGCGTCTACGCGCGCCGGAAACTCAACCGCCTCGCAGAGCGCTCGGTAGTCCTCGAAACGAGCGAGCCGCCTGTCTTTTTCCTGTTCAAGCTGCGCGCGCTCGGTCTTGAGGTTTTCGATGCGGTCGCCGCCGTTCTCCGCGATCGCGCGCTTGATCTCGTCGCGCTCAGCGCGCTGTTCGCCGAGCGTCTGTTGTAAGCGCTCGCGTTTGTCGCGTTCCTTGGTGGCGCTGTGCTCGAGGTTCGCGATGCGGGTATCAAGCAGCTGCTCTTTGAGATACGCGAAGTACACGCGCAGTCCGTCGCGCGACTGTAGCAGCTCGGCGCGTTTGGTAGATGCGGCGGCGTGCGCGTCGAGCCGTTCTACGAGCGGCTTTAGTCGGCCGATTTGGTCCTTAGCCCGCAGCACCGCTTCGTGCGCGCGGTTGAGGTCGTCGAAATGCGTGATCAACGCTTCGATGCGCTCGCTCACGTCGAAGGACTCGAGCATGTGTTCGCGCACGAAGGCCGTGAGGTTTCCCACGGCCTTCATCGAGACGGTTTGATGAAACAGCTCGAGTGCCTGTTCGCCCTGAAGGCCGAACCTACGCCGGAACGCCGCCCCGTAAGCCGGGAAGCTGTCGAAAATCGGCTCGGTGTGGGGTAGGTTCCGGATGCGCTTGCGAAGTTGGGTAAGGTCGGAGCCGAACTCCGAGAAGTGCTCGGCGATGCTGAGCTCGCGATCCGAGACCACGTAGAAGCGCGTCGGCTGGCCCTGCGCCTCTTTCTGGTGGAAGACCTGCGCGAGCGTGACGGTCTGCTCGAAGCCGGCGTTGTGGAACACGCCGAGGACCACCGAGTAGGCGCTGCGGTCGCGTAGGGCAACCGGTTTGGCCGAGTAGCCGGTCTCGCTGCGCTCAGATTTGTAGTATCCGAGCACGTAGGAGCGTAGGTCGCGCTCGCGAAACTCGGCGCCGGCGGCCTTGTTGTACGAGATACGGTTGGCCGGCACCAGCAGGGTCGTGATTGCGTCTACCACGGTGGATTTGCCGGAGCCGATATCGCCGGTCAGGAGCGCGTTGCGCTGCTCCATCGGCAGTACCCAGACCTTGTCGTGAAAGGTCCCCCAGTTGTACAGCTCTATACGCTTGAGCCGAAAGCCCGTCATAGAGTCGTCGGCGGCGAACTCAAGAAATCCCTCGTCTAACATCATTCGTCCTTGCCGTGCTCGCTGTCCTCGCCGTGTTCGGCGGGGTATGCCCCGGCGGCGTACTCGGCGTACTCCGCGAGGCGGCGGTCAAACTCCGCGAGCCACTGCGCGTCCACAAAGGCCTTGAGGATGCGCTTCAGCTCGATCTTGCTGTTGTCGCCTTTCAAGAAGCGGATGAAGCCGAGCTCGCTGATTCGGCGTAACGCGCTGTTGATTTGGTCGACGATCTTTGCCTCGTTGCTCCCGGTCGGGAGGAAGGTTCGTGTCATCTCTATCACCTCATCCACGTCGAGCACGATGCGCTCTTCGCCGCTGAAGGAGTCGTGCTCGGCCATGCGTCGACGCAGCAGCGCGAGCGTGAGGCTCACCGGATACGACAAGGGCCGGCGAGTCACCAGACGCGGCAAATCACTCTCGTCTTCCTCGGCTTCACGGTTGCTCAGGAACGCGAACCCTTCGTCCTCGTAGATCTGGAGCGTGAGCCCGAGCAGGCTGACGTAGTCCTGGACGCGGCCTTGGTGTCGTTGCAGCAGTTGCCACTTGGCGGCGTCCTCGTCGCGGTACACCACGCCTTTAAACAGCGCCACGAGTATAACCGAGAAGCCGTCTTGCTCGCGCGCTCCGGCGCCGGCGCCGCTGCCCGCGTTGCTGCCGGTGAAGCCGTTATCGCTGCCGCTCATCTCGCTCATCCCGGCTGCTCCTTGCAAAGATTACTCGCGGGGTACGGGCGCGCCGCCGGATCCCGTCGTGGTCTTGCCACTCGAGCAGGTCGGTCACCGTCTCTTGGAACTGCGCGCGCGGGTTCTCGGCCGCGAGCGAGAGATACGCCACGAGCTCGGCGAGTCCTTCGCGCAGCGGGTGCTGCTCGAGGAGCGCCTGTAGCGTGATCTGAGTACGGCCGGCGAGCGCCGACTCGACGTTGGCGGTGAGGCGAGCCTTGTCTACCACAATGCCGTCGAACAACGCCGAGGTGTCTATTGAGTGGGTCTCGGCGGTTTCCACGAGCGACGACAGGTCGGTTTCAAGCGGCGGAGTGAAAAGAGGCCGCTCGAGCGGAAGGTTGACCTGCGGGCGGCTTTCGTCTATCTGCATGAAGGCGCCGCGCGGCATGTCGTCGCGCAGTTCGAGGGCGCGCTTCTCGATCTGCGACAGCAGCTCGGTGATGCGCCGATTCTCGTAATACGATTTGTCGTCGAGATAGCTCCGCAGCTGTTGCGAAAGCCGTGCCACGGTACGCTGCGTCTGCTCGCCGGCGGTCATCCAGTCGAAATGGATGCGCCGCAGCCGCTCGTCCTCGAGCGTTTCGCCGAGCTCATCGATTTGATACACCGTATCGAGCAGCGTGGTGAGCTCTTCCTGGCCCGACGGCGACATTAGGAAGTCCCAGAACGCGCGAAAGCTGCGACCCTGCTCCGAGTCGGTGATTGCGTCGTGCTCGCCGAAGATCTGCTCGAGCATCTCGCCTTTCTCGCCGGCGGCCTGCGCGATCTGCTCGCGCACGTTGCGGTCGAGCTCGCGAAAGCTGTGCTCCACTGCGCGAAAGTCGCTCAAGAGTTCGCGCGCGGTGCGGCTGAACTGCTGGAAACGCTCCTTGAGCGCGCGCGCATCGAGCAGCGGAACCTCGCCGGCCTCGATCGCGGCGATCTCCTCATCGAGACCTCGTTTGCGCCGGCGCAGCTCGGCGATGCGCAGTTCGCGGTCCTGCTCAACTCCGGTCGCTATCTCGCGTAGCAACTGAATCGCGGTGTAGAGGCGACTCTCGGTTCCGACGAAGCCACGCTCAAACAGACCTTCGAGCCACTGCAACGCGGTCTCGGTTGCGGGGGTGAGGTCGTAGTGCGCCTCGTCGGATCCCTGGGGATAGAACTTGCGCAACCAGCCGCGGTCGTTCCGCGCCCACTCGTCGAGATACTCGCCGGCGCCCCGCGGGAAGCTTTCGGCGCCTTCGCTTTCGCGCAGTTGGTAGAGGTAGTCCTCGAGCAGCATCGTGAGATCCGATTCGCTCATATGGCGTCGGTTGTGCTCGCGAAACGCGGCGTCGAGGAACGCGGCGACCAGCGGCGCGTTGTCGGCCGTCATGAGTCGCCAGGCGGGATGGTTTTTGCGCATGTTGCGGAGGTCTAAGTACTCGAGCGCCATAGTGTGCGTCGCCTGTTCGGCAGTCGGTAGTATAACAGCCGCGGCCTCGCGCGCCAATCAACCCTGTTCGCGCGAGGCGCGCTGCTCGAGGGCCTCCGCGACGCGCGCGAGATCGGAGCCGCTGGGTTCCTGGTATACGCGCAGATCGAACTCCGGAATCACCCCTAAGAGGTGGTCGAAGATGTCGGCTTGAATCGTCTCGTAGGCAGGCCAGCGTTGATCGGCGCTAAACACAAAGATCTCGATCGGGATACCGGTGGGCCCCGGCGGAAGGTGGCGCACTAAGAAGGTCATGTCTTGTCGAATTTGCGGGTGCTGGGCGAGAAATGCGCTCACGTACGCGCGAAACGTTCCGAGGTTGGTCATGCGGCGGCCGCTTACCGAGTCGGAGAGGTCGATGTTGTGCTCGGCGTTGTAGCGCTCGATCTGTTCTTTGCGCTCGTCGAGGTAGTCCCGGATACGAGAAAAGCGTCGGAAACGTTCGAACATCTCGTCGTCGAGAAATCTCACCGAGCGCATGTCTATGTTTATCGCTCGCTTGATCCGCCTGCCTCCACTCTCGGTCATGCCGCGCCAGTTGCGGAAACTGTCGGAGACCAGGGCGTAGATCGGGATCGTGGTGATGGTTTTGTCCCAGTTCTGTACCTTGATCGTCTGCAAAGTCATGTCGACTACCTCGCCGTCGGCCTCGTACTTCGGCATCTCGATCCAGTCGCCGATCTGCACCATGTTGTTGGCCGAAAGCTGAATGCCCGAGACGAACCCAAGAATCGGGTCGCGGAACACGAGCAGCAGCACCGCGCTGAGCGCACCCAGTCCGCTGAGGATACCGAGCGGCGACTGGTCTACGAGCGTGGTTAGCGCAAGAACGGCAGCAACGAGAAACAGCACGACTTTTGCGAGCTGCAGTATGCCCTTGATCGGGCGTTGGCGGGCGAACTCGTGGTGCTCGCGGTAGAGATCTCCGCCAACGTTTAGCCCGGCGTCGAGCGCCAGCGCGATCACCACAATCATCCAAACCTCGGCGATACGCCGAATCGCGAGCACAACCCACGGTACCTCCGGCGCGATCAGCGGCGCGCTGAGGTACAAAATCAGTCCCGGTACCACGCGCGAGAGGTACACCAGCACGCCGCGCTCAACGATCCTGTTGTCCCAGGTGACTCGTGAACGCAGCGCGAGCCGGTGTAACGCGCGTACGATTAATCGCCGGACCACGAAGTTCGCGCCCCAGGCCACCGCCAGGACGGCAATGACTACGACCACGCGCTCCGCGGCGAGCGCAAGCGGTGCCGAGAGTCCCCGAGCTTCCAGCCACCGCGAAATCAACAGATTGGTATCGCCCCAGTCAAACACACCCGCACTATAGCGGATTTTTCCTTTTTGTGGCGATGGGTGTGGTAGTTATTCGGACGTACTGATTCGGATCGGCCGATTCTACGCGGGAATCCATACCGAAACCGAGGCGGCGTTGCAGGCGAAGGTTCCCCAGCCGTCTTTGTCGGTGACCACCGGCCGGCTCACGTGCTCGGTGAGGTCGGTGTAGGTTGTTTCGGGAGAGCCGGTCTGCATCCGCTTCTCGGCGTTGTCGGCGTTGCTTAGCACAACCGCCATACCGCCCGGGGTGGCGACGGTGCCGAGCCGGGTCCAGCCGATGCAGTTGGCGTGGTCGAGGTAGTCGTACTGTTCACCGAAGGCGTAGGCGCGCCGAGCGTAGAGAAACTTGTCGATCAGCCATTGGTGGCTTTCCATCCAGATTTCGTATTTCTCTCCATCGCCGCCGGTATCGGTGTAATGCGCGCCGTAGTAATCGGCGGCAAACACGCAGGGGTAGCCGTCGCGACGCAGTAAGATGAGGGCGTAGGCCAACGGCTTGAACCAGGCCTCCACAACCGATTCAAGTGCCTGCAGCGGCTGCGAGTCGTGATTGCTCACGAGCGTCACCGCGAGGGTAGGATGGGTTGCAACCAGCGTATCGTCGAAGATGGTTCGCAGGTCGAACTCGTCTTCCTGGTTACCCGCGGCGGCGAAATTGTAGTGCAGCGAGACGTCGAACAGCATGAGGTTGCCTTCGGTGGCCTCGATGAACTGCTCGAGTAACTCGCTCTTGCCCGACCAGTACTCACCTACCGCAAACATGTCGCGCCCGGCATGCCGCCGCACGTGCCTCAGCCAATCGAGAAAGAAGCCGGCCTTTACATGCTTCACCGCATCGAAGCGAAAGCCGTCTACGCCGGTGGTATCGATCAGCCATTCGCCCCAGTAGAACAGCTCGGTTCGCACATCGGGGTTGTTGAGGTCGAGGTTGCAGCCCATCAGATAATCGAAGTTTCCCTTTTCGGGGTCGACATCCTCGTCGAAAGCCTTGCCCTCAAACAGGTAAACCGCGTCTGTGTCGTGATCGAATGCGTTGTGGTCGGCGGCGTTGAAGTGCCACCAATGCCACTGCAGCGTGGAGTGCGCGCCCTTGCGCCCCGGGAAGGTGAACTGCGTCCAGGCCTTGATGGTCTGAAGCGGCCCAATCGGCTCGGTTCGGTCGTTGGGATTGTACGGCGTGGCCCGAAATTCCTCCGCCCGGTCGGCGCCCATTCTATGGTTGAACACGATGTCGGCGTACACCTGAATGCCCGCCTGTTGCGCGCGCCGAACCGCGCCGAGATATTCCTCGCGCGTGCCGTACTTCGTGCGGACCGAGCCCTTCTGATCGAACTCGCCGAGGTCGAAGAGGTCATACACCCCGTAGCCGGTGTCGTAGCCGCCGGCTGCGCCCTTGTACGCGGGCGGCAACCATACGCTGGTAACGCCCACCTCCGCCAGCGCCGCTGCGTTCTCGGCAAGTTGCGTCCAGAGCGTGCCGTCGGCGGGAGTGTACCAGTGGAAGTACTGCATCATCACGCCGTTGTACTCAATGTTTCTGCTGCGTTCAGTCAAGGTCGGCCTCCCAGGGCGCAAAATCAACATTGGCGCCTAATCGTCGAGCGGGTCATCGGTAGCTACGGGTTGCGCGCGGGTGCAAGCGTCGGCGCGCGTCGGCGCGCGTCGGTAGCGTTGCGCCCGGTTGCTATAGTATAACGAATTGGATGACAAGGGAACGGCTCAATCTACGACCAATTCTCCTGCTCGTCGGCGCACTCTGCGTTACGTTTCTCGCGCGAATGCTGCTGTCGCCGCTTCTGCTGCATATTCGTGCCCATTACGCTCTGACGCACGCCGAGGGCGGCATGCTGTTCTTTGTAATGTCGGTCGGCTACAGCGTCAGCATGCTGCTATCGGGGTTCGTCGCCGAGCGCCTCGAGCACCGGGGAACGGTGCTCGCCTCGTTGCTGATTGTGGGAGCTGCGCTCGCGCTGATTGGGTTTGCGCCTCCGTTGCCGGTGTTTTACACCGGGTTGGTTCTGCTCGGCGCAGGGGCGGGGCTGTACGGGCCCTCAGGCATCACCACGCTTACCGACGTCGCGAAGGCCGAGCATTGGGGCAAAGCGCTTGCGTTGCACGAGATCGGGCCGATCCTCGGCTTCTTCGGCGCCCCGGTGCTCGCCGCCGTCGTGGTTCGGTACTCTAGCTGGCAGGCCGGGTTTCTTGTGGTTGCGGTTGCGAGTTTCATCGGCGCGGCGCTCTTCTCGCGTTACGCGGAAGGTGGGCGGTTTCCGGGGGCGCCGCCGAGCCCCAGGAACGTCCTGCAGATTTGGTCGATCGGCCGGTTCTGGATCATCGCGTTATTCTTTGTGCTCGCGGTTGGGCTCGAGATCGGGGTCTACTCGATGCTGCCGAGCTTCCTGGTTGAGGTGCGCGGTATGAGCGAAGGTGTAACAAATTCGCTCGTGGGCGCTTCTCGTCTTACCGCGCTGGCGCTGATATTTGTCTCGGGATGGCTCGCGGACCGCATCGGCGCGCGGATCCTTATCGGTGCAATCGCGATCGCTGCGGGATCGGTAACGGTCGGTATCGGGCTCGCTCGCGGGCCGCTCCTACTCGGCGCGGTACTCTTGCAGCCGATGTTGATCGCGGCCTTCTTCCCGGCCGCCTTGATCGAACTCGCACGCGTTGCTCCGGCGCAGAGCAGAAACCTCGCGGTGGCGCTGGTGATCCCGGTAGCGAATTTGTTCGGTTCGGGAGCGGTGCCGGCCGTTCTCGGCTATCTGGCCGAGCGCGGGCAGTTTGCGGCGGGTTTCGTGTTGGTGGGAGCCCTCATGCCGGCCGCGACGGTGTTGCTCCCGTTGCTGCGCGGGGGTGAACGCCGGCGCGCCGAGGAGTGAGCGCAACGCGTCACGCGTCCTACAATCCTTCGATCATCGCTTGCGCCGCGAAGATGAGGCCGGTGCTGATAACACCGACCGTAACCGCCGCCGCGAGCCCTACAAGAAACGGCCGAACGCCGAGCCTCAATAGCCGTTTGAGACGGGTGCGCGCTCCTACCGCCGCAAGCGCCACCACCAGCGCGTGCACAGCGGCCTGCGAGAGCCCCGCGACGGTTGCGCTCCAGTGCTCGGCCGACAAGACCCAGAGCGCGCGGCCGGATGCCCACAACGAGACGTCGCCAACGGTCCGCAGCACCGACATGAGGACAAACCCCACAACAAACAGCGGGATGTACCTGCCGACCCAGGTCCATCCCGGCGGCCAGGTCACCTTGGCCACCCGCGTTCCGTTTGGGATTCCTGGGCCGCCCGCGTCTGCCACGGAGCCCGCGTTACCGGCATCACCGGCTTCGCCCGCGGCGCCCGCTTCACCGGCGGCAGCCGCTTCGCGGTGTTGAATCGCGATCACCGGGATCACCAATGCCATCAGGGAGTTACGCAGAAGCTTCGTGACCGTCGCCACATCGATCACGTCGGGCGCGGAGTATACTTCGGAGTACAGCAGCGCGGCGCCGGCTACCTGCGAGGTGTCGTGAACGGCCGTGCCCAAGAAGTAGCCGATTGCGGTATCCATGCCCCCAAACACGGTGTGCGCCAAGAACGGATAGAGAAGCAGCGCGAGCATGCCGAAGATCGTGATTGTGCTGATCGCGTAGCTTGTGTCTTCTTCCTCTGCACCGATGGTGGGCGCGGCGGCGACGATCGCCGAGACGCCGCAGATAGAGGTGCCAACCGCGATCAGAGTGCCGAGCTTCTGCGCCACCCCAAAGCGATTGCTCAAGAGTCTGACAATCACCAAGGCGCAAACGACACAAACCGTCACCAGCGGCAACGCGAGCGCGCCGACGCGTACTACCTCGCCGACGCTTATGCGTATGCCGAGCAGCACAACGCCGATTCGCAGCACGCGTTTCATCGAAAACGCCAGGCCGGATTCAAGCACCTTCGGTAGCTCGCGGGTGTTGCCGAGCGCGATGCCCAGCAGCAACGCCACCATCACCGCCGAGACCGGGCTATCCTCGAACCCGAGCACGCGTGTCCCGAGATACTCGGCCGCCGCAACCGCCACAACCGCAACCACCCCCGCCGTCAAAACACCGGGGATTAGCCTTAGGGCGGCCTCGGCGTGCCGAGGTTTCGGTGCGGTCGGCGTCGTCATGGCTGCGATCTCCGCTCCGGCGTCGGGACGAACCGGGCCGGGTTGGGCTCGTTCTTGTTCAGTACAGGGGAATCGCCCTGCACCAGCTCGGTGTGCATGAGTCCGCTCGCAGTCGAGACGAGTACCGTCTCCTCGCTCTCTTTAAGCACCCCCGACTCACGAAGTTTTTGTGCCGCCACCACTACCGAGCCCACCTCCGGCGATGCGAATATGCCCTCGGTGCGCGCAAGTAGTTCCATGCCGTGCAGCATCTCGTCGTCGGACACCGTGATCGCGGTGCCTCCGCTCTCTCGTACAGCGTCGAGAATCAAGTAGTCGGCGATTGCCGCCGGCACCCGAAGACCGGACGCGACGGTGTGGGCGTTTTCCCAGCGTTCGGCGTGACGCGCTCCGGCGTTGAAGGCCCTTACGATCGGTGCGCAGTTCTCGGCTTGCACAACAATCATCTTTGGCCGCTTGGATCCGATCAGACCCATCTGCTCGAGCTCATCGAAGGCTTTCCAGATTCCTACGATGCCGGTTCCACCACCGGTGGGGTAGATCAATGCATCGGGAACGCGCCAGCCGAGTTGCTCCGCGATCTCTATCCCCATCGTTTTCTTGCCTTCCTGGCGATACGGCTCTTTGAGCGTGGAGCAGTCAAACCAACCGGCTGAGCCGGCCCCTCGCTTGATCAAGGCTCCGCAGTCGTCGATCAGCCCGTCAACCAGCAACACCGTGGCGCCGTAGATCCGGCACTCGGCTTTCATGACACTCGGTGTGTCTTGCGGCATCGCGACGATTCCGCGCAGCCCGGCCCGGCGCGCGTACGCCGCCATCGCTGCCGCCGCGTTTCCGGCCGACGGCATTGCCACGGTGTCGACGCCGAGCTCCGCCGCGCGCGATACCGCGGCTCCCAACCCCCGCACCTTGAAACTTCCGGTGGGGTTCAGGCCTTCGTCTTTGACCAGCAAGCGTTCAAAACCGAACCTCGAGGCGAGCTTCGGCGCCTCTAGTAGCGGTGTCCCGCCTTCACCGAGCGTGAAGGCATATGCCGGATCGGTGACCGGCATGATCTCGAAGTATCTCCAGAGGTTCCACTCCCGGTCTTTGAGCGCTTCCTTGGTCATGGACGCTTTCGCGCCTTCGAGGTCGTAGCGTGCGTACAGGACCTTGTTGCATTCGGGACAGGTTTTCATCACCTCGGAGTGCTTATGCTGCGCCCCGCAGTAGGTGCATTCAAGGTGTGTGATGTAGCTTCTCATGGATTGTCTTTCTCCTCGGCGCACTGCTCAGCGCAGGTTGCCGAGACTATAACACGGGTTTTTCAGACGAGGGTAGCGGTGCACAACACTCGCTTGTGGGCAGGCACTGAATCACGAGACCGACGGGGTGCCCGGCT
>Ga0207421_10003421_pt1 | contig 18911 bp, 12 predicted proteins | sample SodLakKL_010_SED_4_FD_187542 | JGI IMG/M metagenome (GOLD analysis project Ga0207421, IMG submission 187542) | Alkaline sediment microbial communities from Lake Tanatar, Kulunda Steppe, Russia - 8KL_010_SED (SPAdes) (version 2) | ecosystem: Environmental > Aquatic > Non-marine Saline and... | reverse complement strand
ATGTGCGAGGAGAAAGTACTCAAATTCTGGGCAATGCTCTGCTCATCGCCAATATCACAGTACACGCGGGCAAACACTCCGATATCGCTGTCTTCCTCGCAGGGAACATGCATACCAGCCTGACACATAAGCACCATCAGACCGACGGTCTTCAGGGTAACCGTCTTGCCTCCGGTATTGGGTCCGGTGATCACCAGGGTATCGAAGCTGCGGCCGACCTCCACGTCAATCGGCACCACATCATCGCCAAGCATGGGATGCCTGGCCTGCTTGAGATACAGGTACTGTTCGTCATTTACAACAGGGTGCACCGCGTCGAGCTCCTCGGCCAGGCTGGCCTTGGCATAAATCAAGTCCAGTTCTCCGAGGACCTGCTGCTCCATCTCGAGATTCTCTCTCGCGCCGCCTACCCGGTCGGTCAATTCAGCGAGTATGCGGTGGACCTCCCTCTCCTCCTCAGATTTCAGCTCCTGAATCTTGTTATTCAACTCCACCGCCACCTGCGGCTCGACGAAGACCGTCGCTCCGCTGGAGGACTGACCGTGCACGATGCCGCGGACCCGTCCGCGTTGTTCCTGTTTGACGGGAAGCACATACCGCCCGTTGCGCTGCGTCACAATCGGTTCCTGCAGATACCCCTCACGCATGAGACGCTTGGCCATTTTCTCCAGCTGGTGCCGAAGATTATCTGCGGTGGCGCGGAGTCCCCTTCTGATGCGCGCAAGTTCGGAGCTGGCGGTATCCCGCAGCTCGGCCGTCTCATTGATGCATCGGCCGATCTCCTCGCCCAGACCCACCGATGGCTGCAGGGGTTCAACCCTCTCGGCCAGAGCGGGAGCGTCCTCATCACGTAAGGAGAAAAACTTGCGCAGTTTCCGGGCGGCACCAATACACTCAGAGATTGCAAACAGCTCCTCGGGCGCCAGAACCCCGCGCTTGCCCGCCCGCCGGAGCATCTCGGTCAGGTCATGGATGCCGGCCAGAGGTATGGAGGAACGAGACATCAGTGCCCGCATCTCCCCGGTTTCTCTGAGAGCATGCCTTACCCGCTGAGCATCCCGATCCGGAACCAGCGCCTCTGCACGTCGCTGACCCAGCGAACTGCTCGCGCAGTTGGCCAGGCGGCCCCGGATGTCGTAGTACCCCAGGCGGTCGTAAGCGTAGTTCAGCAGCGTATCCTCACGAGGGAGTTCATTATTGATGTCATCTGAATGACCTGCATCGGATATCATGTGGTGCTCCTTCTCTCATTGCGCATCAATCTGCACGGACCGGGTCCAACCATTGCGGAACAGGTTCGGCGTTCAGGATATGTCTTCTCTCGCACCCTCCCTTTCTCGCGCAGTCAACACCGTACGCAAGCAGTGCAAAACCATCGGGCGAGTGGGCGTCGGAGTTGATGGCCAACGGAATATCGAGTTCTCGCGCTCTCTCAAGCCAGTACCAGGGCAGGTCGAGCCGGTCCGGATGAGCATTTATCTCCACTGCCGTATCAGCTTCTGCGCAGACCTCGAGCACCTCCCGCAGGTTGGGGGTGTCGGTCTCACGCACTCCCAACAGGCGTGCCGTCGGGTGACCCAGGATATCGACAGAGGGGTGGCGCGCAGCCTCGATCAGTCGTTCCGTAAGCCGCGCCGACTCCTGTCGGAGCCCGCTGTGCAGCGAAGCGACTACCACGTCCATGTCATCGAGTACTTCGTCAGGAAGATCCAGCCGGCCGTCCGAGAGAATATCCACTTCCACCCCACGCAGTATGGAGAAGTCCGGGCGACTATCCTGTACCCGGGCTATCTCTTCTCCCTGTCGCTTGAGGTCCTGCACATCGAGTCCACCGGCCACCTGCAGGGAACGGGAGTGATCAGTAATGGCCAGATACTTGAGTCCGAATTCGATCGCGCCCTCGACCATTTCCTCGATGGAAGCATTCCCATCACTCCAGTCACTGTGACAGTGCAGGTCACCGATGAGATCATAACCCTGCACCAGAGGGGGGATCTCTCCCGCCCGGGCCAGTTCCACCTCACCGCGCCCCTCGCGCAGCTCCGGGGGAATACCGGTCATTTCGAGGCGCGAATATACCTCATCTTCTGTCGGCAGATCTGAGATACCGTCCAGCCCCATTGCCTGCAGCTGTCGCGTGTGCGCAGCATTTCCGGTCAAGCGAACACGCGCGGACCCAGCTGTCGAAAGTGGTGTGCGATAAATCCGCACGGGAATCCCGATGTCCAGATCCATCTCCCAGTAAGGATACTGAAAACGACTTCCCTCCCTGAGTGGTGCCCTCGCCACGCCGGACAGCAGTCGGGTACCCGGGGTGAGATCCTCATCATTATCCATCTCAACCAGGACAGACACGCGGTCTATCAGCTCACAACGGCGCCGCACCGCACCGACCGGCAGGACACTGGCCGCCCCACGCAGGGATTGAAGCCGCCGAATCAGCTCCTGCACCACGGAATCGGCCCAATCAAGTGTGATTCCTTTACTTCTCTCACGTTCGCGCATAATGCTAGCAAGTATTGTTTGCTCACGACGGGAACCTATACCCGGCAGTCTCCTGAGCCGCTTTTCCCGCGCCGCCACTTCCAGCTCCTGCAGGGACTCAATGTTCAGTTCATGGTACAGGGTATAAACCGTCTTTATGCCCAGCCCCTCCAGGTTAAGCAGGTCCAGGAGGGAGCGGGGTACGCGGTCTGTCAGCCGCTCCAGCTGTTCACAACGGCCCGTCTCAACAATCTCCCGCGCCTTATCTGCCAGCGCCGGGCCGATTCCGTCCAGCTCGTCCAACCGGTCTTCTGCCAACAGATCGTGTAAGCGATCGCCCGCCTTACGAATGCTTCGAGCACCGCGCCGGTAGGCAGGTGCCTTGTACGATTCAATGCCACCAATCTCCATTAAATCGGCTATCTGCTCGAATCGCAGAGCTACCGCATGTGCCCGGTAGTTCATGCCTCTTCTCCTTCGGCATCCTCTCCCGACTTCCTGTCATCTCGCCGCAGAGGAATCACCGGCTCGTCTTCCGCCTCCACCTCGCGATTCTTCCGGTACTCTTCTTCCAGCATTCGCACCACCCTGTCATATCTATCCTGCAGTTCGAGATACTCCTCTGCGAGGTTCAGCGCGGCCAGAACAGCAGTTCGCGTCATGTCCATATTGGGCATCGCCTCGACAATATCGCTCATGTGATAGTCGACCTCACGAGCGACCCTACGGAGCTTCGACGGGGACTTGTCCCCCCGGAGGATGTAGGTTCTCTTCAGGATTTCCACCTTAACCTCGTTCATGGCAAAGCGGGAACCCGCTCAGTTCCCTCCGCCTTCACCTCCTCTGAAACACCGGTATGTTTGAAGTTCTTCTACGAACCCCGGTTTCTTTCCTCCAGCGCTGTGGCCAGTTCTTCCCACCGGCTGTACAGGCGACGCAGTTCACCCTGCACCTCGCGGAACTGCCGCGCAAGATCCCCTCCTCCGCCCCGCGCGTAGGACTCGGGGTCGGCCAGCAGATCACTGAGGCGACCATGTTCGCCCTCGAGTTCCTCAATCTCCTCCTCAACTGCCCGCAGATCGGCCGGCTCCGGCGGCTTCGGGCCGCGGTCCCGTTTGCGCACCAATCTCTCCCGCTGATCGCGCCCCGATTTGGCCTTACCGCCAGATCGCGCACTCGATTCCATTTCACGTGAACGCAACATCCTGCGGTAATCCGAGTAGTTGCCGGGGTAGTCCTCGAGTGATCCTTCGGCCAGCAACCACAGCCTGCTGGCAACTCGATCCACAAAGAAGCGGTCGTGACTGACGAAGATAACTGTGCCCTCATAATCGGAAAGAGCAGCCTCCAGGTCCTGCAGGGACTGAAGGTCCAGATGATTGGTCGGTTCGTCCAAGATGAGCACCGACGCCTCCTCCAGGGCTATTTCCGCCAGTACCAGGCGCGACCTCTCACCCCCGCTGAGATCCCCCACCCGGGTAAATACATCATCACCGGAAAACCCGAAACGGGCGAGATATTCCCTCGCACCACTCATGCCGAGATCCGGCACACTGGAGTACATCTCGTCCAGCACCGTGCGCTCATCGTCTGGACCTGACAGATCCTGGGGGAAGTAGGCGGTCCGGGCACCTGTCCCCCACTCTATTGTTCCGGCCACAGGCTCTTCAAGACCCAGAAGGGCCCTGAGAACCGTAGTCTTGCCCGAGCCATTAGGTCCCATGAGAGCTATCCGCTCCCCGCGACTCACCCGCATGCTGATGTCGCGGCAGAGTACCGCACCGCCTCGCTGCAGACTCAGCCCATCCACACGCAGAACCTCCTGACCGCTGCGCCGGGCAACCGGAAAGGTCAGCTTCAGTCCCCCGTCTTCTGCAGGGGGACGTTCAATTTCTTCCATGCGCTCCAGCCGTTTTTGCCTGCTCTGTGCCTCACGACTCCGCTGCCCCGCATGATATCGTCGGACAAATCCCTGCAGCTTCTGAATTTCATCCTGCTGCCCCTCGTACAGCTTCCACCAGCGCCGGAGGCGTTCCCTTCGCTCCTGACGGTAGGAGGAGTAGTTCCCCGCGTAGCACTCCACCCTGCCGCCCTGCACTTCCCAGATCTCGCGCATCAAACGGTCGAGAAAATAGCGATCATGCGACACGGCGACCACGGCACTTGAGGAGGCATTCAGATGTTCCTCGAGCCACTCGGAAGCCGAAAAATCCAGGTGGTTCGTCGGCTCGTCGAGGAGCAGGACATCCGGCTCGGACAAAAGAAGGCGTGCAAGCGCCAGGCGAACCCTCTCACCTCCCGACAGATGATCGGCCCTCCTCGGCAGATCACATCGGGTGAAACCCAGGCCCAGGAGGACCTCGCGCACCCGGGCATCAGCGTCATATCCCCCGCGATCCTCAAACCGGGTCATGAGTGAGCCGTAGCGGTCAATGAGGTGGGCCCGCCTCCGCCGGTCAGACTCAGACGACATTTCGGACTCCAGGCGCCTGAGACGTTCCTCCAGCACAAGGAGATCGGCGAACGGTTCGCGAGCGACATCGACAATTTGGCTTCCTGCGGGAAATACCGGGTCCTGGTCCAGCATATCCACTTTTATTTCACCAAACAGGTCTACCTCCCCATCATCGGGCATCTCCTGCCCGGAAATGAGTTTCAGAAGGGTAGTCTTGCCCTCCCCATTCTGCCCGACGACACCTATCCGCGCCCCCGGGTCGATAGCAACCGAAACGCCGCGGAATATCTCTTCCGCACCGTAGTACTTCGCCGCGGACTGTACCTGGACCAGCGACACGTGGACACCCCCAGAATGCCGATGTCAGGAGCGCAGCTGCGCTTCAAGCTCCTCCTGCAGTGCCTCCCGCACCCGATTGTGACGCTCATCAACCTCTGCATCCGTCAGGGTACGCTCCGGCGCACGATAGGTCAACCTGTAAGCCGCACTCTTCGAGCCTTCAGGCACCTGATCTCCCCGGTATACATCGAACAGAACCACCCCCTCCAGAAGATCTCCGGCCGCCCGTTCGATCACATCCCGGATCTCAGCGTGCGGCGTCTCCTCGTTCAGCACAAATGCAATGTCCCGAGTGGCAGCTGGATGACTGGGCAATGGCTTTACGGCCGGAGACTGTTCAGCTATTTTCGCCATCCCGGCAACATCAAGTTCCGCCACACAGATCCGATCATCCACCTCGAGGCTTTCCCGCACATCGTGGTCAATCTCCCCAAATTGACCCAGAACCTCGCCACCTGCCAGCAGCTGCGCCGAGCGACCCGGGTGCAGATAGTAGTCGGAGCACGGCTTGACCGACCAATCCTCGATGTGCAGGACCCGCATCAGATTTTCAATTACCCCCTTCAGGTGATAATAGTCCACCGTCCCGCTCTCCGTCTCTCCCCAGAAGCGGGGTACAGTACGGCCCATCATCAGTATCCCCAGCCGCTCTTCTTCGTCCAGGAGATCCTCGGGCGGCAGCTGTTTTGACCGGTATATTTTTCCGATTTCGAACAGCCTCAGGGCGTCTGCACCGTGCCGCTGCATATTGCGGGCAGCAACATCCAGAAGAGACCCCACCAGGTTGGTGCGGAGGCGCCGCGCCTCCTCGCGCATGGGGTTGGCCACCTCGACGGCCCGCGCGTGTGGGTGCTCTTCTGGTGCGCCCATCAGCTGCATGGTGCGGGGAGACATCCATGAGTATGTCACCGTTTCGAAGAAACCCTGTCCGACCATTACCCGCCTGGTATCGTCTTTGACCCGCTCAGCGGCCGGCGGCCGATACCCGGGTACAGCAGTGCGCGGGCGGTCTACAGGAACCTCGTTGTACCCGTGCAGCCGGACGATTTCTTCTATCAAGCAGACTTCCCTCTCCACATCCGGGCGCCAGCTGGGTACGGTTACCTTCACTGCATCCTGACCCTCATCTTCGCCTTCAACCTGAAACCCGAGGCGCCTGAGATATGACGTCATCTGTCTTCGTGCAAGGTCGATGCCCAGAAGGGCATTGGCCCGCTCAGGACGGAACTCGATCCGGCGGCGCGTGATCGGACGCGGGTACACATCAATGTGGCCCCTCGCAGCAGTACCGGCTCCGGTGTCATGTGCGAGCTGGAGGGCGCGGAGGCAGGGTTCCACAGTCTGCTCCGGGTCACGCCCTTTCTCGAATCTTACCGAAGCTTCCGTCCGCAGGCCCAACCTCCTTGAGGTGCGAAGCACACTCCTCGCATCGAAATAAGCAGACTCAAGGAGAACCCTTTCGGTGTCCCCGGTGATCTCAGAGTTCGCCGCCCCCATCACTCCCGCAATCCCGATGGCGCGGTATCGATCAGCAATTACCAGATCCTCATCAGTCAGAGTCCGCTCCTGATCATCCAGGGTAATGATTTTCTCACCGGGCCGCGCCCGCCGCACACGAACCTCATGCCCCTGTACCTGGTCCAGATCAAAAGCGTGCAGGGGCTGTCCGTAAGCGAGCATCACATGATTGGTTATGTCGACCACATTGTTGAGCGGTCTGATGCCGCAAGCCAGAAGATCGCGCTGGATCCACCACGGGGAGGGCTCGACGCTAACGTCCAGGGCAAGGGCGGCAGAATACCGCGGACACAGATCGGGATCCTCGATCTCGATGGACACTGCATCATCTATGGAATCGCCCAGAGCATCGTCGGGCAGCTGTTCCCCGGGCAACCAAAGCTCGCATTCAAATGCTGCCGCTGTCTCCCGGGCCACACCCAGCACGCTCTGGCAGTGCGACGCGTAGTTGGGGGTGAGATCGATATCAAATATTACATCGTCGAGTCCGAGTGCCTGAACGGCGGATTTCCCCGGCCTTCCCTCCTCAACTTCCAGCAGGTAATCGGAAGCACCCAGGTCCAGTCCCAACTCGTGCGGTGAGCACAGCATTCCGCTCGAGCGCACCCCGGCAACCTCAATATCCTCGATGACCCGCCCATCGGGAAGCTGACTCCCGGGCAGGGCGAGGGGGACGTATGATCCCTCCCTGCAGTTCGGTGCGCCGCTTACCACCTGGTACTTTCCGTGTGCGCCAGCATCGACCAGGCAGCGCATCATGGATGAACCCTCTATCTTCTCCACCTCCACCAGTCGGGCCAACACCACATCATCAAGGTCTGCATCCAACATGGGGGTCAGGGCATCAACATTCAATCCCAAAAAGGTCAATCTCTCTGCCAGTTCGTCCGGCGGCGCATCGCATTCGACGTATCGCCGCAGCCAATGGTATGACATATACACAGTCCATCACTCCCTCACAACTGCTGCAAAAAACGAACATCATTCTGATACAGATACCTGATGTCGGGAATGGACCATTTGAGCATGGCCATACGGTCGACACCCATCCCGAAGGCGAACCCGCTCACCTGTTCTGGATCGTAACCCCCGTTTTCCAGAACCAGAGGATGCACCATTCCCGCACCACCAATCTCCAGAAAGCCAGTCTGGCTGCAGGTGGAGCACCCGGTTCCGCCGCACACCGTGCAGCTGATGTCCACCTCGGCGGATGGCTCCGTGAACGGGAAATAGCTGGGACGAAACCGCACCTGCACATGTTCGCCCAGCAGCCTGCGTGCAAAGTCCAGCAGAGTTCCTCTCAGCTGCCCGAATGTCACGCCCTCGTCCACCAACAGGGCCTCACACTGATGAAACACAGGGGAGTGGCTCGCATCATCGTCACCCCGGCGGAAGACCCGGCCCGGGCCGACAATTCTGACAGGCAGTTTGGGTGCGACCTTCTCCATGTGCCGCAGCTGCACGGGAGACGTCTGTGTCCGCAGCACCAGGTTGTCAGTTACATAAAAGGAATCCTGCATGTCGCGTGCTGGGTGATCCGGCGGGATGTTGAGACCAGTGAAATTATACCAGTCGGTCTCCACTTCAGGGCCAGTCGCTACAGCATATCCCATTCCCACCAGAATACCGAGCACCTCGTCCATGGCCTGGGTTATAGGGTGTCGCCGACCGTAGAAATGACGGCGCCCAGGAGAGGTAACGTCGACCGCATCCTCGCGCAGCTTCCGGCGGCGGCTCTCCGCCGCAAGGCGGGAACGCGCGCTCTCGATCGCGGATTCGATTTCTGCCTTCACCCGGTTGCCCAGCCGCCCTACGTCCGCACGCTGTTCCGTAGGCAGCTCACCGATACCCCGGAGGATGAGCGTCACCGAGCCCTCTCTGCCCAGATACCGTACTCTAACCCGCTCGATGTCATCTTCATCACCCGCCGCTTCCAGCTCGCGAAGCGCGTCTTCTCTGAGATCCTGCAGTTCATCCAGAACATCCATCAACACCTCACCCCTTCCATGCAATAAAAAAACTCTCGACCCCAGGGGCGAGAGTCAAACTCACGCGGTACCACCCTGTCTTATCACGCAAAGGTGATCAACAGAAATCTATACCTCATACTTGGCCCGATATCGGTGCGGTCCGTCGTCACCTAATCCGGCCAAAAGATCGGCCGTTTCAGTGCGAGACTCCCGGGGGAAACTTCCCACCTCGCTCCTCGGGAGGATTCTCAGCCGACGATCCCCCTCTCTGAGCCGGACTTCGAAGCGGTACTCATCCCGTTCATGGTCGTATAATTCACATGTTCGAGATCGCTACAAAATGAAGACTCAAGTGGTGCAGAGAATTCGATAGACAATGTATGCCTCTACCGAACCCGTCACTTCAAACAGATGCCAGAAAAACTCGGACGTCAAAATGACGGTCACTCCCCTTCCACTGTTGTCAGGGATTATACCACGCCCACCCCGGCGGGTCAATTTTGCCGGAATTGCGTCCGCATCAAAACCTGACCTTCGACCGTACTGAGCGGCAATTCGCCCTCATGAATGGATGTCTGCCGCTCATCATAATAGGGAATGGGCCTGTTCAAGAAAGGATCATCCACATACCTGAGATTCAGGGGTAGGAAGGGTCTTGCCATGAATCTTGCAGTTGAGCTTGCTCCTCTGTCCATTATGGCACAGCGCGATGCATTGCAATAAAGCTTTGAGTATGGCCGTCAGCCAGGTCAAACGACCCGATCCCGTCAAATCGCAGTGGCGGGCGGCCTTACATTCGACAGGCACAACATCAAATAAAAATGGAAGGTCGGCGAGGTCAATCACCCCTCCGGGATCGGATAATGGCAATTTTCATCTCCGCCGTTGGGGCGCAATATCATCCAGGCGGGTCTAGCTTCGTCGGCTGACAGAACAATTGAGACAACAGTAAAGCTCCTGCTCCCGGCCCTGGGGATGGGCTGCCCGGGTGAGATCCTGACCACGAAACTGCGCACCACCGGAGTTCAGTCAAGCCAGATGCAGCTGACAGTCAGATGAGAGCAGGCGTCTCACTCTTTCAGCTGCGGGTCCAACGCATCCCGCAGTCCATCGCCGACCATGTTTATGGACAGGACAGTCAGCGTTATGGCCATCCCGGGAAAGGTGACCAGCCACCAGGCGCGTCGGATGTACTGGCGGGACTGGGCCAGGATGGCCCCCCATTCCGCCGTCGGTGGCGAGGGACCCAGCCCGATGAAGCTCAACCCGGCACTGGCCAGTATGGCCCCGGCCACCCCCAGCGTCGCGTTTACGATTATCGGGGCCATCACATTGGGCAGGATGTGCTTGAAGAGAAGCCTGCTCAGGTTCGCCCCCTGCGCCTGCGCGGCCATCACGTACTCGTTCTGTTTTGCCGATAGTGTACTGCCGCGCACCAGCCTGGTATAGGTGGGAATGGCCGCAATCCCGAGGGCTATCATCACATTAAATAGCCCTGAGCCCAGGACCGCAATTATTACCAGGGCGAGCAGAATTCCCGGAAATGCGAGGAGAATGTCCATGAACCGCATTATGACATTGTCCACCCAGCCCTCCATGTAACCGGCCACCAGACCGAAAACCGTTCCGACCACGGTGGCTATGCCGACCGCGATAAGGCCGACTTGAAGCGAGATCCTGCTGCCGAAAATGATCATGCTCATAAGATCCCGGCCCAGGGGATCAGTCCCCATGAGGTGATCGCCCGAGGGCGGTTCCATCAGATTCTCACTGATCTCGAAGGGGTCATACGGGGCGAGCAGGGGAGCAGCTACCGCCATACATATGAGCACGAGAAGGATGATCAATCCCACAGTCGCTCCCCGATTCCGCAGAAAAACCCTCAGCACGTGTTTGGCGGGAGAGTATTCTCGCACCGCATCAGGTGCGGCCTGATCTCCCTGTTGGTAATCCTCATTTCCTTCCATGGTCATAGGGCATCACCCTCATCAGTTGTACTGGATCCTCGGATCCAGGACCGAGTAGAACAAGTCAACTACCAGATTCACCAGGACAAATGCCAGCGCAATGTAGAGTATTGTACCCTGAACCATTGGGAAATCCCGGGCCATGAGCGATCGGATCAGGAGCCTGCCAATGCCGGGCCAGGCAAAGACCTGTTCAATTATCACCGTGCCGGCCAGAAGCGCGCCAAACTGCAGGCCCACAATTGTTACAACAGGAATTAACGAGTTCCGGAGAACGTGCTTCAAGGTTATGACGGATTCACTCAGGCCCTTGCCGCGCGCGGTGCGCACAAAGTCCGATTTCATCACATCAAGCATGGATGAACGCGTGAGCCGGGCGAGGATGGCCGCTGCCCTGATGCCGAGAGCCATGGCCGGCAGTACCAGGTGGCTCGGCGACCCGGAACCACTGGTAGGAAACCACCCCAAAGTCACGGCAAATATGACTATAAGCATCAGCCCAAACCAAAAGCTGGGCATACTCACACCGAACATGGCAGCCACCATAACGATGTTGTCCAGGGGACGCTGGTGATGCTGTGCGGCAACTACCCCGGCTGTGAGTCCTATGACGACAGAGAGGCTGATTCCAGCCAGGGCCAGCTTGAAAGTATGGGGCATGCGTGAGAATATTTCCTGCGTCACCGGTACACCGGTACTGAATGATCGGCCAAAGTCTCCACGCAGTGCTCCGGTGACAAAATCGAAAAACTGGATGTGAAGCGGCTCATGCAGGCCGAGGTCCTGCCTGATGGCCTCCAGCTGTGCCGCATCTGCCTCCAGGCCACCAATCGCCCTGGCCGGATCGCCGGGAATCATATGGACCATCAGAAAGACCAGCACGGCCACGCCCAGCATGGTCGGTATTATGCTCAGTACCCGCTTCATAATGTACGTCGTCATCCTGATCTCCCTCGTATCCTTTTCCGCCTCACGCGGGAGGAACCGGAGCTCCCTCCCGCATGAGGCTTCTCATCTGTTGGTCAGCCTGTGCCGCATCATTCGGTAAGCCATACGTCATGCAGAAGCCAGGTGCCACGGAAGTTGACATCGAAGCCCTCGACTCTCTCGTGCACAGCGATGTACTGGTCGCTCCGGTAGATGGGTGCCCAGTGCGCATTATCGATGGCACGTATTTGCGCTTCCTCCGCGTACTCCCGACGTTCTTCCTCATCCAAGGTATACCTTATGCCCTCGACCAGTTCGTCCATTTCTTCATCGCGAACAAACGCCCAGTTGAGGCCGACCCCGGCCTCCTCGGAGTGGAATATCTGGTACAGCCAGTCCGGGTCAGTGGAGCTGTAGCCCACTATGCTCAGATCATGGCGGCCCTCGGAGAGATATTCCATGAGAGTACCCCACTCATAGGTGTCAATTTCGATTTCCACCCCGAGTTCTCTGTACTGGGCCTGCAGCATCTCCGATGTTCTCATGACCTCCTGATCCGGCGTGACCATCAATGTAAGCGACAGTGTCTCGCCGTCCTTTTCTCTCACATCTTCACCTTCGGGAAGCTCCCATCCCGCTTCATCCAGCAGTTCGGCGGCCTTGTCCGGCTGGTAGGTGTACGCGTGATCCTCAATGTTTTCGTAGTAACCCCACATGACTGGCGGAAGGATGCCGTGAGCGGGCTCCCCGTGCCCATCAATTGCTGCATTGATGATTGCTTCCTTGTTCATTCCGTAGGCAAGTGCCCTGCGCAACCGGACATCGTCCAGCGGTTCCTGGTCGTGATTGAACCAGAGGTTCGAACAGTTGCCCTCCCGGTCATATTCGACCAGTTCAAATTCCGGGTGATCCTTGAACGTGTCAAGATCGGCCAGGGAAACACTGCAGATGTCCAGCTCACCGGCCTCAAGCGCTGCCATGCGCGTGGAGTCTTCTTCTATATAGCGCAGTTCGATTTCATCGGGGTATGCTGCCGACTCGTTGTCATAGAAATATTCTGCCCACGCATAGTCCTCGTAGCGGGTGAGGGTGATGGATTCGCCGCTCATCCAGTCATCAAACTGCCACGGACCGGTGCTGGATGGATTGCGACCGTAGTCATCATGACCATATTCGTCCAGGTGAGTCGGGTCCATGGCATGCTGGTATCCCGCAGATGTCAGGTTGAGAAGAAGCGGGCCAAAAGGCTCTGAAAAGGTCAGGGTCAGAGTGTAGTCATCCTCGACATGGATGTCCTCCAGAGGGCCGAGACGGGCGGCGCCCTGCCCGTGACCTTCCTTGTCAACTGCAGAAAGCGTCCGTTCATAAGCATGAGCGTCCAGTGGTTCTCCCGAGTGGAACGTCACATCCTCGCGCAGGTGAAAGGTTACCTCTTTTCCGTCATCGGCAACCTCGTACTCCTCCGCGAGATGGGGTTCAATCTCCCCGGTCTCCGGGCAGCGCGTCAGCAGCGCATCTCCCATCTGCGCCATGACAAAGTTGGCGGCAATCGCCGCAGTCCGATGCGGGTGAAGCACATCTGCCTCCTCGGCCTGACCGAGGACCAGTGTGCCGCCTTCGCCCGGCTCATCAACCGGCTCCTCATCAGGATCCGTATCAGCTTCGTCGTCGACTTCGGGTGCACATCCAAGTGTCACAGCCATTGTGAACACCAGCAAGACAGAAACGCACAAAACATGCCAATTTTTCAACCTCAACGGTCCAACCTCCTTAAGGGATGCTTGTTGCTCAGTTTCCGCAAACCAGCTGCCCGTAAGGGGGGCTGTATGACCCTGCGCCTGTCAATGTGAGCTCCCAGTGACAGCCCTACGATTCTATCACTCAGACGGCATTGTAAGAGTGAGCCGGGGGTGATGTCAAATACTTTCCCTGCAGATCTATCGGCATCTGCAAAGCACATTTGTCCATCAGTGTACTCATTTGACTCAGGCTGTGTCGGGTCTGCAACACATTTGTACATACATTCGGGAAGGCTGTTTTCCTGCAGGTATGTCGTTGCGAATTTTTATGCGAGGCACTAGTAACAACGAACCAGGAGTGTTCCCGGACGAGAAAACCGGAGCCGCAGATCGCTTACTCCGGCGGCCACAACGGGGTGACATGATAAAGCAAAAGAGCAGAGGCTGCCGCGACGTTCAGGGATTCTGCCTCATCGACCATGGGAATATGAAGCTGTATATCAGCTGATTCCTCCGCGCAGAGACTCAAACCGTCCGCCTCCTCCCCCACCATAATCAAAGCGCGTTCCGGAGGAGAAATGCTCTGCAGGGGTACACCGCTACGGGGAGAAGCGGCAACAAACTTATAACCCTCGGGGCGAAAGAGCGCTACGGCACGGGCCAGCGAGATTTCCTCGACCCCGGGCAGAAAGAATGCCGCTCCCGCCGAAGCGCGAACCGCCCGCGGGTTGAAGGCTCCGACGGTTCCGGGCGCACTGAGATAACCGGATGCGCCAAGACAATGAGCAGAACGCAGGATTGCCCCGAGGTTGGTAGGATCAGACACGCGATCAAACCATACAAGTACCGATCTGTCTTCCCGCGCGGCCCGCTTCGTCAGCCCCTCGATAGAGAAATCCGGGCGCGACACCACGGCAATTACCTCCTGCGGACTGGCCAGAGTGGATATACTCTCGATTATCCCGGGAGTAGTGGAAACAATCCGACCGCCCAGCCTGCTGACGGACTGCAGGAGGCGCTGGTTAGAAGAACAGCACGCAAAGTCCCTGGAGCAAAAGAGAGTGTTGAAAGCAGTTGAGGCTTTGCAGGCCGCCTCAACTGCTCGCACACCCTCTACCAGCACCAGGCCCGTACGCCGGCGATGCTTCTTCATTGCCAGCTTACGGGCCTCTGTGACTCTTCGATTTTGAAAACTCCTGATTTCCGCTTCGGGGAATCTCCCCTGACATTCGCGGTCAACCATCGAGATGCGCCTGCGCCTCCTGCACCAGCGACTGGAAGGCCTCACCGTCGTTGACCGCCATATCGGCGAGCACCTTCCTGTTAATCTCGACTCCGGCCTCTTTCAGGCCGTGCATGAAGCGGCTGTAAGAAAGACCATGCTGTCTCGCCGCAGCATTGATCCGGGTAATCCACAAGCGCCGAAAGTCTCTCTTTTTGCGGCGCCGATCACGATACGCATACCAGTAGGCTTTCAGAACGCGTTCATTGCCCGGCCGAAACAGGCGTCCGGCGGCTCCCCTGTATCCTTTGGCCAGCTTTTTTATCTTCTTTCTTCTCCTGCGCTTGCTGACACTGCGTTTCACCCTCGGCATTGCACTCTACCTCCTGTTGCCGCCCTTACCTCACAGCAGTTTCCGTAGGCGTTTCTCGTCAGTTTTGGATACCAGTTTATTGCGACGCAGTCGACGACGCCTGAGGCTCCTCTTTTTGGTACGCAGGTGGTCATTACCCGCCTGCTTTCGCTTGAAACGTCCCTTTGCAGTCTTCTTGAACCTCTTCGCCATGGACTTGCGTGTCTTCATCTTCGACATGATGTAAACCCCTCAATCCGTCAGTCTTCTTTCTTGTCCTCCGGGGCCAATACCATGATCATGTTGTGACCCTCGAGATTGGGCCGTTTTTCCACCGTCGCGATGTCCGAAAGCTCATCGTGCATTCTCTGCAGCAGCTGCCTGCCCAGGCGAGAATGGACAATCTCACGGCCGCGGAACATGATCGTGACCTTGACCTTGTTACCGTCCCCCAAAAAGCGCTCGGCATTTTTCTTCTTGACGCCGAAATCGTGGTCCTCTATGGAGGGTCGCAGCTTTACCTCTTTCACCTGCATGGTCTTCTGGCGCTTGCGGGCCTCACGGCGACTCTTGTCCTGCTCATACTTATACTTGCCGTAGTCCATGATCCGGCACACCGGGGGGTCGGCTCCCGGCGCCACCTCCACCAGATCCAGATCCTGTTCGTAGGCGGCATTGATGGCCTGCTGCAGGGGAACAATCCCCACCTGTTCACCGCCTTCATCAATCAGGCGAATTTTCCTGGCCCGGACCTGTTCATTGATGCGAAGCTCTCTGTCTATTGGCACTCACCCCCAGAAAGTATTAAGAGCGGATGAAGGACATCATCCGCTCCAATGCTGCCCACAAGGGCACACGCACTTATATGCAATGTCCAGACCTACAAGCTGCACCGGAGTGCGCCGGCAGGTGAGGAGCGGATGACTCCTTCTTAGACCAGTATTGATGATTCCACCAGAAAGAGTATATCACGGCCCGATAAGGACGGTCAAAGGGCGGGATAACCCGCATAATCCCGTCTCCACCGCACTCAAGTCGTCTCATCTACACTCAGTCCGGCAAATCCTCTCGCCCCAGGCGCCTCATCCCCCGTTCCCTGATGTCAGTCAGCAAATCGTCGGTAAACTGCTGTACCGAAGTCGGTCCGAGGTCACCCTCTTCGCGGGTGCGTAACGAGACCGTCTCATCTTCTACCTCCCGGGCACCGACAACCAGCATATACGGCACCCGATCGATTTCCGCTGCCCGTATTTTGTAACCGACTTTCTCGTTTCGATCATCTACTTCGACCCGGACATCCCTGGCGCGAAGATCCCTGGCCACAGATTCGGCATACTCGGAGTGATCATCGGTGATTGGTATAATAACGACCTGTACCGGAGCGAGCCAGGTCGGGAACGCTCCCCGGTAATGCTCCACCAGACCGCCGAAAAACCTCTCCATGGCTCCAAGAACAGTACGGTGTATCATGACGGGCCGCTGGTGTTCGCCCTCCTCATCGACGTAGGTCATATCGAATCTTTCCGGAAGATTGAAGTCGAGCTGCACCGTCGGTCCCTGCCAACCCCGTCCAAGGGCGTCGAACACATCGATGTCAATCGCCGGACCATAGAACTTGGCTTCGCCGGGATCCTCAAGATAGTCCACCCCCATCCGCTCCAGTACGTTGCGGAGGGCATTTTGCGACATTTCCCACACCTCTGGCTCGCCGATGTACTTCTCCTCCGGATCCTCCTCGGCCCGCGTCGAAAGCTTTATCTCATACTTGTGATAGCCGAAACTGTTGAGCATGTATTCGGCGAGGCGAACCACCCCGATAATTTCCTCTTCGACCTGATCGGGCCGGCAGAAAATGTGCGCGTCATCCTGCGTGAGGCCGCGCACGCGCAGCAGACCATGCAGTGCACCCGAACGCTCATAGCGGTATACAGTACCCAGTTCGGCCCACCTCAGAGGAAGATCGCGATAACTTCGCGTATCGGTCTTGTACATCAGTATGTGAAACGGACAGTTCATGGGCTTCAGCAGATACTCCGTACCCTCGACATCCATCGACGGGTACATGTCCTCCCAGAAAGTGTCCAGGTGCCCGCTCCTCCTCCACAGGTCCTTCTTGGCAATATGCGGCGTGTACACGATGTCATAGCCCCGATCGCGATGGACAGACCGCCAGAAGTCCTCTATGATTTCACGTACCACCGAGCCGCGGGGATGCCAGTAAATCAGGCCCGCCCCGCCCTCCTCGTGCGTACTGTACAGGTCGAGATCGCGTCCGAGACGGCGGTGGTCGCGTTGCCGGGCCTCCTCGATACGTTCGACGTGTTCCTTCAGGTCTTTTTCCTGCTCAAAAGCGGTTCCGTATATCCTCTGCATCTGCGGTCTCGTCTCATCCCCGCGCCAGTACGCCCCTGCGACACTCAGCAGGGAGAGTGCCCGCACGCGGCCGGTCGAGGGCAGGTGGGGTCCCCGGCAGAGATCAATGAATTCGCCCTGTCGGTAGCAAGAGATCACGTCATCATCCATATCCTCGATCAATTCCACCTTGTACGTCTCCCCCATATCACGGAAGCGCTCCAATGCCTCATCGCGCTCGTAGGTGACACACTCAATGGACAGATCCTCATCAATAATTGTGTGCATCTGCTGCTCAATGTCCGGCAGATCTTCCGGGGTGATTGTCTCCGGAAGATCAAAATCATAGTAGAAGCCGTCCTCTATCGCGGGTCCTATGCCCAGCTTTACATCATCGCACAGCCTCTTGACAGCCTGCGCCATAATGTGGGCAACGGTGTGTCTGTAGATTTCCTGGCCTTCTTCATCTGCAAAGGTCAGGATTCGCATGTGCCCGCCATATTCTAACGCCTCAGACAGCCCCATTGGTCTGCCGTCAAGGTATCCACCAATAGCATCGCGGGCAAGCCCGGGACCGATGGATCTGGCCACATCCAGAACAGTGCTGCCCTTTTCTACTTTCTTTACCGAACCATCCGGCAGGATCACGCTTATGTCCGACACTGTCCACACCTCCCAGTTGCACAAAAAAACTCGTCCCGGAAGGACGAGAATTCTCGCGGTTCCACCTTCTTTGGTCGCCTGCGACCCGCTCACTACCCGGTAACGGCGGGATCACCGGTCAGGTTGGGCAGATGTGCTTGACCTGACACTCAGGAGTGGTACTTTCCCGTGCCGGAGCAGGAGTCTTTCAGCTGTACGACTCCTTCTCTGGTGCTCTGACGTTCTCGGAAAAGTGTATCTCCCTCATCGTGTTTGTCCACTTCGATGTTCCTGATATTTTAACCGAGCAGCGGCAATATGTCAAAAGGATGCAGGCAGTACATGGTTCTGTGCCGTGATCTTTAGCCCGGGAAGGATCGAAAAAAGCAAGAAAGAGCACGCTCCCGATAAACGTTACCTGGATACTTGAATTCGAATCCCAGTAACTCATCCCAATGGCTGTGCAGCCGACAGCGGAAAAAACGCCGGGGCGCAGCTCAGAAAACCCGTCCATATTCAGAACCTGCGCGGCCACCCTCGATGACGTGACCGGCCGCCGGAAACACAGACGTCTCAGGTCTGCCCGCGGCGCCACTGCCCGGGCAGCTGCACCATCTCTGCATATCACGTCCATCGGACCAACGGGGCCTGCAGACAGCACCACCGCCGGGCCCGGCAAAGCGACGACCGGCCCCCGCTCCCGGCGCCGGGCCGGCCCCCGTTTCGCTCCATGACTCAGATGATGATGCAGATCAGCCCGGCGGAGCCCTCGTTCAGAATGCGGACGAGCGTCTCCTGCAGCTTCTCCCGTGCGTCGTCGGGCATCTGGTACAGTTTGTCCTCAATTCCCTCTCGCAACAGATCTGCGATGGGCTTTCCGAATATGTCGGTATCGAGGATGGACGCTGGATCCTCGTCCAGTTTGTCGTTGAGATACGCCACCA
>Ga0207421_10003420_pt1 | contig 18916 bp, 20 predicted proteins | sample SodLakKL_010_SED_4_FD_187542 | JGI IMG/M metagenome (GOLD analysis project Ga0207421, IMG submission 187542) | Alkaline sediment microbial communities from Lake Tanatar, Kulunda Steppe, Russia - 8KL_010_SED (SPAdes) (version 2) | ecosystem: Environmental > Aquatic > Non-marine Saline and... | reverse complement strand
TGAATTCTTCGGAAACCAAGAGATGGCGCAACACTTTCTCTTCTTTTTTTAGCTTTTCATCAACTAATTTAACCTCTTCCGAAGAGAGGTCGAAGTTGATTCTGGCGATGTAGGCCTCATTGAAGCCGCCGAGATCATAAGCCAGGTTTCTTTTTTTCGGGTTTTCAATTTTATAAAGCGTAGCTCCCGTTCCTTTCAATTTTTCAATGATTTCTTCGTTGAATTTGCCCGCATCTTCATCGGTTATCTTCGGTGTTATTAAATATGTAAGTTCGTAAAGAGTCATATTTTGAATTCAATTACGTCTCCGTTTTTAATTTTGTAATCGGCTCCTACCGCCTTAACCTTTCCCGCATTGCGTGCTTTTTTGAAAGATTTGGCACTAATTATATCTTCCGGACCGGTTATTTCCGCTCTTTTAAAATCCTCTTTAAAGTCCGAGTGAACTTTTTCAGCCGCTTCGGAAGCCGTTGCTCCTTTTTCTATCGCCCATCCTTGCACTTTTCTTCCCGCAACGGTGAAAAAAGTTATCAAATCAAATGCATTATAACACTCAACTAAAAAATCATCAAGGCGGGACTCAACTCCCAATTGCCTTTTTTCCTCGTCGGTAAGCTCTTTGATTTCTTCTTCGAGTTTCAAATCGATTGAGAATCCCGGTCCGGGTCCGTTGTAAAGCTTGAAAATCGGTTTCAATGTTAAAAATTGATACTCCTTTATCTTTTCGATCTCTTCCTTCGTTAAGTTGAGATCTTTAAAGCTTTGATTTTTCATCAAGGCGCCTTTAATCTTTTTTATGATTGACAGCTTTTCTTCATTTTTAACTTTTCCGATCAATTTTTCAGTTAATTCCAGATCTTTCATCAATAACTCTTTTTGAATGATTTTTTCTCCTTCATCCGGATTTTTTTGATCGAAAGATCCGATTACATGAATCAGGGCACTGCATCCTTTGACATGGGAAAGAAATTTATTTCCCAATCCTTCTCCCTTGTGAGCTCCTTCGATAAGGCCGGCTATGTCAACGAATTTCATAACCGGATAAATTTTTTCTTCGGTTCCGGTGGCTTTCGCTATTTTATCAACTCTTTCGTCCGGAATTTTCACCATCCCCACATTGGGGTCTATGGTTGTAAACGGGTAAGAGTCTATGTCGACTTCCGCTTCCGTGAGAAGCTTGAAAAGGGTCGATTTTCCGGCGTTGGGCAAGCCTATTATCCCTATATTATAACTCATGGTGATTTAATCATAACTCAAATTCTTATCAGCCTCAAATTTTTATGATATACTGCTAAAAAATAAAAATATATTCATGAATGAAGAAATATTCAAGACGTATGACATCAGGGGGATCGCTCCCGATTTTTTGAACGAAGAAGTTGCCTACGCGGTCGGTCGGGCCTTCGTAACTTTTTTAAAAAAAGAAAAGCCGGAGATTGTCGTGGGTAGAGACGGAAGAAAAACTTCAAAAAAGCTGTTTGAGAATCTAAAAAGGGGGCTGATTGATTCCGGTGCTCGGGTTTATGATCTCGGACTGGCGAACACGCCTTTGGTTAATTTTTCCGTATGCGACTCCGATTACGACGGCGGAATAATGGTAACCGCTTCCCACAACCCGCCGGAATATAACGGGTTCAAACTGATTCGGGAAAAAGGGCTTCAAATTCACGGCAAGGAGATAAAAAAGATTAAAAAGATAATAAAAAATGAAGAGTTTTCGAAAGGGAAAGGACTCGTGCGTGAGATAAATATTCTTCCGGACTATGTTTCACGAATATTGAATGCGGGTAAAAATGTGAAGGACTTAAAAGTGGTTGTCGATTACGGTAACGGAGTCGCTTCAGTGACCGGAAAAGAAGTTTTTGATCAATTGAATCTGGAGGTGATCAGTCTTTTTGATCGGGTTGACGGAAGTTTTCCCAATCATCTCCCCAATCCGGAACCGGAAAATATGGAGTATTTGATAAGTGTCGTGAAAGATGAAGGGGCCGATTTGGGGGTCTTTTTTGACGGAGACGGGGACAGGGCCTTTTTTGTGGATGAAAAGGGTGAGATAGTCTATCCGGACCTCCTTACGGCACTTTTGGCCGAAGAAGAGCTGAAAAAGGCAAATGAAAAAACCGTTTATTTTGATCTGAGGTTTTCAAAAATTACTGCGGAAAAGATATCGGAAGCGGGAGGAATTCCGGAAATGATGCGAGTAGGGAACCCCTTTTATAAAGAAAAGCTGATTAATGAAGGCGGATTGATGGGTGCCGAGCTTTCCGGTCACGTAATGCACAAAGATCACTTCTGTATTGATGACGGTCTCTTTATCGCAGTCAAGTTAATCGACTTCTTAACCGATAGAGATAAAAGCTTCTCCGAGCTGGTGGCTCCTTTGAAAAAATATCATCAGAGCGAAGAGATAAATATGAAAGTGAAAGATAAAAATGAAGCATTGAAAAAAGCGAGAGATGCTTTTCCCGACGGCTTGAACTATGACTTGGACGGAGTTTATATCGAGTTTGAGGATTGGTGGTTCAATCTGAGAAAATCAAATACTGAAGATTTGGTCAGATTGAGAATAGAGGCGTCAACAAAAAAGCTCTTGGAAGAAAAAAAGGAGAAGCTTGTTTCTTTGGTGAAAGGTTGCTGAAAACAAAACCACGCCCCGATGAGGGACATGGTTTTTATTTTTTATAAAGAGAAGAGCTTTCTACTAATTAATGAGCCCCATTCTTCTTCTTACCTCCACTATTTTCGAGGAGGCCAAAGCATTCGCTCTTTTTGCTCCCCGGGATAAAATTTCCTCGACATAAACTTCTCTTCTTTTTTCCAGCTCTTTTCTTTTTTTTCTAAAAGGGGCGAGAGACTCTACCAAAACTTCGGTTAACTTTTCCTTAAAAATTTTATAACTAACTCCTTCCAGCTCCTTTTCGGACTCTTTCATGGTTTGGTTTTTGAATTCACTGTAAATGACGAGAAGATTGGAAATGGCCGGCTTATTTTTTGGATCATAACATATCTTATTATCCGTATCGGTTACCGCCGACTTTATTTTTTCTTCTATTGTCTTCGGGTCATCAAAAAGAGAAATCGCATTTCCCTTTTTTCCGGATTTCGACATTTTATTTTTCGGGTTCTTCAAACTCATTATTCGGGCTCCTTTTTCCGGTAGCTTAGCTTTCGGTATTTTAAAAGTTTTGCCGAAATGTTTATTGAATTTTTTGGCTATGTCCCTGGATAATTCTATATGTTGTTTCTGATCCTCTCCGACCGGAACCAGTTCCGTATCATAAAGCAATATGTCGGCTGCCTGCAATATCGGATAATTCAAAAGACCGGCATTGGCTCTCTTTTTTTTGGATTTTGATTTTTCCTTGTATTGAGTCATTCGCTCAAGCTCACCTATGGAAGTAACGGTATTCAAATACCAACACAGCTCCGTATGCTCTTTTACCTCCGACTGAACAAAAACGGACGCTCTTTCGGGATCTATTCCCGCTGCGAAATAAACTATGGCCGTGTTGATTATCGACTCTTTCAATTCTTCCGGATTGTAGTCGGAAGTGATGGCGTGTAGGTCAACTATGCAGTAGATACACTCGTTTTCATTTTGAAGCTTTATCCATTGTTTGATTGCTCCTATATAATTTCCTATGTGAATCTCTCCCGTCGGTTGTATTCCGCTGAATATTCTCATAATTTGTTTTTAGTTGTTTTTAATCCTTGACTTCTTGATTATAAATCAATCGGGCGGTTACTTCAAAGTTTTAAGTGATTCGCTCTTTTAATTAAACTTCTATCACTACGGGTAAAACTATGGGCCTCCTTTTTGTTTTGCTGTAGAGGAAATCTTCTATTTTTTGTTCCATCTCCTTTTTAATATGCTTGGCATTCGCTTTTTTTCTTGATTTGGAAGCCTCTTTGATTATTTCTCTGGTCTTTTTTCTGGTTTCGGCTAACAAGTCTTGCGATTCTCTCAGATATACGAATCCTCTCGATATTATGTCCGGCGAGTTTTTTAATTTTTTAGTCTTTTTATCCAGAACGACTATAACTACGAATATTCCGCTTTCAGCCAATTCTTTTCTGTCATATAAGACGACTCCGCCGACATCTCCTATTCCCGATCCGTCCACCATTACGGGTTCGGCATTTATCCGCTTTTCGGATTTATAAAGATTTTCCGGAGTCAGAATCGCCGGCTCCCCGTTTTCTATAATTATTGTTTTCTCCGGGATTCCGGTTTTGTCGGCGATTTCCTTGTGTTTTACCAGCATCGAGTATTGTCCGTGTATGGGAATAATGAAGTTAGGCTTCATTATTCGTATCATCTTTTCTATTTCCTGACTTTGGGCATGGCCCTTGGCATGAATATCCATCATCTTGTAATGATACACATCGGCTCCTTGGCGCAAAATATCGTCTCTCAGATTCTGAACCGCACGTTCGTTTCCGGGAACTATCGAAGAAGAAAAGACAACGGTATCTCTTTCTCTGAGTTCAAAAAAACGATGTTGTCCGTTGGCTATTCTCATGAGAGCGGCTCTTTCTTCTCCCTGTGCACCGGTACAGATTATCGTAGTCTTTTTATCCGGAATATTTCCGGCCTCTTTGCAGTCGATCAGGGTATTTTTCTTAATTTTGATAAGTCCCAGATTTCGAGCAATTTCTATATTCGTTTTCATTCCGTAACCTTCTATGACCACTTTTCTCCCGTATTTTTCGGAAAGCTCTATAATGTCTTGAACTCTGTTTATTAAAGAGGAAAAGGTTGCCGTTATAATTCTTCCTTTTGCCTCTTTGAATATGGTTTCCATATTTTCCGAAATTGTTTTTTCGGAAAGAGAGCTACCTTCTATTTCGGCTCCGGTTGAGTCGGAGAGCATCAAATGAATTCCTTTTTCGGAAAAGCTTTTCAGCTTGTCAAAGTTGGTTGCCGGTCCGTTTTGAGGAGTTTCATCGAATTTGAAGTCGGAAGTGTGCAATATGTTTCCGACCGGAGTTTCTATGAAAAGTCCCAGGTTGTGAGGTATATTGTGATTTTGATGAAAAAATTCGGTCTTGAAGGGGCCTATTTCTATCTTATCGCCATCCCTGACCACTATCTTGTTCATCTTGGGTTGACTGGGAAAATCATCTTGTCTTTTTTCCATGATGCCCATTGTCAAAGGAGCGGCATAAAGGGGAGGGTTGCCCAACTTATTTAAGAAATAAGGAACGGCACCTATGTGGTCGTAGTGACCGTGAGTAAAAATTACTCCCAAAATATCTTCTTTCCTTCCACTCAGATAAGAGATGTTGGGGATTATGTAATCGACTCCCGGATTTTCATCTTCCGGAAAATTCAATCCCATATCTATAATCAGAATCCTTCCTTCGTACTCCAGAAGAGTCATATTTTTTCCGACTTCTCCCAGTCCGCCCAAAGGAATTACTTTCAATTTCTTTTCATTTTTTGACATATTTTTTCAAACAAAAACTTTCTCCGCTTTCGTTTTTCGGTTACGATGATTCATTGAGGTGAATCATCTTCTAATAATGATTAATACGACATTTGGTTTTTAGTTAAATGACGATTTGTGCCCGGGGTGGGATTCGAACCCACAAGCCCGTTAAGGGCACCAGTCCCTGAAACTGGCGCGTCTGCCGGTTCCGCCACCCGGGCTTGAGTTAATTTTCTTTTAAAAATTTTAAATCTTCAGGCATTTTTTTGTCCGGCTTCTCTTTTCTGATTCGAGGAACGTCTTTATAATTTTTATTTTTAATCCATCCGTCGGTAGTGTAGAAGTAAGCCGCTCCCCGTTTTTTTAAAATGGGATCGTAAAGCGAATCGAATTCCGGGCTGACCCAATTGGCCATCTTCAAATCTTTTTTCCCCGGATTAATGGTTACATGACCGTATCCCGGAGGAATTACGGCCACTTCTCCGGGCCCGGTTTCAATTGCTACCACATCGGTCAAGTCGACATCTTGAAGAAGATAAATGGCCCTTCCTTCAAGCACTTGATACACCTCTCCGTATTCCTTCGGATGATAATGCCCTTTGGTTTTCGGGTATTCCTTGCCGAACATTTTGAAAGGCATTACGGTGATATCGTAACGCAGCCCGTCCATCTCCTCGACCCCTCTGTACATGTAATAAGCTTCAAAATTATTAATCTTTTCCAGCCAGTCCTTATCATATAAAACTTCCTTTAAGTCGTCTATGTATCGAATATCGGGATTTTTTAATTGTTTTTCCATGCTCTTTTTGTGTTTATGTGCCAATAATTTATATTTTGGAATCTTTCCGAAGAATTCACTATTTTTCCTTGCTGAATTCCATTAACCTTTCCATCAACCATATAGAGATAGTGGGGAGAATATAAAAATATGGCCGGCTTGTCTTCCAAAATCAAATCCTGAAACTCTTCAAGATATTCTTTTTTTTCTTCTCTTTCGGTCGAAGTTCTTATGGAAGACAGGACGGCATCGACTTCCTCTCTTCGGTAGTTCGTGAAGTTCAATCCGGGATCGTCCACCTGTTCGGAATGCCACCATCTGAGCGGATCGGGGATAGCCTCCATGCTTATCCCGAAAAGAAAAGATTGGAAATTTTTATCTTCTATTATTTCCGATTCTATGGATTGAAGGTCGATTATTCTTTTTTCAGCAGTAATTCCGGCTCGGTCCCAATTTTCAATTATTCTACCCGTCACCTTCATCAGCAGAGGATGGTCTATGGTGGTTATCGTTATTGATAAAACCTCGGTTTCTTCCGGGATTGTTCCTCCGCAAAATTCGTTTAATTTTTCCTGTGTGGAGGAAGCGACCATTCCGGTGGGACTCGTAAATCCGTGCGGATCCAGAATTTCTTCTCTAAAAAGATCCTGAAACCTGTTTACCGCCTCTTTGGTGTCTGAATCAAAATATCCGGTAACCTCACCACCCGGAAAAAGATCCGAATGTTCATCACTGAGATCGATAAGGCATTCCTGGAGTCGCCTGACCTCTTCTCCCTGATCATCTTCACGCAATGTTTCGGTGAATTCGAAATAATCTTCTTCTCTGACTACTTTTTCAAAGTAATCGTCTTCATTTCGATAATAGCCCTCTTCTTCCAAAATAGTTGCCGCCTTTTCCGGATCGAAGTCATAATTCGTATTAGGATTATTTAACCCGTAAAAAGAAGGTATTGCCGGAGAATCAATTCGCTCGATTTTATCGATTGACCCCAGAATTTCTTCTTTATCGGTTATCTTTCTTAAAGCTTTTCTCGTATTGTAATTGAACTCTTCCAAATTGAAAAAGAGAGCGAAATAACGGGGTAGAAAATAAGCGTATTCTTTAAAATCGGTATTGATTTCATTTTTGATACTCGACAGGGCGAAACCGTCCAAATTTTCACTTTGCTCCTTCAGGTGGGTTTCACTTCTGAAAAATTTAAAGACCAGCTCTTCTATATAAGGTGTCTTTCCGAAATAATAAGGATTCCGGGTCAAGGAGAGTGAACTGATTTCACCGTCCCGCTCACTGATTGAATCCAATTTGTAGGGGCCGGAACTTATCGGATCCAAGTTTAATTCTGAAAATTGCAGATCATCGATGGGGACATCCTCCCATGCATGTTCGGGAATCGGTTGCAAGGTCAACCTTTCGATGAAGGTGGAAGAGGGACTTTCCAAATAAAACAGAACTTTTCTTTCCGATTCTTTTTCGGCTCTGACACCCTCCCAACTTATTCTGAGAGGGCTTTGCACCGATCGGTTCTGAATCATGTCTACTGTAAAAATAATATCGTCAACGGTGATTTTTTCACCGTCGGACCAATATATGTCATCTCTAAGAGTTACTTCGAATACTCTCCCGTCGCTAACCTTTATGTCTTCGGCCAAATAGGGAACAAGCTCGTTCTCTTCATCGTATTTCATTAAGCCGGCGAAGATAATGCCGGCCAAATCCTTATCCGTTTCCGACTTTGAGCTGTATAAAGGGTTAAGAAAGCGCGGGGAACCCAAAACACCTTCGACATAAGTTCCCCCGTAAGCGGGGACGGGCTCCGTGTTTCTTATGTATATAAAAATGATTAAGCTCAAGATGAAAATAACGGCGATGACAATACAAATAATCGCCGGTTGCTTTTTATCCGGGTTCTTACAAGCTTTTTTTGCTTTTTCCAACAAAGAACTTATTTTATCTTTGAGCTTCATTGTTTAATTCAGAGTAGCAGATTTAGAATCGCCATTCCGATAAATAGTACTCCCAAAACTATCGTGGAGGTAAAGAGATGTTTTTCCGGCCCTCTTCTCGTTGTTGAGAATTCACCGGATTGACCGAATGATCCTCCCATTGCCGCTTTTCCTTGCTGAAGAAGGATTACGGTTATAAGGAGAGCCGCAATCAAAATTTGCACGTAAGGCAATATTTGTTGAAGATTGTACATGTTAATTTAAAAATGAAGATAAAATTAAGTTGATGAGCCACAGCAGTACTATAAAAACTACCCTGAAAGACAATCTCTCGAATTGAAGTTCATAAAAGGCCAAATCAACAAAATAGACTATAACGATGTTGATTATAAGAGAAAAAAATCCCAGTGTCAATATGCGAAGAGGTAGAGTGATTATTTTTAAAATAGGTTTTATAAAAAAATTTAAAAAACCCAAGGTGAATCCGGCCAAAACAAAAGTCTCCCAACCTCCGGTGAAACTTATTCCCGAAATATAAAGATGGGCGATTTTCAATGTTGCTATTCCGGCGGCTATCTGAGTGATGAACTTTGTCATTTTATCCATTGTATCATATTTTTTAAAAAGGCGACAAGACCCTTCAATTACTTCCGAATATAGCTTTTTCACGGATGGTGTTGCTCTCTGAAAACGAGGACCGAATTACGACTTGACAAATAAAAATGGATAAATAATAATGTCTTTAGCACTCACGACCCCACTCTGCTAAAAGGGGCACGAGGGAAGTATTTTAAAAGGTCGTTTTATAAGTTAACAAAAAAAGATATGAATTTAAAACCACTTTCCGACAATATTGTCGTAAAACCGAAAAAAAGAGAAGAAAAAACGAAGGAGGGAATTCTTCTTCCCGATTCCGCCGGAGAAAGCAAACCGGAACGGGGCGAGGTAATGGCCGTCGGTCCGGGAAAAAGAGATGAAAAGGGAAAAAGACAAAAGCCCGAAGTGAAGAAGGGAGATGAAGTTATATTTACCAAATACGGACCCAATGAAATAAAGATTGACGATGAAGAATATTTGATTGCCAAAGAGGAGGATATCTTAGCAATTGTAGAAAATTAACCAATCTTTTACTTAAGAGTTTTCTCGAAGTAAAAGATCAAGGAAGATGCCTAAAGATATATTTTACGGAGAAGAAGCGAGGAAAAAATTAAAATCCGGTGTCGATAAGTTGGCTGATGCCGTAAAGCACACCCTGGGACCCAGGGGAAGAAATGTGGTCTTATCCGAATCTTTCGGATCTCCGACGATAACTAACGACGGAGTCAGCATTACCGATGAAATCGACTTGAAAAATGAAGTCGAAAACATCGGATGCCAAATAGTCAAGGAAGTCGCCTCCAAGGCGAATGATGCTGCCGGAGACGGAACCACTACGGCTACGATTTTGGCTCGCTCAATTATTTCCGAAGGACTGAAAAACGTTACTGCCGGTGCGGACCCTCTTTCACTCAAAAGAGGGATAGAGAAAGGATCCGAAGCGATAGTTAAGAGTCTGGAGAAATCCTCTCAAGTAATTTCGGAAAAAGAAGAGATAGCGCAAGTGGCTACGATTTCGGCCGAAGATGAGGAGATGGGCAATTTGATTGCCGAAGTTATGGAAGAAGCCGGTGAAGACGGCGTGGTAACGGTTGAAGAATCCAAGACTTTCGGTTTGGAGAAGGAGGTGGTCAAAGGACTTCAACTTGACGAAGGCTACGTTTCTCCTTATATGGTAACCGATTCCGACAGGATGGAAGCTTCTTTCAAAGACCCCAAGATTCTCATCACCGATCAGAAGATTTCTGCCGTTAAGGATATCGTTCCGATTTTGGAAAAAGTTTCTCAAACGGGAGAAAAAAATCTGGTCATAATCGCTGAAGAGATAGAAGGAGAAGCTTTGGCGACCCTGGTTCTCAATAAGCTCAGAGGAGCTTTTGAAACTCTGGCGATAGAAGCTCCCGGATTCGGTGACAAAAAGAAAGAGATTTTGAAGGATATTGCCGCCGTTACGGGAGGTCAAGTTATCTCTGAAGACGTCGGTCTGAAATTGGAGAAAGTGGAGCCCGGAATGCTGGGTGCCGCCAATAAGGTGGTTTCCACCAAGGATGAAACGATTATCACCGGAGGAAAAGGAAAAAAGAAAGAGTTGGAAAAAAGAATAAATCAGATTAAAACTCAAATTGAAAATTCCAGCTCCGATTACGAAAAGGAAAATCTTCAAAAAAGAGTTGCCAAGCTCACCGGAGGAGTAGCGGTTATAAAAGTTGGTGCCGCTACCGAAGTTGAGCAGAAGGCACGTCAACACAAAGCGGAAGACGCTCTTTCCGCTACCAGGTCCGCGATTGAAGAAGGAATAGTTCCCGGTGGCGGTGTAGCCTTCATAAGAGCTATTAAGGCACTGGACAAGCTCGAGGTTGAAGGAGATGAAGCTACCGGAGTGGATATTTTGCGCAGAGCTCTTGAGGCACCGGCCAAGCAAATTGCCGAAAATGCAGGCAAGGACGGCTCGGTCGTTGTTCAGAAAATTAAGGAAGGCAAGAAAAATTTCGGATTCAACGCCAAGACTCTCGAATATGAAGATCTTTTGAAAGCGGGAGTAGTCGATCCTAAAAAAGTGGTCAGAGTGGCCCTTGAAAATGCAGCGTCCGCAGCGGGAATGTTCCTTACCACCGAAACCGTGGTTGTCGATGTGGAAGATGACGACGACGGTGGAGGAGGAGCTGCCGGACATGCCGGTGGAATGGGAATGGGTGGAGGAATGGGAATGCCCGGAATGTAAAACCTCCACATCCCGAGACCCACGATTTACTTTTTTCAAAAGGCTCTCCGCCGACTCGGCGGGGAGTTTTGTTATTGACCATTTCGGGCTATGATTCGGTATGTAAAAAAATAGCTATGAATAAGTTTGAAATGAAAGGTGATGAGATCCGACCCTGAATTAATTTGAAAAATAGGTGGAAATGATTTATCATAAAAGAGCTACAATCACAATCATTTATTAAATGTATGAAATGTCCAATACATAAGAAAATCAATTTGGAGACGGCCGTTTTTTATGATACCGAGGTTGACTATTGCCCCGAAGGATTGGGTGTTTGGTTTGAAAAGGGAGAGTTCAGAATAGCCAAAGACAGCAAACAAAAAAATTTGGATTGGCTGGATGTTGATTTGTGGAAAGAAAAAGGCAAGTTTGAAATATCCAAAGAAGAAAAGTTGTGTCCGGCTTGCGAGGTGCCGATGTATGAAGTTTCTTATTCCGATTCCGAAATAAGGATTGATTTATGTAATGTATGTGAAGGAATCTGGTTGGATCGCGGAGAATTTAAAAAAATAATTGAATATCTGAGAGAAAAATCGAGCAAGAAGATAATGAATGAATATGTCAGATCTCTTCTTGAAGAAACGGGAGAGGTCTTTACCGGACCGGAGAGCCTGCAGGAAGAGGTTTCGGATGTAGTGACGGTAGTTGGATTATTGAAGCATAAACTTTCGGCGAAATATCCGACCTTGGCGGAGATAATATCCGATTTGCCGAGAAGTTAACAATTATGGTGAGGTGGCTGAGTGGTCGAAGGCGCCTGCTTGGAGTGCAGGTGTGCCCTTACGGGTACCGTGGGTTCGAATCCCACCCTCACCGCATTAAAAATCAACAGTTTATTTTAACCTTTTAGATTGGTTAGATTATTGAGAAAGATAGATTCGAACCGTTTTCCCCTATTTGTGATAGGTTGAACCTATCACATTTTTAATTTGAGTTCATTTTGGACTTGTGATAGGTTCAACCTATTTTTAACTTGGGGAGGGGCGCAACCTATCACATCTTCAGTTGTTACGGCATATTTTTCATTTTCAAGCATCGTTTTATAAAGGCTTTTAGATATGCTAAAATAAATTAGAAAATAAGAAAAAATAAAACCATCATGAGTAAAAATATTTTGGCAATAGTAATTTCCGTTTTGTTCGTAGGGTTAGCTGTCTCATATGTTAATGATTTTGAAGAAGATAAGCCACGGCCCGGGGAAGAAGTGGAAGAATCGAGAGAGGTGGATGAAGTGGAGGAAGTAGAAGAGGATGAAATCAATGAAGAGGAGGACAAGCTGGCAGTAGCAGAAAACAATGAAGAAAATGAGGATGAGCCCGTAGAAAGTGAAGAAGGCAATATGGAAGATTTTGAGGAAGAGGATCAAGGAATGAGTCAATTTATAACTTGCCTTGCGGAAAACGATTTGGTCATTTACGGACTGGAAACATGTCCCGCTTGTGGTCAGTTGGCGGATTCTTTTGGAGGTTATGAAAAGATAAAGCCGATTTATGTGGAATGTTCTGAAGAAGTGGACAGGTGTCGGGATGAAACCAAAACTTCTTATGTTCCCGAAATTCAAATTCAAGGTGAGCTGTATAGGGGATCGAGAGATCTCGCTTCCATCGGTGAAGAAGCGGGTTGTCAGTTATAGATTTCCGGATTTCCGGTTGCGAACAAACTAACTTATTTTTAATTTTCAGATAAATTGAAAAAATTATGAATAAAAACATATTAGCAATAGTAATTACCCTTTTGCTTGTTGTCGGTGCAGTATTCTATATCGGCTTTATTGAGAATAATGGAGAACTTGACTTAAATGGAAACGATGATATGAGCAATCTTATAGATTGCCTTGCGGAAAACGATTTGGTTATTTACGGAACGAGTTGGTGTCCCGCTTGTACTCAGTTAGTGGATTCTTTCGGTGGTTATGACGCTATTGATCCTATTTATGTAGAATGTGCGGAAGGAACTGAAGAAGAAGCGGAAAGATGCGCAGAAGAGACGAAAACCGAATATGTTCCCGAAATTCAAATTGCGGGAGAGCTTTACGAGGGGCCCAATGATCCTCGATCCTTAGCTCAAGAAGTCGGTTGTGAGTTATAAATAATTAACGGTAAAATGAGAAAAAATTTTATAATAATCGTCATAATTTCTTTTTTAATCGGTGTTTCGGGATTTTATCTTTTATATGAACAAAACGATGAAGGCAGTGGTGCGGCCCCCGTTTATTTTTCGGTGGATACCGATGAGCTGGTTGAGTGCTTAAAGGATAATAACGTAACCATCTACGGAAATATGAGATGTGAATCCTGTAAACAATTGGTTGGTGACTTGGGTGGATATGAAAATATATCTTCTTTCTATGTGGAGTGCCCGGAAGAGCCGGAGCGCTGTCGGAGGGAAATGTCATCCGGTTTTTATCCCGAAATAAATGTTGATGGACATATTTATGACGTCGAAAAGGGCTATAGCCCGCAAATTTTATACCGGGAAGTGGGTTGTTAGTTTTGGATGCTAAATAAAATACATAAAAATAGAGATAAATAATGATTAAAAAACTCTTCCTATTGTTTATAGCCGTATTTTTTCTGATATTTCCTTTTATCGGAATAGCCGCGGAAGGTCCGGAAGAAGTTCATATTTTGGAAGACGAAAGATGCCCGGATTGTCGCCGCTTGAAAGAATATTTACAAGAAGAATATCCGGAAGTGGAAATAATTAGCTATAAAGTGGGTGATGAGGAGGAGGAAGATAGATTTGAATTTATAGTTTGCTGTGAAAAAGGTATCGATTATGAACTCAGGCGGCGAGTTCCCACGGTGGTTATCGGAGAGAATTTATTTCAGCCGGATTTTTTTGAAGGGTTGCATTATGACAGAGAGGGTTCTCAAGGAGAAAGGGAGGTTATAAGAAAAGCCATAAAGGGTGAAGATGTTCAAGATGAAATCGATGAGCTCAGAGGCGTAGTTTCCATTCCTTTTACCGATTGGAAGATAGACACGAGAGAAATTTCACTTCCCATAATGGGTGCCGTATTGGGTTCTTTGGACGGACTTAACGTCTGTTCAATAGGGGCTTTGATTTTAATCTTGACCATAGTTTTAACTTTCAAGTCCCGAAAAAAGATATTGTTTTACGGTGGTCTTTTTATTCTTACCGCCGTTACGATTTACGGATTACTGGTTTTTGCTTGGACGGCCGCCTTTGAAGCCTTGTCTCGCTTTATAGGGCCGATTAATATAGTTATCGGTGTGGCTGCCGCTTTGGGAGGAGTTTACTTCCTTAGGGAGTTTGTCAGGTTTTACAAGCACGGACCTACCTGTCAATCTTCCAGCAATAAATATGTCACCAAGGCCACTAAAAAACTGAAGGAGGATTTCAACAGTTCCACGGCTCAAGCCGCTACTTTGATTACCAGTGTAATACTTTTTGCGGCCGTGATAACCCTGGTTGAACTCCCTTGCTCTTTCGGTCTGCCCATGGTCTACGGCGGAGCTTTGGCTGAAGCCGGACTTTCTTGGGGTATGTATGCTTTTTATATCATTTTATATCTCTTTTTCTACATGCTTATTGAGCTTGTTATTTTTTCCGGGGCGGTAATAACCAAAGAAGTATGGGTTGCTCAATCTAATTTGATAACCTGGGTTTATTTTGCCGGTACGTTGGTTTTATTCTTCCTCTCTTACTACTATTTAATAGGGCTATAATATAATATGAAAAAATATTTCCCGCTTGTAATGGTGATCGTAGTAGGGCTGATTATAGCCGGACACTCGTCCCTGACAGCTTATCTCCCCGCCCGACTGAGCGAAATTGGAATCGCCGGTTGCCCGACTTTCTATGATGAACTCGATATTTTAAAAGAAAATGACATAAGGGTCGTCTATACCGGATCGACCGGCGAATCGATAGCTCTTTTGTCCGCGGGAGAAGTGGATATGATAATTTCCGGAAGAAGACTCAGGCCCGAGGAACCGGAGCTTGATCATATTAATTTTGACGACGGCTACTCTTTTATAGGGAATGATAAATTTTCAATAAATATATCCGATATGTCCGAGTTTCTTTTTAATACGGACCTGGAAAAAGATACAGTTTTGGAAGATTTTCCCTGGATAAAAAAAGAAAATTTAAAAGAGGTTGATGATCCTTACACGCATCTTTCCACCTCCATAGGGATAACTTCTTTTGAGAACACCGACTACTCTTATGCGGAGCCGGTAGGGATTATGAATTGGAACGGGAGAAGAATCAGAAAATCACGGGTTCCCACACTTTACTTTGATAACGAGAACCGGGAAGAAGCTAAAAAAGTCATATCTCTGATTGAATAGAGATTTGAAAAACAATGAAAGCTTTGCAAACCACTCAATTATTAAAATTGGTAATTTCTTTCTTTAAGACTTTCAGTATCTCATTATTGCCTCTTGTTGAGTCCAGATAATTCCAAAACTCAAAAATAACGTTCTTTTCTTGAAAAGTTTCAAGCAGCTCTTCTTTTGTCGTAAAGTATTTTTTGCCCCAATCGAACATTTTTTTAATTTCTTTGAAAAGAAGCTGAGAATCATCAATGGTTCTCATCCACATATCCAAGCTTTTGGGTGAAATTACCACCAAGGCTGAAAAAATATTTTTGATTGACGGGAAGAAATAAGGGCTGAAACCGGGAATTCGTAACCCGTAATGAGTGCTGAAAATGTCGGGAAACTTTTTAATTAATTTCAATTCTCTTTTTGAGTCCATAACCAGGTTGTGGTTTTGAGTATAAAATGCGGGATCGAAAAAAAGGTTATCTTTTTCTTCTTCATATAGAAGGGAGCCGATTCTCATCCTGAGCCAATATACGTGAGCTTCGCATTGATTCCACCTGCCGTAAGATGATATTTTTTTCAATGTTTGATACAGGTCTTCGGGCTTTTCCGAAGGCAGGCCGACTATAAAGAACGTTGTTATGCTGATCTTCGTGTTGTTTACGACATGTTTTATGATTGCATCGGCTTTTTTCAGATTCAAATTCTTTTTTATTTTTTTTTGTATCTTTTGACTCCCGGATTCTATGCCGACACGAATATTTATACAACCGGACTCTTCCATCATGTCAATTACATCGGGAGTCAGCAAATCTATTCTTGAAGAGCAATTCCATCGAATTCCCGTTCCTCTCATCTTTTTACAGAATTCCTTTATTCTTTTTTTATTTCCGGTAAATGAATCATGAACGATGCTGACCGTATTCGTTTTAAAATAATTTTTATTAACTTTAATCTCTTTTACCAATTTATTAATCGGTTTTGGTCTGAAATTTTTATTCCAATATATTGAAGTGGAACAAAAAGTACAATTGTAAGGACACCCCCTTCCGCCTTCAATTCGAATTATTTCTCCAATATCCTCTTTTTCATAATCGACAGCCGGTAATTCTTCTTTTTTCAAGGGTGAACATGTTGAATTTCTTTTAATGTCCCTCCCTTCTCTAAAGGTAATATTTTGAATATTTTTTAGTTTTTCCGTACCTTTTATGTATTTCGCAAGCCGGGGAATTATCTTTTCAACCTCTCCTCTGCAGATGAAATCTATTGACGAAAAATTATTCAATATCTTTTTATCCAAAACATTGGTTTCCGGCCCACCCAAAAATATTTTTATTTCCGAATTAATTTTCTTTATTTCTTCCGCTAAAATTATCGCGTTTATGCTGGAAGATGTCGTTATGCTGAAGCCTACATGAGTCGGGTTGCGGGAGGCTACCAGCTCAGCTGTTTTTTTATATGGATTTTTTTCTTTCTTGAGGGCGTTGAGTGATATTTTTTTGAGTGGATTCATTATTCCAACTTCGAGATCTTCTTTTTCAAGCAGGTTTTTGACCAATATCAGCGCCAAGGTGTAATTATAAGATTTTTTTCCTGAAGGAAGACTACGAGGAGGGAGCAGATCAACCAATAAGACTTTTTTATCCGACATAACTTATATTTTTACTACTTAATTAAATCACTATTGTGACTCCATTCGAGGTTTTTAATTTCAATTTTTTCTCCTTCAATTCTTGATTTTTCGGCTGCAAAGGCCATCAGATGCCCCGGCAAGACGCCTTTTAGCTCGGTTTTGTTGCTTTTTCCATCATTTCTATTTACGGCTCGGATAAAATTATTAATCAAGGCTTCATCACCCCCTTCGTGACCACTCAACTTTTCCATCTTTATCGTTTCCACTTCTTTATATTTTCGTGATAACGGGTAGGGAATTTTTTTTATAAATCCTTGGTGAAATTTAGCCTCCACCTTTCCTTTTTCAAAGTAGAGGTTTATTTCCCTTTCCGTGTCGGGGCCGAGGCCCAAATTAAAAGTAGCGGTTTTTCCGTTTTCAAATTCTATTATTGCATTTTGGTGATCACAAACATCATTATCCGATTGCCATACACAGCGGTGATATCCGTTTTCTTCAAGGTAATTCTTTTCAATTTTTGCCCTTCCGTCGGGACTTATTTTTTTAATCCAGGAATTATTTTTAGTCGTGTCGTCCAAATAAATCTTTTTGGCGTCATAATTACAATTTTCAATGTCGCACTCAAAACAATTTCTCCCCGCTTTTTCCGGCATATTTTCTTTTTTAAAAAAGAAGCGATCACCTTTTGAAAAAACGGTTTTGGGAAATGAGTTGAAAAACCAATAAAGAAGATCAAAGTCGTGACAACTTTTGGTTAAAGTGATGGGTCCGGAGTCTTCTTTTTTGTTCCAATTTCCACGAACGTAAGAATGAGCAAAATGCCAATTGCCTATATCTTCATTATGATTGACGGTGATCAACTCTCCGAAATCCCCCTGATCGACAATCCTTTTGATTTCTCGAAAAAAGGGAGTATATCGTAAAACGTGCGACACCGAAAGAACTTTGCCCGAATTTATACTTTCTTCAACTATTTTTATCACTTCTCGGGGAGATGTACCCACCGGTTTTTCCAGTAAAACATGGTAGTTCATTCTTATCGCTTTCAATACTATATCCAAATGGGTCTTGTCCGGAGTAGCTATTATGGCGACATTTCCTTTTTTTTGACTCAGCATCTCTTTGTAGTCGGTAAAGTGATTTTCTTCACCCACCGGATATTTTTTCTCAAAAGCCTCCAGTTTTTTTGAGTCTGTATCACAAACCCGGACTATTTCTCCCAAATTATTTTCCGATATGAGTCGGGCATAAGTGTTCGCCCCTCTGTCTCCCGCTCCTATTATCGATATTTTCGGATTCATATTATTTTTTATCAGCTTTAATTATACACCGGGTTATTCTTTTGCAATTGTTGTCGTCCTGAAATTTAAAAAATTTATCAACCGATTTTTCTCTCAATTGCTTATAGCTTTTTTCTCCTTTTATGATAGCGGTCATACTTTTTATCGTTTCCTCGGGAGTGCGGGTTACCGGCCCGAAAAGATCATCGGGTATATCGAGATAACATCCGATCTTCTCCAGATGCTCTTTTTGGTCGAATTGGTAGAAAATAACCGGTCTGTCCAAATATAAAAAGTCCCAGCAAACGCTTGAATAATCGGTGACGAGCAAATCGCTTTCTATAATATTTTTCTGAATGTCGGAATCATAAGGAATAATGTTAACGTTGGAAAGTGCGGAAGCTTCAATTATTTCCTTCATGAAGGAATGTATGCTTTGATGGAAAAATACATTCAAATTCAAATTATTTTCTTTTAAAAGCTTCAATAAATCAGTGTTGGAGATAAACCCGCTTACCGATCGGTAGTATTTCCCTTTCTTGAATTTTTCGATATCTTTTTTTGTCATTCGAGAAAAAGGCTTATCAATTTTTTTTCTGTATCGGGGGCACCAGGTGGGCATATAAAAAATATTTTTTATCTCCCCTTTTTTATTTCTGTGTTCGGTCAATTTGTCGTATCTCGGAAGGCCG
>Ga0207421_10003419_pt1 | contig 18916 bp, 14 predicted proteins | sample SodLakKL_010_SED_4_FD_187542 | JGI IMG/M metagenome (GOLD analysis project Ga0207421, IMG submission 187542) | Alkaline sediment microbial communities from Lake Tanatar, Kulunda Steppe, Russia - 8KL_010_SED (SPAdes) (version 2) | ecosystem: Environmental > Aquatic > Non-marine Saline and... | reverse complement strand
GCTGCCAGGGACCCTTCGAGCCGGTCGGCCGGATCCGTCGTCCCGGTGAGGTGACCGATGAAGGACTTGCGGGATGCGCCGACCAGCACGGGGCGGCCGAGCGACGTCAGCTCCCGCAACCGCTGGAGCAGCAGCAGGTTGTGTTCGAGCGTCTTGCCGAACCCGATGCCGGGGTCGATGATGACCCGGTGGAGACCGACCCCGATCGCCTCCAGCCGGTTGAGCCCGTCCGCGAGGTCATCGAAGACCTCGGCGACGACGTCGGTGTAGGTCGGGTTGTGCTGCATGGTGCGGGGTGTTCCCTGCATGTGCATCAGGACGTAGGCGACGCCAAGGTCCGCGACCGTCGGCAGCAGGTCGGGGTCCATCCTGCCGGCGGAGACATCGTTGACGATCGTGGCACCGGCCTCGACGGCCGCGCGGGCGACCGCCGCCTTGGTCGTATCGATGCTGACGACGATGTCCCGCTCGGCCAGAGCACGGACGACCGGAACCGTTCGGGCGAGTTCGAGTTCCTCGCTGACCGGGTCCGCGCCCGGGCGGGTGGACTCGCCGCCGACGTCGATGATGTCCGCACCTGCAGCGGCCATCCGCAACCCCGCCGCGACGGCCGGCGCCAGGTCACCGTCGGCACCGAGGAAGGTGCCCCCGTCGGAGAACGAGTCCGGCGTGACGTTCAGGACCCCCTGGATGACCGTCCGCGTCCCGGTCGGCAACGGGTCGTGTCCCCCGCCGAGGGGGAGGTCATCCGGACCGTCCAACCAGGCATCGACCGCTGCCTCGATCGCCGGCCGCACCGACGCGGCGAGCGAACCATCAAGGGTCGAGGCCAACGCCGCCTGCAGCGAAGCGAGCGGTGCCGCCACGTGCAGCGCGCCGGTGATGACCGACGCGCCGGCGGATGCGGGCAATGCTGCGGCGACACGGTCCGCGTCGGCCAGGCCCATCAGGGCCGCCCGCAGTGGTCCACCGCGACGGACGAACGCCGCGTCGAGGATCCGGACGGAGACCTCACGGGGAGACGTGGACACGCGGAGTGGGGACCTCGGTTCGGAGGGACGCGAGCCTAACCGCGGCGGAGCGGCCTGTGGCCGGCACCGTCAGCGGGTCACCTGCTGCGCAGGAGCGTCAGGGCCTCGGCACGGGTTGCCGGATCGTCACGGAAGACCCCGCGGACCGTCGAGGTGACGGTCTCCGCGCCCGGCTTGCGGATGCCGCGCATCTCCATGCAGAGATGGGTCGCCTCGATCACGACCATGACGCCCCGTGGTTCGAGGGCCGTCTCCATCGCGTCGGCGATCATCGCGGTCATGCGCTCCTGCAGGCCGGGACGCTTCGCGCAGACGTCGACGACCCGGGCCAACTTGGACAGGCCCGTGACCTTGCCGTTGGCGTTGGGCAGGTAGGCCACGTGCGCCTTCCCGGTGAACGGCACGAGATGGTGTTCGCACATCGAGTGGAACGGGATGTCACGCATCATGACGATCTCGTCGTACGCCTCGTCGAACGTGACCGACAGCACATCAACCGGGTCAACGAGCAGCCCGGCGAAGATCTCGTCGTACTCGCGAGCGACCCGGGCCGGCGTATCCGCGATCCCTGGCCGGTCGGGGTCCTCCCCGATCGCTTCGAGCAGCATCCGGACGGCCTGCTCGATCTTGTCGTGGTCGAAGGAGCCCCGTGGTTCGATCCCGGTGATGTGACGCACGCGTGCCATCGCTTTCTGATGCGGCTCGAGGTCGACATGCTCGTCCGGATCGACGGGCTGCGGCATCGGGTGCACGGTCACGGTGAACCTCCGGGACAGGCGGGAAGCTCCGTGATTGCAGGCCCCGCTCTCGCCATTACTTCGGTGCCGTGCCGTCGCTGGACGATTCTGCCGGGTCACCCGTCCGCTCCGCTGGGTGACCGTTGCTGTGGCCGTTCGATCCGTTCCCGCTGTGGCCGGTCGTGGTTGCGATGCGGCGCAGCGCCCGGATGACGTTGGCCGGGTCGTCGGCCACCGGTTCCAGCGCGCGACTGCGCCGATCCCGCGTCGGGGTGAGGATCTCCTTGAGTCGTTCACCCTCGACGGTCTCGTGTTCGAGCAGACCCTGCGCGAGGGTCTCCAGGACGTCGTCGTTCTCGACCAGGACCTCCAGGGCTTCGTCGTGCGCCTCGTCGAGCAACTGGCGGACCTCTTCGTCGATCTGGTAGGCGACCTGACCTGAGTAGTCGGGTTCGTGGCCGAAGTCGCGGCCGAGGAACGGCTGCGACTCGGACTGTCCCAGCTTGATCGGACCGAGGCGCGGGCTCATGCCGTAGGCCGTGATCATCTCACGGGCGAGCGACGTGGCCTTCTCGATGTCGTTGGAGGCGCCGGTGGTGATGTCACCGATCTTGATGGACTCGGCGACGCGGCCACCGAGCATCATCGCGAGCTTGTCCATCAACTCGGCACGGGTCTGGTACGCACGGTCCTCGGTGGGCAGGGCCATCGTGAAGCCGCCCGCACGGCCACGCGGGATGATCGTGATCTTGTGGATCGGGTCGGCATGCGGCAGCGCATGCCCGACGATGGCGTGGCCCGCCTCGTGGTAGGCGGTGATGGTGCGCTCACGTTCGCTCATCAGGCGGGTCTTGCGCTCGGGGCCCGCGATGACGCGGTCGATCGCCTCGGCGAGATCGGACGCACCGATCTCCTTCTTGCCGAAGCGGGCCGCGAGCAGCGCGCCCTCGTTGAACAGGTTGGCCAGGTCCGCACCCGTGAAACCCGGTGTCTGCCGCGCCAGGACCGACAGGTCGACGTCGTCGCCGAGCGGCTTGCCGCGACCATGGACCTCGAGGATCTGCTGCCGGCCGACGAGGTCCGGCCGGTCGATGACGATCTGTCGGTCGAAGCGCCCGGGACGCAGGAGCGCCGGGTCGAGGATGTCTGGGCGGTTGGTCGCCGCGATCAGGATCACGGTCGTACGTGGGTCGAAACCGTCCATCTCGACGAGCAACTGGTTGAGGGTCTGCTCCCGCTCGTCGTGGCCCCCGCCCATGCCTGCGCCACGGTGGCGGCCGACGGCGTCGATCTCATCGACGAAGATGATCGCGGGGGCGTTGGCCTTGGCCTGCTCGAACAGGTCGCGGACGCGACTGGCGCCGACCCCGACGAACATCTCGACGAAGTCGGACCCGGAGATGGAGAAGAACGGCACCCCGGCCTCTCCGGCGACGGCGCGGGCGAGCAGGGTCTTGCCGGTCCCGGGAGGGCCGAACAACAGCACGCCCTTTGGGATCTTGGCGCCCATGGTCTGGAACTTCTCGGGACTCTCCAGGAACTCCTTGATCTCGCGTAGTTCCTCGACCGCCGAATCAGCGCCGGCGACATCCCCGAAGGTGACCTTCGGGGCGTCCTTGGAGACCTGCTTGGCCTTGGACTTCCCGAACTGCATGACGCGGCCGCCGCCACCCTGCATGTTCTGCATCAGCAGGAAGAACACGACCAGGATCAGCATGAACGGCAGCACCGTGACCAACAGCGTCGTGAGCGTGCCGGTCTGTTCGGCATCGAACTCGACGGACCCGATCAGCCCCTGGTCGATCCAGGAGGCCAGCGTGTCGGCGTTGATGTCCGGGTTGTAGGTCGTGGTGAACGGCACGGATCCACCGGCCGATCGCCGGGTGCCCTCGATCGTGTCCGACCGGTTGCCGATCGTGGTCTGCAGGTCCTGGCCCCGCAGTTCACCGTCCTCGACCGCCTGCTGGAACTGTGACCAGGTCAGCTCCGTGGGCGCGGCGGCGGCCTGCACGAAGCTGATCCCGAGCCACAGGGCGGCGGCCAACGCCAGGATCCACGGCAGCGGGCCGCGCAGCAGTCGCTGGGCCGGCTTCTCATCGCCGTCCTGGCCGGCGTCCTTGCCGGAGTTCTTGCCGAACATGTTGCCGGGCTTCTGGCCGGGTTTCACGATGCCTCACCTGACGGCCGGGGTCCGCGCACAGCCCCGGAGAGATGGCGCGATAAGAGTTCGATGCTACCACCGACGAGGGTTCGCTCCTTCGGATCGCGCAGCGCAGGGCGCGCGTTCCGCAGGACCAGCGGTCGACGGTCGGCGTGGGTCGTCGAACGTCGGGCGTCAGGCTCCGAGTTGCAGCTCCTCGACCTGCCAGCGTCCGTAGAACGCCACGGAGGTCGCCCCTCCCGAGATCAGCGCCTGACCGATCCGCTGCTTGGCGGCCTCGCGCTCGTCGTCGTCACCCGGTGGAAGGCTGATCTGGATCACGTAGGACCCAGCCTCGATCGCATCGTTGAGGTGCTGCAGGCGGCCCGCCTCCTCACCGAGCAGGGTCCGCACCACGCGGATCGAGGACCGCAGGGGACCGTCCTCTTCGGCTTCCTCGCCCGCATCCCGCTGGGCGTGCTCACCACAGAGCACATCGATCCGGTCACGTTCGACCTGTGCCGCCCGCAGTTGTTCGTTGACCGCGGCCAGCCCGACACGGTCGGCGACGATGCCGACCACCCGCTCGGCCGGGTAGGAGAGTTGCTCGTGAGCCACCGTGTTTCCTTGTGCTGTGCTTGCTGTCTCGTCGTCTTCCCCCGCGAAGGTACGAGGACCACCCGCCACCCACGCTGGCCGAACGGTCAGGATGCGTAGATGCCAGGCTTCAGGCTCACGATGTCGGACAGTCCCCGGTAGCGCTCCGCGAAGTCCAGGCCGTAGCCGACGACGAACACGTCGGGGATCTCGAACCCGACGTAGCGCAGGGGCAGATCGACCTCGCGACGACTGGGCTTGGTCAGCAGGGACAGGACCTCGAGGCTCGCGGGTTTGCGCGAACGCAGGTTCTTGAACAGGTAGTCGAGCGTCAGACCGGAGTCGACGATGTCCTCGACCAGCAGCACGTCCTGGCCCTCGATGTCGGTGTCCAGGTCCTTGAGGATCCGCACCGTGCCCGACGACGTGGTCGCCGAGCCGTAGGACGACACCGCCATGAAGTCCATCGACGACGGCACGTGCAACCGCCGTGCGAGGTCCGACATGACGAAGATCGCGCCCTTCAACACGCCGACGATCAGGAGCTCCCTCCCGGCGTAGTCGCGGTCCACCTCAGCGGCCAACTCGGTCAGGCGATCACTGATCTGCTCCGCAGTCAGCACGACATCGTCGATGTCGTCGCGGAACGGGGCGGGTATGTGCGCCAGATCTGACATGACGGGAAGGCCTCGGAACTGGGTGACGGCAGTGAGGTCGGGAGCCTAATCGACAACGTCGAGGTGGCCGACGGCCGGTGAGGAGGCGACGACCCGCAACTGTGTGACCGGGGTGAGGCGGCCCGCACGCAGCACCTCGTCATCAGCGGCGTAGCCGGGGCTCCAGACGACACGGTCGTCCGACCCGGCGACGACCGGCCAGATCTCGCGCACGGCGCGGGGCACACCGGCATCCACGAGCACGTCCTGGAGGTTGCGGGTTCCACCGGCCGTTCGGATCCGGTCGCCGGGAGCACGATGACGGAGGATCAACACACCGACATCCGCGGGCAGCGCCAACACCAGCCACTCGGGGCGGGCGCCCGGAGGCTGCACCACCCGGTGGCGGTCCGCCGGTGGTGGTGCCCAGACACCGGGAAGGGGGAGAGCGGTCTGGAGGAGACGCGGGCCCTCGCCGGCGGAGCTGTCTGGGCCGATGCGTTCGATGTCGAGCCCGGCGGGCGACCACGTGGTCCGCCCGGCGGGCCCGACCTCCGTCGCATCGCTGCGCGGCAGACGCCGCGGAGCGAAGGCCCGCCAGCCACCGGCGGAGGTCACCTCGACCGGACCCGGCAGGGATGCTGCGGAACCGTCGGGCAGCGCGAGGACGCGCGACACGGTCGCGGCGTCGGGCGGCTCGCTGCCGAACTCCGCCAACACCTGCCGCACGACCCGGCGGGCCAGGGCCGATGCGCCGAGCCCCTCGCCCAGCCGATCCAGACGCCGATCGGCGATGGCGCGGACCGGCCCCACCCGGACGACCTCCGCCAACGTGCCGGATGCGGCCGCGTCCAGGGCCGCCGCATCCGCACGTGCCAGGTCGGCCAAACGGGCCAGGCTGCCGACCGGGTCGGGCGCCACCCGCGCCAGGACCGGCAGCAGTTCGTGACGCACGATCGCGCGACGAACCTGTGGATCGTGGTTCGTCGGGTCCTGGGCGACCGGCAGGCCCTCGAGATCCACGAACCGGTGCACGTCCGCCCGGCGCAGTCGCAGCAGGGGCCGGATGAGATCGTCGCGCACCTGCTCCATCGCCGACAGGCCGTCGATGCCGGTCCCGCGCGCCAGTCGCAGCAGGACCGTCTCGGCCTGGTCGTCCGCGGTGTGACCGACGAGGATCGTCGTTGCACCACACGTCCGGGCCGCGTCCCGCAGCGCCGCGTAGCGCGCATCCCGGGCTGCGGCTTCCAGGCCACGCCCGTCCGGTTCCACCTCGACGTCGCTGACGACCAGGGGCAGGTCCAGCCAGCGGGCGTGGGTGGTGACGACCTCGAGGTCGGCGGCGTCGTCGCGCAGACCGTGACGGACGTGCACCAGGTGCAGGGCGAGGTCCGGGCGGGCTTCGGCGCAAAGGTGTGCCAGCGCGGTCGAGTCCGGACCACCCGAACAGGCGAGGACCACCGCGGCGTCCGACGGCACCACCCGCAGCACGCGGACGACCTCGTCGATCAGTGCGGACCGTCCCTGGCCCGCCGGCAGGGGCCCCGGCGGGATCTCCATCGGGTCAGGCCACCCGGACGCGGTCGAGCCAGGCGGCCGGATCGGCGACCTCCTCGACGCTCGGCAGCTGCTCGGCCGCGGCGAACGCGTGGTTCACCCCGTCCATCCCGGCGAGATCGATGACCTCGCGGACGAAGGCCTCGCCATCGCGGTACTGCCGTCGCTTCATCTCGAGCCCGGCGACCGCCGTGAGGACCTTGGTGGTCAGGTCGTTGCGGCGGGAGGCGATCGCCTCGCGGACGGCCTCCGGGTCCGCGATCAGGTCCGACGGCGCTGCGGCGTACATCGCGGCGTTGCCGTGCCCCTCCAGCAGGCTCATCAGGCCCTGGGCCTCGTTGATGACCTCCTGCTGCTCGGGGGTGAGCACCGCTCCGAGCAGCGGCTGGATGGACCCGGACGCGCGGGCCTCGGCGATCATGTCGGGCAGCCGGGCAGCGGCGTCCTTCAGCGTCGAGGCGTCGACCTCAGCATGTTCGAGGTAGCGGTCCACGAGCCCACGCAGGTGGCCCTCGAGCCACGGGGTTGCATCGAACTGCAGCCGGTGGGTGACCTCGTGCAGCAGGATCGTGCGTCGGACGTCGGTCGCCAACGGACCGTGACGGTCGGCCAGGTCGAGCACGTTGGGTCCGACGATCACCAGTTGGCCACCACCAGGGCCACCGAGCGGCAGGATGTACTGGCCGAGGACCTTGGTCGACAGCAGCCCGAACAGCACCCCGATCTGTGCGCCCATGATCCTGGCCGCGCCGGGACGCTTCTCCAGGCGTTCACGCAGCGGCTCGAAGGTCCCTCGGATGGCGGTCAGGTTCGCGCGCACCCACCCGGACCGACCGACCACGGTCGCCGTGGTCGGTGCGAGATCCGCACCGAGTTCGGTCCACGCCCGTGCGGCGGCATCGATACGGGGCAGATCGGCGGCAACCTCGGCGCGAAGGGCGGCGACCTCGGCGGCCGAGGTCCTGCGACGTGACGCGACCAGGCTGGCGGTGCGCACCGCGACGTCCTCATCGATCAGGGGCGCGACCGCGTCCCCGTCCGGACCCGTCGGCCCGTCGTCCCGTGTGGCCGGATCCCCGGTCACGCGGACCCGTCGGGGTCCCGTGAGGGGCGATGGACGAGCAGGTAGTACAGGCCGACCAGCAGCACGAGACCTACCAGCATCGCGAACGCGAGGATGTAGGCGGCCGCATCGACGAAGATGCCCTCCCGACTCTCGAACCCGGCCAACTCACGCGCCGGGTTGTCCTCTTCGAGCCGGTCCTTGGGCTCCGGCCCCGCGGGCCCGTCATCATCGACCGCCACCACCAGGCCGGCGTCGGCGGTGTCGGGGGCGCCATCGGCGGCAGCCGGGCCGGCCAGCAGGGGCAGGGCCAGCAGCACGGTGAGCGTGAGGCCGAGCACGCGACGCATCGAGGGGTGCCTCCGGGACGACGAGGGTGGAAGCGGGAGCGTAGCCGACCGCCACACCCGGACCGAAGTGGTCACAGCGGGTGGGAATGACCGGGGCGGCGGGTGGGAATGCCCGGGGCGGCGGGTGGGAATGACCGGGGCGGCGGGTGGGGATGACCGACGCGGCACGGTACGTTGCATATGCAACTACTGATCGACGACCATGGTCGGCCGACGAAGGAGTGCACCATGCCCGCCGTCACCGTTGACGATCTGTTGACGCTGCCCCGCGTCCACGCCCCGACCAACGCCTCGGGGACCGAGCGTCCCGTGCGCTCGGTCACCACCGCACCCCGGGGTTTCGAGGGCGAGGGCTTCCCCGTCCGCCGCGCGTTCCAGGGGGTGGACCTGGCCGACCTCGATCCGTTCATCCACCTCGACCAGATGGGTGAGGTCGAGTACGCCCCGGGCGAGCCCAAGGGAACGTCATGGCATCCACACCGTGGATTCGAGACCGTCACCTACATGCTCGACGGGATCCTCGACCACCAGGATTCCCACGGTGGGGGCGGCAGCATCACCGACGGCGACACCCAGTGGATGACCGCCGGATCCGGTCTCCTGCACATCGAGGCTCCGCCGGAACACGTCGTGATGAAGGGCGGTCTGTTCCACGGCTTCCAGTTGTGGGTCAACCTGCCCGCGGAGAAGAAGTGGGCGCCGCCGCGCTACCAGGATCTGCGAGGTGGCGATGTGACCCTGCTGAGCTCACCGGACGGTGGCGCGCTGATCCGGCTGATCGCCGGGGATCTGGCCGACCAGCGCGGCCCCGGATCGACCTACACGCCGATCACCCTCATCCACGCGACCCTGGAGCCCGGCGCGCAGCTGCACCTCGACTGGCGCACCGATTTCAACGCCCTGGCCTACGTACTGGCGGGGCGCGGAACGGTCGGGAGCGAGCGACGACCGATCGAGATGGGCCAACTCGCCGTCTACGGCTCCGGGGACACCGTCACACTGACGGCCACGGCAACGCAGGAGTCACGGGCACCGAAGATGGACGTCCTGTTGCTCGGCGGCAGGCCCATCCGCCAACCCGTCGCGTGGTACGGCCCGTTCGTGATGAAAGACCGGGCGGAACTCAAGCAGGCCTTCGATGACTTCCAGGCCGGGAAGCTCGGTTCGATCCCCGCCATACATGCGGGTGGCAACGTCGACCCCACCGACTGAGACCGAACCGCGACTGAGCCCGACCCACGCCCGGCCATGCGCCCACCCGTCACCGTCGACGGGTGGGCGGATCAGATGTCGTCGATGACCCAGTGGACGGTGCGCAGCCACTTCTGCCAGTTCGGTGGGACGTACTTGCGCGCCATCGTCTCATCGACGTTGTCGGTGTCGTACACGCGAGCCAGGCCCTCGGTGAACTCATCGATCGACACCGGCCACGACGGCCATGCGGCCAGCCCGTGCGAACCGTTGCCACCCCAACCCCAGGCGTTGTGCGAGCCGGGTGGGAGCCGCTTGCCGGCCGAGGACTCGATCGCGGCGATGCCAACGACCAGTCGGGGGTCGACGTCGTGCTCGACCCCGGCCGCCACCAGTTCCTCGGCGTAGGGGGCCATCGGCGAGTTGCGCTCCTCGAGCCAGGCCCGGATCCGGGGCGCATCGATGGGTTCGCCATCAGCAGCGTCGTAGACGAGTTCCGTGGTGAGGTCGATGTCGATGTCGGCGAGGGCCGCGTTGATGTACGCGACGTCGGAGCGGACCAGCGGGCGCTCGTCAGTGGACGGCCAGTCCCACTCCTCCGAGACGGCCGAGGCCGGGACCGTGGTCTGCCAGGATGGAGCGAAGCTCTCGATGGCGCGCACCGACACGCTCTCGTCGCCGTCGGTCGCGGACCCGCTCGCAGGGGCACCGGTCAGAGCGAGCCCTCCGACGGCCAGTCCGGAGACGACGAACAGCGACATCGAGCGTGCCCGTGTCCCCGGGCGCAGGGACATCGGGCGCAGGGACGTCGGGCGCAGGGACGTCGGGCGGCCAACGCGTGAGAGGCGGCCGGATCGCAGAGACATGGAACAACCTTGGTGACACCGCGCAGCAGGAGACCCTGGAGCGGCTGGGGGGGAGGGGTGACCGTCAGACGGTCGGAGAGGCACGCGGCATGTGGCGCCGTGCGTGCGGGTCATCCGGGTGGCGTGCGGGCGGGCCGAGGACTGGAGCCTGTTGGGGGTCACCGCGCGTCGGGGACGACGACTTCTCCAGGGAGAAGCGTGACGTACCTGCGCGCTGCCGTCAGCCCCGAATCCCCGTCCCTCCGGCCAGGCCGTCCGAACGGACAGGTCGAGCGACCACGTTCACGTGGCGCGTCGGGTAGGGCTCACCACCGGTCCAGCAAGCGCATCACCGCATCACCACGGGTCGAGGAACCGATGGTGCGACGGCGCGGGCCTCTCGGCAGCCCCCGACGACGTCGCGGCGTCGAGCGCTGCGGTCACCCGACCGCGCGTGTCGGCGGGATCGATGACATCGTCGATCTCCCCGAAGCTCGCCGCGTTGAGCGCCTGCGCGTCCTGGTACGCCGCAGCGATCATCTGCTGCTCACGGGCATCGCGCTCGTCCGGATCGTCGATCGACGCCAGTTCACGCCGGTAGCCGAGCTTCACGGCACCCTCCAGTCCCATCGGTCCGAGCTCGGCGGTCGGCCAGGCCAGCGTCGCGACCGGCACGTGCAGGTGACCGCCGAGCATCGCCTGGGCGCCCAGCCCGTAGGCCTTCCGCGTGATCACGGCCACGCGAGGGACACGCACGTTCGCTCCGACGACGAACATCCGGCTGACGTGCCGGACGCTGCCCTGTGCCTCGGCATCCGGTCCCACCATGAACCCGGGCGTGTCGCACAGCACGACGACGGGGAGTCCATGGACATCGCACAGTTGCAGGAGGCGGGCGACCGCGTCGGCACCGTCCGCATCGATCGCACCCCCGAGGTGCTGTGGATCGTTGGCGAGGATCCCGACCGCCCGTCCGTCGAGCCGGGCCAGGCCGGTCACCATCCCCGGCGCGAAGTCCCGGCGGAGCTCGAGCATGCTGTCGGCATCGACCAGGACGTCGAGCACCGCCCGGACGTCGTAGATCTGCCGCCGATCCTCCGGGATCAGCGTCCGGAGCGCCTGCTGGTCCGCGTGCTCGCCCCCCGGCGTCGAGCCCTGGACCAAAGCGAGATACCGGCGGGCGACCTCCACGGCCTCCACATCGTCCGCGACCACGACGTCCACGACGCCGTTCGCCCGCTGGACCTCGATCGGGCCGATCTCCGTCGGCGGGAACGAGCCCAGCCCGCCACCTTCGATCATCGCCGGACCGGCCATACCGAGGTTGCTGCGTTCGGTCGCGATGATCAGGTCGGCGCAGCCGGCGAGGGCCGCGTTCCCCGCGAAGCAGTACCCGTCGACGATCGCGACGGTCGGCACGCGCCCCGACAGGCGCGCGAACCGCTGGAAGGCCTCCGCATCGAGCCACGAGGCACCCAGGGCGTCCGTGTCGCCAGGGCGACCACCCCCGCCCTCGGCGAAGAGCACCACGGGCAGCCCGTGCTCCTCGGCCAGCGCGAACATCCGGTCCTTCTTGCGGTGGTTGATCTGCCCCTGCGTCCCGGCGAGGACCGTGTAGTCGTAGGCCAGGACGACGCACTGGGCGCGCTCGCGGCCGAACCGATCGGCGTTGATCGTGGCCGTCCCGGCGACCAGTCCATCCGCGGGTGTCGTCGCCTCCAGGTCCTCGACGGATCGTCGACGGCGCTGCGCGGCGATGGTCAGCGCGCCGTACTCCGAGAAGCTGCCCGGGTCGACCATCGCCTCGATGTTCTCACGTGCCGTGCGCGCACCCTGGTCGTGGCGGGCCCGGACCGCATCCGGGCGGGCGGCGTCCACCGTGAGCTGCCGCCGCGCCTCCAACCGGCGCAGGTCCTGACGGGCACGGTCCTGGCCGGTTGCCGGGACCGGCCCGGCCGACGATCGCGCGGCGTCGCCGGCACGCCCGACCGGGGGTTCGAGGCGCACCAGGACCTGCCCAGCGGCGACCGTGTCCCCGGTGGCCACCTCGACCCCGGCGATCCGCGCCGACGATCCGGCACGGACCGGATGCTCCATCTTCATCGACTCGATGGCCAGCAGCAGGACGTCGGCGTCGACCTCGTCCCCGACGTTCACCGCCACCTCGACGACGGTGCCGGCGATCGGCGACAAGACGATCCTCGGGTCGGACATCCGGCAGCTCCCAACGGTGGCGGCACCCCGCCCTCCTACCAGGAACCCCCGCAGCTTCCCAGCCGCGGGGGTCTGTGGTCTGCGTTCAGCCGCCGTGACCATCGAGACCGGATCCCGCCGCGGCCAGCAGCGGGTAGGTCCCGTCGTCATCGTGGATCTCCTGCCCGGTCAACGCCGGGGTGAAGACACAGACGACCCGCAGGTCGGTCGTCGCCCGCAGTTCGTGGCGCTCGTGACCGTCGAGCACGTACAGGGTGCCGGGCGTGATGTCGTGGGCCTCACCGGTCTCGTGGTCGGTGAGTACCCCCGAACCCTCGACGCAGTAGACGGATTCCGCGTGGTTGCGGTACCACATCGAGGTCGTGGAACCGGCGTACAGCACGGTGTCGTGCAGGGAGTAGTCGAGGCGGTCATCCGCCAGCAACAGGCGTCGACTGGCGAACGTCGGGCCCTTGACGTCGTTGTCGGTGCCCTCGATCTGGTTCAGTCGTCGGACGATCATGCTGGTCTCCTTCAGCTCGTCGGGGTCGCTCAGGGAACCGGCTCAGGCCACCGGCTCGGGCTGCGGCGCCCCGTCGACCTCGACCGCTGCGGCACGCAGTGCGATGACGTCGCTGAACGCTTCAGCGATCCGGTCGAGGCCGGTTGCGAGCTCATCGCTCGGGATGGTCAGAGCCGGCAGGAGCTTCAAGACCTCATCGTTGGGCCCGGAGGTCTCCACGATGACGCCCAGCTCGAAGGCCTGTTCGGCGACGGCACCCGCGATGCCGTCGGCGCAGGCGACCCCCTGCAGCAGCCCGCGGCCACGACGCTCCAGGACGTGCTCCGGGTGGCCGTCGATCAGGTCGTCGAGTGCGCGGCTGACGATCCCGGCCTTCATCGCGATCGCTGCCTCGAGGTTGTCGTCCGACCAGCGGTCGAGTGCGACGGTCGCCGTGACCATCGCCGGGTTGAAACCACGGAAGGTGCCGTTGTGCTCGCCCGGCTCGAAGACGTCCAGGTCGCGGCGGAACAGGGTCAACGCGAACGGCAGCCCGAAGCCCGACAGCGACTTCGACAGTGTCACGATGTCGGGCTCGATGCCCGCAACCTCGAAGCTGAAGAACGTGCCGGTGCGCCCGCACCCGGCCTGGATGTCGTCGACGATCATCAGCACGTCGTGCCTGGTGCACAGCTCGCGCAGGTTGCGCAGCCACTCGGGCGATGCGGTGGCCAGCCCGCCTTCGGCCTGCACCGTCTCGACGATGACCGCAGCCGGCTTCTCCAGCCCACTGCCGTCATCGGCGAGCAGCGCATCGAGGTAGCTGATCGTGTCCACATCGTCGCCGAAGTACCCGTCGTAGGGCACGTTCATCCCGAAGGTCAGGCCGACGCCGGCTCCGTCGCGTTTCATGGAGTTCCCGGAGACCGACAGTGAACCCAACGTCATCCCGTGGAAGGCGTTGGTGAAGCCGATGATGCCCTCACGACCGGTCACCTTCCGGGCGAGCTTCATCGCGGATTCGACCGCGTTGGTCCCGGTCGGGCCGGGGAACATGACCTTGTAGTCCAGGTTCCGCGGCTGCAGGATCACCTCTTCGAACCGCTCGAGGAAGCGCCGCTTGGCCACGGTCACGGTGTCCAGGCTGTGCACGATGTTGCCGGCCGTGAGGTAGTCGACCAGCGCATCACGCATGTCGGCGTCGTTGTGGCCGTAGTTCAGGGCGCCCGCACCGGAGAACAGGTCCAGGTACTCGTTGCCCCGGTCATCCCAGATCTTGCTGCCGCTGGAGCGCTCGAAGGTCGCGGGCCACATCCGGCCATACGAGCGAACCTCGGATTCCAGGCGCTCGATGGCGTCGTCAGGCAGGCTCGGTGCCTGTCCAGAGGTGGCGGTGTGGTCGGTCAACGGCGTCGTCACGGTAGTGGTGTCCTTGTCGTCTTCGGATGGGGGCGATGCTGTGTCAGTGGTGGCTGTGGGGCTGGCGATCCGCGTGGGCAGGAACGGTCCGACGGCGACCTCGACCTCAGGATCGTGATCGTCACCCGGGAACAGGTCCGCCGCGAAGCGCTCGTCACGTTCGAAGGGCACCCGCAGATCACGGGCCAGCCGCTCGAACAGCCCCATCGAGGCAAGGTTGTCCGGCGTCACGGTCGCGGTGACGAAGCGGACATCCCGGTTGCCGGGCTGATCGATGAGCGCGTGCAGCATGCGGCGGGCGAGCCCACGGCGGCGTGCGCGGCGCGCGACACCGACCTGCCAGACGAACACCGCGTCATCACGGTTCGGTGGGCGGTACGCCGCGACGAACCCGACCACCCCGGTGGCGTCGGCCGCGACCAGCGAGGTCTCGGCATGGTCCGTACACACCAGCAGGTAGGCGTACGGCGAGTTGATATCGAGTCCGCCATCATCATGGACCAGCTGCCAGATGGGCGCAGCATCGTCCTCGACAGGCGTGCGTAGTTGGATCTCGTGGCGCATGGAAACGGCCGTGGTCCCGCAGGAACGCCGTCCTGGAGAGGACGAAACGAACGGGTGAGGCTACTCCGACTGGCCTCAACGGCCTTCGGATCACCTCCCTGTGTCGCTCGTCGTGTCGGGGCCGGTCGCGCTGCACATCAGATGCTGCAGCAGTGACCCCGGGTCGTGTTCCAGGACTGTAACGCACCACAGGTGGGGGACCGCAAGTCGCGGTGTCGCGGTGTCGCGGTGTGGAGCTGGGAAGGGGACTCGAACCCCTGGCCTGCCCCTTACGAGGGGGCTGCTCTACCAACTGAGCTATCCCAGCGGGGCGGGCGAAGGGTAACCCTCCGGACCCCGGACCACCAGCCGAGCCAGCCCGGCGCGCGCACGCGTAGGGTCGTGGCTCCTGGATGAGGTGGTGACGATGGGTGCGATCGAGCTGTCGGCGACGTGGCGATCGACCGCGTCGGCGGCGGCGACCTACGCCGTGGTCATCGATCTGGCCACCTGGCCACAGTGGTGGCCCGCGATCCGGCACGTCGAACCGCTGGCCGGCGATCCGTCCGCGCCCGACGTGGCCCGCCTCACCTTCGACACACCGGCCCCGCTGCGTCCCCTCCAGCTCGAGCTGACCGTGACCGAACGAACCTCGCCGTCACTGCTGCTGGTCGAGGTGTCGGACGGGCCGATCCGTGGCGACGGGCGCATCGACATCGTCGCCGACGGCGGCGGCAGTGCCACCAGCTTCGAGGTGACCCTGGAGGTGCGATCGCGCTGGCTGAAACCGATCGAGCTCGTCCTGGCCTCGGCGACACGCGGAGCCGGACGTGAGCGCCTGGCCAAGGCTGGCGACGACCTCGCGCGGTTGGCCGGCGGCGAGCCCCGCCACCATGACGTCTGACCGACACGACCCCTGGCGTCCGGTACGACGATCAGAGCAGGGTTCGCGTGCATCCGTGTTCACCATCCGGACGCGCCTGCACGCCAACCCCGGTGGGTCGGGCTCAGGGCAGGATGATCACCGGTCGGCGCGTGCGGCCGTGGCCGCGTGGGCGTAGATCGGTAGCGCCAACGCGAGCAACAGCCGCTCGAACTGCAGCTCCGGGTTGCCGTTGCGCTCGAGCGCCGCCCGGCAGCGCTCGACCGCCTGCAGACCGGTGACGACCGCGGCAGCCGGCAGGCGCTGCGCGTCGCGTTCGAGGTCGTCGAGGTGATCGACGTTGACCAACGCGTCGCTGTCCCCGTCGCTCGCGACCACCAGCAGGTCGCGCAGGTAGGTGGCGAGGTTGTCCAGCACCATCCCGAGGGCGCGTCGCTGTTCACCGCGTTCCAGGCGATCATGGCGACGCTGGACCTGCGCCTTCATACCCGGCGGCCATCCCTTCCCACGGGCATCGACCCCGAAGTCCTCCTCGAGCTGCGCGAGTTCCGCCGCGTGGCGTTCCTTCAGCGGTGCGACGCGACCCTTCGCCCAGCTCGTCAGGTCCTTGACCATCGGGATGACCTGGCCGGGCCCTCCGGTCGCCAGCCCGTCCAGGATGGCCAGATGGTCGTCGCGGGCTTCCGCGACACCGTCCTCGGCCAGGGTCGCCAGGCGGTCCGGTGAACCCAGCGCGACCCTGGCCAGCGCCTCGACGCGATCCGCCGGGATCTCCAGGGCACCGGCGCGATCCCGGAGCGCCGCCAGGCCCCAGGGCACCACGGTCAGGCGTCGGCACCGCGACACGACGGTGTCCAACAGGACCGATTCGTCCTCGACCTCGAGGAGCCAGACCACGGACGGTGGCGGCTCCTCGAGCACCTTGAGGAAGGCGTTCTGCGACGCTTCGTTCATCCGGTCCGCGGCGGTGATGCGCACCACGCGGCGCCGACCGTCGGTGATGCTGCGGGACGCCGGACGGATCCAGTCGTCGCGCACGTCGTCGACCACGTACTGCGATCCGGCGGGCTGGCGGCTCTCCAACAGTTCGTGCGATCCCCGCAGGATCCGCTGGCACCGCTCACAGGTCGCGCAGCCGGCATCGGGAGCCGCGGCCTGTTCACAGTTCAGCGCCATCGCCAGCCCCTTGGCGAGATCCTCCTGGCCGACGCTCGGCGGCCCCACGACGAGCCAGGCGTGACTGACCTCGTCGGCTCCCAGCGCTCGTCGCAGCGCCCGGACCGCAGCCGGCTGCTCGCTCGCACCGCCGCCCCACGCCGTCATCGGGCACCCGGATCGTCCGACGTGGCCGGTCCATCCGACACGACCGGCCCATCCGGCGACGTCGCGTCGTCCGACGCGACTGGATCATCCCGGACGCCCCGGTCGTCGGCCGTGGCCCCGTCCTGCCGGTGGCCCGCCGTCTGCGCCTGCGATGCCTCCAGGCGCTCCAGGACCGTCGTACGGATCTGTTCGTGGAGTTCCTCGACCGCGCGTGTGGCATCGACCACCAGGTAGCGGTCGGGGTCGCGCTCAGCCAGGCGGCGGTAGGCGGCGCGGACCCGCCGGTGGAAGTCCATCCCGGCGGCCTCGAGGCGGTCGGGCTCGCCCCCGTCAGCCGCTCGGCGCAGCCCTTCCTCGGGGTCGACGTCCAGCAGCACGGTCAACGTCGGGCGCAGGTCCTGCGTCGCCCAGCGGTTGAGTTCCGCCACCTGTTCGTCACCGAGCCCCCGCGCCACACCCTGGTAGACGATCGATGAGTCGATGAACCGGTCACACAGGACCACCGCGCCCTTGTCCAACGCCGGCAGCACGACCTCCTCGACGTGCTGTGCCCGGGCGGCGGCGTAGAGCAATGCCTCCGTGCGGTCGGCCATCACCTCGGATCCGGGTGACAGCAGGATCTCACGGATCTCCTCACCCAGCCACGTGCCGCCGGGTTCGCGGGTCACCACGGCGTCCATGCCGGCTCGCTCGACCGCAGCTCGCAGCAACCGGATCTGGGTCGACTTGCCGGCGCCGTCACCGCCCTCGAAGACCACGAACATGCCGTGGACCGGAACGGGCAGGGCCGCGTCCGTGGCGGACAGGTCGATGCCCGCCTCCTCGTGCTGCAGGGCCCGGTGCAGCGCGCGGCCGGTCCACACGGCACCGGCCATCGCCAGGACCCCGCCCAGCAGGAGGGTGATCCGCACACCACCGAACGCGTACGGGAAGACGAGCGCCGGCGTGCCGTCCTCCAGGGTCGTGATGACCCGTCGCTCCCGTCCGAGCACCCCGATGATGACCGGGGCCAGGATGGTCGACCCGAAGATCGCGGCCCGCACGCCGGAGTTGAAGGCTCCGAAGGTGCGCCCCCGGATCCGGTCATCCGCACGTTGCTGGAGGACGGTGTAGCCGACGATGAACGCGATGCCGGCGCCCACGCCCATGAAGAGGGCAGGGACCGACGCCCAGGCCAGGGTGGGCATCAGCGCGGTGACCACCAACGCCAGGCCGGCGATCCCGATGCCCGGGCCGAACAGTCGCTCCGTGGAGACACGTTCGGTCAGTGGCGCCGCGATCGCCAGACCCACGACCAGGCCCAGACCGACGACCGCCACCAGGATCCCGTAGCCGGTGTCCCCCGCGTTGAGGACCCGTGCGAAGAACTCGCCGATTGTGATCACGACGCCGGCGACCGCGGCGGCGACCATGACACCGAGGATGAGCGTGCGGATCACCTCGTGACCGCTGACGAAGCGCAGGCCCTCCTTGAACTGCTCCCAGGGGCCCGACTGGGCGTTGGGGTCGACCGGACGCCGGGCGGTGGCCCGCCCCATGGGGATCCTGAGGATGAACAACGCCGCGACGAAGTACGACGCCGCGTTCATCCAGATCGGGACCGCCATGGGTCGGTCGACCAGGAACGGGACCGGTGCCCAGGAGCCGGCCAGGCCGACGAGCAACGCGTACAACCCGCCGCTGATCGGCAGCGTGCCGTAGGTGGTGACGAGGTTGAGTTGGTTGGCGACGACCAACTGCTCGCGACGCACGAGCGTCGGGAACACCGCGTCCTTGGCCGGCGCGAACATCGCCGACATGGTCTCGATCACCAGGGTGGCGAGCAGGATGGCGAGGATGTCCGCGAACGGGATCATGGCCATGATCACCCCCCGGCCGGGGGGGGC
>Ga0207421_10003416_pt1 | contig 18927 bp, 14 predicted proteins | sample SodLakKL_010_SED_4_FD_187542 | JGI IMG/M metagenome (GOLD analysis project Ga0207421, IMG submission 187542) | Alkaline sediment microbial communities from Lake Tanatar, Kulunda Steppe, Russia - 8KL_010_SED (SPAdes) (version 2) | ecosystem: Environmental > Aquatic > Non-marine Saline and... | reverse complement strand
AACCGGAATCATGTAGAATATGGCCATCCCGGTAAAAGCGGCGGCAATGATCAGGAAAATGATTGACAGCGGAGCTGACGGAGGCAAAACGTTGTTCTCGCTGCCATCAGAAATATCGGCACGTTCGGGTTCGTTGATCGTGATCATAATGGACGGTAACAGGAAGAATGCAGCGGTATATATGATGAAAGGCGCCCGCCAGCTGATATCGGCCAGTACGCCGCCGAAAGTGATGAAGACGACACCTCCGAACGCCATGAAGGCGCTTTGAAGGCCCATGAAATGCTGCCTTTCGCTACCGCGGTAGTAGTCACCAATGAGGGTGATGCAGACGGTCATTACAGCAGCAACAGAGATTCCGAGCAGGGCGCGGCTTATGAGGATGGCGGTAAGGGTATCCACCCATAATCCTGCTGATCCGGCAAATCCGTATAGCAAGGTACCCATCACCAGAATGTTCTTGCGTCCATACTTGTCCACGAGATAACCACACAAAGTGGATGACAAAACAATAAAAAGGGCCGGCATGGTCAGGATAAGACGTGTCAGGAATTCAGCATTCGGGGTATCTGCAAATACCTCACTCATCAACGGGAGTACCGGCCCGATAGTGGCACCCGACATGACGGTCAGGGTGCTGGTAAGCAGTATGATTACTTTTTTTGCTATAGCGCGTCGGAATTACAAGTAGTGCTGTCGATTGAAGCGAAGAAAGTACAGTAATTGTTCCAGTGAGAAAAAAAAGTTTCGAATGATCCGCAGAAGTGATATCGTCTATATGAATATTGATACTATTAATAACTCGTGCTGTTGCATATAAATTCTCCGGATGTATGGATTGAACCCTTTCGTATTGACCGGAGCCTGTTGGCAGCCATTCCATTATTATAAGATAACCAACTTTTAGAACCCATGAATTTACAGCAACTGACCTATGTCATTGCCATCGACCGGTTTCGTCATTTTGCACGGGCAGCTGAACAGTGCGGTGTCACGCAACCGACCTTAAGCACGATGGTCAACCGCTTTGAAGAGGAGGTCGGTGTCAAAGTTTTTGACCGAAGCCGTTCACCGGTATTACCAACCGAAACGGGGAAACTCATTATAGCCCAGGCACGCCGGATCCTTGATGAAATAGATCATCTGAAACATCTCGCGGGTGAAATGTCCGACCAGGTGGAAGGCGAACTTCGTTTGGGAATCATACCAACAGTCGCTCCGTTTTTGTTGCCGTTATTTCTTTCTGATTTATTGACAGAGCACAAAAAACTAAAAATATCGATTAGCGAACTGACTACTTCCGAAATTATCGCGCAACTGAAAACCAATTCGATCGATGCAGGAATCCTTGCCACACCACTTGATCAGGAATCCATTCGAGAGATTCCACTCTATAATGAGCCATTTGTGGTCTATCAGGGGAAAAACCTGGCATATAACGCTGAAAAATATATCACAGTTAAGGAGATTAATCTGGATAACCTCTGGCTTCTGGAGGAGGGGCACTGCCTGCGAAGCCAGATTGCCACCCTTTGCGAGTTGAAAAAGCAGAAACCGATGCGCAGTAATCTTGTATACGAAGCAGGAAGCATCGATTCCCTGAAGCGACTCGTGGATTTCAACAATGGAGTTACAATCTTGCCGCTGCTTGCAATCCGTGAATTCTCTAAAGAGGAGATGGCATCGGTTCAGTACTTCAAAGAGCCCGAACCCGTCCGCCAAATCAGTATTGTGACCTACAGACATCAACTCAAAGAGCGGATTGTAGATGTACTGCAGGCTATGATCAGGGAAAAAGTAGAGCCGATACTTGGTAATTCAAAGGCAGTTGAAATTCTGGGAATCTGAGGGATTTTTTTCACAGGGGCTCATTTTCCCGGTAACCGTTCTGTTGGTCCTGCTGCAGTTAACGAAATATCGGACAGGTGCAGCCAATTGCGGTAATCACCGAAAAAGTATTGTGAGAAATCGGGTAAAGTGATATCTTGTTTTTTCTCAACGAAACGGATATCAGGTTGTGAACATGTGTAATCGGATTCTTCGATCCGGTTCGGAAAAATAAGGGTTCTTAGCTCAGTTGGTTAGAGCGCTACGTTGACATCGTAGAGGTCGGCAGTTCGAATCTGCCAGAACCCACAACCGAATAGAAATCAATGGTTTAGCCCGTCCGCTTTGTCTTGCTTTTTCTTGCCATTCTCCCCATCCCACAATTTCTTGCCTCCTCACACGGCTGCGTTTTTTTGAATGCCGCAAAACGATGTTCATACTGTGTTTATCTGCGATGGGCAACACTCTTTAGCGAAAATAGTTGATCTTTATTTGAACTGTAGATCGGTTTTTCTAACTTTCCGCACATATAAAGTATTACCGGGGTCAGGTGGTAGCATCTGATTCTTTCTGTAGTCTCATTTTTTTTAAATCTGAGTCAGTATTTTTCCTGCTCTTTAGTCATTTTTACCTCGATTTTATTATTGGCGGACAGTAAATATTTCCGGTTCCGTCTGTACCTGACTAATTGAAAAGGTTTTACTGTATATAAACCATTATCGCTATGAGTACCGGAGCTGTTATTCTGGTCTTGTCTTCACTTCTGATCATTTCAGGGGGATTGGCACTATTTCTCTGGGCTTTTTTTAACGGACAGTTCGACAATATCCGCAAAGGAAGCATGCTGCCATTTGATGACGAAGAGCCGGCAGGAAAACGCACCGACCAGATATTCATGGACAAAGAGGAAGGAGAAGCTCAAGAACGTGAGTCAAGCGAAAAAAAGTAAGCAAAGAAAAGAGTTCAATGTAGCAGATCTCGATCGCAAAGCGCGATATGTAGTACTGTTCTTGATTCTCTCAGGTGTGTTCTGGCTGCTTTTCGGAACGCTTCTGGCATTGGTGGCATCGATAAAAATGCACCTTCCTGACTGGCTGGGTTCGGCCGGGTGGCTCACCTTCGGCAGAGTTCGCCCCTTGCATCTGAATGTCATGGTTTACGGGTGGGCGTCACTTACCGGAGCCGGCGTATCGCTCTGGATGCTGAGCCGTTTACTCAAAGTCCCCATCCCTCTCAGAGGGTACATCATCGTGGCAGGAGCCATCTGGAATATCGCATTGCTTGTGGGGAGCATTCAAATCCTTGCAGGGTTTTCAAGGGGTATTGAATGGCTGGAGTTTCCGGTGTCGACCATGGTCGTCATTGTTCTCTGTGTTATCATCATGGCAAGATCAGTTATAGTCATGGTCATGACCCGCTCAGTAAAACAACTCTATGTGTCGGTCTGGTACATAATCGCTGCATTTGTGTGGTTCCCGCTTCTTGGACTGGTATCATCTTTCCCCATTTTTGATACACCAACCGTCCAGGCGGGAATGAACTGGTGGTATGCTCATAACGCTCTTGGCTTGTGGTTTACCCCCATCGGCCTGGCCGCTGCTTATTATTTCATACCCAAAGTACTTGGGCGACCCATCTACAGCTACGGATTATCCCTGCTCGGTTTCTGGGGATTGGCATTGTTTTACAACTGGAACGGGTTTCATCATTTAATTGGATCTCCGCTTCCAACGTGGTTCATTACCATCTCCATCGCCGCCAGTGTTATGATGATCATTCCGGTAGTCGTTGTTGCCGTTAATCATCACATGACTGTGGTTGGATCCTTCAGTGCCGTCACGTATTCCCCAACCTTGAGATTTGTCGTTTTTGCGGCCATGAGCTATACCTTTGTCAGCCTTCAGGGCAGCATGCAGGCGCTTCGTTCGGTCAATGAAGTGATCCACTTCACCCACTTTGTTGTAGCTCATGCACACATCGGTATGTATGCATTTGTCACTATGATGCTTTTCGGCGCATGTTATTACATTTTGCCCCGGATCACGCTTCGGGAGTGGCATTCAAAAAAACTTATCAAGTGGCACTTCTGGCTGACCGCTATCGGTATCATTATCTATGCCGGAGCACTGCAGGGTATCGGTATATTCCAGGGTTTTTCGATGAATGATCCCGATGTCCCCTTCACGGATACGGTTACGATGACGATTCCCTATCTGATTGCACGCTCAGTATCTGGAATACTTATGAGCGCCGGACACCTGATTTTTGTCTGGCTGCTTATTCGCATGGTGTTTCAACCCGGTGAACAACCAGAAACCCCGCTGATCTGGGAAAAAATAAGAAAGGAGTTTGCCCTATGATCCGGTACTCCATTTTACTCTTCGGCATCATTGCCACATTTTTGATTGCCATGTTTGGACTGACCATCCTTCCCAAAATTTTTATCGATGAAGGGGTCAAGGATCCGACCTATTTCACCCCATTCGAAGTAAGAGAAGGACATCGTATTTTTGTCCGTGAAGGATGTATTTATTGCCACTCGAAACAGACTCGGCCGGAAGGTTTCGGGGCGGATGTAGAGCGCGGATGGGGACGTGCAAGCGAAGCTACCGACTACCGCAATCTGCTTCCACACAATCTGGGTACGATGCGCACCGGTCCCGATCTTGCCAACATCGGTGCCCGCCAACCTGGAGAGGAATGGCATTATATCAACCTTTACCAACCCCGGGCAATTAACGAAGAGAGCATCATGCCGCAGTTTCCCTGGCTATTTGAAGTTTTCAGTGAGGATGCGCGGCCGGGGCGGGATGGATTGAATCTGCCCGAGCGGTTCCGCATACCCGGCATGAAAATTCTGCCTGCCGACGAAGCACGCTATCTGGTGGCATATCTCATATCTCTGGACCAGGAAACAGGAGTGCAATAATGGCTGATGAACGCTACTTTGGGGACCGGGAGGATTATCAAAGCATGGAAGAGCTCCACAGGGCTGCCATGGAGAAGGAAGAGCAGATACCCGAGGAGGGGAATGAACGCGGTCCCTGGTGGATGTATGTCATCATTGTGCTCACACTTGCCTTCGGCTTTTTCTATATGGGCCGGTATCTGGGTGAAATTTCTGATCGTCCGCACGTACTTTTTGCGGAACCGGAACCTGCCGGACTTGAGGAAGAAGCATTCGATCCGATGCAGGTTGGCTCGCGGGTCTATACGAGATTGTGCCAGTCATGCCATCAGCAGGATGGTTCCGGGGTGGAAGGGGCGTTTCCTCCGCTCGATGGATCAGATTGGGTAATTGGTGATCCACAGCGTCCCGTCAATATCGTACTGCACGGTTTTGAGGGTGAAATTGCACGCAACGGTGTAACCTACAATGCGTTGATGCCCGGTTTTTCGCGACTTGTTTCGGACGAGGATGTCGCTGCTGTTGTGACCTATATCCGCAATTCATTCGGAAACGAGGCGCCGGAAGTCGCACCCGAAGAAGTCGCTGAAATAAGGGATGCCACGCAGGACCGAACATCCCCCTGGACCGAAGATGAGCTCAACGAATTTATTGAAGAGCGATAAAAAACATATTACCTCGGCGTGTACGCATTGCGGCCTGCCGGTTCGTACTGGTCCTTCCCCGCGTTCGCGCCAAAAACAGAGCGGCAAGGCCACTGTTTTCTGCTGTTTTGGATGCCGGATGGTATGGGAAGTGGAACGGCATAGCGATAGCGAAACAGGTGGATCACCGGATAACCGTTTGTCACCGCTCAACCTGCTCTATCTGAGATTCGCTCTTGCACTGATCGCTTCCATCTTTCTTATATTCATCAGTATTACACTTCACTTTGAATCTGATCAGGCTCCCGTCTTTCTGCGTTACATCAGTCTGGTACTGGCAACGGGTGTCATGTTTTTGCTTGCCGGTCCTTTTCTTGACAATCTCAAGCGTGAGATATCTGATCGAAGACTAAGCCTGGCATCTTTGATTTTCACCGGATCCGGTGCCGCTTATCTGCTTTCGGCCTGGAATACGCTTTCGGCCGGAGTACCGGATGGATGGGGGCTGCCCGTAGGTGAAGTCGCTGCACATACCGGGCCGACCTACTTCGAGACCTCGGCGATGATACTCACCTTTTACATTGGAAGTCTGCTTATTGATACCCGCATCAAGCGAGGCATGGCAGCATATTCCAAATTCTGGCAGCCACAGTCTACCCCGGAAGTACTCAGGGTAGAAGAGCAGGGCGAAGATTCTGCAGCAACGGTTCGTACGACGGCTGATACACTGGCCGTTGGTGACCGGTTTCTGGCTGAAGCCGGACAGCCGGTATTGACAGATGCTCAGGTTGCGAGTGGCAACGGCTTTGTAGATGAATCACATCTTACCGGAGAGCCCGATCCCGTTTCCAGAAAAACGGGCGACTCTGTTTCGGCCGGAAGCATCAGCATTGATGGCGGCCTCACTTTAAGAGTCACACATCCCTATAAAGAATCGTCACTGCGTGAATATATCCGGCAGGCGCGGGCGATGCGGTCCCGGCCCGGGTATTATGAGCGGGCAGCCGCCCGGGGCGCTACTATTCTGCTTGTATTTGTCATCATTGCCGCATTTTTCGGCCTTGGATATCATTCATCAGCGCATGGGTTGTCTGCCGGCCTGCAGGTTTTTCTGGCGGTCTTGCTTATCGGCTGTCCATGTGCTTTTTCCATTTCCACCCCGGCGGCATTGTGGGTGGCTAATCAGCGGCTACATCGCTCCGGTGTTATTGCGATGGGGGGAAGCCGGGCACTGGAGAAACTTTCCGACACCAGGGTGGTTCTTTTTGATAAGACCGGTACCCTGACAGAAGGAGTGGCTTTTCGCTCAATCCAGCGGGTGGAAGATAATCCTGAATGGCCGGTAGACCGATTAATGAGCCTCGCCGGTGGTGTTGAGCTCGATCAGCCTCACCCGTTTGCGCGAGCTTTTCGCAGATATCTGGATCAGCACGAACTGGAGCCGGTCCGTCCGGATGAAACACGTTTGCTGCCTGGCCGGGGCATGGAAGGGTGGCTGCAGGATCGCACTCATCATATTCTTCTGGTCAATAACAGTCACCCGATGGCACAGGAGCAGCTGGCCGAGAGTGAGCTCGGGTTGTTTCTGGATGACCGTTTGATGTTGCGCCTGCGTATATACCAGCCCCCTCGACATCAGCTTGAAAATGTCATTTACTCCCTTCGCAAGGATCTTAATATAAAAGTGGCGGTACTTACCGGAGATCCAAGTGATGTATCATCGGCGATGCCGGGTAGCTCCGGATCGAAGTGGCATGACGGTTTCTCTGCGAATCACGATGATGTAGACTATCACAAGGGCTGTACTCCTGAACAAAAAGCGGCATTGGTTGATACATATCGGAAAACATATGGAAAGGTGATGTTTGTAGGGGACGGAACCAATGACCTGATGGCAATCAATAAAGCAGATTTAGGTGCAGGAGTTTATAACGGCTCACTCAGCATAAAAAACCATGCCGATTTTGTGTTGTATCATCCCCATCTGGGGGTGATACCCGAAATGTTGCAATTTTCCGGAAAAATTACCGGCACCATACGTGGAAACTTCTTCTGGGCTGTAGCCTACAATGCTGTCGGCATCGGCGTGGCCCTGATGGGATGGCTGCACCCGTTTTTTGCGATCCTGGCAATGATGCTCAGCTCCCTTTTTGTGACATTCCACTCCGGTTCCCTTCAACGACGACAAAAATCTCTTGGAGAACTTGAGAATCAGGTGAATAACGTTACCGATGCGGCTTTGCTGCAACCCGGTGTCAGTGAAACGTAACATAGCGTATTTTATAAGATATGGATATACTTTGGACCGCATTTGCTTTTGGTTTGCTGGGATCTGCGCATTGTGTCGGAATGTGCGGACCCATAGCTGTTGCCCTGCCCGGCAGCCGTGATTTCATGCGTTCCTATGTTACCGGACGCATATTCTATAATCTGGGCAGAACAGTGACCTATATGCTTCTTGGTGGCGTGCTGGGGGTGATGGGGCTCGGTATCTGGCTGGCCGGTTATCAGCAGGCGCTATCGGTGATAACCGGTTCAGGCATTGTCCTGGTAACTCTTGTGACCTGGAACAGGACATGGATTCCCGGAGGGTCGGTTTTTTCAGGAATCGCCGGCCGTTTTGAACATATGATGCGGCCCTTGATGCAGCATAACTCACAACCAGGGATGTTTTTGATCGGGGTACTTAATGGTTTTCTGCCGTGCGGTCTGGTTTACATTGCTCTTGCAGCTGCACTGGCATCCGGGAGTTTATTTGGGGGAATGGCTTATATGGGACTTTTTGGTATCGGTACCCTCCCCGTGATGTTTCTGATGGCAGTATCGCCTGGACTTTTAAGCGGAAACTGGCATCTTCGCTTACAAAAAGCCATACCCTGGCTTGCCCTGCTGGTAGGTGCCTTGCTTATTCTGCGTGGCCTTTCTCTGGGAATACCATTTATCAGTCCCGATCTGGCAGGAAATGGATCCTGCCATTAGGTGACGCTACCAGGTTATTCCCAGGAAAAACCCGGAATAATTCATTTCATTTGGTGGCATTTCATCTCCCACCACAGCGCTCAAGAGTTCACTGAACTCATAAGGTCCGGTCGACCAATTAAGTTTACTGAAGCGCATGCCCAAACTCAGGCCGATATTGGCTTCAAGGAAACGATGAACACGTGCCATCAGCAACAATTCATTGGAAACAGCAGCACCGACCTCATTATCATTGTCGCCATTGGCTATGCCGTTATTGTTGTCAATAAAACGGATCATCACTCCGGGGCTGCGGGTGTACACGGCATCAAAGCTGAAGTCAGATCCCAGAATGGGAATGTTGTTCAGTATCGTCAAATCATAACTGGCTCCCAAACCTGCACCGAAGTTGGTATTTAAAAAGTTTTTTGTGGACCGAACGGAGCTGTCGTTCTGATCAAAAGTGAACTGCTCATCGAACATCAACCGATTGTAACCGGCATGGAATCGAATGGGTACATAGATATGTAATGGAAGCCTGAAAAACCGGTCCCAGAGAGTTGCATCACCACCAAGCTGGAAACTGGCATGAAATACTTTTGTTTCGTACGGCCGGTTCCCCATGGTATGGTCAAAATAAGTATCCCCAGATTCCCCGTAACCAATGAGAAGATTGTTTTTGGGTGTGCCGATCATTGCCATGTAGGTAAGCTCATTGTACCAGGTCTGGTTCTCATAGTGGAAGTATAAAGGCATGGTGCCGCCAACCAGGGACTGCCCGCTGTATTCCGGTATATCATCAGATGCACGTTCATTTTCTTCGGCTGTCACTCCCGATGGAAGTACTAAGAACATCACGCCGATAATCAATAAGTTTGAAAGTATTTTCATGACCCCCTCTCTAATTTTATTAACGAAAACCCTCTAAGAATGTACGTTAAAACAGGTTGTAATACGTGTTGCCTCTGGTTGATATAAACCTATAATTTTTAAGTTATCCGGGCAAAAACATTAATAAAGTCTATAATAGTGATCTGATTCGTTTACACCATACAGAGACCGGATACCAAAAATGATATCAAATGCCATTTCACTGAATTCAAGGCAAAGTACTATATTGGATGGCACTGCGCACAATTTGTAAATGTAATTAGAACGGAGATCTCGCATTCCATAATTATAGCTACGAATATGCTCGTGCAAGCGGGCCGACTATTGTGAATATTCATGACAATGGAATACTTATTATTTCAGGTATTGCGTCTCGGGTCCGTACTGATTGTCGGATACCTGGCAGGACTGCTGGTCATACATCGGGGAGTGAAAGTCAATTACACAAGGAAAATATTTCACTTCGCCATTTTTTTCTTCCCGGTCCTGTTTGCCCCGGATTTCGATGTGGATGGAAACCCTGTCTCCCTTTCGGTGTCTACGGGAGTGATCCTGATACTGGGTCTCGGAATATTCCTCAAACCCATACGTCAGCGATGGTCATTTGCAACCGTATTATTTCGGGCAATTGACAGACCGGAAGACCGGCCTTATACTCTGTTCTGGTTGACAACACAGGTTATTACGGGGTATATCGTCATTGTTTTTTTCGTGATTGTCTTCGGACATCATGGTATGGGTGAACTGATGATGATTCCCATACTCATAAATGGTATAGGCGATGGGCTTGCCGAACCGGTGGGCGTCCGCTTCGGACGTCACAGCTATTCGGTTCCTGCTTTTTTTTCAAGCCGCACATATCAAAGAACACTGGAAGGAAGTGCCTGTGTATTTATCACATCATTGCTGGTGGTTCTGTTTTTCCATGACCATTTTACCGGTCAGCAGTTGATCACAGCTCTGATTGCAATGCCGATACTCATGACCCTGGCAGAAGCACTCTCTCCGCACACCTGGGATACCCCCTTTATTTTTCTGGTTGGGGGTTTCTCACTCCTGGGGATCACGCATTTTGTATGAATATGCCATTTTTTTTTGAAAACGGGTTTTTGTTCTGCAGTCCGGTAGTTGCTCGTGAGCTCCGATGATCAGATAGCCATGAGTTTCCATATGTCTGTAAAGTGATTCCAGAAATGTGATCTGTCTTTCAGTAGTAAAATAGGTGAACACCAGGTTTCGGCAGAAAATGATATCAAACCGGTCGTCAGGCATGGTTCTGCTGATGTCATGTTGGCGAAAGGTCACCAGTCGGCGGACTTCCGGACGAACCCGGTGTTTTATGGATACTGAGTCCGGGTGGCCTGGTTCATCGAACCCGGATTCAATGCCCCCGGTTTCAATTTCGAACCATTTTTGCTTTTCTTCACAGGTAGCTTCCTTCAGCGATCCGGTGTCGTAGAGTGCCGATTCGGCGCGGTGCAAGACCCCGGGATTTCGATCCGTTGCCAAAACTCTGCCGGGTACATCCGGAACCGTCCCGCTGGCAGTTTCTTCAGCACTTTCCATTAACATGATCGCAGCACTGTAGGCTTCTTCACCGTTGCAGCAACCGGCAGACCAGATCCTTACCGGTTCCTGCCAGCGCAAGGATATTAGTTCAGGAAACACATGGTCCCTCAAATTATCCCACAGCTTCCTGTCCCGAAAAAAGCGGCTAATCGTAATATCACAACTCGCGTCAAGAAACTCCCACTCATCAGAATTTCGCTCCAGATAACGCGCATAATCAGCGTAGCTGGCGCAACCGGTATCGGCCATTCGGTTTCGGATTCTGCGAAGAACCTGTCTTCTCGGTTTACGGTAACCGGACCAGCGATATCCCAGTTTCGGAAGTGCCCACTGCAGAAAACCGACAGCACTTTCCGGATACACATCATCTGATTTAACAGGCCTTTCTCTTGCCATTTCTTTTATATTTGCACTTCAAGTGGGCACTGGATTCCCGAACGACACAATGGTAAAAGTATCATCAAAAATTGCAAGATGAAATCCGAAGAGGAGCCGGCGCCACCACCGCCTGATGATCAGCCTCCACCCGGCGATGGCGATCCTTTTCCACCTGACAGCGAGTAAATTGCTGTCCTGAACAATCAGTAATGGTACTAGTGGTAGTGGTAAAAGAGGTAATCAGAGCGAATATGATCTGGCAATCTTTTTATCAGGCAGGCGAAGCATTGAGTATCATGGATTGATTGCAAGGTAACAATGAAATAATAAACCGGGCGTGACGACCCGGTTTATTATTTCATTTAATACCGTTTAACGATCAGGTAGCCGTCTTCTACAGCTATGGGGTGGCCGTGTTCTCCTTTTTTCAGATTCCGGATCACCATTGCGACATGATCCGGCAGCTCTGAAATCCGCACATGCTTTCTGATTTCTATTGAGGCGAGTTCCTGCTCCTGTTCATGGAGATACCGGATCACATCCTCGAAACTTTCGCCCGATTCCAGCCGGTTATACAGCGAATCAGCGAACTCTTCTGTGATAGTAGTCAACAGGCCTATATGAACTTTCGGTTCAGGTGCGACCCTCTTGTACATTGGCCGGATTTCGATGGCAATCCTTCTTTTAATCAGATAATCGGAACCATCTGATGGAGGTGGTACATGAAAAGACCATTTCCTCAACGAATCCATGGCAGCCAGGTCCCACTCTTCGTCACCGCTGGATTGCAGGAGTCTGAGATCCCGTACAAGACCATCCTCATCCAATTGAAACAGAACGGTGAGCTCGATCAATTCCCGGCCTTCCGAGTTTTCATACACTGGAAAATCCGTCTTTTCAGCTACTTCAAAAACCTGCGGCTTTGGAGCACATCCATAGATAATGCCAGCCAGAATTACTATGAATAGTATGGTGGTAAGGTATGATTCAGATTCCCCTTCTTTCATGATGGCAGGGATTATATCCGATTGGTAAATATTTTTTAATAAACAGCTTGCCTGTCAATAAAAACCTTGTTATTTATATGACGATATTTCGAGGTTTTTATTGTAAAATGCAAAATAATGTAAAATAATATTCCGGGGAGGAATTATTATTTTGCCTGTTTAAAGTATTAAACCGACATCGGGTATACTTAAAAAATCGAGGTAAGCAGTATTATCAATGACATCTTAAAACAGCTCCCAGTGTTACCGATAATGGACTAGATGGAATGAATCTGTGGATTACGTATCAGTTAAGAGAGATCTCAACCGGTGTGCACTATAACGTGGCCCCTTAATGGAGTCGCACTACATTGTTCACAGGATCTGCTACTTGAATTTGACACGTACAATACTATTAATTGGAAATAACCTGCAATTTGTATGGTTTTAGTGCCGGCTATAATGTCACAAACTCTTTATGATCATCGAATTGGAATCGGAGGTACTCTGAAGAATGATACCGTAACCAATGACATAAGGGAACATCAACATCTGCTGGATCAATCACCCGATGTGATTTGTACGCTGGATGAAAGTGGATGCTACCTGTATGTTAATGCAGCATCACGGCGAATATTCGGTTATGAACCCGGCAGTCTGGAGGGGTTACGTTGTCTCGATTTTATTCATAATGATGATAAGCGTGCAACTGTTAATGCATTTCAGAAAATTCTGGCGGGTTCTGATTCCGATCTCATTCAAATAGATAACAGACATCTTACCATAGACGGTGATTATGTACAGGTTTCATGGTCTATGAGAGCCAACCCACAAGAGAGATCCATTTATGCTGTCGGCCGGAAAACCACGAACGGTTATACAACGAATTGTACCGGCCAGGCGATCCCCGGAATTCTGCGTAAGCAAGTGGGTACATCTATCCAACGAACGGAAGAAGAGATTATCTATAGCCTTCTTCAGGAAATGAATTCCTTTGCGACACTTGATGACTCATTACTCCGGGCCGTCCGGGTAATAGGCAAAATGCTTGATATGCAAGGGGCAGAAGCATGGCTGGTACACAATGATGCGCAATCAATCAGGCTGCGGGCCAGATGGGTCAGCGATCAGACTATGGAAGGATCCGGTATCTATGCAAATGAGGAAATGCAAGCCGGTGAAGGGCTTCCGGGAACCATTTTAAAGCAGAAAAGGACGATATATTGTGATGACCTGGCCATAGAGGGGTATCAGTTTGGAGATTCTCCCGGTCCCCGTTGGTCGTCAGCCACCGGGTTTCCCGTACTTGCAAATGGAACCGTGAAAGCCGTAATCGTACTTTATCAGAGTTCCCCGATTCCGCCATCTTTAGAAATCGAACAACTGTTTCAGAAAATTTCTCTTCAGATCGGCATTGATATTCAAAGAAAGCAAGCTGTACATCACATGTACAGCTTTTTTACTGGTTCTCCCGATTTCCTTGGGATATTTTCCCAAAACGGTCGTCTTATCAGGGTAAATCCAGCTTTCCGGAAGCATCTCGGGTACACGGATCAAGAGCTTACATCCCGTCCGTTTGTTGAATTTTTGCATCCGCATGATATCGATACCACCGAACAGCTGATTGACGAATTAAAAAAAGGCCAACATGCCGGAAATTTGGAAACAAGAGTCCGCACTCATGACGGAAAATGGAAATGGATCGTCTGGCATCCGTCAGGTTGGGTTGATCAGGAAGGGTTGTTATACCTGTATGGAAGGGATATCACTGAGTTGAAAAATACCAACCAGGAGTTGCTGAAATTTAAAAATGTCATTGAGCTATCCAATGATGGCATCAGTATTTATACCCTCCAGGACAAGAAATATTATCTCAACCATTCTTTTGTGGAGATGCTGGGATATACGGGCAATGAGTTAAACGAAATAGGTGGCCTTTTCAATCTCTATAATGATTCCAATCTGAGAGATATCATTCCACGGATGCTGTTGTCCGGAAACTACTGGCAGGGGGATATTTCCCTGACCACACGCTCGGGCGAGAAACGGAACCTCTATCTTAGTGCCGGACCTGTTTTCAACAGCAAAAATGAATTGATCGCGATTTATGGGATACATACCGATATTAGCGAACACCGCCAGGCGCAGGAAAAAATCAGTGAATCCCTGAGGGAGAAGGAGGTGCTGCTATCCGAGATCCATCACCGGGTCAAAAATAATCTGGCGGTGGTTTCGAGCATGCTTCAGCTTCAGGCATTACAGGAAGATCATGAGGGAATGAATACCAAACTTCTTGAGAGTTCGCTGCGGGTCAAGACCATTGCTTCCATTCACGAACATCTGTATGAATCCGACAGTTTTTCAAAAATTGATTTCTCAAAAAGTATTGCACGGCAGGTGTCCGGTATTGTGGATACCATGAAAAGCAGTACCAGCATTCGGATGGATCTGAATTGTGAACCGGTTCAATTAAATGTGAATCAGGCCATTACTTGCTCGCTGATCGTCAACGAAGTAGTGACCAACATCATTAAACACGCTTTTGGTGAAAAGGAACGCGGGCTGATAACGGTCACTCTGACAGAAAAGAACAACCGCGTTACGTTGGTTGTGTCAGATAATGGTAAGGGATTGCCGGATCATCTAGATTTCCGAAAAAATTATGAACGCAGTCTGGGACTGCATTTGATCAACGTACTTTCCAGGCAACTTGATGCGGCCTATTTATATGATTCCGCAAATGGTTCGCGCTTTTCTCTGCATTTCAATAAAAAGGACCCAAAAGGTATCGCAAATGCCGATCTGGCATAAGTGCCGCAGCGGAAAGAAGATGTTTTTTTTGTTCTCAAGAGTTGGAATGATGCGTATCTTCCTTATGTTCACGTAGCTGAGTTTGGTCGCAGTGCATATCCAATACCAGGATCTATGCGCCGATGATGCGGCCGGGTTTCACGCGGGGTGCTATGAATGGCCTGACAGGCCGCCTGCATCAGTCAAATGATTGAGAAACCATTCATAAAAAAGTTGAAAATAAATCGTTCATGAATCCTCTTTTTGAAAGAGAACCGTTTAGAAATCGTCACAACGGACCAGGTGCCACTGAAATTCGGGACATGCTTGATACCATTGGATGCAAGTCGCTGGAGGCACTTATTGACCAGACGGTTCCGGAGTCTATCCGACAGTATAAACCGCTTGACCTCCCCCCTCCGCTTAGTGAATACCATTTCATCGATCAGTTCCGGAAAATTGCTTCAAAAAACAAAGTATTCCGGAATTATATCGGGGCGGGCTATTATGAAACCATCACACCGGCGGTTATTCAGCGTAACATTCTGGAGAATCCCGGATGGTATACGTCATACACACCCTATCAGGCAGAAATTTCACAGGGACGCCTGGAAGCGCTGATTAATTTCCAGACCATGGTCATCGACCTCACGGGTATGGAGATTGCCAATGCTTCGCTTCTGGATGAGGGCACCGCGGCTGCCGAGGCAATGACATTGCTCAGAGATACCCGCAAGGGGAGCCGCCGCAAAGCGAACCGGTTTTTTGTATCCGAATTGTGCTATCCCCAGACGATAGACGTGCTTAAAACCAGGGCGGAACCGCTCGGCATCGAGCTGATTATCGGCGATCCTGATACGGCAGATTTTTCTGATGAGCGGATTTTCGGCTTGTTGCTGCAATATCCGGACGCCAACGGGGAAGTGCTTGATATTCAAACGTTGATTTCTTCAGCAGGCGAACAAGGTGTAGGTGTGGCTGTGGCTGCAGATCTCATGAGCCTGGCGCTTCTCAAACCTCCGGGTGAAATGGGGGCGGATGTCGTTGTCGGCAGTTCTCAGCGCTTTGGTGTGCCATTAGGGTATGGAGGCCCGCATGCCGCCTATTTCGCTACCAGAGATGCCTTCAAGCGTCAGGTTCCCGGTAGGATCATCGGAGTATCGGTTGACAAAGAGGGGCGGCACGCTTACCGAATGGCCCTGCAAACACGGGAACAGCATATCCGAAGGGAGAAAGCGACTTCCAATATCTGCACCTCACAAGTACTGCTGGCTGTCATGGCCGGTGCTTACGGAGTATATCATGGCCCGAAGGGACTACGCCGTGTTGCTGCGCGCATTCATGCCCTTGCCAGACAGGCTGAATTGGGCCTGGAAAAGATGGGATTTACACAAAGTAATGCTTGTTATTTTGATACGTTGAAAATCCGTCTTGACTCTAAGGAGCAGCAGCAGAGAATCCAAACCGAGGCAGAGAAAAGGAATATTAATTTTCGGTATTTCGAGGAACCGGCTGTCGGCATTTCCTTTGATCAGGCCAAGGAACCTGGTGAAATTACTGATATCCTGGAAATTTTCGCATCCGTTTCTGATTCGCATCTGCCGGATTGCTCCGGACTGGAAGAACAGGTGGCCATTTCCATTCCGGAACCGTATCAGCGGACCTCCGATTATCTTACCCATCCCGTTTTTAACCAGTATCACAGCGAGCACGAAATGCTTCGCTATCTCAAGCGATTGGAAAACCGCGATATCTCATTGACACATTCCATGATTTCACTGGGGTCATGTACAATGAAACTCAACGCCACCACGGAAATGCGGCCGATAAGCTGGCCTGAACTCTCGGATATCCATCCGTTTGCACCCGAATCACAGACGGAGGGGTACAAACAGATCATCAAAGAACTATCAGAGTGGTTGTGCGAAATTACCGGTTACGATGCGATCTCCATGCAACCCAATTCGGGGGCACAAGGTGAGTTTGCCGGATTGCTGACCATCCGTGCCTATCATAAAGCCCGGGGAGAGGCACACCGGAATGTGACGATTATCCCATCATCGGCACACGGAACTAATCCCGCAAGTGCCGTAATGGCAGGGATGAAAGTTGTAATCACCAAATGTGATGACCAGGGGAATATCGATCTTGACGATCTCCGGGAAAAAGTGGAGCAGCATAAAGATAACCTTGCAGCACTTATGGTGACCTATCCGTCCACGCATGGTGTTTTTGAGGAGGATATTCGCGAAGTCTGTGCTCTGATACATGAATATGGAGGCCAGGTATACATGGATGGCGCCAACATGAATGCCCAGGTCGGTATCACCACACCGGCGTATGTGGGTGCTGATGTTTGTCATCTGAATCTTCACAAGACATTCTGTATCCCTCATGGTGGAGGCGGGCCCGGTGTCGGCCCGATCGGTGTGGTTTCCCATCTCGAACCGCATCTGCCCGGACACATAAACCGGGACAGCAGCAATCATGCCGTTGCTGCGGCACCGTTTGGCAGTCCGTCCATTCTGGCAATCTCATACGCGTATATTCGTATGATGGGTGCCGAAGGGCTCACCAGGGCAACGCAACTTGCAATCCTGAATGCAAATTACATCAAGGAACTGCTGAAGGATCATTATAAACCGCTCTATGTTGGGAAAAACGGCCGCGTAGCACATGAGATGATCATTGAATTGCGCGGCTTCAAGAAAAGCAGCGGTATTGATGCCACCGATATTGCCAAACGGCTGGTAGATTATGGATATCATGCTCCGACGATCTCGTTTCCGGTTCCCGGAACAATGATGATCGAACCGACCGAAAGTGAGACCAAGGCAGAACTGGACCGCTTTTGTGAGGCAATGATCGCTATACGCCGGGAGATTGATGAAATTGAAATGGGGATTCGTGATAAAACGGACAATCCGCTGAAAAACGCCCCTCATACCGCCCGGATGGTTACGTCAGATGAATGGAATCACTCTTATACACGTAACGAGGCGGCCTATCCGCTGGAATGGATAGAAGAACGGAAGTTCTGGCCGGGCGTGGCCCGTATAGATGATGTGTATGGCGACCGTAACCTGGTATGCAGTTGTCCATCACCCGCCGAATACGAAACGGAAAATTCAGAATTGTAGCACAATACGGTTACCGCTCTACCCGTCCTACATTGATCTGGCTGTGTATCACCCAGGAATCGGGATATCGCAGCCGGACGAGTTCGGTAAACTCCATTGCTTTTTCACGATCCAGATAATCACCGACCCGGACCCGGTAGTAGGGTTGCTGGAAAACCATGTATGTACGGGGATAGGGCGGGGAGCTGATGTCTTGTATCCACTCTTCAAAATCTTCACGGATATCTTCTGCCAAGCGGGAGTTTTGAGTGGAAATTATCTGGATACGGAAGCCCCGGTTGCTCTCGGCACGCCGCTCCGTTTCCTGTTTTTCAATATATACTTCCGGAATATCATTCCGCAAAACAGCATGATGGTCGGATAACCGGCTTCGATGCCGTTCCAGATTGACACTCAGTGCAGGAAGCTCGGACAGCAACTCTTCGGCCCGGGCTTCAAGCTCTTTGAGGGCCTCATCTTCAAGTGCCTCTCCATAGGTATCCCTTTCGTCCATATACTCGGCCAGATCACCATACTCTTCTGTTGCTTCATCCAGCAGACGCTCCATTTCGTCATCTTTTAGTTCGTCCGTAGTAGCACAGGATGCAATGATGAGCATGATGACAAGCATCAGACTTATGCCTGCAAAAGAGACCGGCCGGCGATGTGGCCCATCGGGTCGGGGTGTGGTTTCGGTCTTCATGTACCTCAATTTCTTAGATTCCAACGGGATGCCAGGTGGTTTTAATCTCCTGGAAATCCAGAATGTGATAAGGGGATGATGATGCTTCTTTCATCCAGTCGGTTTTTTCGTAAAAGTGTACTCTCTTAACGTTCAAGTGAGCATTTTCCTGTAT
>Ga0207421_10003415_pt1 | contig 18931 bp, 17 predicted proteins | sample SodLakKL_010_SED_4_FD_187542 | JGI IMG/M metagenome (GOLD analysis project Ga0207421, IMG submission 187542) | Alkaline sediment microbial communities from Lake Tanatar, Kulunda Steppe, Russia - 8KL_010_SED (SPAdes) (version 2) | ecosystem: Environmental > Aquatic > Non-marine Saline and... | reverse complement strand
TCAGGCACTCCGCGAGCTGGGGATCGAAGCCCACGTCGTCAACAACAACCCAGAGACGGTCTCAACAGACTATGACACCTCCGATGGGCTGTTTTTCGATCCGATCTCTGCCGAAGAGGTCGCCGACGCCATCGAAGCCACCGGCGCCGACGGCGTGATGGTCCAGTTCGGCGGCCAGACCTCGGTGAACATCGGCGAGCCCCTCCAAGCCGAAATCGACCGTCGTGGCCTAGACTGCAAAATCATGGGCACAACCGTCGAGGCGATGGACCTTGCCGAAGACCGCGACCGGTTTAACGAACTGATGGACGAACTTGGGATCGCCCAGCCACAGGGTGGCACCGCGACCTCGAAACCCGAGGCCCTCGAACTCGCCCACGACATCGGCTACCCCGTCCTCGTCCGCCCGAGCTACGTCCTTGGTGGACGTGCCATGCGTGTCGTCCACGACGACGCCGAACTCGAACGCTACATCGAAGAGGCAGTTCGTGTCTCACCCGACAAACCGATCCTCGTCGACCAGTTCCTCAGTGATGCGGTCGAACTCGACGTTGATGCCGTCTCCGATGGCGAAAACGTCCTGATCGGTGGCATTATGGAACACGTCGAGAGCGCAGGTGTCCACTCCGGGGATTCGGCGTGTATGATCCCGCCGCGGTCGCTTTCGGCGGAGACGCTGGCTCGCGTGCGCGAAGTGACTGAAGATATCGCCACCGCCCTCGAAACCGTGGGGCTGCTCAACGTCCAGCTCGCGGTGAAAGGCGGCGAGGTGTACGTCCTCGAAGCCAACCCACGTTCCTCACGAACGGTGCCGTTTGTCTCGAAGGCGACGGGCGTTCCGATTGCCAAACTCGCCGCGAAGGTGATGACCGGCACGACGCTCGCCGAACTCGGCGTCGACGAACAGATTCCCGAACAGACCAGCGTCAAAGAGGTCGTCCTGCCGTTCGACCGTCTCAAGGGCTCTGACCCACGACTCGGCCCGGAGATGAAATCGACTGGGGAAGTAATGGGCAGCGCCGATTCGTTCGGCAAAGCCTACCAGAAGGCTCAGGATTCGACCGGCAAACAGCTCCCGCAGTCGGGCGTTGTCGCCATCGATCTCTCGGCCGAAACGTTCCCAGACCCAGACAGCGAGGCCGGCGAGAGTCTCGTCGACGGCTTCGGCGAGTTCTTTGAGTTCTGCGAAGCCGTCGACCTTATCGAGGCCGCCCGCTCGGGCGATGTCGACCTGATTGTCTCACGGGATCGCAAACTGCTCGAAGTGGCTGTCGAAGAGGAGATTACCTACTTCTCGACCGCAGCTAGCGCCAACGCCGCACTCGAAGCACTCCGTGCGGCCGACGAGCCAATCGATGTCACCCCCATTTCGGATCGGCCAAAACAGGTCGCCAACTGGGGTGCCGCCGAGTAGTAGCTTCCTACTGACGCGTAGCCAGTTTATAACTGGTTGACAAAACCACTATTTGTGTGGCCATCACAGTGGGCTCATGAGCCGTGAGCGAACGCCCGGCCGCGAAACTGGTGTTGCCGAATCGAGTCGACGCCGTGTGTTCTATGGCTACGGCTCGTCGACGACAGTCGAAAAAACCGGCTTCGGTCGGTTTCTCGATGATGTCGTCAGAATCTACGCCGAAGTCTCGGTGTTCGCGCTGCCGGTGTTGCTGTACATTATGGACTACCCTGCTGGTGGCTGGTTCGACGCCAAGGCAACGGGGCTGGTCGCTTGGAGTGTGATGACGCTTGTTGGCGCGCTGATTCGTGGCGGCTGGCTCCAGCCACCGTTAACCGAGAACTCAGGTTGGGTTCGGCTGACGCCGTGGCTGATCGCGTTACGCGTCGGCTACATGCCAGCCATTTTCGCTACGTCGACGTTTGGCGGACTGTGGATCGCCAGCCAGACAGGCATGGTTGCCGCCGGTCTCGGCTGGGCCGCCGCGGTCGCCGTCGCTGGCATGGTGCTGTTTCCGCGGTGTGCCGAACTGGTGGTCTCTTCGATCCGGTAGGCAGTGTTAGGAGAGTTTACCGAGTGCCTCGAAAAAGTCGGCGACCGGACCGGCGAGCCTGACAGGCGGATCGGCCCGCGAGACGGTGATTTCACAGGGCACGTCGAGTTCGTAGGGCTGTCGACCATCACTGACGACAACGACGTAATCGGCATCGTCGACTCCCACCGTGACCTCACAGTCGCCAGCGACGACCAGCGGGGCCATCGCGTCGACACCACACATCTCGTTGATAATCAGCCCGCCAATCGAGGGGTGTACCAGCGGGCCGCCCTCGCTGAGGTTGTAGGCCGACGAGCCCGTGGGCGTGGCGATGAGGATGCCGTCGGCGTGGCCGCTTGTGTAGGGCGAGCCGTCGACCCGAACATCGAAACACCCACCGCCGCCGTGGCCTCGTCGCGGGCCGGTGACAACGATCTCGTTGACCGCCGGGACGCTTTCGAAGCCTCCGCAGGTAGCGGTGAGTCGTGGGGCCTCACGGACCTCGAAACGACCTTCGCGGAGTGCGCCGACCTCTCTGCCGACGGCGTCGACCGCGTTGTCCGGGTGGACAGCGTTTAAAAAGCCGACCTCGCCGAGATTCACTCCGAGAATCGGTGTGCTGCCGGCTTCACGGGCCGCGAACAGAAACGTGCCGTCGCCGCCGATCGAGACGACGAGATCGCAGGCCGAAAACGCCTCGACCGGACTGGCTGCCTCGGGTGCGTCGACCGCGCTGGCGGTCGCTTTGTCAAGTCGGCACGCAACGTCGTCGGCACTGAGTGCGGTACGTATCTCGGCGGCAAGCGCGGCTGCGCGGCTGTTGTCTCGTTGGGCGACGATGCCGACCTCCATGCAGTCGGATCGAGAGCCGGCTTCAAAAGCCCTCCGTCAGCCGATCTATCCGACGGGAACATTCATGTTTACGGATACTCTTGGGAAGGGTATGGATCATCAACCGTTGCGAAGCGATGTCATGCTGTCGACACGCGTGCGCAGGACGGTGGGTGAAACACAATGAGCGGCGACTGGTTCGAGGAGGCGATCAACGAACTCGACGATGTCGACCCCGACGCTGAGTCTACTGAGACCTCGCTTGATGATGTCGACCGCGACGCCGAGTCGGCCGATCTCTCGCACGATGACGAGGAGACTGATGAGTCGGATGCAGCCGACGACTCCCCGCCGTCGCTGGACTCTCCGGACGAGTCCGAAAGCACAACCAGCGACGCTAGCGACACTGACGCCGCGTCGTCGAATGACGCAGAACCGTCGGATCCGTTCGGCTTTGCCGGCGAGGATGCTGACGTAGGATCTCCCGCGGAGTTCGATGCCGACAGCTCCCGGGCCGACGAGTTCGGCTTCAGTGCTGAAGATGACGGCGAGGCTGCCGATTCCGCACCGATGCGGCCGGAATCGTCGATGGCACAGTCGCCCGAGGAGTTCGGCTTCAGCCTCGATGAGACTGCGGACGAAGCCGGGTCGGCCCCGCCGCCTGACTCACCGGCTCCAGCATCGTCGACGGAGCCAGCAGTCGACTCCGCAGAGCCAGCCGCAGACCAGTCGGATGACGATCCGTTCGGCTTTGGCAACAGCGGTGGCGGCGGTGGGTCACTGCCCGCAATGGAGGGCGGTGGCGACGACGAGTTCGGCTTTGGCGGGTTCGGTGGCGGTGGTGGCTCGCCGACTCCCTCGGGGCCCGAAACGTTCGACGACGAGGAGTTCGAATCCGAGATCGACCGGATCGACCTCGGCATTGAGGGGCTTGACGATATGATTCTGGGCGGGGTTCCCGAACGGTCACTGATCGGAATTATCGGCGGTGCCGGTACGGGAAAAACGACGTTCGGCCTCCAGTTTTTAAATCAGGCGCTCACACAGGGCCAGCGGGCAGTGTTTATCACGCTTGAACAGACCGAAGAGGCCGTGTTGTCGACCGCCGAAGAAAAAGGCTGGCCGTTTCGGCAGTACGTCGAAGACGAGATGTTGGCGGTTGTCGTGTTGGATCCCGTCGAGATGGCAAACAGTCTGGCGAGCATCCGGGGCGACATCTCACGGCTGATCAGAGAGTTCGGTGCCTCACGGCTCGTGCTTGATTCGGTCTCACTGTTGGAGATGATGTACGACCATCCCGCAAAGCGCCGAAGCGAGATCTTCGATTTTACCCGCTCGCTCAAGAAGGCCGGCGTGACGACGCTGTTGACCTCGGAGGCCAGCGAGGATTCCTCGCACGCCTCACGATACGGTGCGGTCGAGTATCTCACTGATGCTGTGTTCGTGTTGCGATACGTCCGAACCTCGAACTTCGAGGAGACCCGGCTGGCAATCGAGATTCAAAAAATTCGGGATGCCAACCACTCACGGGCGACCAAACCCTACGATCTGACTGACGAGGGCATGAGCGTCCACAAGCAGGCCAACATCTTCTGACACGCACTATTTGTGGCGGCACTCCCACTGTTCGGTATGGAGTTACTCGACGACAGCATCGTCCCCGAGCACGCACGGGAGCGAAAACAGGCTGCACGAGCGTTTGCTGCCGACGAAATTGAGCCGGTAGCCGCCGACTACCACGCCTCGGGAGCCTATCCGTGGGACGTCTTGGAGGCCGCGATGGATGCCGGGTTTGTCGCCCAACATATCGGCACCGACTACGGCGGCAGCGGCGACGATCTCGCGACGATGCTGGCAACCGCCGAGGAGTTCTTTCGTGTCGACGCCGGCATCGCCCTGACGATCCAGTTGGCCGGTTTCGGCTGTGACATGCTCGAACGGTACGGCACTGACGAACAGAAACGCGAGTATCTCCGACCGGTTGCCGAAAACAACCAAATTTCTGGGTTGGCAGTCTCCGAACCCGAAACGGGCTCGGATCTCGCGGGAATGTCGACCGAAGCCACAAAAGTAGCCAGTGGCTACCGCCTCTCCGGCGAAAAATATTGGGTTGGCAACGCCGTCGAGGCCGACTGGCTCACCGTGTATGCAAAAACCGCCGACCGCGAGGATCGGTACAGCAACTACTCACTGTTCATTGTCGAGACCGACCGCGAAGGATATCATGCCGAACACGTTCCGGAAAAAATCGGTATGTGTGCCGCTAAACAGGGCCATATCGTGCTCGAAGACTGTGTTGTTCCTGAGGAGAATCTCATCGGTACCGAGGGTGGCGGCTTCTACATGCTCGCAGAGTTCTTCAATTCGGGGCGGGTGGTTGTCGGTGGCCACGGTCTGGGGTTGGCCGCCGCGGCTATCGAGGAGGCAGAAGCGTTCGTCGACGAACGCGAGGCGTTTGGCCGGCCCATCAGTTCTTTTCAGGCAGTCCAGCACACTATCGCCGAGATGCGGCTCCGCTTTGAGTCGGCCCGCACACTCGTCTGGCGGGCCTGCCGGAAGGTCACAGCCGGCGAGAATCCCGGCTACTGGGCGGCGCTTGCGAAAACTCATGCGACTGAGGCGGCCGTTTTTTGTGCGGAACGAAGCATGCAACTCCACGGCGGCCGGTCAGTGTTTGCGGATCGCCGCATCTCGCGTCTCTATCGGGACGTACGGATTCCGGTTATCTACGAGGGCACAAACGAAATCCAGCGGAACCTGATTTTCCGACACCGCCCTTGAGCTGTCCTGAGTCGGCTGGGTCGACCGTCGAGTAGGGCTATCTTTCTTCGAGGAGAGAATCCCGCCGTTCACGACGGGCGTGAATCCGATAACGATCTCACAATCCTCGTTCAGTACTAATACGGATATTTAAGCTGAATCGTACCGTAACTTGACGCACACTGAGGCGGTCACACCGCCCTGTTCAAATGCACAATATCGGGACTCCGAGGCCCATAACGTTCGAGACACACTCTCGAACCGCTGTAGTGTCTCGGTCAACAGATAACTCCGAGTCCCCCTGCCGGGGATAGGAGTAACGGCGGTGTGGCCCCGCCATCGGCCCGTCATGCCGACAGGTCGTCAACCAGTAAATATCCCAACTCAGCGGTGCGGTACCGTGGGAAGCCTCGTCGTTTACGGCGAGGAGGAGGTCACGAGATGTCGGCGATGTTCTGTTTAAGTCGGATGCTCAAGACGAGAATAAACGTGATGCTCATCACCGTTAGCACGATGGCGATTCCTTCGACGAGTGCGGGCTGGATGCCAACGACCACGCCGACTTCGACTGCGCTGGCCGCACCCGCACTCAGCAGGATGGCGATGATGTAGCTCAACATCGTTCCTAACACGGTTCGACTCGCCATCGTTGCGTTCCGGATTTTGACCGCAAACGAGATGCCGTACAGCATAAAGGCGATACTGGCGGCCAACTGGACGATGCGGGCGATGTCGACGAGGCCAACCAGCACGATCACCAGAAACTGCAGAAAGACGACGATCAGAAACGCTGCCTCGATGTAGCGGATGTTCTCGATCGGCAGCTGTTCGATCAGCTCGTCAGTGTGACCCGGCGACTCATAGTAGAGTTCGCGCATCGCCAGTGCGAGAAAGATGATAAAGAACAGCTGACAGAGCCGACGAATCCCGCCGACGAGTGCCGGATCGGCCGCAAACGCCTCCGAGGCAGCGATTGTTTCGGCACCCGCGGTGATCGCATACAGCGAGCCGGCCACCCCTGCCAGAATCACGTAATCCCACATCTCGGAGTTAATCGTCCGCCGGGTGGCATTCTGTAGGGTGTAGTAGCTCAGCAAAACCGAGGCGGCGAACAACAGCAGAAACGCGGTGATCCGGATAACGATGACTGTGCCGACCGGATCAGCCAACACCGAGCTCATTGTCGACCTCCCGTGAGTGCGTCCCGAAGCTCCGCCTGAAAGTCTTGGGCGGTGTTGTATCGGTACAGCTTGGATTTCCGCAGGGCTTTCCGAACGACGACGTCGACCGACTCGGGAATCTCGCTGTTGTAGTAGCTCGGCGGCGGTGGCTCCTCGGTGACGATCTTCTGGAACAACACCCCCGGCTGGCCACCGAACGGGAGTCTGCCAGCCAGCAGCTCGTAGATGAGCACTCCGAGATGATAGATATCAGTCGAGGCGTCGACGCGGCCAAACTGCTCGCTGTCGATCTGTTCGGGTGCGGCATACCGCGGGGGGACACCCATCGGCAGCGCGGTTAGCTGGCACAACAGCGGCGGAATTCCCCAGTTACTGATTTTGGGGTAGTCCCACGTGTTCGCTTCGTAGGTCCGGCTGAAAATGACGTGTCGTGGCGTGAGCCCGCCGTGTAGCACGCCCGCACTGTGGGCTGCGACAACTGCGTCGACCAGCCGGTCGATAAGCCAGCGGGCCTCACGAATGCCGACCGAGCCCATGCGTTCGCTGAGTCGCTGGCCCTCCTGATACTCAACGACGAACCACGGTTTGGGAATCGTGCCGTGGGCAACGACGGGAACAATCGCGTCGTGGTCGTCGACTGCTTGCCAGTCGGTGAGCGTGTCAGTGAACGCAGCATCGAACGCCGGTGGGGCCGGATGTCGAAGCTGTTTGAGCAGTGCAGTGTGGGTGTCGCTGGCGGTTTCGTAGGTGACTTGCCAGAGTTCGACGTGGCTGCCTGCGCCGCGTGATGTGACCGGCTCGAACGCCCCGCGTCTGGCCTCAATCGGCGGCGGGGTCGGTGGCGGGCTCGTTGGTGGGCGGTTCGGCTGTTGGGCCTGCGTACTGGAGCGCCGTTTGCTCTTCGTTTCGGGAGCGACTGCCCCAAGCCCCTCATACTCGGTTGCGGGCCCAGCGGTGATCTGGACCTTTCCTTCACCCGAGGGCTCGTAGCTGTCGATCGCCGAGATAACCCGCTTTTTGTAGCTCCCATCCGAGAGGTCGAGTTCGTCGACGGCCTCTTTGACGAGCTGTGGGTAGGCGGTTTCGATGTAGCTCAACGCCCGAATCACGTCGTCGTGAGTCGCTTTTGGCTCCGATTCGAGCAGTGACGCCAGCGGCTTGATCGAGCTAACGACAACCTCCGGGTTGGCCGAGACAACAAGCCCGAGTGTCCACGAGGCCGTGAGCCGGACGGTCTTATCACCGTGTTGGAAAAACCGAACGAAACGCTGGACGTGTCCCGCCTCGAAGCTCTCAGGGTCTGTGATCGCCTGTCGGAGCGCCGACTCGGCGATCCGCTGGGTGGAACCCTGAATATTCATTACTGAATACAAGATTGTTTCACGCATATAACTACACTGGAGATATTCGTCGCCGAGAGCGGCAACAGCCGCAGGAGCAACAACCTATTCACGGCGCGATGACTCACACGAAGGTATGACACTGACACCACTGTTGGTCGAGACGCTGTTTCCCAACGGAGTTAGTCACTACCTACTGGGTGGCATCCTCATCGGCCTCGGTACAGCCGTAATATATCTGGGAACGGGTATCCATGCTGGCGCGAGTACGTTTCTGGAGTCGACGCTGTCGTACGCCTCGAAGCTCTCGCGGTTCCAGCAACCGAAATTCATCGCCTCTCGTGACTGGCGAGTGGTCTTTACGCTCGGCATTGTCGCCGGGGCAGCGGCCTACTCACTTGCAGTAGGTGAGTTCGGCTGGACAACCGAGGTCCAGCCCTCACGGCTGTTTGTCGGCGGGATTCTGATCGGCATCGGCACTCGAGTCGGCAAAGGCTGTACCTCGGGTCACGGCGTCTGTGGAATCGGTTCGGGGTCGAAAACCTCGATTCTGAACGTCGCACTCTTTATGTTAGTAGCAATCGGCGTCGCCCAACTCGTCTTTGCGATGGGGGTTCGGCCATGAGCACCGTCTCGACTGAGACGGCCGAAGACCACGAATCGAGCCCGTGGTTTCTTCCGCTGGTGTTCGTTGGCGGCTTCCTGTTCGGTATCGGCCTTGCGGTCTCACAGATGGCCCGGCCCGAAATCGTTCTTGCGTTCCTGCAGTTTTCTGACTTCGGGCTCGTCTTCGTGATGGGCGGGGCCGCAGCCATCGTCAGCATCGTCTTCTGGACCGCCAGCAGTTCGGACCTCACCGCACCGCTGTCGGGTCGACGCTACACCCGGCGGCTTAAATCGATGGACAGAGATGTGGTCGTCGGTGGCGGCATTTTCGGTGTCGGCTGGGGGCTCTCGGGAATCTGCCCGGGAGCAGCTTACGCTAGTCTCGGCATTGGCAACGTCGTAATTCTGTACGGTGTTGCTGGAATGTTCGTCGGCGCATATCTCCAAGGGTATCTCCGCGAGAGTCGAACACCGAGTGGGTCGACACAGCCGGCTGACTAAGTAGTTCGATCCCAGCTACTGTCGACTGTTACGGCCGCTTATACACGTATTACGACTAGTAGAGAGTTCCTACTCAGCGAGTAGGCATGTCATACCACCGAGGATTTAGGTAGTCAGAGAACCACTATCACAGTGTGAAAAAAACCGAGCTCGTCCACCTTCATGCGCTGTTGGTGTTGCTCTCCGAGCGGGTCGTCGAACGAGGGGTCGTCGACCGCTCGTACTTCGATCCCTACCGAGAGCTCGGTGTGACGCCAGTGTCGTTTCGGGCCCGTCGAGACCGCCACGAGGAGGCAGTGCTCATGCTTGCTGCACTGCTTGCATCGGCACTCAGCGACAGCCGTGAGCCACCGTCTGATGTCGACCAACTACGGACAGACCCCGAGTCGTCGGCCTCCTCGCAGCCATAGCCACGACGGCGTAGTCTGTGCCTACTGAAGTTGTTCGACAAGCCTCCGGAGTGTTTCGAGTGTGTACTGACCGGGGGCAGTCGCACCGTCAGGGTCGACCGGCGCGTAGCCAATCTTCGACCCATAGACGGGTGCGACTGCACGGGTGTGTTGGCCTGCTGCGCCCATCGCCATCGTGGCGACGGTGTGGCCGGCCTCGACTGCCCGGTGAGTCGCGGTGAGCACCGCCAATGCGTCGGCTCGGTTGTGGGCCGTCACCGCGAGTTTCCCAACGTCGCCTTCGGCAGCCGCGGTTTCGAGCTGTCCGAGCAGTGTTTCGACCGACGGCGTCGACTCGAAATCGTGCAGCGAGGCGATCACGCTGACGCCCTCGTTGCGGGCCCTCTCGCGAAGCTTGCGGGCGCGGTCGGTATCAGCTGCTTCGATTGAGCCGTCGAGCGCGCCGCATTCGATGTCGACGGCAGCGACCGCCTCGTGTGAAATGGCGGTCTCAAGTGCGGAAAATCGGGATATCTCGTCGCTGGCTTCGCCGCCCTCCCAGTCGGCACGGTTGGTGACAATGAGCGGGAGTTCGCCTCCGTACTCTTCAAGTTGGGCCAGTGGCTCATCAGCGAGATCCAGCCGGAACTCGACGGCATCGGCATGCTCGCGGGCTGCCGGTTCGGTCGACAGATTATCGGTTGTGGCCGCCAAGACGAACGAATCGAAATCGAGACTGCTCATACTGCAGGATTTGCAGCGAGCCGCAAAACTGCACCGTTCGGCTGCAGGCTCCGTTAGCCGCGCTGTTCGAGCACCCGGTCGACGATGTCGCCCGTCGAGAGCAACTCGTCGGGGTGGGCCGCTCGTGGGCTGGCGCGTTCGATCCGGCAGTTGATGCCGCGGTCGGCGAGCGCGCTGGCAATGCCGTCGGCGTCGTGGTGTTGGTCGTAGCCCAAGACGATCACATCAGGGTCGATCTCCTCGATCGGGACGAAAATGTCCTCGGGGTGGCCCAATCGGGCGTGGTCGACAACGCCGAGGGCGTCGACCATCTCACGTCGCTGGTGGTCAGAGAGCACTGGTGGTGCTTTGTGGGTGACGTTTTCGCTGCGGGCGACGATCACGTGGAGCTCGTCGCCGTAGGTGGCGGCGTCTTCTAGGTAGTGAACATGGCCCGGATGCAGAATATCGAACGTTCCTTGGGCGACCGCTCGCGTTGGCCGGCTCATAGCTCCTTGTCGATGTCTTCTTGAGTGAAATCAAAAAAGTGCTCTTCGGGCAACGAGACGTCCAGTACCTCAAGGGAGCGTTGCTCGCCGTTGCTGTCGAACACCCGCCAGTCGCCCCAGCCGTAGGGCGCGCCGATGATGATGTGGACGTCGCCTTTATAAAACGTCGAGAGGTCAGCGTCGCTGGGCCGGAGCACCCCGTTCGGATGCGAGTGGACCGAGCCGACCGATTTCACGTCGTTGGGAATCATGCTCGTCTGGACGGTCGCGCTCATCGGGTTCGATTCGGTACCCGGAATCACGAGCACGTCCGTGATGACTTGGCCCTTTTTGTCGAGACCGAGTTTTCTGGCGTCTTCGGCTCGCAGAAAGCCCATATACTCGTTTGGGTGGCTCTCTTCGGAGGCTTCCAAGGCAAACTCAAGGGTATCGCGGGCAATACCGAGAATCTCACTCGATCTGAAGAGCCGCATTGTCGAATTTCGGGGTGGCGAGCATCTAAGGGTTCCGGAACGTCGACCCAGCGACTGGGGCCAGCCGAAGATAACAAGCTTAACACGTCGGTCCCCCAAAGGGCGGGTATGACCGAGGATACCGCCGGGGAGTCCGGCGAGCGGGATGATTCGCGTCCCGTCGTTTACGATCTCGCGCCCGATTGCACGCTGACTGACGTCACCGAGGGTGCGAACTACCATGCCGTCGTCAACGGTGTTGTTGCCTACGGCGTGTTCGTCGACATCTCTGACTCCGTCTCCGGCCTCGTACACGAATCGAATCTTGAAAAGACATACAGCGTCGGCGACCGACTTGTCGTCGAACTCGAAGAGCTGAAAGAAAACGGCGATATCGCCTTCGACGTCCCCGATATCGAAAACTACCGTACCGATATCGTCGACCACATCCCCGAAATCACCCCCATTGCAGATCTCGAAACCGGCAACGAAGCCACCATTGAAGGCTCAGTCGTCCAGATCAAACAAACTGGTGGGCCAACGATTTTCCATCTCAACGACGGCACCGGAATCATTAGCGCCGCGGCCTTCGAAGAAGCCGGCGTCAGGGCGTATCCTGCTGCCGAACTCGACGACATCGTCCGGATCAGCGGCCGCATCGAATCCCACCGCGATACTCAACAGATCGAAGTCGACTCGCTGTCGGTGCTCGACGGTGAGGCCAAAGCCGACGCCCACGAGACACTCCAGGCTGCTCTCGACGAACGAGCCACGCCCGCCGACATCGAGCCACTCATCGAGTGGCCCGCATTCGAGCCGATTTTCGAGGAGCTGCAGGGAGTTGCCCGTTTGCTCCGCCAAACAGTGTTGGAGGGTCGACCGATCCGCGTCCGACACCACGCCGACGGCGACGGCATGTGTGCGGCCGCCCCCGTCCAACTCGCGCTCGAAAACCTCATTGCTGAGGTCCACGGCGACCCCGAGGCTCCACGCCACCTATTTAAAAGACTCCCCAGTAAGGCACCGTATTACGAAATGGAGGACGTCACACGCGACCTGAACTTCGCTCTTGAGGGCCAATCACGGCATGGCCAGAAACTCCCGTTCCTCCTCATGCTTGACAACGGCTCAACCGAAGAGGACGTGCCGGCCTACCAGAATCTCGCCCACTACGACATCCCAATCGCAGTTATCGACCACCACCACCCCGACCCCGAGGCGGTTGAACCGTTGTTGGACGCCCACGTCAACCCGTATCTGTACGACGAGGACTACCGGATCACGACGGGAATGATGTGTGTCGAACTCGCCCGACTGATCGATCCACAGATCAGCGAGGATCTCGAACACGTTCCAGCGGTTGCGGGCCTTTCGGACCGCTCGAAAGCCGACGCGATGCGGCAGTACGTTGAGCTCGCCGGCGAGGCTGGCTACGACCGCGCCCACCTCGAAGACATCGGTGAAGCACTCGACTATGCGGCCCACTGGCTCCGCTACAGCGAGGGCAAAACGCTCGTGACAGACGTCCTCGACGTGGGCTGTGAGGACGCCGACCGTCACAAACAGCTCATCGAGTTCCTCTCCGAACGCGCCGAACGTGATGTCGACCGCCAGCTTGAGGCGGTCGAGCCCCACGTTGAACACGAACGGCTCGATTCGGAGGCGCATCTGTACCGCGTCGACCTCGACAACTTCGCCCACCGATTTACCTACCCCGCACCCGGAAAGACGACCGGCAACCTCCACGACCGCAAGGTCAAAGAAACCGGCGAGCCCGTGATCACCATCGGCTACGGTCCCGACTTTGCAGTGCTCCGCTCTGATGGCGTGCGGCTCGACATTCCGCGGATGGTCACCGAACTCAACGAAGAGCTGCCCGGTGCCGGTGTCTCCGGCGGCGGCCACCTAGTTGTCGGCTCGATCAAGTTCGTCAAAGGCCGCAGAGAATCAGTAATTGAGCTCTTGGTCGAGAAGATGGCCGAAGCCGACCTCGACGAAGCACTGTCGACGGCTGCACCGCTGGAGTAGCCACTTACTACGCCTGTTTAGTTGCTTCCTACCGTCTTGGCAAATTCGAGTCGACGTTTGAGTAGTAGTACCGTCCCGGCCGCAAGACCAACGCTGACGACGACAACACCGACCGGAATCTCGTCGTGTCCGTCGGCCGAGTCGCCATCCCAGTCGCTGGCAAACACCTTGGCGTAGTAGTCGGCGACCGCCTCGTCTTCGATGGCGACTGCGACCTCGCGGTTGTTCGTTGCTGAGTTGTTGTTCCAGTTGAGGCTTCCGACAATTGCGGTGTCATCGGCGACGATTCCTTTGGCGTGAATCTTGCCGAAGCGGTCGGTGTCCTCGGCGAGTCTAACTTCGAGGGAATCGTCGGCTTTCTCTCTGAGTTCCTCGGCCAGTGCCTTGTTATCGCTCTCGTCGTACCACTCACTACCCAAGAGAATTCTGACCTCGACACCGCGGTCGGCCGCGCGGATCGCCGCGCGAAGGAGGCCGAAGTCGGTGTCGCTGATTCGTGGCTGGACGACAAGCAGTCGGTCGTCCGTTTCATCGATCTCGTCGACGAGTTGCTCAACGGCGTTATCTGGCGCAGCCAGCAGTGTGAGTTCGTCGACCGTCGTCGATTTCGGGCGGTGGGTTTCCGGGTAGCTGCCGGCTGCTGAGCCGTGGCTATGGGTGTCTGTCGTCTCGCGGAACGTATCCCACGAGGTTGTATCTTTCCAGCCCGCATCGTGTTCAAAAACGGCACCTAACTCGTCGGCTGTTTTCGGTGAGTCGACGACTACTCCCCAGCCGCGGTTTTCAGCCCCGCCGGTGCCGGAGGGCTTCCAGTTTTCGGTGAGCACGACCGCCCGGTCGTCGACGACAGCGTACTTCGGATGGTGGTAGCGAAATCGGGTTCGCTCGCCAGTCATCACCTGAACGTCGACGCCTGCATCGGTGAGGTCGTCCAGTCGGTCAGCCTGTGCGTCTGGGATCCCACCGACGGGACCACCCTCAATGAGAACCGCAACGTCGACGCCGCGGTCGTGGGCTGCGATGAGTTCGTTGGTTACGCGGGGGGATGTTAGCGTGTAGGCTGCCAGATACAGCCGCTTGTCGGCATCGTCGATGGCATCGACGGGTAGCTCATTGGCATCAGGGAGGACGAACGCCTCAACCGGTTTGTCGTCGACGGTCTTTGGGTCTCGTGGCTCGAAGCCATCGGGCTGCCAGCTAGGCTCGTGGTCTGCCCGCCAGCGATGGCTTTCGGGTGCTCGATCGTAGCTCACGCTGTCGACTGTCCGGCCATCTCGCTGGAGTTCAAGCCGGTCGCCGTCGACAGCCAACCGGAGATAGCTCTCGGTTTCGGTAACTGTCGCGTTGGTGTGTGCGGCGGTTTTGTCCGGATGGCGGCTGATGGCGAACGTCCCAGTCTGGTTCGGGAGCGTGGCTGTGCTGTGGCCATCGGTGAGCGTCCACTCGCCCGGTTCATTGAGATCGACGAGTACGTACTCGCCGCGATTCTGCTCAGTCGGTGGGTTTGGATACAACTCGACGATTTGGCCACTGTCGACGGCTGTGGGGGAAGGGTGTGTGGTGTCGTATGCTGCCGTCGAACCGGCCGCTGCGGGGGCGACAGCGGTAACCACGAGACAGCCGACCAGACAGGCGAACAGTCGGCGTCCGACGACAGTCTGACGAACCACGCGGTGAATGCTGCCCCTTCATATAAAAACATCGGGCGGTCGACGTGGCACTTATCCGCCCGAGTGTCGAGAGATACGTATGGTCGAATTGGTGTTGCTGGCAGCACTCGCGCTGTTGGTTGTCGGCGTCGTCGGCAGCGTCGTGCCGCTGGTGCCGTCAGGACTCGTCTCGCTGGCCGGTGTCTGGACGTACGTGCTGTTCGGCAGCGAGTCTGTCGGCCCAATCGTGATCGCGGTACTAACGCTGACCGCGTTGCTTGCGGCCGTTTTTGAGCATTTTGGTGGGCCGCTCGCTGCCAAAGCCAGCGGCTCGTCGAATCAGGTGATGGTTGCCTCGACGATTGGCGGACTGTTGTTGCTGTTCGTACTGGGTCCAATCGGGGTTATCGTCGGCGTCGTCGGCACCGTCTTTCTGCTCGAATTGAAAGGCGGAACCGAGATCGAAACCGCCGCACGCCGGTCGGTGTACACCGCTGCCGGGGTGTTGGCCTCTTCGGTCGTCCAGATTCTGTTGACGCTATCGATTCTGGCTGCGTTCGTGCTGTTCGTGGTCGTGCTCTGAGCAGCCGCTGGTTCGACGTTCGATTATTACGATCCCCTGATTTCGGTAGTAACAACCGGTTTAGGCCCCGAGAGATGACGATCCGGTATGGATCTCGGACTCATCGTCGCGGTAGTGGGCCTTGGGGTGATCCACGGCGTGTTGCCGGATCACGGCTGGCCGATTGCGGCGACATACGCGTTGGGCTACGACCGACGGTGGCTCCGTGGGACCGTTGCCGCGCTGATTCTCGGCGTCGGCCATCTCATCAGTAGTGTCGCGCTCGTAGTCGCATACTTCTGGTTTGCCAGCTTTGCGGCGTTCGCCGAAGGGCCGTGGATGAAGCCGATTGCAGGTGGGCTCTTGGTCGCACTCGGCATTTATGAGTACGTCAGCGGTGGCCATGGAAATCACGACCACAGCCACAGTCACGATCACGACCACGACCACGCTGACCACGACCACGCTGACCACGGCCACGCTGACCACGACCACGCTGACCACGGCCACGCTGACCACGACCACGGCCAGCAAGACGGCCACAAAACGAGTGAGTCGACCGGATTTCTGGCGAGTCTTCGGGGTCGACTACCCGGCAGCGGCCACATGCATCCCACACAGGAACACGCCGAACAGGGGTTGTTGACTCTTGGGGTCACCGCACTTGTTCTCGGATTTGCACACGAAGAGCCGATTCAGATTCTGGCAATCTGTGCGGGCACACAGTTCTGTCTCGAACTCATGATACTGTACTCGCTGGCGGTGATCGCCGCGATTCTCGCGCCGACGCTACTGTTGATCGCTGGCTATCAGCACCATCGTGAAAAAATCGAACAGTATACGCCCTACCTGCCGACACTCACGGCGGTCGTACTCGTTGCGGTCGGCATGGCGTTCATCGTCGGCATCTTCTAGCGAATCGAATCTAACAGCAGTTTCTGTTCGACCCGTTTGACCTCGTGTTGGACATCCCGGACAGCGTCGATGTTCGCACTAATCGAACTCACACCTTCTTCGACGAGGAACTTCACCATCGCGGACTTCGAGGCCGCCTGCCCACAGATACTGGTGTCGACGCCCAACTCACGACAGCTCTCGATTGTCGATTCGAGCAGCGCGAGCACACCCGGATGCAACTCGTCGAACCGGTCGACAACAAACTCGTTGTTTCGGTCGACTGCCAAAGTATACTGAGTGAGGTCGTTGGTGCCGAACGAGACGAAATCGATGCCTGCGGCGGCGATCTCTTCGATGAGCAGCGCGCTGGCAGGCGTCTCGACCATCACGCCCCAGCGGGCTTTTTCCGGGTCGATACCGACTGCTTCCATGTGTTCTCTGGCTCGTTCGACGTCTTCGGCGTCGTTGACCAGCGGCAACATCAACTCGACGTTGTCGTAGCCGACATCGAACAGCCGTTTGAACGCCGCCAGCTCACACCGGAACGGCTCGGGCTTATCAAGGCTGCGGCGCACGCCACGGTAGCCTAACATCGGGTTGTGTTCGTGCGGTTCGTTGCTGCCGCCCTCGAGATCACGGAACTCGTCAGTTGGCGCATCAAGCGTTCGAGCCCGCACTGGCCGCGGATAAAACGCCTCGGCGACCGTCCGAATGCCGTCGACGAGTTCCTCAATGTAGGCATTCTTGCCGTGGTCGGCGATGTACTGCTCGGGCGTTTTACCCAGCGAGATCACCATGTGTTCGATTCGCAGTAGCCCCACCCCGTCAGCGCCAGTCGCCGCGGCACGCTCGGCGGCCTCGGGAATCGAGAGGTTGACTTTGACCTCTGTTGCGGTCATCGGTTTGACCGGCGTCTGTGGACGGACAGACTCGACAGGATCGGGTTGGATCGCCGGCTCGTCAGGTTCGGTCGGCCCACCTGCACGCACGAGGCCCATCTCACCGTCGACAGTCACCAGTTGGCCGTCTTCGAGCACCTTTGTTGCATTGCGGGTGCCGACGACCGCGGGCACTCCCATCTCCCGTGAGACAATCGAGGCGTGTGAGGTCATCCCGCCCTCGTCGGTGACGATGGCGGCGGCGCGTTTCATCGCGGGCACCATATCCGGCATCGTCATCTTGCTAACGATGATATCGCCCTCTGTCACTTGGTCGAGATGGTCGAGTTTTCTGACGATCCGGGCTGCACCCGAGCCAGTGCCGGGGCTCGCGCTGACCCCGCGGACGAGGACGTCACCGTCTTCGTCGTCCGACTCCGTTTCGACCGCCTGCGTCGACTCCTCCTTCGAGTGCCCACCGTTGATCGCTGGCTGGCTCGGTGGCTCGGTGGCGTTGTCGCTGATTGTCGTGATGGGTCGGGACTGTAGCATGTACAACTCGCCATCGAGGATAGCCCACTCAACGTCCTGTGGTTCACCGTAGTGGCTCTCGACGGTCTGGCCGATCTCGACGAGCAGTTCGATCTCTTCGTCCGAGAGCACACGGGCGGTTCGTTGCTCTTCAGGGACGGCTTCGAGTGCGGTCTCGCCCGTCTCGGGGTCTTTGCTCATCTGCTGTTTTTTGTCGGTGATCGTCGACTCAACGACAGTGGCTGTATCCGGGTTAATAACGTAGTGGTCCGGTGAGACGGCCCCCGAGACGACGGCTTCGCCGAGCCCCCAGGCGGATTCGACGATCATCTGTCGGTCGCCACTCGAAGGGTGGCGAGTGAACAGCACGCCCGATTTTTCGGCCTCAACCATCTGCTGGACGACGACCGCGATGTCTACGGTGGCGTGGTCGAACCCCTGATTCGTTCGGTAATGGACCGCCCGTTCGGCGAACAGCGAGGCCCAGCACTCCGAAATTCGGTCGATGAGGTCGGCTTCGGTAACGTTGAGAAACGTCTCGTGTTGGCCGGCAAACGAGGCGTCCGGCAAGTCTTCGGCGGTCGCCGACGAGCGGACGGCGACAAACGGCTCGCCGCCCTCGTCGTCGGCTGTTTGGGCACCGAGTTCGCGGTAGGCGCCGATGATGTCTTCGCGGACGCTCTCGGGGACTGGTGTCTCGCGGATTAACTCCCGGGCGGCCCGGGCGGCCTCGGCGATTGCCTCGTCGTCCGCAGCGTCGGTGGCCAGAATCTCTTCGAATAGTTCAGTTTCGATACCAGCCGTTTGGAGGAACGTGCGATAGGTGTCCGCGGTGACAACAAAGCCAGGCGGAACGGGAAGTCCTGCCTCAGTGAGCTCTCCCAACGAGGCTCCTTTTCCCCCGACTGCATCGATATCGGTCGACTGCGCCTCTCCGAGCCAGAGAATTGTCATTGTCCAGTGTACGGTTTCGTTGACATGCAGAAAAAACTATTTTCAACAATACTGATGGTTTGCCCACACCACCGCGGTCAGTAGAACTCTCGGACCAGATCCATCGCGTCTTCGGGTGCGCCGTCTGGAATCTCGGCCATGTTTTCGGTCAC
>Ga0207421_10003414_pt1 | contig 18933 bp, 21 predicted proteins | sample SodLakKL_010_SED_4_FD_187542 | JGI IMG/M metagenome (GOLD analysis project Ga0207421, IMG submission 187542) | Alkaline sediment microbial communities from Lake Tanatar, Kulunda Steppe, Russia - 8KL_010_SED (SPAdes) (version 2) | ecosystem: Environmental > Aquatic > Non-marine Saline and... | reverse complement strand
TGGACGGCGCCCATCGATCTCGTCGTCCCCCGCTTCACCCGCGAGGAGTTGCTGCGCTGGCGCGGGACGGCGGCGGTTCCCCTCAGCCGGGGTGCCTGGAGCAGTCCGCTGGCCCCCCGGCGGTTGAGCGGGTTCCTCGGGGCTTTTTGATCGCGGCGAAAAACTCGATGTCTGCATAGGGTGGACAATCGTGGCAGGCTTTGGCATGATTGGATGCGGAGGTTCGATCTTTCCGCTGGGAATTGTCGGTCGGGTCCCCATCCCGGCAAGTGATCCCTCCGTCTGCATCTAAGAAATATCCCACCTAACTGGTCCAGCCCAATTCCTTGCGAGATCTAGCGTTATCCCGGGGCGGACTACGGGAGTATCGGAATCGATACATATCGAGGGGAGAGTTCTCTTGGACATCTATATTGACACTGCGAACATGGACGAGATTCGCGAGGTGGCCGAGTGGGGCGTGCTCGCCGGCGTAACGACCAACCCGTCCCTTTTGGCGCGGGAGGGACGCGACCTTTCGGACGCGATTGCCGAGATCGCATCCCTGGTGCCCGGCCCCACGAGTGCGGAAGTCATCGCCACCGATGCTGACGGGATGGTGGAGGAAGGCCTTGCGCTTTCGCGCATCGCCGAGAATGTGGTGGTGAAGATCCCGATGACCAGCGAAGGCTTAATCGCTGTGTCGCGTCTCAGTCAGCGCGGGGTGAGGTGCAATGTCACCCTCGTATTCTCCGTACAGCAGGCGCTTTTGGCCGCGCGTGCCGGTGCCGCCTACGTGAGTCCGTTCATGGGGCGGTTGGATGATATCGGGGTCGATAGCGTGGCCTTGGTCGCCAACACCGCCCAGATCTTTGCCCGTTATGGCCTGGAGACCGAGATTATCGCCGCAAGCATTCGGCATGCGCAACACGTCGTGGATGCCGCATTGGCGGGGGCCCACATCGCCACCATCCCACACGGGGTTCTGAAGAAGATGGTTGCGCATCCCCTCACCGACGCGGGGTTAGACAAGTTCCTATCGGATTGGCACGCGGGCGGGGGCCAGGGCAAGTGACCCGGCGACTCTCCGCGGTGAATTACGGATTAGGGGAAGGTGAGCCCTTTGGGGGATAAGGCACTGGAAGTAGCCGACCTGGAACACCTGAAATTGCAGGAATTATACGAGATGGCGAGGGAGCTGGATGTCTCCGGTTACAGTAGCCTGAGGAAACGGGAGTTGATTTTTGCCATCTTGAAGGCGCGTACGGAGAACGAGGGGCACATCTTCGTCGAGGGGATTCTCGACGTAATGCCGGATGGTTTCGGGTTTTTGCGCCAGTTCTCTTATCTGCCCAGCGACGAGGATATCTACGTATCCCCTTCGCAGATCCGTCGCTTCGATCTTCGAACCGGGGACAAGGTGGCCGGGCAGGCCCGTGCTCCCAAGGATTCCGAGCGGTACTTCGCCCTGTTGCGTATCGAAATGGTGAACGATCACTCGCCCGAGGACGCCAGTGGGCGCATCCCGTTTCACGCGCTCACCCCGGTCTTCCCAGATGTCCGCTACCAGCTGGAGACGTCGTCCAGCGAGGTGTCAACGCGCTTGATGGACCTGATATCCCCGATCGGGCGTGGCCAGCGTGGTCTTATCGTGTCGCCGCCCAAGGCGGGCAAGACGGTGTTGCTCAAGCAGGTGGCGAACAGTATCGCGGCCAATCACCCCGAGGTCAATCTCATGGTGCTGCTCATCGATGAGCGTCCCGAAGAGGTCACGGATATGGAGCGATCGGTCAAGGGCGAAGTCCTCGCTTCCACCTTCGATAAGCTGCCGGAGAATCACGTGAAATTGGCCGAAATGGTATTGGAACGGGCGCAGCGTTTGGTCGAGCAGGGCAGCCACGTGGTCATCCTCCTCGACAGCATCACCCGTCTGGCCCGGGCCCATAACCTCGTGATTCCGACCAGCGGACGCACGCTTTCGGGCGGGCTGGATCCCACGGCGCTGTACAAGCCCAAGAAGTTCTTCGGTGCCGCGCGCAATATCGAGGATGCCGGGAGTCTCACCGTTCTCGCCACGGCCCTGGTGGATACCGGCAGCCGGATGGATGATGTGATCTACGAGGAGTTCAAGGGTACGGGCAACATGGAACTGCACCTGGACCGCAAGCTCGCCGAACGCCGCATTTTCCCGTCCATCGACCTGAAGCGTTCCAGCACACGCAAGGAGGAGCTCCTGCTCACCGAGCGCGAGCTGGAGGTTATGTGGCGGTTCCGCAAGTCCACGGCGGACATGGATGCCGTCGAGTTGATGGAGGAGTTCGTCCGGCTCATTCGCCAGACGAAATCGAACGACGATCTGCTCGAGATCCTGCACGCGACCTTCTAGGGGCCGTATTTGTGCACTGGCCGGACGGGGCATCCCACGGGGACCCGGCGAGTTGGCCGTGCCGTATTCTCGTGCTATAATGCCCTATACGTCCCAATACATCGGGATCACAACGAACGTGGACGGGACGCCGCCCCGGTGGCGTCTTTTGTGAGGAGGATGAGGTTTCATGAAAAGCGGTATTCACCCCGAGTACCAGGACGCGAAGATTCGTTGCGCCTGTGGGGCCGAATTCGAGGAGAAGACGACCAAGGAACAGGTCAGCGTGGAGATTTGTAGCCAGTGCCATCCGTTTTACACCGGTCGTCGCCAGAGGACGACCCGCGGTGGCCGCATTGAGCGTTTCCGCCGCAAGTATGGCATTCCTTCCGAAGAAGAGGATGCCGAAAACGAGTCCAAGTAATTGTCTGAGGATCAGGGGCGCGACATGCGGGCGACGCGGGCGGGAGGACAGGCGGTTATCGAAGGCGTGATGATGCGCGCCGGCTGTAACATGGCCGTGGCGGTTCGCACGCCCGAGGGGGATATCGTTCTGCATCGCGAGCGCGTGGCCTCCCTGGCCGATCGTCGTCCCATTCTACGGCTACCGATCCTTCGCGGGGGGCTGGCCCTGGTGGAATCCCTCTCCATGGGAATCCGGGCGCTGATGTTTTCCGCCAACATCCAGGCGAGTTCCGAGGACGAGGAGATCAGCGCGGCCGAGATGAGCATGGCCGTGCTGGCGGGTCTCGGGCTGGCCGTCGTACTCTTCGTGTTGCTGCCCACCCTTTCGACCGCACTGATGGGGAACGTACTGTCGGGTCGGTTGGCCCTCAACCTGTTCGAAGGGGGGGTGCGCCTCGCCCTCGTGGTCGGGTACATTGCGGTGGTGGGCTACCTTCCCGATATGGCGCGGGTATTCCAGTATCACGGTGCAGAACACATGGTCATCGGTGCATGGGAGGCGCGGGGGATGCCGCCCTCCGCCGGGCTCACCGTGGAGGAAATCTGCGGTGAATCGACGGCACATGCCCGCTGCGGGACCAGTTTCATCCTCATGGTGGCCGTTGTCAGTGTCCTGGTGTTTTCCTTTTTCGGATGGCCATCCATCCTGGGGCGGATCGTGATCCGCCTGCTGATGTTGCCGGTGGTCGCCGGCCTGGCATACGAAATCATTCGACTCGCGGCCGAGGGCCGCTCCAGGATATTCCAGTGGTTGGTCACGCCCGGGATGTGGCTACAGCGGCTTACCACCCGCGTACCGGATGCCGACCAGATCGAGGTTGCCCTTGAGGCGCTTCGGGCGTGCGTGGATGTAGACGAGGGAGATGATGCGGCATGAGCCTGGCCCGCGACGTGGCCGACAAGATCGAGGAGATGCGTGCCCGCTACCACGAGCTCAACGCGCTGGTGAGCGATCCCAAAATCATCGCCCGCCAAGACGCGTGGCGGGGATATCTGAAGGAACACGCGCGGATCGAGTCCATCCTCGAAGTGCACGGGGACCTGATCGCCACGGAGGAGGATCTCGACGAGGCCCGGGCATTGCTCGAGGAGACCACGGAGGAAGATGAATCCCGCTGGCTCGAGGCTGAAGTGAAAGAGATGCAGGGCCGGATCGAAGCACTCGAGGACCGGCTGCGCCGGCTGCTGATCCCGCCGGACGCGCGGGATGACAAGAACGTGATCGTGGAGATCCGCTCGGGTGCGGGCGGGGACGAAGCGTCCCTGTTCGCGGCGGACCTCTTTCGCATGTATGCCCGTCACGCGGAGCTGCGGGGTTGGAAGATCGAGATCCTGTCCCAGAGCCCGACGGACCTCGGGGGATTGCGCGAGGTCATCTTTTCCGTTTCGGGGGACGGGGTATTCCAGGATCTCAAGTACGAAAGCGGTGTGCATCGCGTCCAGCGCGTTCCCGACACCGAATCGGGTGGCCGGATCCACACTTCGACGGTGACCGTGGCCGTGCTTCCCGAGGCGGAGGAAGTGGATCTCGAGATCGATCCCTCGGATTTGCAGATCGATACCTACACGGCCAGTGGGCCGGGCGGCCAGCATGTGAACAAGACCGAATCCGCCGTCCGGATCACGCACCTGCCCACGGGCCTGGTGGTCACGTGCCAGGATGAGAAATCCCAGCACCGCAACCGGGCCCAGGCGATGAAGGTGTTGCGGTCGCGGTTGCTGGACATGATGGAGCGCGAGCGACAGGAAGAACTGTCACGCGAGCGCAAGTCCCAAGTTGGGACCGGGGACCGCAGTGAGCGCATCCGCACGTACAATTTTCCACAGAATCGCGTGACCGATCACCGCATCGGGCTCACCCTGCATCGCCTGGACGGGATCCTCGAGGGCGACATCGAGGAACTGATCGATGCCCTTCGCAGCTCCGAGGAGGCCGAGATCCTGGAGAGTATGGCCACGGGATGAGCGAGGTCGGCCGCGGTGGAACGCGGAGAGAGTGGTTGCGCTGGGCTACCGACCGGCTGCGGGATGCGGGCGTCCCGGATCCCGTCCGCGAGGCGTGGCGCCTGCTCACCCCCAGCGACTGCGAGGTACCCGCGTTCGTGACCGCCCCCGATGCCACGGTGGATGCACGCGAGGCCGCGTCGCTCGACCACCTCGTGACGCGGCGTTGTCGCCGGGAGCCCCTGGCCTACATCCGGCGGAGCGTCGAGTTTTACTCCCGCACATTTTGTGTCGATCCCCGTGTGCTCATCCCGCGTCCCGAAACGGAAACCCTGGTGGATGTGGTCCTGGCGATGGAACCGGGCGCGCCACCGGGTCATGTGGTGGATGTCGGCACGGGGAGTGGTGTCATCGCCGTCACCCTCGCACTGGCCCTGGCGGACCGCCCGATTGTTGCGACGGACACATCCGAGGAGGCCTTACAGGTTGCCCGCGAGAACGTGCGACGCCACGGCGTGTCCGATCGCGTACGCCTTTTCCACGGCGACCTCGTTTGTGCGCCGTGCGACATTTTGGCTTTTGCCGTGGTGGTGGCCAACCTGCCCTATGTAACGGAAGAGGAGTGGGCGACCCTCGCGCCGGAGGTCAGCCGATGGGAACCCCGCGGTGCCCTGGTTTCGGGTGCCGACGGGTTGGATGCGATCCGTCGACTGGTGGCCCGCGCACCCCGGATCCTCCTCCCCGGTGGATGGATGGTGCTGGAGGTCGGAGCCGAACAGGGCGGGGAGGTCGGGGCCATGATGCGGGCGGCGGGACTGTTGCAGGTGCGGAGTTATCGCGACCTTCGCCAGATTGAACGCGTGATCGTGGGACGAGCGCCGAGGGAGGATGGCACGTGAAAACGGAAATATTCGATTGGCGTCACGCAGATGCAACGGAGCGAGCCGATATCATCACCCGCGCCGCGGTGCTACTGTCGGCCGGGGAGCTGGTCGCCTATCCGACGGAGACGGTTTACGGTCTGGCCGCCGCTGGTATGGATGCGGACGCGACGGCCCGCATTTTCGATGTGAAGGGTCGTCCATTGGATCGCCCCCTTTTGCTGGCCGTCCGGGATCTCGCGGCGGCGCGCCGCATCGTAACCGACATTCCCGACCGGGCCCATCGCCTTGCCGAGCGGTTTTGGCCGGGCCCCCTGTCCCTGGTGATGTCCGCCCGGCCGGAAGTGCCCCGCGAAGTCACGGCGGGGACGGGCTCCGTCGGGCTGCGTTGTCCCGCGCATCCTGTGGCCCGCGCCCTGGTCCGCGAAGCCGGCCCCATTACCTCTCCCAGCGCGAATCTCAGCGGTCGGCCCAGCCCGCGCACTGCCGATGCCGTGCGAGGCGACCTGGATGGGCGGATCGCGGCCATTATCGATGCCGGAAAGACCCCGGGGGGACGGGAATCGACCGTGGTCGACGTGCGTCACGGTATATCGGTCCTCCGGGAAGGGGCGATCGCATCCGGGGAGATCTTCGCGGCATTGGAAGAGGACGACGAGGCACGGGTGCAGGCCGATACCGTATTGTTCGTGTGCACGGGAAACACCTGCAGGAGCCCGGTTGCCGCCGCGCTCTTGCGCAGCCATCTCGCCGAACGGGGCCTTTCGGTGGCCTCAGCCGGTACCCACGCGTTCCCGGGGGCGGCGGCCAGCGACGGATCGCGAGAGGCCGCGCGCGAGGTGGGATTGAACCTCTCGGGGCATCGCTCCCGGGGGCTGGAAGATGTATGCTGGTCACGGGTGCTGTTGGTCGTCGCCATGACCCAACGACATGCCGCGGCCGTGCGGGAGTTTTTCGACAACCGCGACGTGGCCAACCGCCCGCCGGTGGAAACCGTGTCATCGCTTACCGGCGGCGGGGATGTCCCCGATCCGCTGGGGGGTGCGCAAGAACATTATCGTGAAACGCTCTGCACTTTACGGGCGGCGATACCGGAGGTCTTGGCTGCCGTGGACCGGCAGCGCTCGGAAGGAGGACGATCGTGAATCGATCGCAACCGCGGGAACCGCAATTCCGAAGGGTGGTCGTGGCCTGTGACCACGGCGGTCTCGCCCTCAAGGACGAGGTGTTGGATATGCTGGGGGAACTCGGGGTCGAGCCGGTGGACCTCGGTACATATACATCCGATTCCGTGGACTACCCCGCTTACGCGGGTGCTGCGGCGCGTCGCGTGGCGGGAGGGGAGGCCGAGGCGGCTATCCTCATCTGTGGCACGGGAATCGGCATGGCCATCGCGGCCAACAAGTTCCCCGGCATCCGGGCCGCCACCTGTTCCGAGGAGTTTTCCGCCCGGATGGCACGGGCACACAATGATGCCAACGTGCTCGCCCTCGGTGCCCGGGTGATCGGGGCCGGGCTGGCGCGTGAACTGGTCCGTTGTTTTTGTACCACGGGCTTTGAGGGCGGGAGGCACGCCCGGCGGGTGGATGCCATCGGCGCGCCACAGCGGGGGGAATGCGGATCATGAGCCGGGACCTTTGTGGGCGGGTATCCCGCGATACGCGGGATGCGGCGCGGCGATTGCTGGCGATCGCGCGTCCCGAACCGGGTTCGGCTTTCGTGCTCGGGTTGAGTACCAGTGAACTGGTGGGCGAAAACATCGGCTCCTCGTGGGATACTGGATTGGCCGCTGCCGTCATCGACCCGCTCCGAGGGATCCTGGCCGATGCCGGGGTTCATCTCGCGGTGCAGTGCTGTGAACACCTCAACCGGTGCCTGGTGGTCGACGAAGATTGTTTCCGTTCCCTTGGTTTGCGCGAGGTATCGGTGATCCCCCGCCCGGGTGCCGGGGGTGCCGGGGCTGCCTACGCCTTCGATTCGACCCGATCCCCGCGGGTGGTCGAGGAAATCGAGGGGCACCTGGGCATGGATATCGGGGATACCTTCATCGGCATGCACCTGAGGCCCGTGGTGGTACCGGTGCGACTCGATGTCCGCGAGGTGGGTGCCGCGCGCCTTACCGTGGCACGGACGCGACCGCCGCTGGTCGGAGGAGAAAGGGCGGAATATCCCCCGGATCCGGCCAAGGAATGCCCGGGTAGTTCACGGTCTTGTTAAATCCCGGAAAGGGGTCTGGGAAATCCTCCGGTTGGAATGGTACAATCGGGATGATTGTGAGTAATGCCCGTGCGAGAGGGGGGCGAGTGAAATCGGTGTCCTGATTCCCTTGTTGCTGGCCCTGGTCCTGGGTTTGGCCATCACTCCCGTCGTGCGGCGGGTGGCGCTGTATTTCAATTGCATGGATCACCCGGTGGACCGGAGCGTACACTGTGCACCCATTCCCTTCCTCGGTGGCGTGGCGATATACTTGGCCTTCGCCGCCAGTTCCTTGTTGTTCTTTGACCTATCCGACCCGACCGTGCAGGGGATCCTGATCGGCGGCGGGGTGATCGTGGGCATCGGCGTGCTCGACGATCTCTTCCAGATGCCCGCCTGGCTGAAACTGCTCGGGCAGATCGCGGCCGCGTTGATCCTGGTGCAGTTTGGCATCCGGATTGATCGGCTGTCCAACCCCGCGGGGGGATTCTTCTACTTCAACGGATGGGCCGTGCCCTTTACGCTGCTATGGGTCGTGGCGTTTACCAATGCGCTCAACTTTGTCGATGGCCTGGACGGCCTGGCCGCCGGGATTGCCGCCATCGCGTCCATTACCCTGCTGGTGGTCGGCATACAGACCGGTCAGCCCGTCGTCGCGGTGCACATCACCGCCCTGTTGGCCGGGGCGGCCCTGGGTTTCCTCCCGTACAATTTCAACCCGGCGCGCATCTTCATGGGTGATGCCGGCGCGATGTTCCTGGGTTACGCCCTCGCGGCGGTGTCGATCGCCGGGACCCTCAAGAGTACCGCGGCCATCGCTCTCGGAATCCCGGTGCTCGCCATCGGGTTGCCGGTGATGGATGCGTTATTCGCGGTGATTCGCCGATACAGAAACGGCCAGGCGTTTTACCAGGCGGACAAGGAGCACCTCCATCATCGCCTGCTACAGATGGGCCTGAACCAGCGCGAGGCGGTGGTCCTGATGTACTGTATCAGCGGATGGATGGGCATCAGTGCGCTGGCGATCACCAGCCTGCGTGCGGCCCCGGGTCTTGGTGTAATGGCCTTCGTATTCGCATCGTTTTACCTCGGAGCACGGCGCTTCGGAATTATCGATATCGAACGGAGAGAAGGAGTTCGTTGAGTCGCAAGCGGATCGTATGTACCTTCGGGACCCGACCGGAAGCCATCAAGATGGCCCCCGTGGTAAAGGCACTTCGTCGACATACCCATTGGGAGACGATCACGGCGGTGACCGGGCAGCATCGGGAAATGCTCAAGCAGGTGATGGCACTGTTCGGCCTCGAGGCCGAGGTCGATCTCGATATCATGACCCACGCGCAAAGCCTCACCGATATCACCACCCGGTGCCTGCAGGGCCTGGAGCCGGTGTTCGCGGATATCCGGCCGGACATGGTCCTGGTGCACGGGGATACCACGACCACCCTGGCGGCCTCCCTGGCGGCCTTTTACCAGCAGATCCCCGTCGGTCACGTCGAGGCGGGTCTGCGCACCTTTGATCCCATGCAACCTTTTCCCGAGGAAATGAACCGCGTGCTGACCGACCGGATCGCAACCCTGCACTTCGCACCGACGAATTTGAACCGTCGGCACCTTGAAAGGGAAGCCGCGTCGGGGGATACTATCTTTGTGACCGGAAACACGGCCATCGATGCCCTGTTCGAAGTGACCGACCCGGATTACCGGTTCGCATCCGATGTTCTGGGCGCTGCCCCCTGGGGGGATAGACCCCTGGTGGTGTGCGACGTACATCGCCGCGAGAGCTTCGGTGATCCGATCAGGCGGGTGGCCCGGGCACTGCGGGAGCTGGTGGAGCGGGAGCGGTTGCACCTCGTGCTCTCGGTGCACCCCAACCCCGAGGTGAGTGGACCGCTCCGCGCGGCGCTCGAGGGTGTCCCGGGGGTGTCGCTGGTCGAGCCCGTGGGATACGGCGACTGGGCAAACCTGATGGCGCGCGCACACTTCATCGTCACCGACTCCGGGGGCTTGCAGGAGGAGGCGCCGGCGTTGGGGGTCCCGGTTCTACTGACCCGGGATAAGACCGAGCGCCCCGAGGCCGTGGAGGCGGGAACGGTATTGCAGGTCGGCGGGGACGGTTCGCGGTTGCTCGAGGCGGCCCGGCGGCTGCTCACCGACCCCGGGGAACATACGCGGATGGCATCGGCCCGCAATCCCTACGGAGATGGCCATGCCGCCCGGCGCATCACCGAGTTTTTGCAGTGGTACTTTGGATTTCGGCAGGCGCGTCCGGATCCGTTTTGCGGTTTGGACGCCGAGCCATGCTGGGGAGGTTGATGACTTGGACAATTTCACGGTCTACATGTGGCCGCTGATCAATCTCGTGGTCCTCGTGTACCTGTTCTTCCGCTATGCAAGGGAACCCCTGGTAAACTACGTCTCGAATTATCGCCAGGAAGTCGATGATTCGCTGGAGCGGGCCGAGGCGGACCGCACGCAAGCCGAGGATCAGCTTGATTCGTGGAGACGCCGGTGGGAGACCATCGACGGCGAGATCGATACCGTCATGGAACGTGCACGCGAGACGGCCCGGCGCCGACGCGAGCAGTTGGACCGGGAGGCGGAGGCCGAGCGCGAGCACCGCCAGAACCGGGTGGAAGAGAGCTTGCGCCGGGATCGCGAGAAGGTCGTACAGTCTTTGCGTGCCGATGCGGCGCGCATCCTGGTGGATTCGACGGCCGCCACGCTCCGGGAAGTGGTCACCGAGGACGACCAGGAACGCCTGTTGGTCGCGTTTACCCGGGAACTGGAGGATGTGCGATGACGAGTTCGGCACAACGATATGCCGGGGTGCTCTTCGAAGTCGCAACGGATCGCGACGAGGTGGAGGCGGTCTCGGAGGGACTCGAGTGGCTGGTGCGGCTGGTTCGCGAGGTCGATGAGTTCCGCTCCATCTGGCTGCACCCGGTGCTCGGTGGCGAATTGAAAATGGAGATCCTGGATCCGGTGCTCGAGGACCTCGATTCCCTCGTGCGGGATTTCACGGCCCTGCTGGTGCAACGGAGCCGCGAGTCGATCCTGGAGGATATCCGGGATGCCTACGAAGACATGTGTTTGCAGGCCCGGGGGATCACCCGGGTCCAGGCATATTCCGCCCAGGCGCTCGACGAGGATACGCGTGGCGAACTGGCCCGGGGTTTATCGCGGCTGGGTTACGAAGAAGTGGTGATCGATGAGCGCCACGATCCGTCCCTTTTGGGAGGGCTCATGGTTCGCATCGGTGACCTCAAGATCGACGGCAGCCTGCGTCGTCGCCTCGACGATATTGACGAGGCATTGTCCCGCGATGCGTAGACGCGGGACGGCGGGCGCGGCGCAGTTACGGAAGAGGTGAGCGGATGTGAGCGTCAGAATTGACGAAGTAAGTTCCATCCTCCGCCAGCAGCTGGAGCGTTACCAGGTGGAGATCGATGTCGATAACGTCGGCACCGTGATCGAGGTGGCCGATGGTGTGGCACTGGTGCACGGCCTGGGAGACGCCATGGCGGGGGAACTCCTGCAGTTTAGTACCGGGGTGTACGGGATCGCGTTCAACCTGGAAACCGACGCGGTTGGTGCGGTCATCCTCGGCCACTTCGCCGACATCAAGTCCGGGGACGAAGTCCGGACGACCGGGCAAATCGTGGAGGTACCGGCCGGCGAGGAGATGCTGGGTCGCGTGGTCAACTCCCTGGGTATGCCCATAGATGGCGAGGGCGGGATCGAGACGGATCAAAACCGGCCCATCGAGATCAAGGCCCCGGGCGTCATATACCGCCAGAGCGTGAACACGCCGCTGCAGACGGGTTGGAAAGCCATCGACGCCATGATCCCCATCGGCCGGGGACAGCGGGAATTGATCATCGGGGATCGCCAGACCGGAAAGACGGCCCTGGTCCTCGATACCATCATCAACCAAAAGGACAGCGACGTGATCTGCGTATACGTGGCGGTCGGGCAGAAGGCGAGCACGGTGGCCAGCGTGGTGGATACGCTCAAGCGCCACGGGGCCATGGACCATACCATCGTGGTATCCGCCACGGCCAGCCAGCCGGCACCGCAGCTTTACATTGCGCCGTACACCGGTTGCGCCATCGGCGAGCATTTCATGTACGAGCACAACCGGGACGTCCTGGTCATCTACGACGATTTGACCAAGCACGCGTGGGCATATCGCGAGATGTCTTTGCTCATGCGCCGTCCTCCCGGGCGCGAAGCCTTCCCCGGGGACATCTTCTACCTCCACTCTCGCCTGTTGGAGCGGGCGGCGAAACTGAGCGATGACATGGGCGCGGGTTCTTTGACGGCCCTGCCCATCGTCGAAACCCACGGGGGTGACATCAGCGCGTACATTCCCACCAACCTGATCTCCATCACCGACGGACAGATCTTCCTCGAGGCCGACCTCTTCCACGCGGGCGTACGACCCGCGGTAGACGTCGGGCGCTCGGTATCGCGGGTGGGGAGTGCCGCCCAGGTGCCCGCCATGAAGCGCGTGGCCGGCCGCCTGCGCCTGGACCTGTCCCAGTACAGGGAGCTCGAGGCCTTTGCCCAGTTCGGATCCGATCTCGATCGCGCGACGCAGGCCCGGCTCGCCCGTGGAGAACGGGTCACCGAGGTATTGAAGCAGGGCGAACGGGAGCCCGCAGCGGTCGAGGATCAGGTACTTTCCATTTACATGGCCGTCAACGGCTGGTTGGACGAGATCCCGGTAGAGAAGGTGCAGGCGTACGTCGACGCCTTCATCCAGCACGTCTACGACAATCGCGCGGAGATTCTCGACAGCCTGCGCGAGGAATGGAAGATTACCGACGCGCTGGCGGCGGAGCTGGATGCCGCCCTCGAGGCCTTCGGAGAAGAGGACGATGGGGTGCAGCGAGGCGCACAGAGCGCCTCCTGAGGACGGTTCGTACCGAGGAGGTGAGAACCGGGATTCCGCGGGGGATCCCGGTGCACAGTGGCCAACGCCAGAGATATTCACCGCCGCATTCGGGCGGTAGACAACACGAGGCAAATCACGCGGGCCATGGAGCTGGTCGCCCGCACCAAGCTGCGGCGCGCCCAGGAACAGGCGGTATCCGCCCGGCCCTATGCCGAGGCCCTGGTGGGTCTCCTGCGTCGCGTGGCCGGTCGCGGGGGCGACCATCGCATGTCGCCGTTTTTCGACGTGCGCCCGGTCAATCGTCGCCTGGTGATGCCCATCAGCGCCGACCGTGGCCTTTGCGGCAGCTACAATAGCAACGTGCTGCGCAAAGCGCGCGAAGTCGTCGGTGACGACGACCCTGATCACCTTCGGCTCGCACCCGTCGGACGCAAGGGGCGCGACCATTTCCGCTACCGCGGATACGACATATACGAGGAATTCATCAACATCGGCGAAGAGGCGGACCTCGGGCTGGCGCATACCCTCGCCCGCATGGCCACCTACGAGTTCAACGCGGGGCGCGTGGACGAGGTGATCCTGGTTTTCACCGAGTTCAAGTCGGTTTTCCGCCAGGTCCCGCGGGCCTTTCGTCTCCTTCCCATCGATCCGTCCGAGGCGTTGGACGACGGGGAGGCGACTGCGAGAGAGGATCACGGCGTATCCAGTCTCTATCTTTACGAACCGAGCCCGGCCGTTATCTTCGAGGAATTGCTCCCGCGGTTCGTGGTCAATTCGATATTCCGCGCCCTGACCGAGTCCAAGGCCAGCGAGCAGGCATCGCGGGTGACCGCGATGAAGAGCGCGACGGATAACGCCGGAGAACTCATCGAAGAGCTTACGCGCCAGTACAACCGGGTGCGTCAGGCACAGATTACCCGAGAAATTACCGAGATCGCCGGCGGCGCCGAGGCCCTGGCCGCCGCGCGCGGCGAGCGCTAGGGGAGGCAGGAGCATATCATGGCAACGGAAGAAAGAGCGATCGACGCCGACGGCACCGTGGTACAGGTACTCGGTCCCGTGGTCGACGTGCAATTCGAGGGCGATCATCTGCCCAACATCTACAACGCGGTGACCATCGACCGCGAAGAAGGCGAAGTGCTGGTGCTCGAGGTGGAGCAGCAGCTGGGCAACAACACGGTGCGCTGTATTGCGATGGATTCCACCGACGGACTGTACCGGGGCATGCGGGCACACGACCTGGGACGGCCCATCACCGTCCCGGTGGGTCCCGAGGTGCTCGGGCGCATGTTCGACGTGTCCGGCAAGGCCATCGACGGCCTGGACCCTGTCGAGGAATCCGAGCGCTGGCCCATCCATCGCCCGGTGCCCGACGTGGCGGACGTCGACCCGGCCACGGAGATGCTGGAGACGGGCATTAAGGTGATCGACCTGATCGCGCCCTTCGCCCGGGGCGGCAAGGTCGGCCTCTTCGGGGGCGCCGGGGTCGGCAAGACCGTGTTGATCATGGAGTTGATCCACAACGTGGCCTTTGAGCACGGCGGATTCTCCGTGTTTGCCGGCGTGGGGGAACGGACCCGCGAGGGCAACGACCTGTACGAGGAGTTGAAGGAATCGGGCGTGTTGGACAAGACGGCGCTGGTGTTCGGCCAGATGAACGAGCCGCCCGGCGCGCGGTTCCGGGTGGGCCTCGCCGGCCTCACCATGGCGGAGTATTTCCGCGAGGAAGAGGGCCGCGACCTGCTGATGTTCATCGACAACATCTTCCGCTTCACCCAGGCCGGATCCGAGGTGTCCGCGCTGCTCGGGCGCATGCCCTCGGCGGTGGGATATCAGCCCACGCTGGCCACCGAGATGGGGAACCTCCAGGAGCGGATCACCAGTACGCGCAAGGGCTCCATTACCAGCGTGCAGGCGATCTACGTACCGGCGGACGATTACACCGACCCGGCCCCGGTGACCACCTTCGCCCACCTCGACTCCACCGTTCGACTGGAACGGGCCATCGTGGAGCGCGGAATCTATCCCGCGGTGGATCCCTTGACATCCACGTCCCGGATCATCGATCCCTCCGTGGTCGGTGACGAGCATTACGGTGTGGCCCGGGGTGTGCAGCAGATCCTGCAGCGATACAAGGACCTACAGGATATCATCGCCATCCTCGGCATGGACGAGCTGCCCGACGAGGATAAGCTGACGGTACAGCGGGCCCGCAAGATCGAGCGTTTTCTCTCCCAGCCCTTCTTCGTGGCGGAGGTCTTCACCGGTACCCCGGGATGCTACGTATCGGTCAAGGATACCGTGCGAGGCTTCGACGAGATCATCAGGGGAGAGCACGATGAACTGCCCGAGGAGGCCTTTTACATGGTCGGCACCATCGAAGAGGCGGTGGAGAAAGGGCAGAAGTTGATGGAGGAGGACGCGTGATGGCCCAGGGACGGTTGACCCTCGAGGTGATCACCCCGAGTGGGGCGCACCCATCGGAGTCCGTGGATTACGTGGTGCTCCCGGGGGCGGATGGATACATCGGGATCCTGCCCAGCCACATCAGCCTGGTTACCGCCCTCAAGGCGGGCGTGTTGTCCTATCGCCCCGGTGGTGCGGATCCCGGTTCCCCGAAGACGGTGGTGGCGGTCAGCGGCGGTTTCGCCGAGGTATCCGATGATGTCGTCACCGTGCTCGCGGACACGGCGGAGTATGCCGAGCATGTCGACGTGGAACGGGCCCGCGCCGCGCTCCGGCGGGCGGAGGAGCGCCTCGAGTCCGGCAAGGACGACATCGACGCCGTCCGGGCCCGGGCGGCATTGGAGCGGGCCGTGACCCGCCTGCGCGCGGCCGGAGAAGACGAGCCCACCGGCAATAGTTGAGCAGAACACGTGGCAAGATCGAGGGGTCGGGCCCCGCCGGGGGTTCGGCCCCGTGTCTTTTTCACCCGCGTGCAGGGAACGGGTACGGGTACGTCGAAGAATGCCCGTCACCGGCAGTCCCATGACGACGGCCGGAAGATGAATCAGTCGACAACCGCAGGAGGATACTCGAAAGGGCAAACCCATCGCGAGGTGGGGGCGCAAAGTCCGAATCCCCAGGGGATGGCCGGACTGCCGAAGGTATCGTGGTCGGAAATCCCACCGCTTTCGTGACGCGCACCGCCCCCCGGGTTCCCCGGGTATCCCCGCGATACATCAAATGTACTGGAGTGAATGTCCATGCTGAGGGGCATCTATACCTCCGCGTCGGGGATGATGGCGAACGCCCATTCCCAGCGGATCATCGGGGACAACCTATCCAACGTCAATACGCCGGGCTATCGTACGCAGCAGGCCCACCTATCGCCCTTCGCCGGCGCCTTCCTTTCGCGGACCGGCGTCGGATCCTCCCCGGGGTTCCCGGGGTCCTCGACGCCCATGGGAAGTGCCGCCATGGGGAGCCGTCTTTCGGAGATCTCTACGAGTGAGGCCGGGGGCCGGCTGGAGTCCACCGGTCGCGTGACCGACCTCGCCCTCGCGGGTCCGGGTTATTTCGCCGTGGACACCGGGGAGGAGGTTCGCCTGACGCGCGCCGGCAACTTCACCGTCGATGGTGAGGGTTACCTGGCCACGCCCGCGGGCGATCGCCTGCTCGGGTTGGAGGGACCCATACGGCCGGGAGAAGAGGGTTTCGGGGTCGACGGTGCCGGGCGCGTGTACCGCGGGGACACCCTGGTGGACCAAATCGCCTTGGTGCAGCCCGACGAACAGGAAAGCCTGGAGCGGACCGAACGCGGGTTGGTTCGATTGCTGGGCCGCGACCCCGAGGCGGCGCTCGCACCCGTGGATCCCGAGGGGGAGACCGAGGTCTTGCAGGGCAAGCTCGAGCTCTCCAACGTCGACCTGGTAGAAGAGATGTCGCGCATGATGGCGACGTTCCGTAGCTTCGGATCGAATCACTCGGCGCTTCAGATACAGGACGAATCGATCGAGCAGGCGCTTCGCATCATCAACAACCTGTAGCGGGGATGGGGGAACTCACTTGTTCGGCCACATGAGGATGTCGACACTCGGGATGAAGGCAGGGCAAACGATGCTGGATGTCACCGCCCACAACGTGTCCAACGTGAATACCGTGGGATACCGCAGTGGACGGGTGGATTTCGAAGATCTGGCCTACGCGGGGTTGGTCGAGTTGGACCGCGGTGCGCCGCTTCGGGGGGCGGCTACCGGCGGCATCGAGAGCGCGCCGGTGCACGCGGCGCGGGGGCACGGGGTCCGGCCCGAGGGCGTGAGCCTCTCGGAGGAGTCCGGACCGATGAGCCGCACCGACGTCCCGACCGACCTGGCCGTGGAGGGCGAGGGATACTTCGTCCTGGTGGACGGGGCCGGCGAACCCGCCGGCTACACGCGGGACGGGGCATTTCGGGTGGATGCCGATGGAGCCCTGGTGCACGGATCGGGGGCCTTTCTCGCGGACGGCGCGGGAGAGGTGCTGCGGGTGCCCATTGATGAGGAGGTCAATACCCTGCTGGTGGATGCGGACGGGGCGGTGTCGGTCGTGGGTCCCGGGGACGCAACGGAGGCCCTCGGGGAGCTGGCACTCATGGTACCGGGCGACGGCGAGCGCCTGGTGCGGGGTGGGGCCAACACCCATTTCCTGGTCGATGAAGCGGGCGCATTCGTCGAGGGAGCGCTGCGCGCGCCGGGCGAGGACTCCGGTGTCATCCGCCAGGGTTTCCTGGAGGGGTCGAATGCCGATTTGGCCTGGGAGATGTCGCGCATGATCCTGGCGCAACGGGCGTTCCAGCTGAACGCGCGTTCCCTGCAGACCGCCGACGACATGTTCGAGATGGCCAACCACATGCGCCGCTGACCGCCGGACGAGGAAAGCCGCCGCCGACGGAGAAGGATACCCCGGAGGTGGTTGGACGATGGATCGATCCGAGGGTATTCCGCTGCCGCTTGACCGGGCCGCGATAGAAGACCTTTTGCCGCACCGCGCGCCCTTCCTTTTTCTCGACCGGGTAACCGGGCTGGTGCCCGGGGAATCCGCGTCGGGACATCTCGACATCACCGGAGACGAACCACTGCTCGCGGGACACTTTCCCGGCCGCCCCGTGTGGCCGGGCGTGCTCACCGTCGAGGCCCTGGCACAGCTTTGGGGCGCCTGCGACGCCGCCGCCCGGGAGACTCCCGGTGCGGGGGGACTCGGTGTCTTTGCGGCGGCGGACAAGGTGCGCTTTCGCCGGATGGTGGTGCCCGGAGATCGCCTTTGTTTGCATGTGAGCCTGCAGCGTCGCCGCGGGCCCTTTACCCGTGTGCGGGCGGAGGCCCGGGTCAACGGGGAAGTCGCGGCGGAAGGGATCCTGTCGTTCGGGGTGGCGGAATGATGGCGCACGAAGTCCGCATCCGTCCCCTGTCGGGTGAAGATGCCGTCGACCTGTACCGGGTCCGCCTGGCCCCGGAGGTCATGCGACAAACCCTGGCCCTGCCCAGCCTGACCCTGGACCGCTGGCGCCGGGAGGTGGAATCCATGGTGGTCAACCCGCGCAACCACTGCCTCGTCGCGATCGTGGAGGGCGAAGTGGTGGGGGCGGTGAACCTCGAGGTCGGGCATGGCCGGCGGGGACACGGGGCCGCGCTCGGGATCATGGTGCGCGATGATGTGCAGGCACGCGGCATCGGGGGCCGATTGCTGGACGCCGCACTCAGGATGGCCGATGACTGGCTGGACGTCCGCCGTATCGAACTGGAGGTGTTCTCGGACCACACCGTGGCCATCGAGATGTACGAGCGACGGGGCTTCGTCCGCGAGGGCGTAAAGGTGGGGGCGGCCTACCGCGATGGCGCCGATTGGGACGTGGTCATGATGGGGCGGCGGCGCCCCGATGGCCGCGATTGACCACGCCCTGGGCGAGTGCTATACTCCATGGCACGATCAGCATATAGGCTTCTTATCGAGAGTCGGTAAGGGTACTGGCCCGATGATCCGACAGCAACCGACCCGCGGTGGTACGGTGCTACACCCAGCAGAGGAGGAGTGGCTCCTCTGAAGGATGAGATTGGCGTTCCTTCCCCTCCTCCCTCGACCCGCACAACCATCTATCGAGGCGATGGAGGGATTCTATTGGGTAGAAGACGAGAGTTCACTTCCGAATCGGTGGCCGAGGGCCACCCGGATAAGGTGGCCGACCAGGTATCCGACGCCGTCCTGGATGCCATGCTCCGCGGCGA
>Ga0207421_10003412_pt1 | contig 18934 bp, 20 predicted proteins | sample SodLakKL_010_SED_4_FD_187542 | JGI IMG/M metagenome (GOLD analysis project Ga0207421, IMG submission 187542) | Alkaline sediment microbial communities from Lake Tanatar, Kulunda Steppe, Russia - 8KL_010_SED (SPAdes) (version 2) | ecosystem: Environmental > Aquatic > Non-marine Saline and... | reverse complement strand
CCGGGCCATCTTGAAGGACCCGGCCCTGCTCATCCTGGACGAGGCCACATCGGCCCTGGACACCGAGTCCGAGCGCATTGTGCAGCAGGCCCTGGAAAACCTCATGCGCCAGCGCACCAGCATTGTTATTGCCCACAGGCTTTCCACCATTCTGTCCGCGGACAGCATCGTGGTCCTGGACCAGGGCCGCATAATTTCCCAGGGCAGTCACGAACAGTTGCTGCATAAGTGTTCATTATATAAAAAGCTATATGAAATGCAGTTCCAGGACCAGAATGAAACACTGGAAGGCGATGCTGGAGAAAGAAAATGAATGCCATTAGTGTTACTGAGAACCGGGACAATTATGTAACCAGTCCAGACCGGGCATCGCGGATCTTTTCCAGAACCCCCAATCTCTACTTTTATCCTCGAATGCTGGGCACCGTTTTCCGGTCCTGGGCCAAAGCCAGGTGGAAAGGTTTTACGGACCACGACTGGATCTTGAGAAGTGTGGACATTTTCCGGCACCTGGAAAGGGTGGACTGCAGGTTTATTATCCAGGGCAAGAAGAATTTCATTGATCTGGATGAGCCCTGTGTGTTTGTGGGCAATCACATGAGCACCCTGGAGACCTTTGCCCTGGCAGCAGTTATATGTCCTCACAGGCAGGTGACTTTCGTGGTCAAGGAAGGCCTGGTGCGCTATCCGGTCTTCAAACATATCATGATTTCCAGGAACCCGGTGGTGGTCAAAAGGCAAAACCCCAGGGACGACTTCAAGGTGGTCATGCAGGAGGGCCTGGACAGGATTAACCGGGGAATCTCTGTGGTGGTTTTTCCCCAGGCGGAGCGATCCAGTATTCTGGATCCCCAGCGCTTCAACTCCATGGGGGTCAAGCTGGCCAGGAAAGCAGGAGTACCTGTGGTGCCCCTGGCTCTTAAGACAGATGCCTGGGGGCAGGGCAGGATAATCAAGGATTTCGGCTGGATCAGGCCCAACAGGCCCATTCGCATGGCTTTCGGGCCGGCCATGCAGGTTCAGGGAAACGGCAGGGTCGAGCATCAAGAGATCGTTGACTTCATCTCTTCCAGACTGGATGCCTGGCAGAGTTATTCACGCTGGTTCGGCATGCAGTAAGGACTGCCACCGGTCTCCCAGGGCATTGGCCTTCAATTTTCTGACCTCTGACTTCTGACCTCTGACTTCCGGTTTTCCAGCACCTTGAAGGCAAAGCAGGCAGCCCCGAAACCGTTGTCTATATTGACCACTGATATGCCCGGAGCACACGAGGTTAGCATGGCCAGCATAGGGGTGATGCCTCCCAGGCTGGTACCGTATCCCACTGAAGTGGGAACGGCCACTATGGGCACAGGGCTTAGGCCTGCCAGCACCGAGGGCAGGGCCCCTTCCATTCCGGCTATGACAATGAGGATCCGGGCTTTGGAGATCTTGGGCAGGTGCGGAAAAAGCCTGTGCAGCCCGGCCACTCCAACATCTGAAACCAGTCCGGGGGTATGCCCGAAAAACTTGAGGCAGGCATAGGCTTCCAGGGCAACAGGCAGATCCGCTCCCCCGGCGGATATAATCATTGCTTCTGCTTCCCCGTTCCAGGGATGGTCCAGGTCCATATCCTGCTCCAGCACAAAAAGGCCGGGCAGTTCATGGTATTCCCCCCCGGGAAACATTTCTGTCAGGGCATTCCCGGCATCAGCTTCCAGCCTGGTAACCAGGACCTTGTTCTGGGCCCTGGCCAGGTGCTTGACTGCTGTAATAAGCTGCTCCTTGCTTTTGCCCGCACCGAATACTACTTCAGGAATGCCTGTGCGAATTCCCCGGCGCATGTCCAGGTTCAGCCCCTGCCCGGTTTCCAGGTATGGCTCCAGCCCTATACGCTCCATGGTCTGCCCTATGGAGGCACCACCGTCGAGCAGGTCCTGCAGGAGTTGCGCCAGTTCTTTTCTTTGCATTACAAACTCGAAGATATGTTTAAGTTTTTTGGGCGGCGAACAATTGTTTTTTCCACGCTAAAAGTCAATTTATGCGGCAGGGGAACTGAGATATGCATTGATAAATTGATGAAATACCTGTATGAAGCTCAGGTTTTGTCTTCAGGGATGTTCCTGTTCATGATAAGATAACAGAAAAGAACCTGGCCCTGCAAGCCAGCTTTTTTCGTGGGTTCCAGGAAAGGGAGATTCACCGGTTACAGGGTCAAGATGCTGTCAGGGTGATGGTTCAGTCCTGGGTGAATCACTGAGGCAGCGGAACTTTGGGACATTTCAGTATGCACCCTTTCCAATCACTTGAGAGGATAGCAAGAAACAGGGTCTGGATGTTTCCAAAAACATATCAAAGGAGTATATATGTCTGTTTTGAATCCGCAGGTGGCGGATTACCTGGAAAAGGCATCCTGGATCAGAAGGATGTTTGAGGCCGGCAGTGAGTTGAAGCAGAAATATGGTCCGGACAATGTTTTCGATTTCAGCCTGGGCAATCCGGACCTGCCGCCCCCTCCCGAGGTGGCCCGGGTGCTGGAGGAGCTTGGCCGCGAAGCCTCCCGCCCTTACGCTTTGGGGTACATGCCCAATGCCGGGCTGCCGGGAGTGCGCAAGGCCCTGGCCGGGGTGGTATCCAAAGAACAGCAGACAGAAGTAACCCAGGATCACATTGTAGTCACCTGCGGAGCGGCAGGGGGAATCAACGCCTTTTTCCGGGCCGTGCTGCGCCCCGGGGATGAAGTGGTCTGCCCGGCTCCTTTTTTTGTGGAGTACTCTTTTTACACCCAGAATTTTCAGGGGGTTTTCATCCCGGTTCAGACCAGGCCGGTGAGCTTTGAGCTGGACCTGGAGGCCATGCAGAAGGCCATAACGCCAAATACCAGGGTGGTACTTATAAATTCCCCCAACAATCCCAGCGGGCAGGTATATTCCCGGGAAGAACTGGAAGGCCTGGCAAGCATCCTTGAGGACAAAAGCAGCGAATACGGACAGCCTATTCTGCTTATATCGGATGAGCCTTACCGTTTTCTGACCTACGACGATATTGAGGTGCCGCCGGTCATGGCCCTTTATCCCTACAGTCTGGTTGTAAGTTCATACTCCAAGAGCCTGTCCATGGCCGGGGAAAGGGTAGGCTATCTGGCCGTGCATCCGGAAATGCCCGGAGGAGATGAACTCTTGCAGGGGCTTAACCTGACCAACCGTATTCTGGGTTTTGTAAATGCTCCGGTCATCGGCCAGATCATTCTGCAAAAGGCTCTGCATGTCACGGTGGATACCGGGATTTATGCCGCCAGAAGACAGGCCATGGCTGAAATCATTAACAAAGCAGGACTGGAGTTCTCTCTGCCCAAAGGCGGATTTTACTTTTTCCCCAAAGCCCCGGATGGGGATGACCAGAAATTCGTCCGGGATCTGTTTGAGGAAAATATCCTGGCCGTACCCGGTTCCGGATTCGGATACCCCGGATTCGTGCGTTTTTCCTTCTGCGTCTCTGAGGAAGTCATCCATAGGGCAGAGGCGGGGCTTGTGCGGGCGGCTGGTGGTGGATGATAAAGACAGCCGGTTTTTTCCTGCAGTGGCATCCTGATTGGGTCAACTTGACTTGCGCCTTGTTCAAGGCTATAATTTTTTTCTTTTGCGTCCATTTCAAGGGTATTCAATATAAATGTTTGACAGTCTATCAGAGCGGCTGAATGCCGTTTTCAAGAAACTCAAAGGCCACGGCCGCCTGGATGAGCAAAATATCCAGGCGGGGATGCGCGAGGTACGCCTGGCCCTGCTGGAAGCAGACGTCAACTACAAGGTGGTCAAGGACTTCACCCAGCGGGTCAAGGAGCGCGCCCTGGGCCAGGAGGTGCTCAAAAGTCTCACCCCCGGCCAGCAGGTGGTCAAGATCGTCAAGGAGGAGCTGGAAGAACTCCTGGGCGGAGAGCAGCAGGGTCTGAATCTCAAGGCCAAGCCTCCAGTGGTCATTATGATGGTGGGTCTGCAGGGCTCGGGCAAGACCACTTCCGCAGGCAAGCTGGCCCTGCACTTAAAGGGCCTCAAATACTTGCCCTATCTCGTGCCTGCGGACGTTTACCGACCGGCAGCCATTGACCAGCTGCACAAGCTGGCCGGGGACCTGAAAATGCCCGCCTACCCTTCCACTTCCAGCGACAACCCGGTGGATATCAGCTTGCGCGCCCTGGAAGAAGCCAGGCAGAAAGCTTATACTGCGGTGATAATCGATACCGCCGGACGTCTGCATATTGACGAAACCCTCATGCAGGAACTGGTTTCCATCAAGGAAAAGTGCACACCCCACGAGATCCTTTTCGTGGCCGATGCCATGACCGGGCAGGACGCAGTGACCGTGGCCCAGCGCTTCAATGAGCTGCTGGATATCACCGGAGTGGTGCTGACCAAAATGGAAGGCGATGCCAGAGGCGGGGCCGCCCTTTCCATCAAATCCATCACCCAGAAGCCCATCAAGTTTGTGGGTACGGGGGAAAAGCTCACCGACCTGGAAGTTTTCCATCCGGACCGCGTTGCTTCCAGGATCCTGGGCATGGGGGACGTACTTACCCTCATTGAAAAGGCCCAGGAGGACATGGACCAGGATGAAGCCAGGGCCATGCAGGAAAAGTTCCAGAAGTCCAAGTTCGACCTGGATGATTTTCGCAAACAGATGGGCCGGCTGAAAAAAATGGGCTCCATTGAAGGGCTGCTCAAGATGATCCCCGGCATGGGCAAGATGCGGGACAAGCTCAAGAACGTGCAGATGCCGGAAAAAGAGATGGCCAAGATGGATGCCATGATTAATTCCATGACCCGGCAGGAGCGCAGCAACCCCAAGATTTTCAATGCCTCGCGCAAGCAGAGGGTGGCCAGGGGCAGCGGGACCACAGTCCAGGACGTAAACCAGCTACTGACCAACTTCGACCAGATGCAGAAAATGATGAAAAAGATGTTGGGCAAGGACGGCCAGCCCCAGCTGGATATAAACAGCCAGGGAGCGCCTGTGCCTGGAAGGACCAGGACCAGACGCAAAAAAGTCAAGCGCAGGAAAAAGAAGAAATAACAACTGGACAAAACAGCAGTTAAGTATATATTTTTTCTTAAAAGCCGGGATCTTCAGGATCTATTACGATGCTTAGCAATCAAAAGCATGCAGCATTTCCCATGCCCCATGCAAGGCTTTAAGCATATTTTTTTCAGGCTTCTTAAGGTTAAACAAAACAGAGCAAACTACAAAAGAATAAACGGGGGAAGATTACATGGCTGTTAGACTGAGACTCACCAGGATGGGATCCAAAAAGAAACCTTTCTACCGCCTGGTGGCCCTGGACAGCGAGACCAGGCGCGACGGCCGCGCCCTGGAATACCTGGGTTATTACAATCCCTTGCAGGACCCGCCTGAGATCAAGATTGACATGGACAAGGTCAAGGCCTGGATGGACAAGGGAGCAAAGCCTACAGATACAGTGCGCTCGCTTATAAAGAAAGTCAGCGCCTGATCAGATGTGACTGTAAACAGTCAAAAACAAGATTTTGGCCGTTAAAATTATCCTGGCAACAATATGATGATGCTGCCTGCGACTACTTCCTGCCATGTTTTTAAGCTTGGTCAGAGTGGCACTCATTAATCTGAAGCTTAGTCCAGGTCAGGGGCCTGGCAATGTATGAGGCCGGCAGGCAGATAAAAGAGTTATGAGACATTATCCATTGAATTGAACCTGCTTTTTGGAATTTTTACAGTTGTCAATAAGGGCAATCACCTGAAAATCTCTGTTGAACCGTGCAATAATCGGAGGTGGTTATGAAAGAACTCATTGAATACATTGCCAAATCGCTGGTGGATAATCCGGATCAGGTCGAGGTTGCCGAAGTGGAAGGAGAGCAGACCGCGGTCATAGAGCTCAAGGTGGCCAAGGAAGATCTGGGCAAGGTTATCGGCAGGCAGGGCCGCACTGCGCGGGCCATGCGCACCATCCTGGGCGCTGCCTCCACCAAGGCCCAGAAGAGGACTGTTCTGGAAATAATCGAATAAACTGGTGCAATGGCTGCCAAGGACCTGTTGACCTGCGGGAAGGTGGTCAAACCACATGGACTGAAAGGGGAGCTCTGCATTATATGGCATGCAGACTCCCCTTTGTTGTTGCAGGAAACAGGGAAAATATATTTACGGATGCCCGCAGAACGCCCCAGGGCTTTCAGGCCCGAGGCCTTGAGAGAACACCGGAACAGACTGCTGCTTCAGCTGGAACAGATCACCGGCCGCGATGAGGCTGAAAAATGGCGGGGAGCGGAAATACTTGTGGATGCCCGGGAGCTGCCCCGGGAGGACGAAGACGAGGTTTACCTGTATGAGCTTCTGGGCTGCCGGGTTTATCTGGACAGCGGAAAATACCTGGGGCTGTTGCAGGGCTTTGTGCCGCAAAAAAACGGCGAAATATGGCAGATAGTAGACGAAAAGGGCACAGAGATTTTATTCCCGGCAGAAGATGACTTTATTGTCCATCTTGATCCAGGGGCAAAAAAGGCGGTCATTTCTCCTCCAGAAGGCCTTCTGGATCTTTATATCGGGCAAGGCTGAGATTGCAGGCCCAAGGACCCGGTTGAGGATAGCCTCCGGGCCAGGGAAACTAATCTAATCCAGGACTGCGCGTGCATTTCCATATCGTTACCCTTTTTCCGGAATATTTCGATTCTCCTCTGGGTTGCGGGCTGATAGCCAAGGCCCGGGAAAACGATATTCTGGATGTTTCCAGGATAAATCCCCGCGAATTTACCCGGGACAGGCACAGAACCGTGGACGACCGCCCATACGGCGGAGGTCCGGGCATGGTCATGCTCCTGGACCCCCTGGTCCAGGCCCTGAATGAACTGCCTGCCGGCTGCAGGAAAGTTCTTTTGACTCCCAAGGGAAAACCCATGGACCAGCCTCTGGCTGCCAGTCTGGCCGGTGAAACCGACCTGGCCCTGATATGCGGACGCTACGAAGGAATTGACGCCCGCCTGGAAGAGCTTTTTGACCTTGACCTTGTTTCTGTGGGGGATTTTGTCCTGAACGGCGGGGAGGCCGCCGCGCTTTGCCTCATGGAGGCGGTGGCCAGGTTTTTGCCCGGTTTCCTGGGCAAGCAGGAGTCCGCCGGAGAAGAGAGCTTTTCCCGGGGTATGCTGGAATATCCTCATTATACCCGGCCGGAGGAGTATGCCGGGCTTAAGGTCCCGGATGTTCTTCTTTCCGGGGATCATGGCCGTATAGCAGCCTGGCGCAGGCAAAGGTCCCTGGAAAATACTTTCAGGATGCGCCCCGAGCTTCTGGCCGGCCGGCTTCTAAGCCATGAAGATCTGGATTTTCTGAAGGGGCTGCAAAGGACTCGTCCCGGGCGAAATCTTTACCTGGCCCTGGTTCATCACCCGGTTAAAAATAAGACGGGCCAGGACAGCACAACCTCTTTGACAAACCTGGATATTCACGATATAGGACGCGTTTGTGCCACTTACGGGCTGGGAGGATATTACCTGTGCACGCCTTTAAAGGATCAGCAGGTCCTGGCCCGAAGGCTTCTGTGGCACTGGAGGGAAGGCCCCGGAGCACAGGCCAATCCGGACCGGGCCAGGGCTCTTCAGGGTGTGGAGGTTGTTGCCTCGCTTAATGATGCAGTTGAAAAAGCAGCCGGTCTCACTGGCCGAAGGCCCCGCATAGTGGCCACCAGCGCTGCCGCAACCGGCGATATTGATTGCGGAGAGGTTTTGCAGTGTCTGCGAAAGTCTCCGGTTTTGATGGTGCTGGGCACAGGATACGGGCTTTCGGACAGTGTTATTCAGGAGGCGGACAACCTGCTGGCCCCGCTCAGGCTTCTGGGTGGCTACAATCACCTTTCGGTACGGTCGGCAGCCTCCATCATAGTGGACCGTATTCTGGGGGATCTCGCCTGATCCTTTTTTGTCAGCTGCTACGGACTACAGAACTGCCAGCAGGCTGTCCAGGCTTTCAATTTAAAATCAATCATTATTTTTTCAGGAGCAAGACCCATGAATATCATGCAGCAGATTCAGCAGGAACAGATGCGCACCGATATCCCCAGATTCAAGGCTGGAGATACGGTCAAGGTTCACGTTCGCATCATAGAAGGTGAAAAGGAAAGAGTTCAGGTGTTTCAGGGCACTGTTCTCAGAGTAAAGCGTGGGACCACAAATTCCACCTTTCTGGTGCGAAAGATTTCCGATGGAGTGGGAGTGGAAAGAGTTTTTCCCCTGAACTCCCCTTTTATCGAGAAAGTGGAAGTCGTTACCAGGGGCAAGGTCAGACAGGGCCGCATTTATTTTCTGCGCAAGCTCAGGGGCAAGGCTGCCCGCATCAAGGCCAGGACCGACTGGCACAAGGGCAACTGATAGCAAACCTAAATTCTATTGCTGCGGATAAAGGGGAATAGATCCTCCAGGCGTTTTCGCCCGGATTTGCCTTTATCCGCTCCAAACAGGGGTGTGGGTGAAGGCTTACGGGCATCCCGCTTTGAATCTGCAGTCCATCTGCGACTCCGGTGCTTTGGCAGGCCTTGACGAGGCCGGCCGGGGCTGCCTGGCCGGGCCTGTAGTGGCTGCAGCCGTTATATTACCCCCTGATGCGGACATAGCCCGGCTTACCGACTCCAAAAAGCTCACCGCGAAAGTACGCCAGGACCTGGTTCCGGAAATCAAATCCACCTGCCTTGCCTGGTCCCTGGGCCTTGCCTGGCCCCGGGAAATCGACCGTATAAATATTCTGCAGGCCACCATGACCGCCATGAAAAAGGCTGTCCTGCATCTTGTCCCTGCCCCCAAAAAACTCCTTGTTGACGGCAACCAGGAAATTCCGTTGAATATCCCCCAGAAATGCATTGTCGGTGGTGACATGACCGAGCCCTGTATTTCCGCGGCCTCAATCATGGCCAAAACATTCAGGGATATGCTCATGGCCAAACTGGACAGGCGCTATCCGGGCTACGGGCTGGGCGAACACAAGGGATACGGCACCAGAAAACACCTGCAGGCCCTCAAAACCCTGGGGCCTTCGCCCATGCACAGAAAAAGCTTTAAAGGGGTGTTGCCACGACCCTCGGAGAAAACACCTTGTCTGCCCATAACCTGAACCTGGGGCGCTACGGAGAAGAGGTGGCCAGGGACTATCTTGCGGAGAATGGCTACAGGATAAGAGAGTGCAACTGGAGGGCCCGGGGAGGAGAACTGGATCTGGTATGCACCCGGGATGACTGTGTCGTTTTTGTGGAGGTCAAGACCCGGGCCGAGGAAGGCATGGGGCATCCCCTGGAAACCCTGGGATTTAAACAGAAGAAAAAACTGCTGCGCACTGCCGGACTTTACCTGAGTCGGCACAATATGTGGGCCACTCAGAGCCGTTTTGATTTTATCTGCGTCACTGTGGGCCGGGAAGTACAAATTGAACATATCCAAAACGCCATCGAGTTCAGCTCTGTGGGTGGTGGCCACGCCCCTTGGCAACCCTGGTGACCTGTCCCCAAGGGCTGCAGAGGTTTTGTCGGGCTGCGATCTTGTCCTGGCCGAGGACACCAGGCGGGCCGGGATACTGTTTAAGAAACTGGGCATCAAGGCCGGGGAGTTTTTAAGCTTTCACGAGCACAATGAAGAAAGGCGCATGCACAAGGTGGCCGCCAGAATCCAGTCCGGGGAAAACTGTGCCCTGATAAGCGATGCCGGCACCCCGCTAATGGCCGATCCTGGCTACCGTCTGGTGCGCCATTGCCGCGACTCGGGCATCAGGGTTGTGCCCATTCCCGGTCCCTGTTCCTTTATAGCCGCCCTGACTGCATCCGGGCTTCCTCCTTATCCCTTTGCCTTTCTGGGATTTTTGCCCAGAAAACAGGCGGAACTGGAAAAAACTTTTAATAGCTGGCAGGAGATACCTGCTACCCTGGTTTTCTTTGAGCGCAAAAACAGGGTGCCTGGCACCCTTGATGCGGCATACAGGATGCTTGGGGCCAGGGATTTCTGCCTGGCCAGGGAGTTGACCAAGAAATACGAGGAGTTTATCCGGGGAAGGCTGGACAAAATTGAGCTGGAGCCGGAAAAGCTGCGCGGGGAACTAACGGTCATTATAGGCCCGCCTGATGCGGCCTGCTTGACAAAAGACACGGCAAGCGTGAAAGAATTGATATCCAGGTGCCTGGAGCAGGGTCTTTCGCCCAGGAATGTGGTGCGGGAAGTGCGAAAAAACTCCAAAGGATGGAGCAGCAAGGAAATATATGCCCTGATGCAGGCTATACGCTCAAAATAGCGTAGGCGAAACCCGCTTTCAGACATAAAGAATTGCAACAATCAAGCCGCTTCTGGAAAAAGATCAGCCTATGGCCCATCTGAACTATAAATCCCTGACCAGTTGCCTGCTGCGCAGTCAGCTGGTGGGTTGCGCCTTCAACACCCGGGGGCTGCAGAATATCGGCCTGGCCTATGCCCTGGAACCCGGCCTGCAGAAGATTTACTCCCATGATCCCCAGGGTCTGCAGAGAGCCAGACGCAGGCATCTGAAGTTCTACAATACTCACCCCTTCTGGAACCCTTTGCTGGTGGGGATTTTTCTGTCCCTGGAAAGCAAGATTTCCAGGGATCTTTTTCCTTCCGCATCCCTTCCCGGAGTCAAATCCACACTTGTGTACACCCTGTCTGCCATAGGGGATTCCTTTTTCAGCGGCAGCCTCCTGGTTACCTGGGCACTGCTGACCATGGTCATGGTCATGGCCGGTTTTTTCTGGCCGGCTATCCTTCTGGGCATAATTTTTTTTGTGGGTCTGCAGCTTTTTAAAATGTACATTTTTTACCAGGGGTATATGCAGGGTATAGTGTTTGTACAGCGGCTCAGACGATGGAACCTCATCAACTGGGGCACCAGGCTCAAGATTGTCAATGCTTTGCTGGTTCTGTGTTTTTGGCTTGTAATTTGGCCGTTTCAGTGGCATACGTTATACTTTATCGGGGTATGTATTGTAGGGCTTATAATGGCCTGGACCTTCAGGAGGATCCAATGGAGCCGGGAGATTTTTCTGGCTGTGGTTTTCCTGCTCAGTCTGCTGCTTCCCTGGGAGCAGATGGGAAATAACTTTGTATTTTAGTCTTTTTCCACCAGCAAATACTAATGTGCCGGGGGTTTTTAATGGATACGGCGGAAGATAACATCTGCGAGACTACAATAAGCCTGCATAACGAGTTCGGGCTTCATGCCCGTCCTGCCGGGAAGATAGCCAAGGCGGCCCAGCAGTTCGAGGCCAGGATAAAGATCGGTTTTGACGGCCGTGAAGTAGATGCCAAGAGCATCCTGGACATATTAAGCCTGGCCGCACCCAACGGTAGCGCCCTGCGCATACAGGCCCAGGGCAATGATGCCAGGCATGCAGTGGAGCACCTGAAAAATATTTTTCGGGAGAATCTCAGAGAAGATGGGTAAGTATCCGGTAAGTTGTCCGGGTCTGTCCGTGTTCCAACACCAGGACAAATTCATCTTCTACGATTTTTGTACATATAATAAGCCAGACTCTTTCTACAAAACACCCTTCAGGGAGGTTCCCTGTAATAAGGTGTAAAAACTATGGCCTCAGAAGTGTTCAAAGGGATTCCGGTCTCAGCGGGTATTGCCATAGGCAGGACCTATTTCCTCAATCGCGAAGCCGGCACTTCCATAGTCCGGATAAACATTGTTCCGGAACAGGTTCCTCAGGAGACTGCCAGGCTCAAGCAGGGGTTCAATGCAGCCTTTGAAGAGCTGGAGGTCATTGCCCGGAAGGTGCCTCGGGACCTGAAGGAACAGGCGGCCATAATTGATTCGCATATTATGATACTGCGGGACGAAAAGTTCCAGAAAGCAGCCTGCGATTACGTAAACTCCAGGCTCATAAACGCAGAATGGGCCCTGGAAAATGCAGTCAGTGATATAGAAAAGGCTTTCAGCCGGATAGAGGACGAGTATATCCGCAGCAGGACCCAGGATGTGCGCCTGGTTGCCGGGCGGGTACGCAGCAAGCTCTATGGCCAGTCCAAAAGCTATGACACTAAGCCCGAGAGGATGATTCTGCTGGCACATGATCTATCTCCTGCCGATACCATTGAGCTCAAGCTGGACAGAATTATGGCTTTTGCCACCACCACCGGCGGCAAAACATCTCATGCCGGCATAATCGGCCGTTCCCTGCAGATACCGGCCATCGTGGGTGCCGAAGGCCTTGAAGAAATCCAGGACGATGATGTAGTCATCCTGGACGGGTTCAGCGGAAAGCTCATCGTGGACCCGGATGCGGAAGAGCTTACCCACTACACCGATCTGAAACAGCGTTTTTCTGAATATTACTCCCAGATAAAGCGCAACTGCTACCTGCCCGCGGAAACCATTGACGGTTACCAGATGCAGGTGCTGGCCAATATAGAGCTTTTTGAAGAAGTGACCTCGGTAATTGATAATGGAGGGGAAGGTATAGGCCTTTACCGCACCGAGTACAGTTTTCTAAACCGCGGCAACTGGCCGTCGGAAGAGGAGCTGTATGAAGAATACCGGGACATGGCTTCCATTGTTTACCCCCAGAAAGTAGTGTTTCGTACGCTGGATCTGGGAGCGGACAAGATTTCGCCCCACTTAGGACCCCTGGAAGAGGTCAACCCCGCCCTGGGACTCAGGGCCATCAGGTTCTGTCAGCAGAACCTGGGCCTTTTCAAGGCGCAGTTGCGAGCCATTTTAAGGGCCAGCACCCTGGGCAATGTTTCGGTTATGTTTCCCATGATTTCCGGGCTGCAGGAACTGCAGGAGGTCAAAAAAATCTATTTCGACGTCCGGGAGGAGATGCGCAAAGAGGGCCTGCCTTTTAATGACGATGTTCCTTTCGGAATCATGGTGGAGCTTCCCAGCGCGGTCTTCATTGCCGATGTTCTGGCCCGGGAGGTGGATTTCTTCAGCATCGGCACCAACGACCTCATCCAGTATTCACTGGGGATTGATCGTACCAACAGGTATGTGTCCTACCTTTATCAGCCCCTGCACCCGGCCATCCTTCGCAGCATCAAGTATGTCGTGGATGCCGGGCACGAAGCGGGAATCGAGGTCAATGTCTGCGGAGAAGTGGCAGCGGACCCCTACTGCGTCCCCATCCTCATGGGCATGCAGCTGGATTCCCTGAGCCTCAACCCCCAGGCTATCCCGGGAATCAAGCGCATTATCCGCCAGACCACCATGGAGGAATGCAAGGACCTTCTGAAGCAGGTGCTCAGCTGCAGCCATGTGCAGCAATGCAACCGCCTGGTCCGGGAAAAGATCTTCACCCGTTTTCCAGAGGAGCTCATGTTTTATACTTCCCTGATTGAAGAGTCCTGAGGGGTATGAATTTGTCTGCAAGTAAAACCAGAGTGTCTGCACCATGAAATCAATTCTTGGCTGGCTGGGACATCAGTTTCTGGGTCTTCTGCAGGAGTTGGGCCGGATTATGGTTTTGTTTCTTCAGGCCCTTTCCTGGCTGGTAAGACCTCCCTTCAGGATCAGGCTTTATTTCAAGCAGATGGAGTTCATCGGGGTCAACTCCCTTTTCGTGGTGGCTTTGACCTCGCTTTTTACGGGCATGGTCCTGGCCCTGCAGACCTTTTACGCCTTCAGCATGTTCGGGGCCGAATCCCTGGTGGGAGCTACCGTAGCCCTGTCCATGACCCGGGAGCTTGGTCCGGTAATAACCGGGCTTATGGTAACCGGAAGGGCCGGTTCAGCCATATGTGCCGAGATAGGAACCATGCGGGTCACTGAACAGGTGGACGCCCTGACGGTTATGGCCATAAACCCGGTACAGTACCTGGTGCTGCCAAGGATTGTGGCCGGGGTCATTATGCTGCCTCTCTTGACCATTATCAGCAACTCCATGGGAATCCTGGGCGGTTACCTGGTGGGTGTACAGCTTCTGGATATCCACGGGGGCATGTTTATGAACAAGATCCAGGAGCACGTAACTATGGCGGATGTTTACAACGGGCTTATCAAGGCCTCGGCCTTCGGAGGAATTCTGACCCTGGTGGGATGCTACAAGGGATTTTACACCCGGGGCGGGGCAGAAGGGGTAGGCAGATCCACCACCCAGGCCGTGGTCATGTCTTCGGTGCTCATTCTTGTGAGCGATTATTTTTTGACAGCGCTCATGTTTTAGAGATCAGCGGACAGAAATCAGATGTCAGAAATCAGAGGTCAGAAGTCAGGGTGCAGAGGACGTCGCTAAATTCGCTGAAGTAGCTGACAGGGGTCATGATGCAGCAGGACCGGGATATTATACATATTGAAAGGCTGTACAAAAGCTTCGGTGATTTCAGGGTGCTGGACGGGCTGGACCTTAACCTGGAAAAGGACCGGGTGAATATTATTATCGGCAGAAGCGGCGGGGGCAAAAGCGTACTTATTAAGCACATTATCGGGTTATTGAAGCCGGACAAAGGCCGGATCCTGGTCCACGGCGAGGACATAGTGCCCATGAATGAAGGGGAGATGGCCCGGGTGCGCAGGGATTTCGGCATGCTCTTCCAGGAGGCGGCCCTTTTTGATTCTTTGAATGTACACGAGAATGTGGCTTTTCCCTTGCATGAACATACCTCCAAAAGTTACAGTGAGATTGACGAGGTGGTGCAGACCAAGCTTGCGGCTGTGGGGCTGCAGGGCATGGATAAAAAAATGCCGGCTGAGCTTTCGGGGGGGATGCGCAAGAGGGTCGGCCTGGCCAGGGCCCTGGCCCTGGAGCCGAAAATCGTTCTCTTTGACGAACCAACCTCTGGTCTTGATCCGGTCATGGCTGCAGCCATCAATGAACTGATACAGAGGACCAGACAGGAATTCGGGGCCACCTGCATAGTCATCAGTCACGATATTGACGCCACCATGAAGATCGCCGATAATATCTATATGCTCTATGAAGGAAAAATTATCGCCCGGGGCAGTCCGGCGGAGATAAGGGAGAACAGTGATCCTGTGGTGCGGCAGTTCATCAGAGGTGAAGCAAAGGGACCAATCAAGGTCAATTAAATTTTAACCGTTAACATGTCAGCTGGTTCATTCTGCTGCCCGGCTGACAAAGTAGGTTTTTATGGCCAAGACTCCCAGCGTGGAAATCAAGGTGGGTATTTTTGTCCTGGCAGCCATTGTCCTTTTGGGGTATCTGACTACAGTACTCACCAGGGACCGGTTAATAACCAGGGATACCTACGAGATCCATGCCTATTTTGATAACGTCTCCGGGCTGCGTACCAATTCTCCGGTGGAAATAGCCGGGATCGACGTGGGCACGGTCAAGAACATCAGCCTGCACGAAAACAGGGCCAGGGTAACCATGGCCATACGCCCGGACATATCTATACACGCCGATTCCCAGGCAACCATCCGCACCCGGGGGGTCCTGGGAGACAAGTTCGTGGAGATCAATCCGGGAAGCGCTGCAGAGCCCGTCCTGGAGGAGGGTGGAGTTGTATCCCGCGGGGTGCAGCCCACTGATCTGGACCAGGTCATGGCCCGCATAGGAGATATCGCAGATGATATAAGCGAGGTCTCCAGGAGTGTATCCAATGTCTTCGGCGGACCTGAAGGGGAGCAGGATATGCGCGAATTTTTCGACAATCTGCGCGAGGCAGCGGTACACTTGAACCAGATAGTACAGACCAATGCCCGGGGCATTGAAAAGATTGTGGCCAACCTGCAGGACTTTTCCGGGGACTTGAAAAGCATAAGCGAGACCAATAAAGAAGGCATAACTCATATTGTGGACAATTTTTCCAAGGCTTCCAGCCAGCTCAATGTCTCCCTCAAACAGCTGGGAGAGATAATGGACACGGCCCAGCACGGAGAAGGTCCTGTGGCCACTCTCCTGGAGGACCGCCAGATGAGCGAGGACATGCGCCGGACCGCCGCATCCCTGGAAAGCCTCACCCGCAAGCTGGACGAAGGAGAAGGCACCCTGGGCAAACTCATAAGCGAGGATGACACCGGCAGAAAAATTGACGATGCCCTGGACGGGATCAATGAGTTCCTGGACCGTTTCGACCGCTTTCAGACAGTGGTGGATTTTCGCAGTGAGTACATGGCCAGGACCGGAGACATGAAATCCTACCTGGACCTGACCCTGCAGCCGGCTGAAGACAGGTTCTACATGCTTTCTCTTGTTGATGACCCCAAGGGCCGCACCCGGACCACGGAAACCTTGACCACAACTGAACGCGACGGGCAGACCAGTGAAGTCTGGGAAAGAGAGGAAAAGACCTACAAGGACCGGCTCAAGTTTTCCGCCCAGATCGCCAAGAGGTGGAACGATTTTATCCTGCGCGGCGGGCTCATCGAATCCACCGGCGGGTTCGGCATGGATTATTTTCTCTGGGACGAGCGTATCAAGCTTTACACCGATGTTTTCGACCTGGGAGCGGATCGCCCCCATGTAAAATCCGGGGCCAACCTCTATTTTCTGGACAATTTCTACCTTACCGCCGGATTTGACGATTACCTGAGCAAGCATGGGGAAAGCTCGTTTTTTGGCGGACTTGGATTTTACTTTACAGACGAGGACCTGAAGTATCTCATGTCCTCGGTGCCTGTACCGGACGGCAATTTTTAAGAGTATACCACAGGAGGCTTTGCAGGATGGAAGTTGTACTGTTTAAAAGCGAAGAGAAGAAAAGTACTCAGGAAGTGGCCGCAATCCTGCGCCAGATCGCGGACAAGGTGGAATCCGGTGAAGTGGTCCTGACCCGGGGCCAGGAGGAGGTCCGGCTGCGGATACCTCCCAATGTGACCCTGGAGCTCAAGGTGGAGGAGGAAACCAAGAGGACCACCAAAAAATCCCTGGAGATAGAGATTGAATGGCCTGAAGGTGAAGAGGGCCAATCCCGGGGAGATGTGAGCATCGGCTGATGTCGACTACTCTTGCCCAGCAATCGAGAGCGGTCCACTTCCTGATCCGGGGAAACTGCCAGGGAGGGAAAAGCTCTCCGGGGTATGTAAGATGGCCACCCTAAAAGCATTGATCGTACATCCGGATCGTCAGGTAGCCCTGAAGTTGCGCGATTTTTTTGCCGGGGAAAAAAGAATAAAGATACTTGGAGAGGCTGTCAGTTCCAATGAGGCCCTGGAGCTGCTGGAAAGCATATCCTATGATGTTTTTTTTCTAGGCATAGAGCTGCCCAACGGGGTCAACGGCATTGAGCTGACTCAGATTCTGGCCCAGAGAAAGATCAGACCGCAGATAGTTCTTATCGCCCTTGACCAGCAAAATGCATATAAGGCATTTGAGCTTGGCGCCACCGATTACCTGATCTGGCCTTTTGAGGCCAGCAGGCTGGAAAACACAGTGGAAAAACTGCTTCGTTATGCTGATGTTCCTCACATAGTGGAGAAAGCCGGCTACGAGCCCCAGTACGTTGACCGTTCCAGGGAAGAGGGAACCGTTCACCTGCCCATGGCTGATGCTGATGAGGATTCCTTTCTAATTGCTCTGCGTCAGGCCTGGGATGTCTCCCTTAAAAAACAGCTCGAGATCGAAAAGCTCCCCATAAACCAGGAAGGCAGGCTTCTCCTGGTGCCCTACAATCAGATAGTCTTTGTGGAGGCCTACGAAGATTACAGCTTTGTACATACCTTCAAAGAGAAGTATTTGACTTCCTACCGTCTCAAAAGCCTTGAAGAGAGACTGAATAAGCACGGTTTTTTCAGGGTGCACAGAAAATACCTGGTAAATCTGGAGATGGTAACAGAGATAGCCTCCATGCCTGGAAGCAATTTTATGCTAAGAACCGCCGGCAGAACGAAAATCGAGCTACCCATCAGCCGCAGGCGAATAAACGATTTAAAGCAGATTCTGGGGCTCTAAAAGGGGTCACCGTTCAACGTGACCTATCTGCCTTTAGTCGATTATCTATGCCAATTTTCCCTGTATGATTTAAACATGCTTCGGAGCTTCAGGTATAAAGCGGCGGTTATAGTGGCCGCAACCCACCTGATTAAGTCCGGTTTCATGGAGATCCGGGAGTAAGAACCCAAGACGTTTTTAATGAATGCTATTCTGATCGAGTTTAAAGGAGGAGTGTTATGGAAGACAAAGGAGCCCTTGACTCTTTACTGCAAGAGGAGAGGATTTTTCGGCCGCTGCCCCAGATGGTGATCGATGCCAACATCAATCCGCAGGAACATTCCGCGGTAATGAAACAGTGCCAGGAAAATTACCTGGACTACTGGGAAGACGCAGCCAAGGAACTGGACTGGTTCAAGAAATGGAACAAGGTTCTGGATGATTCCGAGGCCCCGTTTTACAAGTGGTTTACCGGAGCCAAGTGCAACATAGTTTACAATGCCCTGGACAGGCACATCACCACGGCCAACAAGAACAAGCTGGCCCTGATCTGGGAGGGCGAGCCCGGGGATACCAGGAAGTTTACTTATTACGAATTGTACCGGGAAGTAAACCGCTTTGCCAACGCCCTGCGTTCCCTGGGGATCAAGAAGGGTGACCGGGTGGTACTTTATATGCCCCCTCTGCCCGAGACCATGATATCCATTCTGGCGGTGGCCAAAATCGGAGCGGTGCACAGCATGGTCTTCGCCGGATTCTCCGCCAAGGCCCTGCGCGAGCGCATTCAGGACGCCGAGGCCAAGCTGGTCATCACTGCCGACGGGTTCTACCGCAACGGCCGGCCGGCCAATGTCAAGAATCTGGTGGACAAGGCCCTGGTGGGCGGATGCGAAACCGTGGATACTGTCGTGGTTGTCCACAGGGCAGGCGTTGAGGTGGAAATGACCGAGATGCGCGATATCTGGTATGAGGACCTGGTGCGCCAGGAAAGCCCGGTATCCGAAACCGAGGTCATGGACTCCGAGGACATGCTCTTTTTGCTTTACAGTTCAGGGACCACGGGCAAGCCCAAGGGGATCGTGCATACCCACGGCGGGTATATGGTAGGGG